>Ga0335078_10006423_pt1 | contig 17407 bp, 13 predicted proteins | sample Lox_Sample_32_FD_206711 | JGI IMG/M metagenome (GOLD analysis project Ga0335078, IMG submission 206711) | Soil microbial communities from Loxahatchee National Wildlife Refuge, Florida, United States - Lox_Sample_3.2 | ecosystem: Environmental > Terrestrial > Soil > Wetlands | place: USA... | reverse complement strand
CTACGCTCCGTCCGGGACTTCGCCCGGAAGGAGTGGCCCTTCGGGCAGTTCGGCTGACGGGGAAGCGATGAGCCTGGCACGTTCGGCGGGTGGCCGATGACTTCTCTGAGCGGTACGGGGACCTGCTGACCGGCAGCTATGACTGCGTGGACCGGATCGTGCTGACGGCCTACTTCTGGCTGGGCCTCAACCCGGGCGGGTTCCGCTGCTGGTGGCGGCGGCTGCACGGCGGCAGCGACGACCAGCTGGATGACACCCACCTGATCCGGATGGCGGGCCGGTTCGCCCGCCGGGTGAAGGCGTGGGCGGCAGCCAACCAGGTCCCGCTCATGTACTGCACGGCCGGGCAGCGCAAGCACCTGATCGCCGAGGAGTACCTGGAGACACACGTCGTGCGGCCGGGGGTGTTCATGATCCTGGCCGCGAAGGCGCCCGCCACCGTGTGGAAGGTGAAACGGTCAGCGCGCGGGGCGATCACCAACATCGAGAAGAAGACCGAGTACGTCTACCACTACAGCTTCCACATCATGGACCCGGCGTGGGGGCACCTGACGATCAAGATGTCCGGGCACCCGCCCGTTGGCGCGCAGGTCATCCTCAACGGCCACGAATACGTGGCGGTCGCCGCGCAGACCGCTGGCATCGGGTTCACCAAGGAGGGCAACTGTTTTACCGGCATCGCGGAGCCGCAGCGCCTGGCCCAGGTCGCAGATTCTCTGCCGCAGCAGGCGGCTATAGGGCGCCTGGGCCAGGTCTGTGACCGGTGGATCTATTCGGCCTGCCTGTGCTTCGGCCTGGACTCCGACGAGCAGCGCCGCAGCAGGTTCTGTTACGGCTACTCGGTCTACCAGGCCGAATACAGCCGCAACCTGCTCTTTCGGTCGGGCGGGCGGATGGAGGACCTGTTCGACCGGATCGTGGACCGGACCCGGTCCCGGCTGGACATCCCGGCAGTGCGGACCCTGTTCGGCGTCAAGGCGCGGCCCCACTGGAACCGGGCCGGCGGGCCGCCGGCGCAGGACATCGTGATCGAGAAACCGCAGTACGGCCTCAGCTGGTTCCGGATCCGCTTCGGGCGGCTGCAGCTGAAGGCCTACACCAAGGGCGAACACGTGCTGCGCTTTGAGGCCACCGTGCACAACACCAAGGAGCTGCGCTGCCGCCGCAGCCTGGACCACTTCGGCGAGATCATCACCCGCCTGGCCGGGATGGCCGAGCGGTTCGCCACCACCTTGGACTGCGCCGACATCGGCTTCCTGCCCGACGGCGTCCTGGACCAGCTGCCGCTGCCGTCTCAGCTCGGCGCCACCCGCACCGGTGGCATCGACCTCAACAAACCCCGGATCCGCGCCGCCTTATCGGCGGCGCTCGCCCTCGCCCCGGCACCCGCCGGGTTCACCGTCGCCCAGTTCACCGCCAAGGTCGGCGCGATGACCCGCGACAACCGCTACACCACCCGCCAAGCCGCTTACGACCTGAGGAGACTCCGCGGCAAGGGCCTCGTGCACAAACCCGGCCGCACACGCCGCTACCACGTTCCCACCGGCGCGGCCCGCACCATCGCCGCCATGCTGACACTGCGGGACCAGGTCATCGCCCCCATCCTCGCCGGGATCCGCAGCCCGCGCATGGGGCGCAAACCCGCCATCTGGACCCGCGTCGACCGCGACTACGAGACTCTCCGCATCGGCATGCAGAACCTCTTCCACGACCTGGGCCTCAGACCGGCCACTGCAGCCGCATAGACAATCTTTTGTCGATCGGAGAAATCCAAGCGGCTAGCGGCCCGCTCGGACCGCCCAGGCTCGGGCGGTCAGCAGGATCGAGCCGTCGGGCGCGTAGGGCAGCCGGGCTCGAACCCGTTCGCGTAGCTCGGCGCGCTGTTCGTCGCTCAGCGACATGACGTACCCGGGCGCTGGTCCCTGCCCGCCAAGGAAAGGCGTCCAGTAGTCGTCGAAGTGGCGGAACCGGATGCTCACGTCGATCGGGCGCACCTGCGTGCCAGCCAGGCCCGCGCCGGTGAACAATGCATGCAGTGGGTCGGGCCGGCATATCGGAAACCGCGCCCCCTCGTCGAGTTCCCTGGCGCAGGGATCGAGCGCCGCGGCCGCATCCCAGAACTGGCGGATGAGCTGCATGTCACCGGCGTAGTCCCAAACGTAGGCACCGACTGTGCCGCCCGGCCGGGTCACCCGCGCCATCTCCGCCACGGCGCGCCTGGGCTCCGGCACGAAGTTGAGCACCAGCCCGCCGACCGCCACGTCCACCTGAGCGTCGCACACCGGTAGCGCCATGGCGGTGCCGACCGTGAAGCAGACCCGTGGGCCGGCGACATGCGCCCGGGCGTACCGCAGGTACCGCTCCGACCGGTCGACACCGGCTACCTCGGCAGGTCGGCCGAGCCGTAGCACCGATTCGGTTACCACGCCGGTGCCACAGCCCACATCGAGCCAGCGTCCCCCGGCGGGAACATCCAGCCACCCCAGGAACTCCGCAGCCACCAGCCGACTCCATCGCCCGACATAAGGCTCGTACGCTGCCCCGCTGGCCCAGACCTCGCCGCCCATGCCCATAACCTAGACGCACGCCGCATCCTCACGCGGGCTGCAATCTATACATCCGTCGGTCACCGCACTCACATCGGCGAGGCTGGAAGACGGTCATTGCGGCAGATCCGCGTGCTGCACCCGGCCGTGCTTGCTGCATCACCATGCAGCCGCCCGGTGCGGGGATGTTCTCGGTTGCTTCTCGATGGCAGCCCACGTTACGTCCAGCCTGCCGACGCCCACTACCGATTGAGGATCGGGCCGCGCGACACCCGGGCGACACGTCCCCGCGATGCGGCAGGTTCGCGCCGCCCGGCATGTTATTAGGGAGACAGGGCGGCGCGGAACCGTCGGCGTCGACGGTCACCACGGCGTTGACCTGCCCGCAGGTCATACACATTCGCGAATGCACCCAGGCGCCACCGGCGACAGGCACTGCTCGCAGCCAGCCGACCCGTGCGACACCATCGTCGCTCACCTGGCTCGCGTCTACTGTTCATGTCCTCGTCCAGGGTGTCCTGCCCAGTCACCAGATCACGCCGCTCCGGGACGATCCCGGTTGGTACCGTTTCCGTGCCCATCGCCCCTCCCGGTGACGTGCGCTTTCAGGGCATGATGGACAGCGCCACAGGCTCCGGCATCCAGAATCGGGGCCGCGCAGGCGGCTGTCGTCCTGCAAAATGTCAACAAGCGCTTCGGGGATCTTTGCGTCCTCCAAGACATCGACCTGACCCTCCGCCGGTGCGAGGTCCTGGTCATCATCGGGCCGTCAGGAGGCGGCAAGCCGACCCTGGGTCGCACGATCAACCGGCTGGAGCCAATCGACTCCGGAACCATCCTCTTCGACGGCAGGCTACTGGCCATCGAGGGCCGCGAGCTGGCGAGGCACCGCGCCGACGTGGCCATGGTGTTTCAGTCGTTCAGTCTGTTCGCGCACAAGACGATCTTGCGAAAAAACTCGGCGCCACGAAGATCAACTTTGTGGCGATGCTGTCGGCCAACCGCGAGGCCTTTCTGCGGCAGGGCAAGGTGAACATGGTCGTCGCGACCTACTCGGTCACGCCGAAAGGCAGCAGATTGTCGGCATGCCGGCCCTTATTACATCGCCCACCAGGGCATCCTCGTCCGCGCGAATGGCAACAGCATCAAGAAGCCGGACGACCTCAAGGGCAAGAAGGTCTGCTCCGGTCAGGGCTCCACGTCGATCCCGCTCGCCTACTACGGCGGATAGAGCCACCGGCAGGTCGCGCGCCTGCTCGGTGTCGCGCTCGGCACGATCAAGACCAGGATCCGGGACGGGCTGATCCGGATGCGTGACTGCCTGGGGTCGAGTGGTGAAACTTCTCGGCCAGGACCTGCACATCCTTACCGGCGCATATGCCCTGGACGCATTCGACGGCGCGGAACGCGACCGGTTCGACCCCGCGTGCGGCGGGCGGGCTCAGGGAGACAACCACCAGGCTCGCGCTGGCGGTCGCCGTCGTCCCGCCGCCTGCACTCCGGCGCCGGGTCCTCGCTGCGGCCGCACCCGATGCCCGCATCATGAAACAGCCCATCTCGGTTGGCGGGGTGGCGATCGTCGTTGTTTCTGCTGCACGTTAGGACGTGATCTTCAGCACGGCCGGGCTAGGGCTACCGCCCGCCAAGGTCTACGGACCGTGGGTGATAGGCCTGCCAGGAAGCGGGGCCGCTGGCCTGCTTGCCGCCGAGGCCGAGGCCGGGCGCACGACGCCCATGCCGCTTCCGGGCTGCGTTACACCGCAAGATAGAAGAGGATCAGCGGGCGCCGGAGATCATCCAGACCGTGCTCGGCGGCGGCTACCGGCTCGGCCTGACCCGGGATGGCTAGGCAGGGCGGTTCGGGTCCGCTCGGCCTGCGGCTGGCGCTGGCGTTCGTCGCGGTCGCGCTGTCGGCTATCGCCCTGCTCGCCGCGGCGACGGCGGTGTCCGCCGCGGCCGACATCTCACATCTTGCCGATACGCAGCGGGCGCAACTGACCCAGGCGATGACGGTGGCCGCCGCTGCGGCCTGGGGCCGGGCCGATAGCTGGACCGGTGCCGAGCTGGAACCGGTGCTGGACCTTGGCGGCCGGGTCGGCGCCGACGTCGAGATTCTCGACAACGTGGGCCGGCCCGTCGCGGCCTCGCCAGGCTCGGGCCATGGCGAGGCGCACGTTAAGCAGGCTCCGATTACAGTACGTGGCCAGCGAGTGGGAACGATCGCAGTTCTTTTCACCGGCGCCGGGCTCACCGCCGCTGACAACGCGCTGCGCACAGCGCTGTGGCACGCGATCGCCGGGGCCGCTGGTCTCGCGGCCCTGCTCGCGCTGCTGGTCGGCCTCGGCGTGTCGAGGCGGATTACCCGCCCGGTCGGCCGGCTGATCGAGGTCGCCAGGACGATGGGGCGCGGCGACCGCACCGCCAGAGTGGGGGAGATCCGTGCACCCGGCGAGCTACGCGACCTGGCGGCCGCCTTCGACTCGATGGCCGATACCCTGGCCCGTCAGGAGCAGCTCCGGCGCGATGTCGTCGCCGATGTCGCGCATGAGCTCCGGACCCCGGTGGCCATCCTGCAGGCTGGGCACGAGGCCCTGCTCGACCAGGTGGTCGAACCGGCTCCTGAACAGTTGTCATCGCTGCGAGACGAGGTGCTTCGGCTGGCCCGGATGGTCGATGACCTGCATACTCTGGCCGCCGCAGAAGCTGCCGCCCTCCAGCTTTCGCTCCGCCCGTGTGACCTCGCAGAGGTCGCCGGCGCCGCTGCCGACAGCCTGGCGGGCCGGTTCGTCGTCGCCGAGATCACCCTTGAGCGACGACTGACGCCGGTGCTGGTCCTGGCGGACAGCGGGCGGCTACATCAGGTGATCACTAACCTGCTCGTAAACGCGTTGAAGTTCACGCAGGCCGGCGGGCGGGTGACCCTGACGGCCGGGCCAGCGGGCGCGCAGGCGCGGCTGGGCGTGTCCGACACCGGCTCCGGGATCGCCGTGGACGAGCTACCGCACATCTTCGACCGGTTCTGGCGCGGCCGTGAGGCGGCCGGTGTGACCGGCAGCGGCATCGGCCTCGCCGTGGTCGCCGAGCTCGTCCGCGCCCACAACGGGCGCGTGGGGGTGCGCAGTACCCACGGAGAAGGCACCCAGATCAGCATCACGCTGCCCCGGTTTGATGGCTGAGGCCTGGCAAACGGTGGCCGCGGCGGGTCGGCCTGATCCGCCGGTGACCGGGCCTACCCCGGTCGGGGTGCCCTTGTGAGGTGACGCCGCGGGCACGGATCCCGGCGCGGATGAGCCCGCCGCGCGCCCGGGTTCGGACCTGGGCCCGGACCCAGGTCCGGGTGATTTTGCCGAGCGCCGGGACCTGATCCGGCTGAGCACGCGCCAGGGCCGGGTCCGCCGAAGCAGCTCGACGAGGGCACTGACCATGAGCGCGACGCCGAGTGCCAGTAGGAAACCCGCCCAGGGCCTGTCCACGAACGCCTTGCCGCCGAGGCGCCCGATCAAGAACGCGTATGCAGCCCAGATGGCGGCCGCGCACGCGGTAGCGACGACGAAGTTCCGCCGCCGGTAACCAATGATTCCGCAGGTAAGAGTGACCGCCGTGCGGCCGCCGGGGACGAACCGGCAGAGAATGATGATCCGGAAGCCGTAACGATCTAGAGCGCGGCGCGCCCACGCACGTCTTGACGCGCCGCGCTCGCCCCCGAAAAAACGCCGCTCGACGCTCGGGCCGAAGCGGCGTCCGACCAGGTAGGCGAGATTGTCACCGATGAACGCGCCGCATGCCGCGAGCGTGATCAGTACCGCGATCCTGGGGTCGGCCCGGCCCGCGGTTGCGACGCCGAGGGCGACCACCGCTGTCTCGCTGGGCAGCACGGGCAGGACCGCGTCCAGGGCCGGAACAATCACCGCCACCAGGTACGACACCGGCGAGGAGACATCGAACTGCGACAGGTCGATCACGGGTGAGACCGCCTCACATCGGCTGGGCGAGAAGCTGCGCGCGGGTGTTGGCCCGAGGGCAGGACCTGGCACTGGTGCGGCTGCCGACCCGCGTCGGGGTGCGTGCTCCGGCCTGGATCCGGGGATGATGAAGCCGGAGCCCGCGCCGCGGCGGGCGTGTCCAGGGGCAGGGTTGGCGCCGCCGCGTAAGCCGGTCCGAAGCCGGGGCCGGAGCCGGACGCTGGGCCGGAGCCGGGTGCTGGGGTGGAGCCGAAGCCGAAGCCGGAGCCGGACGCTGGGGCGGAGCCGGGTGCTGGGGTGGAGCCGAAGCCGGAGCCGGACGCTGGGCCGGAGCCAGGCACTGGGCCGGAGCCGGGGCCGGACGCTGGGCCGGCGCGGGCCTCGCGGCGTCGCTTCCACACGCTCAGGAAGATCGCGCTCGCGACGATCGCAATGACTGTGCCGAGACTCACCATGGTCGGCAGATGAAACACCGGCGCGAGGATCATCTTTGCCCCGATGAAGGCCAGCATCACGGCAAGGCCCTGGCTCAGGTAGCCGAAGCGCTCCATCGCCCCCGCGAGGACGAAGTACAACGCGCGCAGGCCAAGGATGGCGAACGCACCGGAGGTGAAGACGATGAACAGGTCAGTCGTCACCCCGAAGGCTGCCGGGATCGAGTCGATCGCGAAGATCAGGTCCGTCGCCTCGATCGCGACCAGGACCACGAGCAGCGGCGTCGCGGCGAGCCTGCCGCCAGACCGGGTGAGGAACCGCGGGCCGTCGTAGTCCTCGGTTATGGGAAGGATCTTGCGTAGGCCACGCGGCGCGAGACCGCCGCCCGGGCGGATATGCACGCCGCCGCGTGCCATCCGGACGGCGGCGAGCAGCAAGAACGCGCCGAACACGTAAAAGGCCCAGCTCAGCTGGTCAATCAGTGCTGCTCCCGCTGCGATGAAGCCGCCGCGCAGGAAAAGCGCGCCAACTACGCCGCCAAACAGCACGCGGTGCTGGTAAGCGGCCGGCACGGCGAATGCCTTGAAGAGCAGCGCGAACACGAAGAGGTTGTCGACGCTCAGCGCCTTCTCGACCACGTACGCGGTGAAGTATTCCGCGCCGGCGGCGCCGCCCTGCGACAGCGCGAGCACAAGCCCGAAGACGATCGCCGCGCCGACCCACGCGGCGCTGCCAAGCACCGCCCTCGCCATCCGCGGCTCGCGCCTGCTCGCGAGCAAATCGACGGTGAGCAGGCACAAGATCGTAAATCCGGTGACCGCCCATGCCCAGCCTGGGGCGGCCGTCATCGGATATGGCGGCGGTGCTGGCGGGACTTGCCGCGGCCGTGCAACAACCTGCAGCCGATCGCTGCAAGGCCGGCTCCAAATATCAACCATGGAGCCAGCACGAGCAGGTCGGCAGCGGTCACCTCGACCGTCCTCCCATCCGTGCCCTGGCTGGCACTCCAGGCAAGGACAGCGCAGCGGGGCGCAAGGCGCGTGAAGCCTCTGTGGTGAGCATGTGAAGGCGTCAAGTTCCAGCGCTGGGTGTCCTTGCGGTTGCTCGTCGCGCGCGGGGAGTGGCAGGTGGATCACCCCGGGAGCGGGCATGATAGGTCCAGAAGGCCCGCCCGCTGGCGTCGGTACCGATGGCGGCGAGCAGTAGTCTTGGCAGGCTTGGTGCATTGGTGGCGACGTGTGGCGATGAACGTTAACCCGGATGAGAGCGAAGTCGGCGACCCGGCCTGCTGGCTGGCGCGGGTCTGCCCGGAGTGCGGAGCGCTGGTGGACAGCGATCTGCCCGCGATCTGCCCGCGCTGCCGCGCCGAGCTACTCGCCGAGTGATCGCCCTGTCGCTGGCCGCACGCCGAGGCGGCTCCGACTCCACAGGCTTGCGTGGGCGGGATTACCGCCGCTGCCCGTGGGCGGCGGCCTCGCGGGGCTCTCGTGTACTCCGCAGCGGAATTTGCACGGTCACGGTGGTGCCGGTGCCCTCCTGCGACTGCACATGCACTTCTCCGCCGTGCGCGGTGACGATCGTACGGGAGATCGACAATCCGAGGCCGGTGCCCGGCAATGAGCGCGCCACGACATTGGAAGCCCGGAAGAACCGGCTGAACAGGTCCTTCTTGTTTCGCTCTGGAATGCCGATTCCGGTGTCGCGGACGCTCACTACCGCCCACCCGTCAGCGCAGGTTGCCGTCACGGTCACCGACAACAACGGCAAGGAAACCGCCGCTCCAAGCGAGGCTGGCTTCGAGCGAGCGCCGGCTATCGCGGGTCACCGTGCGGGCCCACGCCGCGGCGCGCTGCTGCAACTGCCCGTTCGCCCGGTAGAACGCCGCGGCGGCGGGCGTGTCCTGCTCCGTCAGCGTGACCGCCGCCCGGCTTCCCCACGGGACGGTCGCGCTCTGGTCGATGATCTTGTACCAGGATTGCGCCGCGCGCGCCTGCGTCCCGGCGGCGCCCGCCAGTTCGCCGGGCGCGAGCCTCCGGATCTGCGCGAGCGAGCCAGTCAGCTCGGCGCGGGCATCGCGGTAGACATCAAGGAAGCGCTTCTGGCCAGTCAGGAGATAACCGTAGAGACCTGCTTGCGACCTCGCGAATTCTTCGCGCAGCCCGATGTTCGCCGCCCGCAGGGGCTGGACGTGCGTGGTCTGCTCGCCAAGCGTCTCGTCCTGGCGCGATACCGCCGCGACGGTGAGACCGGCAGTGGCGGCGAGCGCCAGGGCGAAGACGGCCAAGCCGATCCGGAGCCGGCGCGTGATCGAGCCACCGGCACTCATGCCGGGCTACTCTCGCCCGAGAGCGTGCTCACTCACGCCTGCACGCGGGCCAGCAGCGCCTCGATGCGACTGACAAGCTCCCGCAGGCTGAAGGGCTTGATGATGTAGTCGTCCGCGCCCGCTGCGAGGCCTGCTTCGATGTCCGATTCCTGTGCGCGGGCAGTCAGCATGACGATTGGCAGACGCTCGGTCGCGGGGTCGGCCCTCAGCTCGCGGCAGAGATCAAGTCCGGACATGCCGGGCATCGTGATGTCGAGCACGACGATGCCATGGTCGGGAGTCAGTAGTGCACGCCGATCTTCCGCCATCTGCGGCCGCCGGTACCTGGCTCGGCAGGCTGGACAGCCTGGCGGCTCCGGTAGACGATGTAGGGCCGCCACAGGTACCAGAGCGGATAGCTCCAGGCGTGCACCAGCCGGCTGAACGGCCAGAGCGCCCAGATGAGCCATGCCGCGGTGGCGTGAACCTGGTAGATGATCGGTGCCCCGGCGATGGCGGTCACGTCGGGCTGTCCGCTGAACAGGCCGCGGAACCAGGGCGCGACGGTGGTCCGGTAGTCGTAACCGGGCCCGAACAAGTTGACCCCGATGGTCGGGACGATGCCGGTGAGGATGACGATCAGCAGCAGGATCAGCGTGACATAGTCAACGGCGCTGGTGGTGGCCCGGACCCGGGGGACCAGCAGGCGGCGGGCGGCGAGCACGACGACGCCGCCGATGACCAGGAGGGCGGCGACGGTTCCGGCGGCGGCGGAAAACCATCGGTAGGCGCCCTCGGGAATGCCGATCGCTCTCGTCCAGGCCTCGGGGATCAGGATGCCCATGACGTGGCCGGCGATCGCGGCGAAGGTGCCGTAGTGGAAGACAGGGGAGCCCCATTTGAGCAGGCGGCGTTCCTGAAGCTGGGTGGAGAGGCTGGTCCAGCCGAACTGGTCGTAGCGCCAGCGCCAGACGTGGCCGACCACGAACACCCCGAGCGCGACGTAGGGCAGGATCACCCACCAGAACACTTGCGCGCCGCTCGCGCCGCTCACCGCCGTGCCCCCGGCCCGGCCAGGTACTCGGGCGGGGCGAACGGTTCAAGGCCGACCTCCTCGCCCGGCGGCCCGCCATCCCACGCCCTGGCCACCAGTTCGAGATCGCGCCGCCCCAGCTTGGGCAGCCGCGCGCATACTGCCTCGACCAGGTCGGCGTACGGCGTGCCCGCTTCCCGCAGCGCGCGGCGCAGCAACTCGAGGTCGGCTCGGTGGCTGCGCAGCAGCGCCTCGCCGCGCGGCGCCAGCGCCGCGAAATCCAGCACCATCGGCAGGTAGTCGGGCAGTTCGCCGTCGGACGGCTCGAAGCCGGCCGACCGGTAGGCGGCCTTGAAGGCCAGCATGGCCATGCCGCGCCGCCGGGTGTCGCCGTAACGGTAATAGGTGAGGTACAGCGCGCAGCGTCGGCGCAAGTCGAAGGTCGCCACATAGTGCTGCGCCACTTCGGCCGGCGGGGTGGCGCGCAGCCACCCGAGGAACCGCTCGAACGCCTCCCTGGTCGCCCGCGGTGAGGTCGCGGCGGCCGCGTCATCGAGTGGGGCGAGCCCGGCAAGCAGCGCCGCCGTCGGGTACTGGAGCAGCACCGAGGCGAGCTTGTACGGGCTGATGCCGGTCGCGCTCACGGCGTCTCCCGGTCCGGGAAAAGGTGCGGTGAACTGCCCCTGCCGTCCCAGCCGAACAGGTTGAAGTGCACCCGCCCGTCGCCGGCTTTGAAGGTGCCCTGCTCGCCCGCGCCCGCGGCCGGGTGGAAGGCCTCGACGTCAGTCGCACCTGGCGGGCCGTTGCCGCCCATGCCGGGGCCACCCTCGCTGTCGAGGCTGCAGAACAACTGCTCGTGCTGCGCGGCCAGCTGGCCCGCGTCCTCCGCGTGCGCAGGCGGGATGACGTAACGGTCCTCGTACTTGGCGATGGCCAGCAACCGGTAGAGGTCCTCGACGTCGGCCGCGGCTGCACTTCCCGCCGGCGGCAGCCCCGGACCCGCGGCCCGGCCGAGTTCAGTCGCCCGCATGTGGGCGCGGACCGCGGCGAGCTTGCGTAGCACCTTGCGGACCGTGTCCGCGTTGCCAGCGGTGAAAAGGTTGGCCAGGTACTCGACGGGGATGCGCAGCGCGTCGATGGTGGCAAAGACACGGTCGGGGTCGGCGTCGTCGTAGCCCGCAGCGTGGACCACATCGGCGACCGGCGACAGCGGCGGGATGTACCAGACCATCGGCAGAGTCCGGTACTCCGGATGCAACGGGAGGGCGACTTTATGCCGGACGGCTAGCGCGTACACGGGTGAACGGATGGCCGCGTCGATCCAGTCCGTGGGGATGCCCTGACGTGCCGCCGCGTCCTGCACGGCCGGGTCGGCGGGGTCGAGGAACACAGAAAGCTGCGCCTCGTAGAGGTCCTGCGGATCCGGGGTCGCGGCGGCGGTGAGCACCGCGTCCGCGTCGTAGAGGAACAGGCCGAGGTAGCGCAGGCGGCCGACGCAGGTCTCGGCGCAGATGGTGGGCTGGCCGGCCTCGACGCGCGGGTAGCACAGCGTACACTTCTCGGCCTTGCCGGTGCGGTGGTTGAAGTACACCTTCTTGTATGGGCAGCCGGACACGCAGAACCGCCAGCCCCGGCAGCGGTCCTGGTCTACGAGCACGATCCCGTCCTCTGAGCGCTTGTACATCGCGCCGGACGGGCAGGATGCCACGCACGACGGGTTCAGGCAGTGCTCGCAGATGCGCGGCAGGTAGAACATGAACACCTGCTCGAACTCCAGCCGGACCCGGTCCTGCAGGCCGGCCAGGTCGGGGTCGGCCGCCGCGTGCTCGGCACCGCCGGCCAGGTCGTCGTCCCAGTTGCTGCCCCACTTCGGCTGCATTGTCCGGCCGGTCAGCGCGGAGATCGAATGCGCGCTCGGGTTGGGTGTGCCGGGCGGGGCGTTGAGGAGGATCTGGTAGTCATAGGTCCACGGGTCGCCGTAGTCGTCAATCGCGGGCAGTTCGGGGTTGTAGAAGATCGACAGCAGCCGCCGCAGCCGGCCTCCGGCCTTGAGCTGCAGGCGGCCCTTGCGGTCGAGGGTCCAGCCGCCCCTCCAGGTCGCCTGGTCCTCGTAGCGGCGCGGGTAGCCGACGCCGGGCTTTGTCTCGACGTTGTTGAAGTACACGTATTCGGTGCCCGGCCGGTTGGTCCACACCTGCTTGCAGGTCACCGAGCAGGTGTGGCAGCCGATGCACTTGTCGAGGTTCATCACCATGGCGACCTGAGCCATCGGTCTCATCGGGTCGTTCCGGTCGCTCTCATCGGGTTGCTCCGCTCCGGTCTTATCGGGTTGCTCCGCACAGCTTCATCGGGTTGCTCCGCACAGCTTCATCGGGTTGCTCCGCACAGCTTCATCGGGTCGCTCCGCCCGGGGCATCAGAACTGCACCTCCTGGCTGCGGCGGCGGATGACGGCAACCTCGTCGCGCTGGTTGCCGGTGGGCCCGTAATAGTTGAACGCGAACGATAGCTGGCCGTAGCCCCCGATCATGTGAGTGGGCTTGATGACCAGCCGGGTGAGTGAGTTGTCCCCCCCGCCGTGCCAGCCGGAGATCTCCGAGCGTGGCGTCATCAGGTGCCTGTCCTTGGCGTGGTACATGAACACGGTGCCCCGCGGCATCCGGTGGGTGACCACGGCGCGGCAGGCCACGACCCCGTTGCGGTTGTAGGCCTCGATCCAGTCGTTGTCGGCCACGCCGATCCTTGCGGCGTCGTCCGGGCTCATCCAGATCACCGGGCCGCCGCGGAACAGCCGCAGCATGTGCAGGTTGTCCTGGTACTCGGAGTGGATCGACCATTTCGAGTGCGGAGTGAGGTACCTGACGGTGATCTCTGGCCGGCCAGCGTCACAGCTGCCTTGCTCGCCGAAGTGCCTGGCGTAGTCGAGCGGGGGCCGGTAGGTCGGCAGGCTCTCGCCGTACTCCTCGATCCAGTCGTGATCGAGGAAGAAGTGCATCCGCCCGGTCAGCGTGTGCCATGGCTTCTTCCGCTCGACGTTGACCACGAACGGTGAGTACCGCCTGCCGCCGGTCTCGCTGCCCGACCACTCCGGCGAGGTGATCACCGCACGCGGCTGCACCTGCGTGTCCGCGAAGGTAATCTGGTCACCCGCTCGTTCGGCCGCGAGGTCGGCGAGCGGCATCCCGGTGCGCTGCTCCAGTTGCCGCCAGGCCTGCACCGCGACCTGACCGTTCGTCGTGCCGGAAAGCGCCAGGATGGCCTCCGCGAGCTGCACGTCCCGCTCCAGCGACGGGCGGCCGTCGGCAATGCCGCCGCGCACGACGCCGTTGGCCCTGCGCAGGTAGTCGACGGCACCGGCGGGTACCCAGGTGACACCCTTGGTGGTGGTGCCGAGCGTGTCCACAAGCGGGCCGAGGGCGGCCATCTTGTCCGCGACCGCGCCGTAGTCCCGCTCGACCGCGACCAGCTTCGGCATGCTCACCCCGGGCAGCGGCTCACACTCGCCGGCCCGCCAGTCCCGCACCCGGCCACCCGGCTGGGCCAGCTCGTCCGGTGTGTCGTGCATCAGCGGCGTGGCGATCACGTCGGTCCTGGTGCCCAGATGCCGGGCGGCGAGCCTGGAGAAGTCTTTGGCGATCAGGGTGAAGGCGTCGAAGTCGGTGCGGGTCTGCCACGGCGGCGCGATCGCGGGGTTGAACGAGTGCACGAACGGGTGCATGTCCGTGGTCGAGATGTCGTGCTTCTCGTACCAGGTGGCGGCGGGAAGCACGATGTCGGCGTACGTGCAGGTGCTGGTCATGCGGAAATCGATCGTGGTCAGTAGGTCGAGCTTGCCGCGGGGTGCCTGCTCGCGCCACCTGACCTCGGCCGGGCGCAGGCCCGGTGGCGACTCGGCGGCGCGGACAGCGTCCTCGACGCCGAGCAGGTGCCGCATGAAGTACTCCATGCCCTTGCCCGACGAGCCGAGCAGGTTGGCCCGCCACACCGTCAGCACCCGCGGGAAGTTACCCGGGTCGTCTGGATCCTCGCAGGCGAAATTCAGCCGGCCGGCCCTCAGCTCGTCGACCACATGGGCGCCGACCGGCCGGCCGGCCCGGCTGGCCTCGTCGGCGAGGTCAAGCGGGTTGCGGTCGAAGGCCGGATGCGACGGCGTCCAGCCGAGCCGCCCGGCCACCGCCAGGCAGTCGGCAAAGCCGCGGCCGGCGAACAGGCCGCGGCCAAGCGGGCTGGCTAGTTCGGCCGCGCCGAAGTGCTCGTACCGCCATTGGTCGGTGTGCAGGTAGAAGAATGATGTGCCGGTCATGTGCCGGGTCGGCCGCTGCCAGTCGAGCGCGAACGCCAGCGTCGACCAGCCGGTGAACGGCCGGACCTTCTCCTGGCCCACGTAATGGGCCCAGCCGCCGCCGTTGACCCCCTGGCACCCGCAAAGCATCGTCAGCGTGAAGAACGTGCGGTAGATCTGGTCGGAGTGGTACCAGTGGTTGGTGCCGGCCCCCATGCAGATCATCGAACGGCCCCGTGACAGTTCGGCGTTGCGGGCGAACTCGCGCGCGACCCGGGCGGCGGCCGCGGCCGGCACCGAGGTGATCCGCTCCTGCCAGCCGGGGGTGTAGGGCCGCGGGTCGTCGTAGCCGTCAGGCCAGTCGCCGGGCAGGCCGTCGCGGCGCACCGCGTACTGGGCCATGAGCAGATCGAAGACCGTCGTGACCAGGTGATCTCCGACGCGTGTCACCGGGACCCCGCGGCGGATGACCGTCCCGCCCTCGGTCGGTCCCCCGTCGAACAGCGGCAGGTCCACGGGGACCGCATCCGCGCGGCCGTAAAGGGTCAGCACCGGTTCTACCCCGGTCAGGTCGAGGTTCCAGCGGCCCTGCCCGGCCGTGCAGAAGCGGAATCCGAGTGACCCGTTCGGCACGTGCGGCTGCCCGGTGGCCGCGTCGAGCAGCACGGTCTTGTGCCCGGCGCCCTCTGCGGCGTCGCCGACGTCCGCCGCGGTCAGGAACCCGGCGGGGACATAGCCGCCCTCGCGTTCACGCAGGGTCACCAGGAACGGCAGATCGGTATAGCTCTTGACGTAATCGGTGAAGTAGGGCACCTGCCGGTCGCGGAAGAACTCGCTGAGGATGACGTGCCCCATCGCCATCGCGAGCGCGCCGTCGGTGCCCGGCGCCGCCGCCAGCCAGTCATCGGCGAACTTGGTGTGGTCGGAGTAGTCGGGGCTGACCACGACGACCTTCTGCCCCCGGTAGCGGGCCTCGGTCATGAAGTGCGCGTCGGGCGTGCGGGTGATCGGCAGGTTGGTGCCCCAGATGACCAGGTAGGTCGAGTTCCACCAGTCCCCGGACTCGGGCACGTCGGTCTGGTCACCGAACACTTGCGGTGAGGCGATCGGCATGTCCGCGTACCAGTCGTAGAAGGACAGGATCGTGCCGCCGATCATCGACAGGAACCGGGTGCCCGCCGCGTAGGAGACCTGCGACATCGCCGGAATCGGGGTGAATCCCACCACCCGGTCCGGGCCGTAGCTCTTGATCGTGTGCACGTGGGCGGCCGCGATCAGCTCACTGACCTCCGGCCAGGACGACCGCACGAACCCGCCCTTGCCCCGCGCGCTCTTATAGTGCGCGGCGCGCTCCGGATCGCTGGTGATCTCCGCCCACGCCGCCACCGGATCACCCAGCCGGTCCCGCGCCTCCCGCCAGATTTCGAGCAGCTTCCCCCGCGCATAGGGGAACCGAATCCGCGCGGGGGAGTAGGTGTACCAGGAGAACGAAGCGCCTCGTGGGCACCCGCGCGGCTCGTACTCGGGCGAGTCTGGGCCCACCGACGGATAGTCGGTCTGCTGGGTCTCCCAGGTGATGATCCCATCCTTGACGTAGACCTTCCACGAGCACGACCCGGTGCAGTTCACGCCGTGCGTGGACCGCACGACCTTGTCGTGCCGCCAGCGTTCGCGGTAGAAGTCGTCCGCGCCGCGCCCGCCCCGCCTGTGCACCTCCCGGTAGTCGCCGGACGGTGTGCCGGGCACGAAGAACTGCGCCCGCCGCAGCAGTTGCTCGACCGGCTCGCCCCCCGGTAGCAGCGGCGCCAGCAGGTCACCGCGGTGCCCGGCATCCGCGGCGCGGGCGGGGCCGCCCCGATCGTCATCCCCGCGCCCGCCGGCGGCGGGCCGAGAGGTCGGCTCGGTCATGCGACCACCTCGGTTCATGCGGTGCCCCGGGCTCAACGCGCAGTGGAACGCACGGCTCCACGTACGCGCCTGCCACCTGCGTCACCGCCGTCACGATCGCACAGCGGCCTCCGGGGTCACATGGTTTGTTTTTACTACCAGCAAAGAGCAAATTACAAGGTGCGGCCGCCATGGCCTGCCAACGGCGCAGCCGGCTCCTTCGTGTTGCCGCACGTCAAGGCCATCGTGGCGGGGGACGGTTGACGTGTCCGCCGAGGACGCCGGCGCCCCGCGACGGGGCCGTGGCATGCTGGCGGAACACAGGGACCAGAACACCGAACACGGCGGGCGCCCCAACCTCCCGGCCACGGCGACAGAGTGCATTCGCAGCGCGGGATTGTGGCCCTGGGCGGAGCAGCCGCAGGGAATGGGAATGAGGTCCGCATGGATAAGGACAGGTCCAGCGCTGGTCGGCTCGGTGCGCGGCTCAGGATAGTGATCGTCGGCGCGGGTTTCGCCGGGTATCACTGCGCCCGTGGCCTTGAGCGCCGGCTGCCGGCCGAGGCCGCGGAGATCGTTATCGTTTCGCCGACCGACTACATGCCGTACCTGTCGCTGCTTCCGGAGGTCGGCTCGGGCGTCGTGGATCCGCGGCACATCGCCGTATCGCTGTCCTCCACGCTGCGGCGTACGCGGCTTGTCCCGGGCTACGCTGTCGACGTCGGTCTGGACGACCGCACTGTCACCGTGGTCGATCCGGAGGAGCAGCGACGGGAGATCACCTGGGACCTGCTGGTGCTCGCGCCCGGCAGCGTGTCCCGCACGCTGCCGCTCCCCGGTGTTTCTGAGCACGCCAAAGGGTTCAAGAACATCGCCGAGGCCCTGTACCTGCGTGACCACATTCTCGGGCAACTGGAGTTGGCCGACGCGAGCGACGACCCCGCGCAGCGCCGGGCCC
>Ga0335078_10006422_pt1 | contig 17408 bp, 14 predicted proteins | sample Lox_Sample_32_FD_206711 | JGI IMG/M metagenome (GOLD analysis project Ga0335078, IMG submission 206711) | Soil microbial communities from Loxahatchee National Wildlife Refuge, Florida, United States - Lox_Sample_3.2 | ecosystem: Environmental > Terrestrial > Soil > Wetlands | place: USA... | reverse complement strand
AAGTCTACGGAGGTATCACCGTGCTCCCTGTTGCGAACACCAAGGCGTACAACAGTCTCTGGCAGTTCAAAGCCGACGCCTGGTCTTCGCTGGAAGATGCAGCCGTTCAGCTGAGCCTCGGGAGCGCGGGGAAGCGGTCGCTGGAGCGGGCGGTCGATACCGCAACTGAACTGCTCGATGTCCTAGGGCCGATCGAGCGGCTCTATGCGTATCCCGGCATCGGTGAATTCTCCAAGGTGCGGCGGATGTTCGCCGCCGGAAAGTATGACCAGTTCGCCGCCATGGTGGGTGAGATCAACCGGTCTTTCGTCACTGACTCCTTCCGTACCGGCCAGGCGCGGAACCTTGGCCATGTGGATCAGGCATCCGATCGCGACACCCATCCGGGGGAGCAGACCGGGGGGAACCGGCCCTATTTCGAGGTCCTGGTCGTCGAGGACATGAGCGAGCAGCAGGAGCGCGCGCTGCGCGAGGAGCTGCGGCAGGCGCGCCGCCCGGACGACCAGTTCGTCTTCGAGATCGTGGTGGTGCCCAGTTTCGATGAAGCGATCATGGCCGCGCGGCTGAACTTCGCGTTGCAGGCCTGCGTAGTCTGCCGCCGGTTCGTGCACAAATCCCGGCACGACTCGCCCTTCCTCGCGCAGCTGGTGGAAGACTCCAGGCCGGATGACCTGATGGAGCGCTCGCCCGATGACCGCGCCCAGGAGCTGGCCAGGGCGCTGGCCAGGATCCGGCCAGAACTGGACCTGTACCTGATGACCGAGAGCTCGGTCGAGGATCTGGCCGGGCGGCTCAGCCATCATTTCCGGCGGGTATTTCATGCCCGGGAGGGGGCTCTGGAGCTGCATCTTTCCATCCTGGACGGGGTGGAAGCCCGGTACCGGACGCCGTTCTTCAACGCGCTGCGCAGCTACAGCCACCGGCCGACCGGAGTGTTCCACGCGCTGCCGATCTCGCGTGGCAAGTCCATCGTGAACTCGCACTGGATCCGGGACATGGTCGACTTCTACGGCCTGAACATCTTCATGGCCGAGACCTCGGCGACCTGCGGCGGGCTCGATTCGCTGCTCGAGCCGACCGGGCCGCTGCGGGAGGCACAGCAGCTGGCGGCTCATACGTTCGGATCGCGGCAGACCTATTTCGTCACCAACGGGACCTCGACGGCCAACAAGGTCGTCGTGCAGGCACTGGTGCAGCCGGGCGACATCGTGCTGGTAGACCGGAACTGCCATCAGTCGCATCACTACGGGCTGATGCTGGCCGGGGCGATGGTGACCTACCTGGAGGCCTACCCGCTGCATCAGTACTCGATGTACGGCGCGGTGCCGCTGCGGGAGATCAAGCGCCAGCTGCTGGAGCTGCGCCGGGCCGGGAAACTGGACCGGGTCAAGATGCTGCTGCTGACCAACTGCACCTTCGACGGGATCGTCTATGACGTCGGGCGGGTGATGGAGGAGTGCCTGGCGATCAAGCCCGACCTGGTCTTCTTGTGGGATGAGGCCTGGTTTGCCTTCGCCAGGTTCCACCCGGTCTACCGGCCGCGCACCGCCATGCGGGCCGCCCGCACCCTGATCGAACGGCTCCGCCTGCCGGAGTACCGGGCCCAGTACGACAAGTTCGCCGATGAGGTCGGCGCGATCGATGCCGCGGACGATGAGGTGCTGCTTGAACGGCGGCTGCTGCCCGATCCGGCGCGGGCCCGGGTCCGGGTGTATTCGACTCAGTCGACGCATAAAACGCTGACCTCGCTGCGGCAGGCGTCGATGATCCACGTGATCGACCAGGATTTCAGCCAGAAGGTGGAGGAGACCTTTCACGAGGCGTACATGACGCACACCTCCACCTCCCCGAACTACCAGATCCTCGCCTCGCTTGACCTGGGCCGCCGGCAGGCCGCCCTGGAGGGGTTCGAGATGGTGCAGAAGCAGATCGAGAACGCGATGCGGCTCCGCGACGCGGTCGATAATCACCCGCTGCTGAGCAAGTACATGCGCTGCCTGACCACTGCGGACCTGATCCCGGCCGAGTACCGCGCCTCAGGGATCAGCCAGCCGCTGCGATCCGGGCTGAAGAACATGATCAAGGCGTGGGACACCGATGAGTTCGTGCTTGATCCGTCCCGGATCACGATCTATATCGGCTCAACCGGCATCGACGGGGACGAGTTCAAGCGCAGTCACCTGATGGACCGCTACGGCGTGCAGATCAACAAGACGTCTAGGAACACCGTGCTGTTCATGACCACGATCGGCACCTCCCGCAGCTCGGTGGCCTACCTGGTCGAGGTGCTGGTGACCCTCGCCCGGGAGCTTGACCATCAGATTATCGACATGAGCATGACCGAGCGCGCCGCGCATGAGCGGGCGGTGCTGCGGCTGACCGCTCCTTCGGCGCCGTTGCCCGACTTCAGCGGTTTCCATCCCAGCTTCACCGACGGCCACGGGCTGCCCACCCCGGAAGGGGACGTGCGACGGGCCTTCTACCTGTCCTACAACGACACTTACTGCGAGTACCTCATGCCGGAAGAGGTGGAGCAGCGGGTGGAGAACGGCCAGCAGGTCGTATCCGCGAATTTCGTCACGCCTTATCCGCCTGGCTATCCGGTGCTCGTGCCTGGCCAGGTGTTCAGCCAAGAGATCCTGTCGTACATGCGCAGCCTGGACACCCCCGAGGTGCACGGTTACCGGCCTGATCTCGGCTATCGCGTCTACATCGACAAGGCCCTGGAGATCGCTGCCGCCACCACCGCCATGGAGATCGCCGCCATGGACGAGCAACCGCATTTGCCGCAGGCTAGGCCAGCCCGCAGCAGGAGCAAGCGATCATCGGCTAATCAGGAGCCGGCGGGCCGCTAACGGCGATTTCGCGCCACGCAATCGAGCGCCCCATTCGTAAGGAGCAGAAATGATCAGCGGGACGACCACCTTGATCGCGCACATAGGCTATCCGACCCACTCCTTCAAATCGCCGCTTATCTACAACCCATGGTTCGAGAAGAACGGCATCGACGCGGTCGTCGTACCGATGGGCGTCAAGGCGGAGGAGTACCCGGAATTCCTCAAGTACCTGTTCAAGCTGACCAATATCCGGGGTGCCCTGATCACCATGCCGCATAAGGTCACTACCATCCGGCTCGTTGATGAAAACACGCCCACCGTGCAGATCGCCGGTGCCGCTAATGCGGTGCTGTTGCGCAGCGACGGGACGCTGCTCGGTGACCAGTTCGACGGGGCCGGATTCGTCCGCGGAGTCGAACGCAAAGGCTTCCCGCTGGCCAGCAAACGGGCGCTGGTGGTCGGGAACGGCGGAGTCGGGTCTGCCATCGCGGCGTCGCTCGCCGGCGCGGGCGTGGCAGCCCTCGGCCTGTTCGATCCCCATAAGGAGGCGTCCGAGTCACTCGCGGCAAGAATCAGCGAACACTACCCGCAGATCAGGATCGACACGGGATCCAGCGATCCGCAGGGCTACGACGTGGTCGTCAACGCCACGCCGCTGGGCATGAACGACGGCGACCCGCTGCCGGTGGATATCGACCGGATCGCACCGGACACGTTCGTCGGCGAAGTCGTGATGAAGCAGCAGATCACGCCGTTCCTGCAGGCCGCCAGGGACAAAGGCTGCCCGATCCAGGTTGGCACCGACATGCTCTTCGAGCAGATTCCGGCCTACCTCGAGTTCTTCGGATTCGGTACCGCGACACCAGAGGCGCTGCGTGCCGTCGCGCAGATCAAAAACTGATCAAGGCCGGGGCCTGCGGGGATTTAGCGGAGCTTGGCTGACCGAGCAGGATAGCGACTTCTCCGGGCGGGGCGGCTCGGCTGTCAACCCGATCCGGCCCGGTCTGATCCTGGCCAGGGGATGATGGTCAGGTGCTTCGTCGCGGGAAGCGGCTCAGCCGGTCGCTGGGTGAGGCGTTTCGTGCCCGGTGGTACGTCGGGCTGCGCGCGGGCCTGAGCGTTGGCGTGCCCTTGCTGGTCGGCGTAGCGGCGGGTCGGCCCACTTGGGGGGCGCTGGCGTCGATTGGCGGGTTTGCCGGCTTCTACGGCCCGGATACGCCGTACCGGCACCGGGTCAGGCTGGTGGCGGGGGTCGGCGCGGCGCTGGCGGTTGTCGTCCCGGTGGGGAGTCTATGTGCGCCGCAAGCGTGGCTGTCGGTCGTCTTCGCCGGCATGGTGGCGGCCGTCTCCAGTTTCGTCTGCCTCGCCCTGCGGGTCCCCCCGCCGCGGGAGTACCTAATCGTCCTCGCGGCGCTCGCCGCCACCGGGATCCCCGCCGGCCTCATGGAAGCGCTGCGCGAGTGCGCCCTGGTCGCAGGCGGAGCGTTGATCGCGGGCCTGATTACGATGGCGCCGGCGCTGGGCCGACGGCGCGTGATACCACAAATGCGGGCCCTGTCACGGGCGTGGGAGGCGGTGGCCGGTGTGCTGAACGCGGCGGGTACGCCCGGTGCCGCCAGGGCGCGCGCGTGCGCCGTGGCCGAAATGAGCTATACGCGGGAGGTCCTGCGGCAGGCCCGGACCGATGCCGATGACATGTATCTGCGCTCCCTGGCGGCGGCCGAGATCGTGCTCGCCTCCGCCCTATCGGTCTCCATCGACGCCTGTGCGACGCTCGACCCCTGCTGGGCGGCGGCGACGAGAGGCCTCGGGACGCTGCCGCCCGATACTGCCCCGGCACAAGAGACGTCGGCCGATGACGCTGGTCTCCGAGGCTTGCGTCGGGCGCTTGAGGCCGCCCGTCGCATCCTGCTGAGGGACAGCCGCTCCGGGCAGGACGTCACCGAGCTTGAGCGCCAAGGCGTAGCCGAACGACTGCGCGACGCGCTGAGCCCTCGAGCCGTCGTCGTGCCCGCGGCGGCGCGGATCGGGATCGTCGTCGCGGTGGGCGCGGGCCTGGGCCGTGCCCTGGGACTCGACCATTCCTACTGGGTGGGCCTGACGGCTGCGGCCGTGCTGCAGGCAAGCAACGTCACGCTCCTCCTCCGGCGCTCGCTGCGCCGCCTGGCCGGCACGATCGCCGGTGTTGCCCTGGCTGGAGCTGTGTTCGCGCTGCACCCGGCGGTCATCACCATAGCCATCGTGGCCATCCTCGCCCAGTTCACTGCCGAGGTCGTCATGCGCGCTTCGTACGGCCTGGCGGTGACCTTCGTGACGGTTATCGCTCTGTGCGTCTATGACCTGGCCGTCCCCGCCGCTGCTACCAGCGCCGCCGTTGGCGCCCGCGTCCTGGATACCGCCATCGGAGCAGCGCTTGCCATCATGCTCCGCCTGGTGCTGTGGCCGCGGGCGGCCGGGGCCCGGATGCCGCAGGTGCAGGCGCAGACCCTGCGGACGGTCGCCATCGTGTTCCGTAGCCGCTGGCTGAGCGACCAGACCGGACTGAAGCGGGCTCAGCGCCATCTCCAGGAGCAGCTACTGAACCTGCGCACCATCGCCGAGGACATGCTCGCCGACCAGATCACCGGCTCGTCAGCGCCCCGGCTGGACCAGGTCACGCTAGCCATCGACGAACTGGCCATGCTGGCGCTCGGCATGCCGTTCGGCCGGACGCGGCCTGCCCGCCCAGCCGCAGAGGCGCTAGTAACTCGCCTGGAGCAGCTAGCCCGTGCCGTGGATAACAGGAAGCCGCCGCCTGACGCGCACCGTCCGGTAGAGCTGCCTGGCTATCCACGGACCCAGGCAGCGACGGAGCTGCTCGCGTCTGCCATCGGCTGACGCCGCGGCTCACGAGCACCGGGTCGAGTCCCGCGAAGGCCGGGCTCGGTCGGGCTCGGCAGATTGCAGTTACCCGTCGACCTCCGGCCTGGAACCCGTGTTCAGGAGCCGCTGCTCAAGATCGGCCCATGTCTTGCTCCACTGCGCGAGCGGGCCGAGGAGGTTCTCCAGCACTGCGAGCTGCTCGTCGAACGCGGACAGCTGGGTCTTCAGCGCCTCTATGCTGCGGCGCTGGGCGGCGATGCTATCGGTAATGGAAGCCATCTGCGCCGCCGAGAGACCGCCATGTCAACGGCAACCGAATCCTGACCCCCTGGCGGCATCTGAATCTTGACCCCTCTACCGGTTGATTGGTCTACTCGTCGGGTGCCTGGGCGGGGATGCGGCCCAGGTCGCGGTCTTTGAGTCTGTAGCTGTCTCCCTTCAGGCTGATGACCTCGGCGTGATGGACGAGGCGGTCGATCATGGCGGCGGCGACCACGTCGTCTCCGAACACCTCACCCCAGCGCCCGAACGGCTTGTTGCTGGTCACGATCAGGCTCGCTCTCTCATACCTGGCCGATACCAGCTGGAAGAACAGGTTGGCGGCTTCGGGTTCGAAGGGGATGTATCCCACCTCGTCGATGACCAGGAGCGGGTAGCGGCCGAGCCGGGTGAGCTCTGTTTGCAGCCGGCCGGCGTGATGGGCGTCGGCGAGCCGGGCGACCCATTCGGCGGCGGTGGCGAACAGGATCCGGTGCCCGGCCTGGCAGGCGCGGATGCCCAGCCCTATCGAGAGCATTGTCTTCCCGGTGCCCGGCGGCCCGAGGAACACCACGTTGTCCCGGGCGGTAACGAAGTCCAGGGTGCCCAGGTGGGCGATCGTCTCGCGGCGCAGGGACCGCTGGTGGTCGTAGTCGAAGTCCTCTAGTGCTTTGCGGGCTGGGAACCTCGCCGCGCGGATGCGCCCCTCGCCGCCGTGGGATTCGCGGGCCGAGACCTCGCGTTGCAGGCAGGCGGCCAGGAACTCCTCATGAGTCCAGGACTCGGCCCGGGCCCGCTCGGCCAGCCGCGGGACGGCATCACGCAGCGTGGGGGCTTTCAGTGCCCGGGTCAGGTAGGTGATCTCGGCGGCTGGGTCCCTGGTGGTGGCCTTGGCGGTCATCACGCCACCGCCTGCTGCCCGGCCGTGGTGGCGGGCTGGTCATCGAGTTCGGTGACCCACCGCCATCCGTGCGGGAGTTTCCCGTCCGGGACTGCGGAGACCTGGCCGCCGGGAGCGGCGGCCAGCGGGACCGGTCCGGAGCTACCGGGCTGGGTGCGCACCTCGACCGGGGTGAAGATGGTCACCGGGATGCCGCGGGCCTGCCCGTATGCCTTGATCTGGCTGTAGGCGGTGACCTGGCTGTCGTCCCGGTAGGCCTGGGTGCCGGCGATCCGGGCCAGCCGCCCGACCTGGGCGGCGCGCCCGGCGGGATCCCCGGCGTGCCCGCTGACCTGGACCGTGATCTCCCGGCTGGTGCAGGTGACCGACAGCCCCGGCAGGGCTGACTCCTCGATGATCGCGGCGGCGGCGCGCATCGCGGCGGCCGTGACCGCGCAATCGCCGATGGCAGGGTAGGCGCTGGTCATCACATCGCCTCCCGGCTGCCGGACAGCAGGTCATACACGGCCAGGTCGCGGCGCTCGACCTCGGCACCTGCCGGGCCAGGGACCGGCGCCAGCCGCCTCCGCGCCGACCGCAGCTGCTGCGCCGCAGCCAGGTGTGCCGGATCGGTGATGGTCTGATGCCGCGCCCAGCACCGCTCGTGATCAGCCACCGTCCGCCCGTCGCAGGTCACCCGGACCCGGGACAGGTCCGCGGTGACCTCGATCCGGCGGCCGATCACCGCCGGGTCCACGGAGTAGTCGTTGCTGTCCAGCCGCACGTAGTGATCGCGGGGCAGCCGCACGGTCCGGCGCCACCCGGTAGCCGGAGCGACCGGCGGCAGCGCGATCATCGCTGCCTTATCGGCGGCGATCCGGTCCGCGGGCGCGCACTCCAGGTGCCGCCGCCACCGGGTGTTCACGGTGGCCACCCACCCGGACAGCTGGGCGTTGAAGTCGGCCGGCGAGGCGAAGGCCCGGCCCGGCAGCCACGACCGCTCCAGGTAGTCGTGGAACCGCTCCACCAGCCCTTTCGCTTCTGGGTCTCCCGGCTGGCAGATATAGACACTGGTGCCCAGCGTCCCGCGGAACCCCTGGCAGTCCGCGGTCAGCTCGGTGCGGCCGCCGCGGCGCCGGCCGACCGCGCCCTCCCCGTCCCACACCAGCGTCCGCGGCACCGCGCCCAGCGTCTCGATCAGCTGCCACCACCCGGCGAACAGGTCCTCCGCGCACCGCGATGGCACCAGCAGCGCCGAGGCCCACCGCGAGTACCCGCACACCATCGTCAGCACCGGCAGCTGCTTCGCCGACCGGACCTGCCCGGACCCCACCGGCACCTGCACGTCGGGGAACCAGAAGTCATCCTGCGCGATCTCCCCGGCCGCATACGCCGTCCGGGACGCCGGATCCGGCGGCAGGTACGCCGGGCGCAGCTCCGCGACCCGGCCGCTGAGCGTCCGCACCGAATATGGCCAGCGGACCCGCTCCGCGATCACCGTCGCCGGCATCTGCGGGAACGTCCGCAGCAGCTCCCGGATCTGCGGCTCGAACCCATCGGCCACCGACCCCGCCGCCGCCCGCTCATACCGCGGCGGCCCGTCCGACCGGACCGCGGCACGCACCGTGTTCCGGGAAACCTTCATGACCCGGGCGATCTGCTTGATCGGCAGGCCCTCCGCCTTGTGCAGCCGGCGGATCTCTGCCCAGTCCTCCACTGAAATCACCTGCTTCCTCCCTGGCTCGGCTCGAGCCAGGTTTTCGGGAAGAAGGGTCAAAATTCGGTTGCCGCGCCGGGGTCAGTATTCAGGTTCCGTCGACACGTGCATTCTCCCTCACCCTCCTCGTCGCCCAGCGTGACGCCGGATTAGGGACGCGGACGTTCCGGCAGCGGGATGACGGGCGGACCCAGCAGGGTCGTTTTGGCTCATCAGCTCTTGGCCCCGGGCCTGTTCAGGCCTTTCCGCCGCTGCCGCCTGGGTCATGTCAGCCTCGGTGATGATTCCGACCGGCGGGCTGGATCTGTCGCTACATCTCGATCATGGTCGATACGGGCTGGCAGGGAAGGCGGCTCTGGCGGTGAATTTGCTGCTATCTCTTTTTCCTGGTGGGAGAAGGCGGTCATCGATGTACCGGACCATCGCCGCGACCGCTCGCGGATTGCTGGTCATGCGGCTTCCTGGTGGTAGTGCTGGGCGAGTTCGGCGACCCCGTCGCGGTAGGTGGGCACCCGCGGCGCCCAGCCCAGCTCGTGCTTGGCCTTGGCGGTGGAGACCCGTAGGCCGCCCGTCATCACCGCCTTGGCGTATGGCATGGGAGTAAGCAGCCAGGAGGGGACGGTGCGCGGCTTGGGTGTCCCGAGCGCGGCGGCCATCGCGGTGATCAAGTCGGAAAAGCTCACCGGCTGGTCATCGGCGACGTTGTAGGCCGAGCCGGCGGTGCCGCGTTCCAGCGCGGCGACCGTAGCGGCGGCGGCGTCGTCGATGTACACCCAGGGCTGCACCCCGCCGCCGCTGACCACCGGCAGGCGCCGTCGGCGCAGGCCGTCGACCAGGGTGTCGCCAGCCGGACCGGGCCCGTAGAACAGGCCGTACCGCAGCGCGATCCCCTCGACGTGCGACGCGGCGAACACCTGCTGCTCGGCGGAGCGCATCGCGGCGAGGTGCTCTTCGAAGCGGCCGTGGCCGGGCGGCCCGAACGGGTCGGCCTCGGTCAACATCCGGCCACCGAAGTCGCCGTAGCCGTAGCCGAACACCATCGACTGGGTCACGAACCTGCCGGCCCTGATTCGCGCGGCGACCTCAAGCAGGTTGGCGGTGCCCTCGATGCGCAGCCGGTTGGTCGCGGTCATATCCTGATGCCTTGTCGGGGCCCTCTTCATCGCCGTCAGCTGCGAGATCACCGCGTCGCACCGGTACCCGTCCACGGCCGCGAGCAGCGTGGCCCGGTCCAGGATGTCGGCCCGGATCGGGGTACTGCCCGCGGCGAGCAACGCTTCCCGGCCCGCAGTGGAGCGGTGGATGGCCACGACCTGGTGGCCAACCGCTCGCAGCTGCCGTACCAGTGGTTGCCCGATCGCGCCGGAGCCGCCGGCCAGCAGAATCTTCATCATGTCTCCTTGGATGTCTCGGGGCGCCCCCTGACGGTCTCGGCCGTCTCGGTGGGAACTTTCCTGCTTGGTAGGGTGCCGCTGATCACCGCGACGGCGAGCGCACCAGGCCTGCGACGAAGCGGCCCTGGTCGGCCTCCGGTCGGATGCCGCCCGAACAGGTCGGTGAACAGCCAGTAATGCGCGGTCGCCCCATGCAGCACGACCGCGATCGCCGACCAGTCGATTGCACCGGGACGGTCACCGGCAAGGTCGGCTAGCAGCGCTGTCGTGGCCTGGTGGAAGCACCAGTGCCGTCCCCCAGTGCCCCGGTTGCTCCCGTGACGAAAACTCGCATGATCTCTCGTTCCGTCTGGTGCTTTCCTTGAAGACAAGGCACCACCCGAAGTTGTGACATCCTCCAGCCCTGCCTTCCGAACGGCGCGGGCTCGCTCCCGCCACGCGGGCCTCCAGCGGCTGGGCAGAAAGCATGACCTGCATGCCGCGGGCCGCGGCGTACGCGATGTTCGCTGCACTACTCTCATCGGGACCATCCGGGGGTTGAGCGGAGGCTGGCCAGGGTGAGGGCAGGAGCCCGGCGGCGGGCAGCAGCGTCCAGGCCGGCAGAAGCAAGTCGAGCACTCCTGGTGCGCCGAGCACACCGAGCGACCGCGACAAGTACGTCGAGGATCCAGGCGACCAGCAAGTGTGGTCCGCCAGGTAGCCTGCCGGGGCTTCCGAAGGAGCCGCCGAGGTACCAGTAGACGTGGAGGGCGGAGAACAGCACCACCCAGCCCAGCGCCGTGTAAGAGGCGCGGGTGGTGCGCCGGGCAGTTTCGTCCGCCGCTCGGTCCTGGGCCATCAGAGTGTTCACCGGACGTCGCCTGGGCCCGTGTGGTGATGTGCATCGGGTTCGTCGTCGCCGCCTCCCGGGCGTGCCGCCGCTACCTGGGCAGCAACGCTGGGACACGCGACCCGGTCGGGGGTGCCTGCGCGAACATCGTCTGCGCGGACTGGTCCTGCCGTTCGAGCAGGAGCAGCGCCGCCGTCGACACCGACTCGGCCGGCTCCGCCGACCGCTCCGGGTCCTGGTAGGGGTCGGTGAGCAGTGGCTCGGGGAGCCACTGCCCGACGTGCTTCTGCCGCCGGACGCGGGCCGAGCGCAGCACGCCGATCGAGATCCGGGTGACCACCGCCGACAGGAAGGCCTTGGCCTGCCGCGGGGAGGTTCGATCCCGGGCCGTCTTCCCGGACGGGCCGCATCGGCTCGGTGATTTCGCTGTAGCCGCCGTCGGGACTCATCATGACCTGCCCGGTCTCGCGTCCGTGCTTGGTTTCCTCCCGCTCCCGGCGGGTCAGGCCGAGGCAGATCCGCTGGGTGAGGGTGTACGCGAGCGGGGGGCCGGCGAACACTGCTACCCGGAAGAACCAGGTAACCGCGTAGAGATCCAGGCCTATGTGGTAGGCGATTTCGTCGTTGGCGGCCGCGGCCCACAGCAGCCCGTAGAAGGTGATCCCGGCCGCGCCCACTGCGGTCCGGGTCGCCGCGGCGCGCGGGCGATCCAGGAAGTGGTGCACGCCCCGGTCGCCGGTGAGCCTGCTTTCGAGCAGCGGATACGCCGCCAGCACGCCGAAGAAAGCACCTGGGACGATGAGCCCAGGCACTAGCACCGCGAGGGTGAGCGGATGACCGGCCACATTGAGCTCCCAGCCCGGCATGATCCGCAACGCGCCGTCCAGGAAGCCCATATACCAGTCGGGCGCCGCTCCGGCCGAGATCGACCCCGGCTGGTAGGGCCCGGACAGCCAGATCGGATTGATCTGCGCAAGCGCGCCCGCCAGGGCGAGCACCCCGCAGGTGGCGAAGAACATCGCCATCGCCGCGGCCGCGGGGCCGTGCTTGAGGGATCCAAGCCGGCCAGCGCCGGCCGCGCCGGGGAAGCGGGTGTGCCCGTGCCGCCGCACCAGCCAGCGTCGCAGGACGAACAGAGCGGCCATGGCCACCGGCAGCAGCACGTGCACCCAGTACAGGCGCGGAATGATGCGATGGCCGGGGACGTCCCCTCCGAAGACCCAGAGCGTCAGATGGCCGCCCACGAGCGGGATCGACTCGAGCACTCCCTGGAGCAGCCCCAGGCTTCCGCCCGAGAACATGTCGTCTGGCAGGATCCCGCCGCTCCAGCCCGCCGCCATGCCCAGCGGGAGCAGGGTCACCCAGATCAGCCAGTTCAGCCAGCGCGGCCGGCGGAGCGCGGCGGTGAAGAACAGCCGCAGCAGCTGCAGGCACACCGCCGCGGCGAACATCAGCGCCGACCAGTGGTGGATCTGCCGCATCAGCAGCCCGCCGCGCACGTCGAAGCTGATATCCAGCGTCGACTTGTACGCCTGGCTCATCCGGACGCCGTTGAGCTCATGGTATGAGCCGTGGTAGATGACGCCCGTCATGCCCGGCTTGAAGAAGAAGACGAGGAACACGCCGGTGACACAGGCCACCACGAACGAGTAGACGGCGATCTGGCTGAACAGAAACGACCAGTGATCCGCCTGGCTGCGCCGCAGCGGCCGGGCCCCAGATCGCAGCAGTCCCGTGAGGAAATTCCGCAAGTCCCTCCGGCAGGGCCGTATGCCCGCGGGCCGCGGCGGTGACCCTTGTGCGAGCGTTCCGTCATGAGACTTCACGGCACGATCACCGCCGGGCACTCGGCGTGCCCGGCCAGCCGGGCGGGCACCGATCCGGCGAACCGGTGCAGGAACCGCTGGGGAGCGCCGATCACGATCGCGTCCGGTTTGCGTTCCGCCGTGACGGCACGCAGTTCCCTGGCCAGGCCGCCGACCCGGACGACGATCTCGATGTCCAGCCCGGTCAGGTCGGCGTCTGCGAGCTCGGGGCGCAGCCAGCGCATCCGCTCGGTGAGCGGTACGGACGCGGCGCTGCTGGCCTGCGAGACGTGCACTACCACCAGCCAGCGGTCCAGCCGCCGTGCCATCCCGGCCGCGTATGCCAGCGCATGCCTGCTGGCGTTCGAGCCGTCGTACCCGGTAAGGATCGGATGCCGGTGCTCGACGGGCCCGCTGCCTGCCGGCCTGATCCGATGGTCAGGCCGGGCACCGCGCCTGGCCCTGCGCTCGGTCCCGGCCCTGCGACCGCCGGGCTCGCCGGCTGGCGCTGCGGATTCGGTCATGGTCAGCGCAATCCCGGCTCTGCGGGAAAGCCACTGCTTGCCGCCGCCGGCGAACGTGACGGAGTCGGTCGCTCGCTGGAGAAAGGCTGTAACAGACATCTGCGTCTCCTAACGCTTGCGGTTCCGCGCGACCGTGGAGGCGACGCCGCGGAGGCTGGCGCTGGCATCAGGGTCGCGTTCCGGGCGGCCGGTCGCGCCGTGGAAGTCCCAGCCGGTGCCCCTGGTGCGCGGCAGCGCTCCGGCCCCTGCAGACGGTCCGGCGCGCCCGGTCGCGGCCACAGTGGCCTGGGGTCCGGCAGCGGGTTTGGTGATCGATTGTGTGGTCATGACCGTGCTCCTGGGTCGGTCCCGCGCGCTTGTCAGGTGCGGGTGGCCTGGCAGCGGTTAGCGGTGCTGTTGCTCCGCTACCCGGCGGAGGTCCTCGCGGCGGGCGCGCCCGAGTCAATAGCGGCTATCACGTGCTGGCCACCTTCTGGCGGGATTGCCAGCCCCGGAGAGCGCCTTGGCCCGGATTACATCTGGGTCTCGCGGGTCGGGCGGAAGGGCCTCACGCCAGTCGCGTTCGCGCCGGGCCCTCGGCCTCTGAATACGGACTTGTTTTCACTGTCATCTCCTCGGCCAGTCGCTGCGCCTAGCCCAGGTGATAGCGAGGCCAGGCGCCTTAGGGAGTGGTTCTTCGAGGGACGGTACGGGCCGGCGCCGCGGTGGGCCGTCACCCGGAAGTGCGCATGCCGGTGGAATCTTTCCGCAGCCGGCTTGCCGGCACTGTCGTGCCAGGGCCGGGCACCGGGCACGACCGTGCAGGCCGGGACCGGCTGCCGGTGCCGGGTTAGGGGATCGGGCCGGGCTGGCGTGCCCGGGTGACGGCCTCGGTGCGGTTGGGCGGGTTCGGGCGGCCCGCGGCCAGCAGCGCCAGCACCTCCAGCTCGCGGCCGGTCAGATGTTCGACCAGGCCCGGCACCGCTGCGGCGGCGTCTGGCCCGGCGCCTTGCATGCTGCCTTCGCCGGCGAATGCCTGCAGCACCTGGGCCAGGCAGGCAGGCCACGGCGAGCGCCCCGGCCAGGGTGCCGACCCGGCGCGTCCTCCTCCGCGCTGGCCGCCAGCGCCAGCGCCCGCAGCGCCTCAATCTCGATGATGCTGTCGGCCCGGCCCTGGGTGGCGCCGCCGCGCCCAGCGGCCAGCCGGCACTGTCGTGCCTGGTGCCTCGCCGGAAAATTCCACCCGCATATGCACCGTCGGGTGACGGCCAGACCAGGGGGCCGTTCGTAGTGTGCCGGGAGAAAACCAGAGAGGACAACCAAGGACAAGACCATGCCGACCTATCACCGGAACCATGCCATCGCGCTGATGCGGCGCGCAGGTCACTTCGCCGAGATTGCCACCGCCTACCGGGTCCCGCCGGACATCGTCGGCCCAGAGCAGGGAACGGGCGCTGCGCGACAGCCCGGGCCTTACCCAGGGCGGCTTGACGGGAGACATGGGCAGCAGCCCGTGAACACGAATGCGCCCCGGGTGGTCGTGGTCGGCAGCGGGTTCGCCGGATTCTTCGCCGCCCGCACGATCGAACGTCGTATCCCGCCGGGCGCCGCCGACCTGACGATCATCAGCGCCACTGCACACCTGTGCTACAGCCCTTTGCTGCCCGAGGTCGCAGCCGGCCGGCTCAATGCGTTGCAGATCGCGATGCCCCTGCACGGCGCACTACGGCGGACCCGCATCTTGCAAGGGATTGTCGACGCCGTAGATTTCGATGCGCGCACCGTCACCGCGCAATGCGGCCTGGACGAGCCAGCTGTGATCCCCTGGGATCGGCTCGTCCTGACATTGGGCAGCGTCACCCGAACCTTTCCGGTGCCCGGCCTGGCCGAGCACGGCCTGGGATTGAAGACCCTGGTGGAAGCCGACTACATCCACGACCACGTGCTGCGGCAGCTGGAGATGGCCGCGGCTACCACAGACCCCGCGGTTCGGCGCGCCAGATTGACCTTCGTCGTCGTCGGCGCCGGCTATGCCGGTACCGAGACCGCGGCCCAGCTGCACCGCATGACCCTCGCCCAGCTCGGCCGGTTCCCCAGCCTGTCCCGCGGCGACGTCGCGTGGGTGGTTCTCGATGTCGCCGGCAGCGTGCTGCCCGAACTCGGACCGCGCCTGGGCCGCCTCGCTCTGAGCGTGCTTCGCAAGCGGGGTCTGCAGGTGCGGCTCGGCACCAGCGTCACCGAGATCACCGCCGGCAGCGTGACCCTGTCCGACGGCAGCACCCTGCCGACCCACACGGTGCTCTGGACCGCCGGCGTCACCCCACCGCCGCTGGTCGAACGCACGCGCCTGCCCATGTCGGGCGGCCGGCTCACCGTCGACCCATACCTGCAGGTCCGGGACCACGTCTGGGCGGCAGGAGACGCCGCGTCCGCACCCGACCCGTCCGGATCGCCCGGGAGCGCGTACCCCCCCACCGCGCAGCACGCACAGCGCCAGGGAGTGGTGATCGGGCGCAACGTCGCCGCGAGCCTCACCAACGGCCGGCCGCGACGTTACCGCCATCGTGACCTCGGGCTGGTGGCCGACCTCGGCGGTACCGCGGCAGTCGCCCGCCCCCTCGGCATCCCGATCAGCGGCGTAGCCGCCAAGATCATCACAAAGCTCTACCACCTGTACGCGTTGCCGTCACCAGCGAACCGTGTGCGGGTCGCAGCTTCGTGGCTGCTCAACCTGTTCACGCGCCCCCTGGGTGCCCAGGTCGGCCTCGTGAGCCCGGCCGCGGCACGCCTCGACGTCGCCGAGTACACCGCTCGCCCAGTGATCCTGACGAACTCGCGCGCCGGCGACTCCACCACGTGACCATGGTCGTGACGGCGACACCGCACGGGAGCGCACTAGAGATCCAGCTCCCCATCGCCAAGCGAGCACCAGGCCGCCGCTACACGGCCCAGAAGCCGAACCCGCTACGGGACCACCCTAGGTCACGGCGCCGCCGCAGTGAGAAAGCGCGTAAGACCCGCCCGATGAAGATTCCCGCAGAGGGACGTCATGCGGGACAGCCCCAAAAGGGTCCCCGCGACTGCCAGACGCTAGTCATGCGCCCAGCAGGAATCCGGGCCAGATTTCCTGGCTGGCCCATGCGCGTTTCCTGGCTGGCCCATGCGCGGCTCAGACCGCGGCTCCACGACAGATCCTGGAAGGAGGCCCGCCATGGACGAGTCGAGCTTGATCTTCATCATCGTGCCCATCGCGATTCCGATTGCCCTGTTCACGGGCATAGCCCTGCCGTTCATCGCAGGCAGCCGGTCCGGACGCAGCCGCGCCGGGGGACCGCTGGCATCCGCAGATGCGCGGAAGCGGACCGGCGCCGCCGGACGGAAGGCCCAGCAGCAGAAACCTGGCGCTCATGACGCCGCCCCTGCCGGATACCTGTACGTCCCCTGCGTCCACACCCCCACCGGCGATAACCTGGCCGAGGCGCGCCGCTGGGTCCAGGAGGTGCCGATCGTCAAGAAGACGGCCAAGCTGATCTACTACACCAGTGACAGCTGGGACCGGTGCGAGGCCGTGGTCAGCCCCGGCTGCATCAGCCGGGAACAGTTCGAGACCGACACCCGGTGCCACGATGACTGCCTGCGGGATATTGCCGCTGGCCTGGTGTGCGCTCTGCACGGCCGCGGCTACCGCCACTGCGTACATGTCCTGGCCCCTGGGCGTCACTGCTCCGCGCCCGGCGGCTGCGGGGACGACTGCCCGGCGGACACCGGCGGCGTGCGGTGCGCACGGCACGGGTACGCGTGGGAGCACTGCCCGCACGGGGAAGATAGGTGCCGCCACGGCTACCCGGCCGGCGTGATCCCGATCCCCGGCGCCCGTCCGGGGCCGGCCGGTCGGCTCTTCTTTGCCACCCGCCAGGCCGCCGAAGACCACCTGTACCGCGGGGAACGCCAGCGAGCTGGACAGGCCGCACCGCAAGCACCACCCATCAAGGAGCTGCGCCGCGCCATGGCCGGCGCTCACCCCGACCGTGGCGGCACGGCCGAGCAGTTCATCCAAGCGCACCGCCGGTACCAGACGGCGCTCCGGTCCGCGTGACGGTAACGTGCCCGCCTGGCCGGCCCCGGCTGACACGACGGCGCTTCGCATGGAACAGACGACGAACCCGGCGAAGGAATGCCCACCGGTCACCGGATGGGACCATGCGCCCGGTCAGCGGCGCCAATCCCACGGGTGAGCACACGAAACCTGGTCCCGGCCAGGTCCGTAGGACTATCACACCGCCATCCGCGCACAGCCGTGACCGCGCCTCGGCCGCCTCGCTC
>Ga0335078_10006420_pt1 | contig 17410 bp, 14 predicted proteins | sample Lox_Sample_32_FD_206711 | JGI IMG/M metagenome (GOLD analysis project Ga0335078, IMG submission 206711) | Soil microbial communities from Loxahatchee National Wildlife Refuge, Florida, United States - Lox_Sample_3.2 | ecosystem: Environmental > Terrestrial > Soil > Wetlands | place: USA... | reverse complement strand
CGCCACAAGGGCAAGGATTGCCAGTTCCGTGCTCCCTCGCGCGATTTTGGATTCTATCTTTTTTGTCGCGTTCAATATCGCCTTCCTATAGTCCTATAGTAGGATTCCTATATTCAGTGTCAAATGAGATTCCAGGCATTGTGGGCGAAATGGTTACAGCACCTTCAGGCAGCTTGAAAGGATTCTGGCGGAAGTCCTCCCGGGAAGAGATTGAGATGAATCAGGTGGGCAAGCAGCGCGACGCCGTCCGCGAGACGCGGTCCGGGGCGCGAGAAATAGGCGTTCGCGTTGACGACGAAAACCTTCCCGTCGCGCACAGCGGGAAGCGCTTCGTAACCGAAAGGCAGCAAGTTGCGGCTGAATTCCGCCGCGGCGCGTTTCACATCGTATCCGCACGGCATCACGACGATCACTTCCGGCTGCGACTCCATGATCTGCTCCGCTGTCACGCGCAAGGATGGCTCGCGCCGCCGGCCCAGCACATCTCGCCCGCCGGCCAGCTCAACCATCTCCGGCACCCAATGGCCCCCGACATAATGCGGATCGAGCCATTCGAGGCAAAGCACCCGGGGACGCGATCGGGCGCTCGCTGCCCTTTGAGCAATGCTCTGCACGCGCTCAGCAAGCGCTGCCGCGAGCGAATCGGCATCTTGCTTCCGGCCTGTCGCCGCTCCCACGCGGCGCACGTCATCCCACACCTCAGGAAGCGAGCGCGGCGTGAGTGACAGAACTTCAGGCGCTTTGCGAAATCGCGAAAGCGCCGTTGCCAAGTCGTCAGGCGACGCCGCACAGACGTGGCACAAATCCTGTGTAAGAATCAGATCGGGAGCCAACGAATCCAGCAGTTCCGCATCCACCGCGTAGATGCTCTCGCCTCGCGCGATGATCTCGCTTACCTGCCGGTCGATTTCCGCCGGCGGCGCGCCCGGATCGATGCGCGGCCGCAACAACGACGGCTTTGTCGCCGCATCCGCCGGGAAATCGCATTCGTGGCTCACCCCGACAATCGAATCCCCGAGGCCGATTGCGTACGCGATTTCCGTTGCAGAAGGAAGCAGAGAGCAGATGCGCATAGCGATTAGTGATACAGCAAATATTTCTCGCGCATCTTTGCGAATTTGTCGAGGTCGTTGCCCCAGCTCGCGATGATCTCCCGCGGCGGGCTCCCGTGCTCGAGCTTCGCAATCGTCGGCTGCGAGCCCAGTAGCGCGATGATTCTCCCGAGTTGAAATTGATCCGGATAAGTGCGGTGAAGCGCATCCGCGATCTCCAATCCCACTCGTACCGATCGCAAACCGGAGCGATCCGTGACCGTGATCTTTACACCATGGCAGCCTTGGCCCCTAAATACACCATCGTTGGGAGTGAATTGAGTCGCCGCAAAGCTCACACCCGGGATCTTACGCCGATTCAACTCCAGGGCTAATTCGTTGCCGCGTATCCAAGGCGCGCCGACCACTTCGAAAGGCGTGCCCGTCCCGCGCCCCACCGAGACTCCACCGGCTTGCACTATCTCGATGCCCGGATATAGAAATGACTCATTCAGGGTACGCAGATTGGGCGACGGCGGAATCCATTTCAGCGCTGTTTGCGCGTACTCTTCCCCACGATGCCAGCCTTGCAACTTGATCACGCGCAGGTCCGCGCCGATATGATTTTCCGCGTTGAACATCCGCGCCAACTCACCCAGCGTCATGCCATATCGCACCGGCATCGGGAAGTAGGCCGTGAATGAGGTGCGGTCCGCGTCGAGCATCGGCCCTTCGATGACCACGCCGCCCAGCGGATCGGGCCGATCCATCACCACGAATTCAATATGATTCTTCGCCGCCGCTTCCATGCAATACGCCATCGTCGTGACATACGTGTAAAAACGTACGCCAGCATCCTGCATGTCGAACACGAGCAAATCGATTCCCTTCAGCATGTCATCGGTCGGCCGGCGCGTGTCGCCATAGAGACTGAAGATCGGAACGCCTGTCTTCTCTTCCACCGCGTCTGCAATCTTCGCCTCGTCCTTGCTGCCCGAGATCCCATGCTCCGGGCTGAACAGCGCCACAAGTTTCAGATCCTTGCGCCCAGCAAAAATATCGATCGTGCGCCTGCCTTCGGAATCCACACCGGTCTGATTCGTGATCAGCCCGACGCGCTTGCCGGCGAACGGCTCCGAATTCATCGCCTCGTAGACATCGATGCCCGTCTTCACTGGTACGCCATGCGCTGCCAGCAACCGCGGCACGTCCGCCACGAGCCCCAAAAACGCGCAAGGAATCGCGACAATTCCCAAACGGATCAGCGTAAGGTAAGAACGGAAACGAAACACAGGCGAAGACGCTCGATTGTGCCCCATGAAGGCGCGTGCTATATACAGCTACGGGATGCAGGCGTCAACAAAGAAGCCCGGCGGCGGAAGTTGTGCGTAAGTACGGGCTTTTCGCGCTGGCGCTCGTCCTTCCCGCATTGTCTCTCATGACCCGTTCCGCTCGCGCACAAAAAAATTCGCGTGCTCAGACGCCACCCGCGGCCTCGCGCTGGGTTGAGCAAACCGTCAAGAAAATGACCCTGCGTGAGAAGCTCGGTCAGTTGCTCATGGTGCCGTATTTCGGCGTCTTCAAGCCAGCGGACAGCGCCGAGACAAAAGGGATTTTGCGCGAAGTCGAAGAGAATCACGTCGGCGGGCTGATCATCATTACCGACCGCGGGCCGTTGGGTCTCGAGCGCAGCCAAGTCTATCCCACCGCGGTGATGACGAATGAGTTCCAGCGCCGTTCGAAAATTCCTTTGCTTGTGGGCGCCGATTTCGAATCCGGTACCGGCATGCGGCTCGATGAAGGCACCTCGTTCCCTTCCGCTATGGCGATCGCGGCCACGGGCGATCCGAAACTGGCATACACAGCTGGAAAGTACACCGCGCTCGAAGCTCGGGCTGCGGGCGTGCAGTGGATCTTTGCACCCGATGCGGACGTTAACAACAATCCGGACAATCCGATCATCAATGTCCGCTCCTTCGGCGAGGACCCAAACGAAGTCGCGAAATACGTTCGTGAATTTGTCCGCGGCGTCGAGGAAAATGGCGCGCTGGCCACCGCGAAGCATTTTCCCGGGCACGGGAATGTCGGCGTAGATTCGCATCTCTCGCTGGCGACGGTGCCGGGCAGCCGCAGCAAGCTCGATTCGACGGAACTCGTTCCCTTCCGCGCCGCGATCGGTGCTGGTGTCGGCTCGGTTATGACCGGCCACCTGGCGGTTCCTGCGATCGAGCCCGATCCAGATCTCCCGGCTACGCTTTCACCGGCAATTCTCACAGGCCTGCTGCGCAACGATCTTAAATTCCGCGGCCTGATCATCACGGACGCGCTCGACATGGGCGGCGTCACCTCGATGTATTCTCCCGGCGAGGCTGCGGTGCGCGCGGTCGAAGCAGGAACCGATGTCCTGCTCATGTCCCCCGCGCCGGACGCCGCCATCTCGGCGCTTGAAGACGCCGTCCGCTCCGGCCGAATCCCCGAAAGGCGCATCGACGAATCCGTCCGCCGAATTCTCACCGCCAAGGCGCGCCTCGGACTCGATCGTAATCGCTACGTGGATGTCGCGCGGCTCAACGAGAATTTTGCCAAGCCTGAATACGAAGACCAAGCGCAGTCGGTCGCGGATCGCGGCGTAACCCTGCTGCGCGACCAGCAGCACGTTTTGCCGCTCGACGCGAGAAAGCCTTTGCGCGTTCTTCTTGTCGCGCTTTCTTCGGATCCCGATGCGAGCCCCGGCGAAACCATCGAGCCGGAGTTGCGTACCCGTGTCGATTCGCTCACCGTTCTCCGCGGCGACCCGCAATACTCCCCGGTCAGCGCGCTCAAGCTACCGTCACCCGGTTCTTACGATGTCGCTATCGCCGCCCTGTTCGTTCGCGTAACCGATCGCAAAGGCGACATCGGATTCCCACCGGATCAACACGCGCTGATCGATCAACTGATCGCGAGCGGCAAACCAACGATCGTCGCTGCGTTCGGAAATCCTTACCTCATCGAAGGCTTCCCGAACGCCAAAACATGGATCTCAGAGTTTTCCTGGAACGATGTCTCCCAGCGCGCCGTTACTCACGCGATTTTTGGCGAGACGTCGATTGGCGGGAAAATTCCTGTCACCGTGCCCGGCCTGATTCCGCGGGGCTCGGGAATTTGCATTCCCGCAAATCCGATGAGGCTCCAGCCGGCCTCGGCGGCCATGTCCGATGAAATGAAGCCGGTGTACGCCCTCTTGGATCGCGCTGTTGCGGATCGTGCGTTTGCCGGCGGCGTTCTCGCAGTGGGACTCAACGGCCAGCTGATCGTTCACCCCTTCGGTAAGCTCGAAGACGAGGGCGAAGCGTACGATGCTGACGTCGATTCCATCTACGACGTCGCATCCCTCACCAAGCCGATCGTAACCACCACAGCCGTAATGCTTCTCGATGAGCAAGGCAAGCTCGATATCGATCTGCCCGTCGCACGCTATCTGCCGGAGTTTGCTGCGGCAGCCCAATCCGATCCGAATCCCGGCTGGCGCGCACGGGTCACCGTCCGCATGTTGCTTCTGCATGACGCCGGCTTGCCCGATCATCGCGATTTCTTCAAAAATGCCAAGGGACACGACGCGATCCTCAAGCGCGTGCTCGCCGAACCGCTCGTGCGCGAACCCGGCACGCAAATCCAATACTCCGACCTCGGCTTCATCCTTCTCGGCGAAATCGTGGAACGCCTCACCGGCGAATCGCTCGATGCCTTCGCTGCACACGAACTTTTTGCTTCGCTCGGCATGGATCGCTCGATGTTCAAGCCTTCGCGCCGCCTGCTGGAAGAGATCGCTCCTACAGAAAATGACACCACATATCGCAAGCGCCTGATTTGGGGCGAAGTAGACGACGAAAATGCCTGGGCCATGGGCGGCGTGGCCGGGCATGCTGGCCTTTTCTCGACCGCTCCCGACATCGCGGCTTTCGCACAAATGATTCTGAATGGCGGCGTTTATCAGCACGATCGACTCCTGTCGCGTTCCATCGTTCAGCAATTCACCACACCGGTGAAAGTCGGCGATTCCTATCGCACTCTCGGTTGGGACGTTCCGACGGCGCCTTCTTCTTCCGGCCGCTACTTTTCACCCCAGAGTTTCGGCCACACGGGATTCACTGGCACATCGCTGTGGATCGATCCGGAACGCCAGTTGTTCGTGATCTTGCTAACCAATCGCGTTCATCCCACGCGGGAGAACGAGAAAATCCGCCAAGTTCGGCCTGAGCTGCACGATGCTATTTTCGAAGCGTTAGGCCTCGCTACTCCCGCAGCTGCTGCCCGGTAACGCCATCGCCACACCATCGATCGAAAACTCATCGCGACCGCCACCCCTTTTCGTCGAGCCGTTATAATCGAAGGAGCGCGGGACACTTTTGAAAGCCACGGAAACCGAAAAACGGAATGCGCATTCGCGCGGACTCGACCAAAGGTCGACGATGGCGATTCTGCGCATCCTGAATCGTGAGGATGCGTCCGTGGCGTTTGCGGTTCGCCGCGAACTCCCCAAGATCGCCCGAGCCGTGGATGCGATGGTTACCGCCTTTGAGCATGGAGGAAACATTTTTTACGTCGGCGCGGGAACGAGCGGACGCATCGCCGTTCTGGACGCCGCCGAGTGTCCGCCGACTTTTGGCATATCGCCACGCCGAGTTCGCGCCGTCATTGCCGGCGGCGCACGCGCGCTTCAGCATGCCGCCGAGGATGCGGAAGATTCGGCCCCGGCTGGAGCTAGCGATCTGCGTCGCGCTGGCGCGTCGAGTCAAGATGTTGTCGTCGGAATCTCGGCGAGCGGCGCGACGCCTTACGTTTTGGGAGCGATCGATTTTGCCCGGAAACTTGGCACCGTCACGATTGGCGTGACATCCAACCCGCGCTCGCCCCTCACGCGGCGCGTAGAAATCTCCATTGCGCCGAACACCGGTCCCGAGGTGCTTTCCGGTTCCACTCGACTCAAGGCCGGCACCGCGCAGAAGATGGTCCTGAACCTGCTTTCTACCACCGCGATGGCGCGCCTGGGACGCGTCTACGATAACTGGATGGTTTACGTGGCGTTGACAAATCAGAAGTTGCGCAGGCGCAGCCAGCACATTCTAGAGGATGCGGCCGGGGTCACTCCGCGTGCCGCCGCACACGCTCTGCGGCAATCCGGCGACAGCCTGCCGGCGGCGCTTGTCATGCTAAAAAAGGATGTGGACGCGCGCGAGGCGAAGCGAAGATTGGTCGCAAGCGAAGGCAACGTCCGCCGCGCGATCGCGCCGAAGGGGCTGCCTACCTCCCCGGGAAGGGGCGCGCGGGGAAACCAGAACGATGGATAGATTCAAAATCCAGGGAGGTCGCAAGCTCGAGGGCACCGTTGCCATCAGCGGCGCGAAAAACGCCGCGTTGCCTGCGATGGCCGCGGCGCTGCTCACGCCCGAACCCGTTCGCCTGGAGAACATTCCCCACGTGCGCGACATCATCACGATGGCGAAGCTTCTCGCGCACATGCGCTGCCACGTCGAAAGCCCAGACATTCCCCCGAGCGAATTCATCATCCAAGCCGAAAACGTCTCCCACGCCGAAGCACCGTACGAACTCGTCAAGACGATGCGCGCTTCGATTCTCACGCTCGGCCCGCTCGTCGCGCGATTTGGCTATGCGCGGGTTTCGTTGCCCGGCGGCTGCGCCATCGGCGCCCGGCCAGTCGATCTTCACATTCAGGCACTCGAACAACTCGGCGCGACGATCTCCGTCGATCACGGCTACGTCGAGGCCCGTGCGAAACACCTCCGCGGCGGCATCTTCCGTTTCCCCAAAATCACCGTGACCGGCACGGAAAATATCCTCACCGCCGCCGTACTCGCCGAAGGCGAAACCGTTCTCGAAAATTGCGCGCTTGAACCGGAAGTTGGCGACCTCGCCGAATTACTTATCAAGATGGGCGCAGAAATCGACGGAATCGGTACTTCAACGCTTCGCATTCGCGGTGTCGAAAGACTTCACGGCACCACGCACGCGATCATTCCGGATCGCATTGAGGCAGGGACGTTTCTGGTTGCCGGCGCAATCACAGGCGGCGAACTGCTCTTAACGCACGCCGAGCCCCAGCATCTCGGCGCGCTCATCGAAAAGCTGCGCGAGTGCGGCGTCGAAATCAAATGCGAGGGCAACGGCAATATTCGCGTCCGCGCCGCCCAGAAGCTCACCGCGGCGGATGTGACCACCACCGAATACCCCGGCTTCCCCACGGACATGCAAGCGCAATTCATGGCGCTTGCCACTCAGGCTCGCGGCGTCTCTCACATTCGCGAAACGATTTTTGAGAATCGCTACTTGCATGCGAGCGAGTTGATGCGCATGGGTGCGAACATCACAATTGACGGGAATCTCGCTACGGTCACGGGTCCGACACCGCTCAGCGGCGCTCCGATCACCGCTTCCGATTTGCGCGCGAGCGCGAGCCTCGTCCTTGCCGCACTCGTCGCCGACAACACCACCTGGATCGATCGCGTCTACCACATCGATCGCGGCTACGAGCAAATCGAACTGAAACTTCAAAGCATCGGCGCACGCATCGAGCGCGTCACCGGCCGCGCTGAATAGACGCGCCGCGACCCACAATCGCCGATCGATAAAAAAAGGGAGGCGATCTCTCGCCTCCCTTTCTTCACTCCGTATTTTGCTTCAGCCGGTCTAGCTGGCTGCCGCTTCGCCCTTCTGCTGCTTGTCTCGCTGCTCGCGCAGCAGAGCCTTCCGGCTCAGGCGAATCTTGTTGCCCTCGATCGCGAGAACCTTCACGAGCACCTGATCGCCTTCCTTCAGCGCATCGCGGACCGAACGAATTCTCTGTTCCGCAATCTCGCTGATGTGCAGCAGGCCGTCCGTGCCGGGAAACAGCTCGACGAACGCGCCGAATTCCGCGATCCGCACGACCGTGCCGAGATAGGTCTTGCCGATCTCGGCCGTCGCGGTCACGTCGCGGATCATCTTCAGCGCATTTTCCGCCGCCATTCCATTGGCCGCGAAGACATGCACCTTGCCATCGTCCATCACGTCGATCTTCACGCCCGTCGCATCCACGATCGAACGGATCTTCTTCCCGCCCGGCCCGATCAAGTCGCGAATTTTGTCTGTAGGAATCGTCAACATATGGAGGTGCGGAGCGTACGTGGAAATTTCGGGCTTGGCCGTCGAAATCGTGCGGTCCATGATGTCGAGAATTTCCAGGCGCGCTTTTTTCGCCTGCGCCAGCGCTTCGCGCATCATCCCGATGCTTACGCCGCTGACTTTGATATCCATCTGGAGCGCCGTGATCCCCTGCCGCGTTCCCGCGACTTTGAAGTCCATGTCGCCGTAATGATCTTCCGCGCCGGCGATGTCCGTCAGAATCGCGTACTTGTCGCCTTCCACCACGAGTCCCATCGCGATGCCCGCGCACGGCGATTTCATCGGCACGCCCGCGTCCATCAACGAAAGTGATCCGCCGCAGACAGACGCCATCGACGATGATCCGTTCGACTCCAAAATGTCGGAGACGACGCGCATCGCGTATGGAAACTCCTCTTCAGAAGGCAATAGGTTCGCCAGCGCGCGCTCGGCCAAGGCTCCGTGGCCGATTTCGCGCCGCCCCGGACCGCGCACAAACTTTACTTCGCCGACCGAAAACGGCGGGAAGTTGTAGTGCAGCATGAAGCGCTTGAACGCATCCGTCTCAAACAGCAGATCCAAGCGCTGCTTGTCTTCCTTCGTGCCGAGAGTTGTCGTCGCGAGCGATTGCGTCTCGCCGCGCGTGAACAGCGCTGAGCCGTGGACGCGTGGCAGCACTCCAATCTCGCACGTGATCGGCCTAATTTGATCGAACGCCCGCGCATCCGGCCTCCGTCGACGGATCAACATGTCGTCGCGGAAAATCCGCTCGCGTAATCGCTCGAACGCGCGATCAGCCAGCTTTCGCTTGTCTTCATCTTCTTCCGGAATTTCCGCAAGAATTTCGGCGTGAACGGCGTCCACCAAGCCGTAGCTTTCAAGCTTCGGGTGCTTCGCCGTGTCGAGCGCGTCGCGCAGTCGGTCTGTGTATTTGGTCGAGATCTGGTTGTAGAGCGCTCGATCGAAAGCGGGCGGCGCAACTTTCACCTTCGCATTGTTGACCTTCGCTCCTAATTCCCGAATCGCGGCGACGATCTTCTTGATCTCTGCGTGGCCAAACTCCAACGCATCGGCAACGGTGTCTTCGGAAACTTCAAGCGATCCCGACTCGACCATTACGATCGCATCCGCCGAACCCGCGATGATGATATTGAGCAGGCTCGTTTTCTGCTCGGCTACGGTCGGGTTCGCGATCAGCTTGCCGTCGATCAAGCCCACGCGCACGCAGGCAATTGGGTTATTGAACGGAATCTTCGAAATGTAAAGCGCCGCGGACGATGCGGTCACCCCGATCACGTCCGGGTCGTTTTCGCTATCCGCCGATAGCACTGCCGCAATCACTTGCGTTTCTGACGCCCAGCCTTCGTCAAACAGCGGGCGCAGCGGCCGGTCGATCAGCCGCGATGTCAAAATCTCGCGCTCCGACGGGCGCCCTTCGCGCTTGAAAAATCCGCCCGGAATCTTTCCGGCTGCATAGGTGTATTCACGGTAGTCCACCGTGAGGGGAAGGAAGTCTTTTTCGGTTGCCTTGTTGTCCATGCAGGCGGTCGCCAGCACGACCGATTCGCCATAACGCGCCACCACCGCGCCATGCGCTTGCCGGGCCATCTTGCCCGTTTCGAACGTCAGCGTCCTTCCGCCGATATCCACACTCACTTGTTCAAACATCCAGCACATCCTTCTGTCCCGGTTCGCCGGAAACGATCTTCAAATTGAAATAGGTTTTCGAATCACGTCGGAGAGAAAACAGCGGCGCAGAAAGCGAAGCGGCTACTCAGTATGCAAACGACGGCTGGACGCAAATCCACACTGCATTCGCGCACAACCAGCGACAGCCCAAGTTTTGGCGGTAAGGGGAATTGCAGCCGGCGTGGCTGCTTAGGAATTCCGCGCTACTTGCGCAAACTGAGTCTTGCGACAATCTCGCGATACCGATCCGGGTCGCGTCGGTTCAGATAATCCAGCAGACGCCGGCGCTTGTTGACCATCATGATCAACCCTCGCCTGGAAGCATGATCTTTTGCGTGAGACTGGAGGTGGGTCGTAACGTAGTTGATGCGCTCGCTCAATAACGCGATCTGCACTTCCGGCGAACCTGTGTCCTTCGTGTGAACTCTGTACTGTTCGATTACGCCGGCTTTGGCTTCCATCAACTCGTACCTCCCCCCTGAAACAACGTTCCCTGCTCTACGTTTTGTGCTTTTCTTCGACGTTAAAAGCCTAGCACACAGGTGGATGTCAAGCTACAAAGATTTTTCGGAGAAAAAGGCGAGCCGGGATTGCCTTCGCCGTTTCGGATGGAAACCGCTACCGCCCGCGACCGCGCTTATCTGTCGCGGCACAGCTATACTGGCATCAGTTGCATCATAAGTTTCTGTAACCTCGAAGGCCAAGTCTGAAGGCGAATCGCGTCTTGAGGAATCTGAATATCTCGCTGCTTCGCGCTGCGGCGCTGCTCGTCGGCGCAATTGCGCCAATCTGTTTGTTGATCTGGCAGTTCAACGTATCCGCGCAAAAGCCGACAGTTGTTTCGTATCCAAAGGAAATCAGCCGGGTCACATTTGCGATCGCGGGCGACGTGATTCCGCACGAGCCTGTCGTTCGCTCAGCAGAAGCCGCCGAATCCCATGCCTCCGCAGAAAATGGTGCAACCAATCACAGCGGCTGGGACGCCCTCTTTAGAGATGTTTCCGATGTTTTCAGGCAAGCCGACTTCGGTTTTGTGAACCTTGAGACTCCCGTTGCGCCGAAACATTCGATGGGCTCGAAACCGTTTCAGTTCGACGCACCGCTTGCCCTGCTCGATTCGTTGAAAGCGAACGGCGTGAAGATCGTCTCCTTCGCCAACAATCATGTGATGGACCAAAACTACGCTGGCTTCGATGAAAGCTTGCAGCATCTGCACGATGCGGGATTGCTCTTCGTCGGCTCGGGCGACAGCGCCGCCGACGCGTGGAAACCGGTGATCCTCGACAAGAATGGAATCAAAATCGGCTGGATCGGCATGACGCGCTGGCTCAACGGCCGCCGCAATCCTGAAAAAGATTCCGATCCCCACGTCGCGTTTTTCCCATATCCCGGCGAATCAGGTGGAGCGCCGGGCATGGACGAAGCCGGCGTTCTTGATGCTGTTCGCGCCGCGCGCGCCCAATGCGATCTTTTGCTCGTCTCGATTCACTGGGGAATCGAATATGCTCCCGCGCCGCGCGATGAGGATGTCGAGATCGCCCACAAAATGCTCGAAGCCGGCGCCGGCGCCATCATCGGCCATCATCCGCACGTCCTTCAGCCCGTCGAGACATATGCGACGCAAGACAATCGCAAAACAGTCATCTTTTTTTCCTTGGGCAATTTCTTGTCGAATCAGTCAGCGACCTATGCCGAAGGCCTCGCCCCGGATAAAGCCGCTGAACCGCGCGACGAAATCGTTGGGAAGTTTTCTGTCGTCAAGAAGGATTACGGCCCAGGTGGAACTCGCGTCGAGCTTGCCGATGTCGGCATCATGCCAGTCTGGAATGAAAATAATCGCCTGGCACTTCGCAATGGAGGCGCGAAGGCGCCATTCATTCATCCCGTTTTCATCGATCGCGAAGTCCCCGTGCTTCAGGCGAAGATCGACGCGCTGACGAAGGCGGGACCGCAATTGTCGGACGATCAAAAGCAGGAATTCGTGCAGGATTCGAACGAGCTGGCTTCGCTCAAGCACCAGCGGGAAATGATTCTCAGCCGCACCGGCGACGAATACGTCATCCCCCCGCCTGAATCCCAGTAGCGCAGACCCATGCCCAGGGAACAAACGGCACTGCGCCCAGCATCAGAATCAGCTGGCAAGAGAAGACGAATCAGCAGGGGCCTCTGTTTTGGAACTCTGGGACACTATGGCTGTCTCGATCCTGTCCCACCTTTTGGCCTGCTTCGTGGCCTCTTGGCGCGTCGAACGCGCCGTCCTCCAGGCTGTATTTACCTGTAGGGGTTCTTGCGATTGTCACAGAGGCGGCGCTCGATGCGATCGTTGGCTGGGCGAGCGTTCAGAACTGATCGCGTTGTTTCGCAAGTTTGAATCTGTCCTATGAAGTCTTCGGCCATCCAGATCTTACTTCGCGCCATTCGTATGCACGAGCGCCAGAAACTCGTCGCGCGTCTGCTTGTTCGTGCGAAAGGCGCCCAGCATCGCGCTCGTCACCGCCGCCGAATGCTGCTTCTCTACACCCCGCATTACCATGCACAGATGCCGCGCCTCGATGATCACTCCTACGCCCTGCGGCTTTAGGTGATCGTTGATCGCCTGCGCGATCTGGCTTGTCAGCCGCTCCTGAATCTGGAACCGCCGCGCGTACATATTCACCAGCCGCGCCACCTTGCTCAGCCCCACCACTTTCTTGGTCGGCAAATACGCCACGTGGCATTTCCCGAAGAACGGCAGCAAGTGATGCTCGCACAGGCTGTAGACCTCGATATCTTTCACCACCACCATTTCGTCGTAGGACACGCTAAACACCGCACCGTTCAAAAGCTTTTCCGGGTCCTGCCGGTAGCCGCTCGTCAGATAACGCAACGCCTTCTCGAAGCGCTCGGGCGTGCGCCGCAGGCCCTCGCGCTCGGTATCCTCGCCAAGCTGCGCAATCATCTTGCGGACGAGTTCCGCGATATTCCCCTGCTCGGGTAATTCGATTCGAGTGGTCTCAGTTTTTTCATCTGTGGCTTGGTTTGGCATACGGGTCTTACTCCTCATGGCGCCGCTTCGCGCATCTCTGCCTCGTCGCTGAACTCGAAACTGTTGTTGCTAGTCTCCAAAATCCGGATTCTCTCAACTCGCGCTCTCGGAAAGCTTTTCAGCCGTCTGTAAATTTCCTTGCAGACATTCTCCGTCGTCGGCACCGTCGCCTGAAATTCGCCGACCTCTTCATTCAAGTACCGCTGATCGAACGGCTCGATCACCTCGCGTTCCACGAAGGGATCAAGTTCACACAAATTCGCGACCATCCCTGTATCCGCATCGAGCGGCCCCGTCACGGTAACTTCGATCACGTAATTGTGCCCATGCCCGTAGGGGTTGCCGCATTTTCCGTAGAGTCGCTTGTTTTCCTCTTCGCTGAAAGCGGGACTGTAGAGACGATGCGACGCGGCGAAGCGATATCGCCGCGTCAGCGAGAGCTTCAACGCCCCGCTCACGCGCGCGACCTGCCGTGCGCACCGTTCGGCTCGGTCGTGCAATCCGCAAAGAGGTCCGCCGACTCGTAGACGCGCACGCGATCGAGCTTGCCCTTCGTGATTTTCGACTCGAGCAGCTCCCAAATCACCGCGGCGATGTTCTCGCACGTCGGGATTTTGCCCTTCAGCTCCGGCACTTCATGATTCAAGTGGCGATGATCCATTCGCTCGGCCACTTCGCGCTGCAAAATATCCTTGAGCTCTTTCAAATCGAGGACCATTCCCGTCTCAGGGTCAGGCTCGCCCGCCACGGTCACTTCAAGGATGTAGTTATGCCCGTGGCCGTGCGGGTTGTTGCACTTGCCGAAGACCCGCCGATTCTCCTCGGCAGAGAATTTCGGATTGTGATAGAAATGCGCCGCCGAGAATTCGAGTTTGCGTGTGACTCGTATCATCGCGTTTTAGCCGGGTACGCCCTCCCCTTCCAAACCACCGCACCGTGGGTATGTCGAATCCAGGATTCTATAAGCACCGCTCCGTACAACGCCGCGCCAACATAGCAGTATTGGATGTAAGAGAGTGGGTAGAGATTCCTGTAGAGCGCGCCGGCGTAGAAAGTCACGCGACATAGCGCCGCACCCGCAATAATCCCGACCAGCGGCGACAGCGCGAAATCCTTTGCTCCTAAAAGGTGAAATCCTAGCAGCACCGCCAACAGAATACTTTCGAGCAACGGCGAAGCCTCGAGCAACTCGGCTAGGACAAGCTTCGCCTGCCCGCCCATCAGTGGAAATAGATTTTTCGTCCAGCCCTGCCACATCGCGCGAAACGAACGGTACATCCGCGTGCGCACCACTCCGATCGGCGCGGTGAAATAGATTCCGTAACCGTGCCGCTTGATTTGCCGCGCGAGCGCGACATCTTCCAACACCTCGCTCGCGACTGCCGCGTGCCCGCCAACCGCTTCATACGCATCGCGCAGCACGAGAATGAACTGCCCGTTTGCCGCCGCGTCGGTCTGGCGCGGATCGTTCACCCTTGAAAACGAAAACTTCGCCGCGAGCCGACAATACACGTAAGGGATCAGCGCCCGTTCCCACCAGGTCTCCATCTCCTGCTCGGGGGAATAGGAAACCAGTACGGCATCGTGATCGACTGCGTCGGCGAGCGCGCGCCTCGCCGATCCAAGGAAATGATATGTATCGGCATCCGTGAACAGCAGCCAATCGCCCGTCGCCGCCCTCGCGCCGATCGAAACGGCGTGGTTCTTGCCGACCCAACCTCGCGGCAAATCCCCAGTTTCGAGTACTTTCAGTTTCCGGATTCGCCGCGCCAGACCTTCCAGAATTTCGCCGGTGCGATCCTTCGACTGATCGTTCACCACAATGATTTCGCCGACCTCGATCTGCATCGCCACCGACTCCACGGCGCGCGCAATCGACGCTTCTTCGTTTCTCGCGGGAATGATCACGGAGACCAAGGCTTTTGCGATCCGTTCTGCGGGGCGGTAAACTGCTCTTCCGGACTTGGAATCTGTTTATTATATTCCCTTGGATAATCGAGTAAAACGAAACTTGAAGACAGTCCTCTTTCTCGCCTTTGTCGCCGCGCTTCTGTATCTTTTCGCGCGTCCCGATTACCGGCAGGGCGAAGCGAGCCTCCGCGGTCGCGCCGCCAAGGATTTTCAAGTCACGATCGACGGCAAGCCTGCGCACCTTTCCGATTTTCGCGGCAAAGTCGTGCTCTTGAATTTTTGGGCTTCCTGGTGCCCTCCCTGCGTGGACGAGGCGCCTGCGCTCAATCAGCTGCAGCAACGCATTACCGCGCAGGGCGGCACGATTCTCGGCGTCAGCATCGACGACGACGCTCATGCGTACCAGGAATTCTTGAAGACCTACAGCGTGGACTTCCCCACCGCCGACGATCCTTCGCGGAAAATCTCTCTCGACTACGGTACCGTGATGATTCCGGAGACTTACGTCATCGATCGTAGCGGCCGCATCGACCGAAAAATCGTCGGCCCGCAAGACTGGACCAGCCCCACGATGCTCGCCTACCTCGATTCCGTGCTGAACGAAAAGTAGGGCGCGCTACTCGTATCTTAGCGCTTCCACGGGATCTAGCTTCGCCGCGCGCATCGCCGGCATCAAGCCGCTCAGCACGCCCACGACGACGAGCACCAGAACCGACGCCGCGAGAATTCCCGACGAAACGTGCATGTGAATGTCGACCGCCCCGGTCGTGTCTTCGTAGGCCGGGCCTAGGAACGGCAGCGTTCCAATCAGCGCTCCAATCAACACGGACAGCAGCACCCCAACCACCCCCCCCAGCAACGTCATCGCCAGCGCCTCAGCCAGGAACTGCATGCGGATATGTCGACGTCTAGCGCCCAGCGCTCGACGCAACCCAATCTCCCGCGTGCGTTCATTCACTGTGACGAGCATGATGTTCATCACGCCAATTCCCCCGATCCCGAGCGTGAGCAGTCCGACGAAAAGCAGCAGAAATTCCAGCCCGTAGGTGATGCCCTGCATCACGGGACGAAACGCCGTCATGCTGATCATGCGCACCGCGCGCTTGTCGGTGGGCGAGAAGTGCTGCCGCTCGGCGAGAATTCCGAGCACTTGTTGCTGCGCTCGCGGATCCATCTCGGCCGAGACTGGCGTGATGACCAAAACGCTCGCCGATTTCGTATCCCACAAATCTCCCGCCGTGGAATATGGAATCCACACGGAGTGGTCGTCGTCTTGAAAATAGCTGCTGTCCTGAAATTTTCGGTCCATCGTGCCGATCACGGTAAAGGGTGTGCCGTCGATCCGAATCGTTTGTTCGAGCGCCGGCATCCCCGCGAATAATTTCTTCTTCATGGCATTTCCCATAAAGACGACGCGCCGCCGGTTCACCACATCGTCCGCGCTGATCCAGCGCCCTTCGCCGGGAATTTCGTTGCGCATGTCCCCGTATTCGGGACATACGCCGCGGACCGCCGTCGTCGTGAACCGTTCGTCGTGTGATATCGCCAGAAATTTCACTGTCTCTGGGCACACCTGTTTCACCGCCGTCGCAGCGGCGCGGATGTTCTCAACGTCTTCTTCTTCGATTTTGACGTTTGCGCCTGTGCGCTCTCCACCCGCTTGCTCGCTCGTCGTGCCCGGCCAGCAAACGATCACGTCGTGGCCAAACGCCTCGAACGTCGTCATTAGCACGTGACGAAAGCCGCTACCATAGGCGAGCAACATCGTCACCGCGACGATGCCCCACACGATTCCGGCCATCGTAAGACAACTACGCACCGGCTGCCTTCGCAGCGAGGACCACGCCTGGCGGAAAATTTCCTTGAACACGCTCAGCCCCCGGCCTCGTATCGCAGCGCTTCAATCGGATCGACAGCCGCCGCCCGGCTTGCGGGATAGACCGCCGATCCCACCGCAATCAGTGCGAGCAGCACGAAGGAAAGCACGCCCGTTTGCCACGTCGGCAGCAGGCCGGCGAAAATCTGTGGCATGGGCAGCAGATCCACAAGACCGCAGAACCCATAGGCAATGGCCATTCCGATTCCGCCGCTCAGGAACGCGATGATCATCGTCTCGATGAAAAACTGGCTCACGATCGCCCGATCTGTCGCGCCGAGCGCTTTCCTCACGCCGATTTCGCGCGTCCGCTCGCGCACGGCCACGAGCATCACGTTCATCACACCCAATCCGCCGAGGCACAGCGTGACGATTCCCACCGCGCCCATGAAATATTCCATGCCATCCATGATCAGCGCGTTGGCCTGCGCATTCTTGATCGTGTCCCAGACGAAAACCGCGTCCTCGTCCTTTGGATTGAATCCGTGAATCGCCCCGATCGCCGCGATGGCTTCATGTTTGCAGTCGATGTGTTCGGCCAATGATTTCGGCACGACCAACATGTGATCGATCGTGTGCTCGGGCTGGGGCGGCTTATTCGGGAAATCGCGTACCATCGAGCTGTATGGAATGAAGATTTTGCGAATGTCCTCGCCATCGTAATCGGAGTTCTGATTTTTTGTGCGCATCACGCCGATCACGGTATATGGAATATCCTGCAGCCAGACCGTCTCGCCA
>Ga0335078_10006419_pt1 | contig 17411 bp, 20 predicted proteins | sample Lox_Sample_32_FD_206711 | JGI IMG/M metagenome (GOLD analysis project Ga0335078, IMG submission 206711) | Soil microbial communities from Loxahatchee National Wildlife Refuge, Florida, United States - Lox_Sample_3.2 | ecosystem: Environmental > Terrestrial > Soil > Wetlands | place: USA... | reverse complement strand
AGGTTGGGCATCGGCTGGCCAGACATAGCCCATCGTCTCGGTGTAACACGGCAAGCTGCCCGCCAGCACTACCAGCGTCGTCACCGCGACGACTCCGTCGAGCGCAGCCAGGACGACGCCGCATAACGCACAATGTCCTCGTGACCCGCCGCCCATTGGGGGTAAAGCATCAAGCGGCGCTGTCAAGTATCAGGTGAAACTCGTAAACACAAGTTGCCAGGCATCGGCGCGATCGCCGGCGGAGGGCAATAGCGCCGTGACGTGCAGGAATATCCTAAGATCATCGCGCCGACTCCAGGCGTTGCCTGGATGCTGTGACAACTTTCTCTACTACTTTAAAGGCACGCCTTCGGCGCGCCGGGCCGTCCGGCCTCTGGCCCAGATCGGACGCGAAGACGCGAGCGCATCGAGGTATAGCGCGACGCGGCGTGAGGATCATGCCAGAGCCAGGCGGGTCGGCAGGCAGCTCGCCGACGCTGGGGCGGGCGGCCTGCCGCGCCCTCCCGGGCGGAAGCCCTCGGGGCGCGGCGCCGCCGCCATGTCAGCAGGCCCGCATCCGCAGGCAGGCAGTTCCCGCCGCTACGCGTACCCGATGACCGCGACCGCGCTGAACTGGCCTGGGCGGTCGCCTTGCGCCAGGTGTCCCGATCGCCGGGCGAAAGGTCACGGTGATCAGGCCGGGACGCCGCGCATTATCCGGGGTGGCCCCTCCAGCGTCAAGGGCACCCGAAGATCCTTTCTAAACGCTTCGCAGAAAGGATCTTCGGGGCCCGCCCTTGAGCGCCGGAGCCTCTGCCACCCCAGCGGGCCTGTCGGCAAGGCCAGGCCAAAGGCCAGGCCCTATAGGCGCGCGGCGCTGTAGGCGTCAAGTAAGCTTTGCAGGCACTTCAAAGCACATAACCGTAAGCAGCAGCCCTTTGTTCGGATCATCTGGATGCTGGAGCAAGTAACGAAAGTCGGTTCCACTCGGTAGTTTCAGCCGTCTTATAGTGTTCTCATATGCTTCGATTGCCCCGGGAACCTGATCCAAGACTGCCGAAAAGTTACGCCGACGATTGAGGATTATCAAGGCTATCTTGGAGTCTCGCCATGTAGCATATCTAGTCAAAAGTTGCCTGAGGGCGTTAGTGATTGACCGCTGCCCATCCCAGAACTTTACCTCGGCGAGAAAGATATTCTTGTCACCTGCTCGAACCAGGATATCACTCTTTCCATATGAGTTAAATGTCTCACCGGTTGCCTGGCCTTTATAATGTCCGTTAAGCTGTACGAGAAAGTGATCACGGATTAGCGGCTCAGTTGCTGCGGCGAATGTGCTTGGGTTGCGCTCGACAACTAGAGTAGTTGCCCGTATAACGTCAAGAATATAGTCGTACTCCGCCTCTTCCAAAGCTGGCTCGGGTACATATGGACGAGCACTGGCCTTCGGCTGGACAACATGGGGCTTGCGTTGAACCTGCGGAGCTGCATACGTGGCAGGCAGGCCAGCTCTTTCCAGCCGAATCCCCAGGCTCGCTGCAACACCATGAGCCTTCAGAATCCTTGCTCGGCGAGCTTGAATCTCTTCAGCACCATACTCGCGAATTAGTTGATCGAAAACGTCCACTTCGTCAGCAAGCCATCCAAGATACTGTTTAACCACGGCAAGATCGTGGCTGTGGCTAGCCTTTAGAGCGGCTTCATCTAGGTCAATCAGGTCATAAGAGAACACCAGCGCAGCAGAATCAATAAGAGCAATTGGCGGCTGTGATGCATCCGTGATGTCAGGAGGCCGACTGTTGAAGACCCGCGGATCACCGCTAAATGGTACGGTTATCTTATAGCGAAACCCTGCTAGATGCTTGGATTCCCCTGAAGCAGGGTCTACAACATTGATATGGACTTCATGATGCTGCACCGACCTGTTCTGCTCATCGAGAACCGGGACGTCAATTGAGTACTTACTATAAAAATAGTCAAGAAGGCGCTCGGTTCCTACATTGAGCAGCTTGTTCGCGGGGTACTTCCTAATCTCAATCACCATATCAGCGCTTCGGTCCGCAAGGACCGAATTGAAATCCTCCTTTGTAAACAGAGGTTGCGGTGACGCAAACAGATCGTCCGGCCCCGGTTGAATATCGCCACTGAAAGTGGCCTGCACGAATAGGTCCACAAGCTCTATCATGGCAGGTCTTGACGACAACGTTGCGCACATCTGTCCCCCGCCACAGTGCCAAGTTGGGCTATGGTCGTAGTCCGTCTCTCGAGACTGCGGATGGGGGAGGCACATTAGCTGAGACCTAGACGCCTCGGCTAGCTCGCTGGCGACGGTCATCCTGCACAGCAGTGGGTACAGCAATCCACGCGCGCTACAACTGCCATGGGCAGGCATCCGCACACACACTGAGCTGCACTGATTGAACTGAGCAGGGGCGCGCCGGTAGCTACGGATCAGAAGGCTGAGGGTGTCCTGGTTGGCTTGGCGTCTCATGCTGCGTTCGGCCGTCAACAACATCCGCTCTCGCTGGCAAAGCCCGTTCTAGAACACCCTGGTACATCGTCAGAGCGCGCGCTGAACCACATGAACTCCGACAAGGCCCCAACTCGACATGCCAGTACCAGCCAGCCACAAGATCCCGAAGTGAACCGTGAACTGCGTTTCGAGATGGTGACAAACGTACAGATCCATGGGCATTTTGCCGTAGCTGGAGGACACCGATCCCCAGCGCGACAAGCACCGACGCGACCGCAGCAGCCGACCCCACGATTGTCCAGGTCACCGCCGTATCCATGTCACAACTGTACGCGGACAGCACATCGGGACCTCAGTGGCTAGGTTGACACCCACAACCGACACCAACGGGCTTGGACTCTGGCATACCCAGCTAGACCCCTAGAGCGCTCGACCGCAGGCCAGCAACGATGCTGGACACTATGACTGAGCTTTGCAAACAGGTGATCACTGTCATGATGCCCGACCTCCGTCGGGGTCAGGTGCCAGTCGTTTCAGGTAGTAAATGAGGGTCCAGCGCCAATCTGGCCGACGTTCCCGGCCGATCTCGATGTAGCCCAGGCTCTCGTAGAAGGCCATGGCTTCGGGCTGGTTGGTCGCGGTGTCGAGCCAGGTTTCGTGGAACCCTCGGCCTGTCGCACGAGACTCTAGGGCAGCCATCAGCGCCGTCCCGATTCCCCAGCGCCGCCGAGCTGGGTGCACCCGTACGCGAAGCACCTCCGCTCGGTGAGGAAGACCTGCAGGCCGGAAACCACCCATGCCGACTATGTGCCCGTCCATCTCTGCGACCACGAAGTCCCCGCCGACAGCGGTGAACGTCGAAGCTGGATCGCCGAGATCACCGAACTCCGCAGGCGGCCTCGATGCTGGCGCCAGGGGTACTGGGAGCGATGGATTGGCCGTGCCGCCCAGATTCGGCAGCACTGCCATCGCCCAGAGCACGGGAAGATCAACAGGCCTTACGTTTCGCACAGTCAACATCGGCACGAGGCTCGCATCTGGGCTCTCCCAGCGCAATCGAGATCCTTGCATAGTTCCCTGATCGTGCCCGGTACGTGCCCGATCGGTAGGACAACCAGGGTGCCTGGCGGACATTCATGGGAAAGGCACAGCGACGTAGAGCTGCAACGACGCTGGCCAGAGCGCTCGCCTCGCTCATTCCCAAGCTGATAGTGCGAGTTCGATTCTCGTCACCCGCTCCACAGAAACCCGAGGTCAGCGGCCACGCTCGACATTTTAATTTAGGTGTCTATCTGCCGTGGATCATAGGTCAAGCCAAGGACCAGTTCAAACGGAACTCTTGAAGTGATGGAAGTCGCCCCTTCCGTCTGCTCGACATATCCCCGTTGACGAATCTCCTTCCAAGCGAATGTAATCTCACTGCGTGTTCGGGGGGCCACCGTTACGGTAACGGTGTCCTCGAACGCACGCCGCTCTTCGCTGGATGTCGAGTAGTGCTGCCCTATTGTTCGCCCGGCCTGCATTCTGATTTCAGCTAGTTTCGGCGTGTACCCTACACTTGTCGTTACCGTAATGGACTGGTCCGAACCCAAGGTATATGATTTGCTCCACTCGCGGGACAGACGGAACGTTCGGACAATAGGGGAGGTGCCCTGTGAGTTGTCGATGGTGCGTACTTCATCACCCACCGGAAATTCATATCGATCAGTCTCTACAACTACACCACTTATTGCATCTCCCACTTGGAGCTTTGGTCTCAATGGGGAGGGCCGGGCAATGCAAGTCAATCTTATTTCGTGACCTGCATCAATCCTCAGCTTTAGCCGGTTGCTATTGGGACCAGGATTCATAGCGGTTGCTGCGCGCAGGTAAACAAGGTGTTCACCAACGCCCACCTCTATAGAAATCGTCTGGCCATTATGTATCTCGGCTTCCGCCTTCCCGTCAACCATAATTTTCCAGGTCATGGCGCTGCCGACAAAACGGCGTTCCCGCTGAATGACAATTAGGCCACCAGTTTCACTCAACATGTACTCCGTGGTCGCCTTGGTCTTTTGGGACCGAATCAAGTAACGATAGGAAGCATACCGGCAGTATGCCGTTTTTTCTAGTACCATGGCATTCGCATTTACACGGCGAGGGCGCACAACCGCTCGCCACGCACGACCGTAGGTGCCGGCTGTCGCACAACGACTGAGTGACGAAGAGAGAGTGACAATCGCCACCGACAGAGGTGGACGCCAGCAGGCATCCACGGACGGTCTGTCCCAGGCCACGCGTCCTGCGGCGCTGATACCGCGCGCCGCAACTTGGCTTCGGGACGAAGAGGCCAGCGGTGGGTTGGTACAGCATCAAGTACAGCAACCTCTACCACTTACGGCTGTCCGCCATGGTCATCAGCATCCACGCCAGAGCACATTTTCGAACGTAAGCAGCAGCAGCGTGCCGGTAGCTGCGGATCAGATGCTGTGCTGACCATCGGAGGCGTGTGGACCCCTGTCGCGCCTACCCTCGCAGGCGGTCATGCTTGCATGGTGGCTCAGCTCGTTAGCAACAAGGCGATAGAGGACGCGGCGATCGCGTGGGTCATGGAGCTGGAGCTTGCCGCGGGGCGCCAGCCACGCGACACCCGGTATACCGGCAAGCCATCTGACATCGAGTCACCCCCGCGCCTGATCGAGGTCAAGTCATTCGGAACGAGCAACCGCGGCGACGACCTGCTGATGGAGGTGCGCCAGGTCGAGGAGGCCCGACGCAACCCCGACTACTACGTGTATGTGGTTGAGAATGTCCGCCAGGGCGACCCCGCCAGGTTCACCCTTCGGGTGTTGGGTGGCACGCGGCTGCAGCGGCTGCTAGGCCGCGCCAAAGAGTACCGGGGCTACAGCGTCCCGTGGCCGGTCGCGGACTATGACAACTGCCCGCTCGGTCTCGACGGCTGAGTGACTATGTGAGCGACAATCGCCACGGACAGTGGCGAACGCCAGCGGACACCCACGGACGGTCTGTCCCAGGCTAGGCATGCTGCGGCGCTGGCAGTCCGCGTCTGTACTCAGCTTCGGGACGAAGAGGCCAGCCGTTGACACTTAAGCGTCAAGATCGCAGGCGTGCTGCACGACTGTGCAGCAGTCGGCCCGCCGCCAGGCTGAGTGGGCTGCCTTCCCGGCCTGCCCAGGGCACATCAAGGGCACATGCGATCGCCACACACCAGGTGACGATCAGAAAGGTTGAGAGCCAAATCCCAAGGTCAGCGCGCGCTCTGCTACGAAGCGCCTGGTTGCCCCGACCGCTGGGGCAGTTCGTCAACTACCGCTGAACCAGACCCGTTCCGATACCCCGAGCAGCGCCCGGCGGTATCCGCAACGGCGGTGCATTGGTCCGGCTCATCGGCGTGCTCATCACCAGGTCAGCGAGTTGGGCGTGTACTGGTCGGCAGGGAGCTGAGTAGTCATGTCCCGCAGGCTGGCTGCGATGGCCAGGAGGTCACGGTCGTCAAGCTCATGATCGGCAAGCACCCTCTTGCAGCCGAACAGCACTACGCGGGCACGGTCACGGCTAATCCTTAGATAGGTCAGTTCGTCCTTGGTGGTGGCGGCCGCCGCGAGGGTGAGCGCAGCCTCGATCGCCTGGCAGAACTCCCGTATTGCGTTGCTGCCGGGTAGGACTGCCGGGACCCTGCGGCCGTCTGTGTACTCGGGCATTGCCCCTCCTCATGTTGTGCGGAGCGGACTATTCAGGTCCGACCTGGCTTGACAATAAGTGTACACACGTGCTCACACGGGCAAGCCCTGCCATGCAGGCGTAAGCACCGGGGGGGCATCGTGCCGTGCGTGATCGATCACGACTCGCCGGTGCCCCTCCACGAGCAACTGGCGGGCATTCTCCGGGCGATGATCACGGATGGTCGGATTACCGGGCGCGTGCCCAGCATCCTGACCCTGGCCCAGGAGTACGGAGTCTCACACCGCACATCCCAGCGGGCCCTGACCACGCTCGCCGACGAGGGACTGATCGTGGCCGTGCGCGGCAAGGGTTTCTATGTCAAGCGCAACCAGAGCTAAGCGCAGCCGACCCGGCCGCGACGTACGCCATACGCTGGCCAGCGTGCCAGGCGCTCATCCCGCGAGAGACGCGAGCGGGTTCGCGGTTCAGCGTCATGAACAGGTCAAAGATCGCTAACTTGGGGAGCCAAATGGGGAGCCAACGGCATCCGATTCCGCGCTACGCCATCCGACAACGGATCGGGATATCCGCAGGTCAGCGGCATATCAGCCGACGTTAACCGACGCCGAAATACGCCTCCAAGATCACTCGTAATGAACAGGTCGTCGGTTCGATTCCGACAGGCGGCCGGTCAGCGGGGGTGGCGGGCGGCTTGCCGGTGTCGCGCCAGGCCCGGGGCTGGCCGGCGCTGCCAGCGACGGCGAGGGCCCCGGCTGCCGGCGGGGCCGGGGCGGGGCGGGCGGCGGCGACGGCCAGTAGCGCCTGGGCGCACATGGACAGAACGGTGTGGCGGTGGAAGGAGCACCAGAGCCTGACCTGGTGCTGGTCCAGGCCCGTCTGGCCCTTGCCCTGCTGGTGGCATTCTTCTGCGGGTCATCTCTTCCCGGTCACCGTGACCAGGGCCGTCAGCGTCGCCGGTCGGCCCTGCGGCACATGGCAGTAGTAGAAGGCCAGGTCAGCGGGGTCGCCGAGGCTACGGCGGATCAGTGCCCAGTGCCGCGGCGAGGCGGTGGCGACCCACGCCCAGGCGTAGTCCCGGCGGCCCTTGCAGCCCGGCCCGCACGAGCGGGTCTCCCACGCCGCCGCGGGGACCAGCCGGGCCATCGCGGCCACCGTCGTCTTCCGCCCGGACGGGAGCGTGACGGTGAAGTTGACCGGGACCGCGAGCACGTACCCCTTGCCGGCCTTCTCGCAGGCCTGCTGCAGCCTGCCGCTGCGGCCGTAGATCTCGTCGCCGGCCACCCAGGCGAACGGCACGCCCGCGCTGGGCCGCGGCGGTGATCATCGCGGCGGCCAGCGCCGGCTTGGTGGTGAACCTCGTCCTGGCCGGCACCCGCGCCCGTTCCCGCCGTGCCCTGCCCCGGAACCACGATTTCGGCAGGCAGAGCCTGAAGTCAAACGGCGCGTGGCCGCGGGCGGTGACGTATGCGGGGAACACCACGGTCTGGCAGTTCTCCACCTGCCCGGTGATCCCGGCATGCTGCCGGGCCACCCCCACCGTGCGGTTCCCTTCTTCAGCTCAGCGGTTCATCGATCGCCAGGATCGCTCCCGCATCGCCCAGCCGGCCCACGATGAACCGCTGCAGCGCGCTCAGCGCCACCGTCCAGTCCCAGCGGTGCTCGGCCAGCAGCGCCCGCATCCGCCGCGGCGACGTATGCCCCGCCTGCTCCGCCAGCTGCCAGCACGAGCGGCGGTCCCCCGGCTCGGCCAGCAGCGCGCCGATGTAGGCGAACGCCGCAAGCCGCGACCTGGCCTGCATGTACACCCCTGCCAGCAGCGCAAACAGCTCCCGCCGCAGTTCCCCCCGCCACGCCCCTCACCTACGATGGCACCGGCGGCCACCTCGTTGTTCAGAGTTCTCACAAACCATGATCGTGAGGTGGCCGTCACCCCGCGTCAAGACCGCGCCGCAGACACCGGCCCCTGTCAACCCGGCATCGACAGCCAGCGCGGGCTGGGCGTGACGCGGCACGCCCCGGTTGACGCGGCCTGCCGTATATAGCATTATGATATCAGTTAAGGAGCAGGGTCGTCCGGCACGGCGAGTCAGGCACCGGGCCGGGCACGCGGGCAGGGACGCATCATGGGTGCACCGGGAAGCACGGCTGGCGGGCGGCTCGACGTCGGCAACGGCCGCCCGGAGGCCGCGGGCAGCCGCCCGGGGGTCCCCGCCAGCGGGCCAGCCGTCGAGGTCGCGCATCTGCGCAAAGCCTACGGAGCGGTGGTCGCGGTGGACGGCATCTCGTTCACTGTGACCGAAGGCGAGATCGTGGGCATCCTCGGCCCGAACGGGGCGGGCAAGACCACCATAGCGGAGTGCGTGATCGGGCTCAGAAGACCTGATGCCGGCCGCGTCCGGGTCCTCGGCCTGGACCCGCTGGCCGACGGCACGCGACTGCATGAGGTGGTCGGCGTCCAGTTGCAGGCAGGCCAGCTGCCGGCCCGGCTGCGGGTGCGCGAGATCCTGCAGCTCTACCGGTCGTTCTACCGGGATCCCGCCGATGCCGGTGAGCTGCTGGAGGTGTTCGGGCTGGCCGGGAAGCGGGACGCCTTCTACAGCTCGCTGTCCGGCGGCCAGAAGCAGCGGCTGTCGATCGCGCTGGCTCTGATCGGCCGGCCCAGCGTGGCCGTGCTGGATGAGATGACCACCGGCCTTGACCCGCGCGCCCGTCACGCCGTCTGGGATTTCATCGACGCCGTGCGGGACCGGGGCACCACGATGATGATCGTCACGCACTTCATGGACGAAGCCCAGCGGCTGTGTGACCGGGTCGCGCTGATCGATCACGGGCGGATCGTCGCGATCGGCACCCCGGCGCAGCTGGCGGAGGAGGCCGGCGGCGGCAAGCGCGTCAGGTTCGTGCCCGACAAGCCGTTCGACGACCAGCTGCTGACCGGGCTGCCCGAGGTCACGAGCCTGGACCGGCAGGGCAGGCACGTCGTGGTATCCGGATCGGGCCGGCTGGTCAACGCGGTCATCCTGGCCCTGGCCGGGGCCGGGGTCGCCGCCGACGACGTGGAGCTGGAATCGGCGACCCTTGAGGACGCCTTCATCGCTCTGACCGGCAGCCGGCTGTCCGGGGAAGACGACGGCACCGAGCAGAAGGAACCCGCACGGCAGGCGCCACCCGACCGGACGAGCGCGACGACACCGGCCTGGCCGGCCCGCATGCCGCCGCAGGCCGCCTTCCGCGAGCTGCTGCGGACCGAGTCCCTGCTGGCGCTCCGGCAGCCGACCGGGCTGGCCCTCGGCCTGGGCCTGCCGGTGCTGCTGCTGGTGATCTTCGGCAGCATCCCCGCGTTCGGCAAGCCGCACAGCACCCTGGGCGGCCTGACCTACTTCGACGTCTACCTGCCCATCCTGGTGGCCCTGGTATTCGCCGGGCTCGGCCTGTTCAGCCTGCCCATACCGCTGGCCAGCTACCGCGAGCTCGGCATCTTGCGGCGGCTGTCCACGACACCCCTGCCGCCGTCGTGGGTGCTGGCCGTGCAGCTGATCATCAACCTCTGCCTGGCCGCGGCGGCACTCGCCATCCTGGTCGTGACCGGCGTGGCCGCATTCGGCCTGCGGGCCCCGCAGAACCCGGCGGGCTTCCTGATCGCCAGCGTACTGTCGGCCACGGCCCTGTTCGCCATCGGCCTGTGGATCGCCGCCATCGCCCGCACCGGCAGGGCCGGGGGCGCCGTCGGCGCCGGCTTTTTCTACCCGCTGATGTTCTTCGCCGGCCTGTGGGTACCGCAGCAGATCATGCCCCCGGTGCTGCGCGATATCAGCGACTACACTCCGCTCGGCGCGTCCGTGCAGGCCATCCAGGACTCCGTGCAGGGCACCTTCCCGTCCGCAGCCGCGCTGCTGACGATGGCCGCCTACACGATCGTGTTCGGCTACCTGGCCGTGCGCACCTTCCGGTGGGAATGACCGGCACGATCTCCGGCAGATAACAAACCCGGACTGTAGTACCGGCCAGGCCTCTTGCACCTTCCACCGGCTGCCAAGACCTTCATCCGTAGATTTCTGTGTGGGTGTCCGGCTGCGTTCGGAGCAGTTCGTGACCTCGGGCTTGTCTCTGCCGGTTGTCCGAGCGAGTTCGGAGCATCGCAAGGTTGTTCATCCGTGTAGCTCCCAGCGTGGCTCCCAAGGGACCCCTTGTGAAGCGGCCAGAAGAGGGCTGACTGGTCCTGCTTGGTTAGGACCCGATCCGCAGCACGACCCGGCCCACAGTGTGCCGCGCACTGACCTGTTCCATCGCCTCGCGCGCACGGTCGAGTGGGAATTCTGCCGCAACGGGCATCCGCAGCTTTCCGCCCGAAGCAAGCTTCGCGATCGCCTCCAGCCTGGGAGCGCTGACCGTGGCCGCGAAGGACTGAAATTCGACCCCGTCACGAGCCGGGGGGCACCGGCGATGAAGATGGCGCGGCCGCCATTCCTGACCAGCCCGGCCACCTGGTCGGCTACTTCGTTTCCGGTCGCGTCGAAGAGAACGTCGAAGCCGTCCGGGGCAGCGCTCTCCAGCTGTTGGACGAAACGTGGGTCGTGGTAGTCGACGGTCACCGCTGCGCCGAGGTCGCGGACGTAGTCGTGGTTGGCGGCGCTGGCGACCGCGACGACCCGCGCCCCGAGGTCCTTCGCGATCTGCACCGCGGTGGTGCCCACGCCACCGGACGCGGCCGTGATAAGCACTGTTTCACCCGCCTGGAGCTTGGCGCGGTCGACAAGCCCCTCATACGCTGTGGCGGCGCTGATGACCAGCCCGGCGGCCTCGGGGAAATCGAGGCGGTCGGGTATTGTGGCGGCGCCGTCAACCCGCGCCGCTGCGATTTCGGCGAAGCCTCCCCGGGGATCCGGGACGCCGGCATCGCCCGACTCCCACAGGGAGCAGAAGACGCGATCGCCGGCACTGAACCCGCCGGCTGGGATTTCGACGGTCCCGGCAATCTCGGCTCCGGGGATGCGCGGGAGTGAAACCTCACCCAGAAGGCCCCCCATGATCGCCACGTCCCAGATACCCACGCCCGCGGCGTGCGTTCGCACGAGCATGTGCTCGGCGTCTGGTGTTGGGGCCGGGCGTTCGCCGATCTGGATGTTTCCGGGTCCTCCGAAGGCTTCGTAATACGCTGCCTGCATGTCGCCGCTCCTTTGCTGTGGAGGCTTACCTCGTTTACTCTCGGCAGCGACTGGGTGACCCGCCATCACCTTGTTTGAGTGAACTGCGATCCAGGCCACGCTACAAGCGCCCCCGCGTGACCTGGCTATCGCCTAGGCTCTTGGCGGCCCGGGCCAGCACGTCCGGGATTACCAGCGCGGCCAGACCGGATGAGGTCGCCGGTGATGGGTGATCCTGGTCCCCTTGCGGCCCTTACCTGGCCCAGGTTCCGCCGACCTCCGTCCATTCAGGCGCGCCGACATCCTGTATTGCGACGCTGACCTTGGACTTCATGCTGGGCTTTCAGGGGAACCCCGGATTCCCGCTGGCACCTGGGCCGCCTCCGAGCGGACGATCAGCTCGCCGGCTCCAGGCGCCCGTCCGCACGCGCGGCCACGAGCTGGTGCAGGACCCGTGCCGGTGCCGTCCCACCGCCCGGCACTCCTTGCGCCGCGCGGTTGGTGAGCCCGGGCCCCGCGCCGGTCACGGCATCCACCGGGCCGGAAGGTTCTCTGCCGGGCCAGTCGGTTCTCCTGTCCAGCCGCGGGGGGGAGCGCTGATGCCTGCGTCATAGCAGCATCATGTGGTGCCGTACCGGCCCGTACCCTTCACCGGCGGCCGCGACCAGCTGGCGCAGCGTCCGGGTGGCCGCCTCGCGGTCGGCGGGCGCCAGGCCGGCCAGGATCCGCGACAGCTCGCCACGGCGCCATTCTTGCACCTGGTCGACCAGGTCGTGGCCGTCGCGCGTGAGCGCGAGCATCACCACGCCCCGGTGGCGCGGATCGCTGCCGCGCGTGACGTACCCGGAGGCGACCAGCCGGTCGGCGAGCCGGGTCACGGTCGACGCGTGCAGGCCCAGCGCGCGGGCGACCCGCCCGGACCGGGCGCGCCCGAGGTCGGCCAGCACCGCGAGGACCCGGTACTGGGGCAGCGTCACCGCCCCGTCTACTCCGTCCAGGCTGCGCAGCGCGACCCCGGCCAGGACCCTCGTCGCTGCCTGCAGCGCCTCCACCATCGCGGCGTCGGGCCCGGCCCGCCGCTCGTCCTCGGTTGCTAGGCTTGCCATAGACAACTATTGTAGTTAGCAAAATTTGTTTAGGCCAAGCCCATGGCTGCCGCGAGCCGCGAGGCCCGGACAGGGTCCCGGTGCCGGGCCGCGCGCACGCCCGGGCCGTGGAGGCGGAGCGCGGTGAAGCGGTTCAGGTACCGGGCCCTGGTCGAGCTGGACCAGCCCGCGCCGGGCGGCTGGCAGGCCGCACCCCAGCGGCACGCGCGCCCTGATGGTGCACGCCCGGCGCCTCGGCCCGCCATCCGGGTACAAGTACTTCCCGGCCACGATCACCCAGGACGATCAGCTGCTGCGGCCCGGAGAAAACATCGTGGTGACGATCGCCGTGACCGACCACGAGGCCCGTCCTACCTGGCCCCCGGGCCAGCCGTTCACGATCCGGGGCGACACCACCGGCCACGACATCATCTCCCGCCGGGTCCTCACCGACTCAGGCCCCTGCTAGCAGCCGTCACGCTTGGCAGCGCGATCTCATCCAAGAAGGCGGTGCGTCATGACCCTCACCGGGCAGTGCCTGCGAGCCAGTCCCGGGCACACCGCACGGCGGCGGCAGCTGGGCCGCTGCGCGGGTTAGCCGATCCCACGTGCTGAGACTGGCGGCGGCAGGGGACCTCGGCGGCTCAGCGCGTTCGCCGATGGCGGTGTTGCAGTGCGGAGGCCAGATACGAGAAGAGTCCACAGGCTCAGGGAAGGCACTGGTCATGAAGTATGCGGTAGTCGACACCGTGCTCGGGCTCTTGCTCGCCGGCGCGGCCATCGGCATCCCCCGGGTGATCGCCCTCCGGAAAAACCACCCGGAGGACGAATCTGACGCACGGGCCTACATGAAGGAAACCGGCCGGTTGGCGCAGGATATCGCGGAGAGCAACCAAGCGTTCCAGCACGGGAACGATGCCGGATGGCAGCAGCAGGCGGGTGGCTCAGACGCTCCTCCGCCCGGCAACGGCGCAGGCTCGCGCGAAGCTAGCCAGTGATGAGGATCATGAGCAGATGTCCAGGATCCCGTCGTCGGCGGAGAGGGCGCGGGACTGCTCTCGTAGGGCACTCCCGCGCCGACCTGACGGTGGAGCAGTCGACGAGCTGGCTCGATCTAGTCGAGGAGAAGTTCAGCCACGGCGAGCCGGGGCCGGTGCCGGCCTACGCCAGCAATTCGAGCAGGACGTTGCGTTTGCTGTACGTGCTCGCTGACCGGGGAGTGCGGGCGGAGCGAGGCGCGCAGCCAGCGCCGCTGACGCATCAGGCACAGGTCACGCAGCGGCTGGCCAGCTGCCTGGCGCCGGTCACCTGGTTCTCAGGGTGAGATGCCGACACGGGAATCGGCAGCGCGATGACCGCAGCGAGCCTGGGCGTCACCGGAGGAGGGACCTTCAGCCCTGTGGCGCCTGCTGCCGAGACCGTAAGCTCACGGCCAAGCCAACGAGGAGTGATTACAGGAACGACCGCTCGGAGGTGGGTCAGCGATGCATAGTTACGTCATCCTGGCGAACTGGACCGATCAGGGCGTCAAGAACAGCCGCGATACCGTCAAGCGCGCCAGGGCTTTCCGCGCCCTGATTGAGGGACGTGGTGGCAAGCTCCGGGAACATCTGTACACGTTCGGCGAGTACGACATCGTGATGGTGACCGAGTTCACCGACGATGAAAGCGCGGCAGCGGCGGTGCTAGCGCTCGCTGCGCTCGGCAACATCCGCGCCAAGACCATGCGGGCCTTCACCGACGGGGAAACGGCCGCGATCATTGCCCAGCTCGGCTAGTACTGCAACGGCGCGCACCTATCTCATACCGACGGCTTGACCTGCAATAACGCGGCCCATCACGAGAGCCGTAGCGGGGGATAGCGCCCTGACGTGAAGGGTCAGCGGCTGCGGCCGGTACGCTGGCCGCAGCAGGCGGCGGGAGGCAGGATGGTTTGGCTCAGCGGCCCGCGGAGAGGCCGTCTCCGCCGGGGTCAACCCGACTTGATTCGGCAGCGAGGAATATATCTGCACGATCCTCCCCCCGGCTATCACGCGCCCACAATGCCGTCGAAGGACCGGCGACGGATGGCACGCCAGGACTGGGTCCTCATGCGCATCACCACCGTAGTCCTGGTGCTTGCGGCTGCCGCGTTCATGGTGATCATTTTCGTGATCATCGCGATGCATTTCTAGCCCTGGCCCTTTCCCGAGCTGCCTTGGCCGGGACGGCACCGGCCGATGCCGGAGCGGCCGTGGTTGCCAAGGTACCTAAAGTGGGCACTGCTGCCGTTGCGAGCGCCCACAATCGTGATACGCGCATATTCTCCTCCCCCTCCTGTTTAACTCTTGCCATTGTTCGGCTCCTCGGCAGTTAAGCCGCGCCAAACGCTGAAACGGTGCACAGAGCCGACCGTGCCTCGAGCCGACGAAACGCCCGGTGCCCGGATATCGTGACCGCCGGGCCGGGCATCATAACCGCACCTGCCCGAGCACGCCCTGCCACCCGGGGGAAGCCCCCGCCTGAGAACGGGGGGAAACCCGCTTGAAGAGGGGTGCAGGCCTCATCCCCGCAGTCCGAGCGCGTCTGTAGCGTGGGCTTCAGCTTCATCCACGTACAGAGCTCATGAAGGACACCCCTCTCGAGGAAAGCCGACACCGCCATGCACAAAGACGAAGATGACGACCGCTTCGAGGCGGCGGCACGACTGGCCGAAGTCGACCCAGCCCGGGGCGCCGAGGCCCTGCGCAGCATCGTGGCCGACGGCGAGATCGACCCGGACACCCGCTTTGAGGCGGCGGCACGACTGGCCGAAGTCGACGAAGCCCAGGCCGCCGAGGCCCTGCGCAGCATCGTGGCCGACAGCGCGTTCGGCCCCGACATCCGCTCCGAGGCGGCGGCACGACTGGCCGAGGTCGACCCGGCCCGCATGAGCTGACCCGACGGGGCGTCGTGTATATGGGCCGGCGCGGTGGCAGTGAGAGGCGTTCGCCCCAGTCTGACCGGCCTGGAGTCGCCCGCGCGCCGGGATGGACTCCGGCGCGCGGGCGCGGATGGCGTCATGGAAGTGAGCCCCGCATCGGGATCGTCAAGTCAGGACGTGCTCGCCGACCGAATTCGGGCACGCGGTCGGTAACCGGCGGGCCTTGCCTGACCATCCAGATCCCGGCGACCAGCACCCACAGCATCGTCGCCAGCAACGCGAAGAACGAGATCGGGCCGGCCACGCACAGCAGCCCGAACGCGAAGATGACCCAGCCCATCCACTTCGGCAGGATCCGGCCCACCACCACCGCCAGCCGGTCGGCACGCCGAACAGCGCGAACCCGGGCGGTGAGGAAGCCCACGCCGCCGAACACGGCACCGCTGAGCGCGCCGTGGGCCAGCCAGCGATCGCCGGTCCGGACATGCCGGGCCATCGTGGCCGCGAAGATCACGAAGAACACCATGGCCAGGCCCGCGACCCGGATGACAGCCGGGGCGATCAGCAGTCGTGCGCCATTTCGAGAACGATCGCGAAAAATGGCCTTTGCGATGATTAGAGTGACCCGCATGGACTTCTACGACTCGACGCAGCCGAACCTGATCCCGGCGGGCTCGCATGCGTGCCTGTATTACGACGGTGACTACGCCGCCAACCCGGCCGAGGCGAAACGGTTCGCGGCGGTGCGGTGGATCACCGTCCTCGGCGATTACCGCAATTGCGGCATTGCGGACTACGAGCAGGGTAACGCGGTGTACTCAGAGCCCGGGGCGCTGCGCGCTTACGTCGAGGGCCGCAAGAACATGGGCACCCGGGCCCGCGTCTACTGCGACCGCGCAAACCTGCCGAAGGTCCGCTCGGCACTCGAGGGCCTGAACTACCTGGTGTGGATCGGCACTCTGGACGGGGACAAGCTGTCGCCGGGATATACCCCCGGGCTATGGGGCGTGCAGTTCGCGGGCGGGCCGACCGCCGAGTACGACACGTCGGTGCTGTACGGCGTCTGGTGAATCCGGCCGGCTGGCAGGCGGGCCGGATCGCCCGCTCGCCTGCTGGCCATGCCCGAAGACGGGGTGAGACGGGCGAGACTCGCCGGCCGCCGGGACGGCCGGCCATGCTCCCTGCGGCGGATCTGCGAGCACATGATCGAGGTTTAAGCCCGCACGCCGCGCCGGCGGCACCGAAGGTAAGCCGGGAAGAATCCGGCCATAAATAGCGTTGCCTTTCTCAGCATGGGTGCGTACCCTGAATAACAGGGAAGAAAGGAATCCTACAGTGAACCTCTGGGCAGGCAACCGGCGCGAGCGAGGCGAGCGGCATATGGCGACGCTGCCGTCCTTGCAGCTGCGCACTGCCCTGTTCACCCGGGAGGCTTCCGGATAGAGGTGTGAACCAAACGGAAGCCGCTCGCGGGGATACGCCCGGCGGGCGGTTTTCATTTGCGTTGCAACATATGGGCGAAGCTCAATCTGGGGGTGCGCTGGTCTCCAAAACCAGTGGTTACAGTCGGATTCGTGCTGTCCATGCGGAGCACCACTCTGCGGAGTGAACGTGCCTGTGTATTGATAACTCCACAGCGGAACACCAAAGAATAAGGCAGGCCGGCTGAGGGCAGGATGCACGCTCCGGAGCGGTCCGCCGGCTGGCCATGGCCGAGAGGTAAGGCGCATGCTTTGGGAGCATGAGACCGGAGGTTCGAATCCTCCTGGCCAGACTTAACCGGATGGTGGCGCGAGCCCAGCCCCGGAAGCTTCGCCGCCGCGCACGGCTGCGGCCCCGCCCTCGTAAGGCGGGCGGTCCGGGTCGGCACCGGACGGCGGCTCCGGGCAGATGTGGCTCGGCGCCGATCAAACGCAGTCAGCAGTGGCAACGACGACTGGGAGGAGGTCATCCGATGTTGCTCGGAGAGGCGCTGGCCGATCGGGCTGGCAGGAAGAGGCAGCTGACGCAGGTTGCGGTGCGGGCCGCCGCGGTGGCCAGGTACCAGGAAGGCGAGGAGCCGGCCGAGAGCGCGGACGAGCTCCTGGCCAAGGGCCGGGCGCTGATCGGCGAGCTGCGGGAACTGGCCCGCCGGATCAACCGGA
>Ga0335078_10006418_pt1 | contig 17411 bp, 13 predicted proteins | sample Lox_Sample_32_FD_206711 | JGI IMG/M metagenome (GOLD analysis project Ga0335078, IMG submission 206711) | Soil microbial communities from Loxahatchee National Wildlife Refuge, Florida, United States - Lox_Sample_3.2 | ecosystem: Environmental > Terrestrial > Soil > Wetlands | place: USA... | reverse complement strand
CTTTTCTCCCGGCGGTGGAGTTACTTGAATGCTGCGAATCATGGCACGTTCAGCAACTCTTGCCAAGACGCGAAGGCTGGCAGATTGCATCCGCGCCGGCGTGCCAACTTGAAACAAGCAGCTCGATTTTCTGACCAAAGCCACAGACCTTTCACATCGCCCATCATAATTTCTCAAATGAATCCTTGTATTGCCGCCGTTACCACAATAGTATTGCGGCTAATTTACTGCGGGCTCGGACGAAAAACTTATGCAAGACGCCGTCAATATTCATCGCCTGCACTTCGCTTTCACCGTCACGTTCCATTACATCTTTCCGCAGTTGACGATGGGCCTTTCGCTGCTGCTGCTCATTCTGAAGACGCTCGCGTTGCGCACCGGCGATGAAAAATACAATCGTGCCGTGCGTTTTTGGGCGCGCATCTTCGCCATCAATTTTGCAATGGGCGTCGTCACCGGAATTCCCATGGAATTTCAGTTCGGCACGAATTGGTCCGCGTTTTCGCGCTCGTCCGGCGGAGTGATTGGCCAAACGCTCGGCATGGAAGGATTGTTTTCATTTTTCATGGAATCGAGCTTTCTCGGCCTGCTTTTATTTGGTGAGAAGCGGCTTGGCCAGATCGGCCACTGGTTTTCGGCGCTGCTCGTGTGGGCGGGCTCGTGGCTGTCCGGCTACCTCATCATCGCCACGGACGCGTGGATGCAGCATCCCGTCGCGTACGCGCTCGATGCGCACGGAAATTATTCGCTCGCGAGTTTTTGGGGCCTGCTGCTGAATCCGTGGGCGCTGTGGCAGTACGCGCACAACATGCTCGGTGCGGTGCAGACCGGCTGCTTCGTCATGGCCGCCATCGGCGCGTTCTATCTGCTCTCCGGAAAATTCGCGGACTCCGGCAAATTGTTTGTCCGCACCGGCGTACTCGTCGGCCTCATCGCCGCCATCTTCCAGCTTTTTCCCACGGGCGACGCCCAGGGCGTGATGATCGCGCACAACCAGCCAATCACGCTCGCCGCGATGGAAGGACTTTTTCATTCCGAAGACGGCGCGCCGCTTGCGATCCTCGGACAGCCGGACATGAATCAGAAGAAGCTCGATAATCCGTTCATCATTCCGAAGGCTCTCAGCTTCCTCACCTATCGCGAATGGTCGGCGAACGTCCGCGGGCTCGATAGCTTCGCCGCCAGCGAATGGCCGGACAGCATTCCGCTCCTCTATTACAGCTACCACGTGATGGTGGGGCTCGGCACAATTTTCATCGCCATCCAGCTCGTCGCAGCTGTTCTTTTGTGGCGCAGGAAATTATTCTTGTCCAAGTGGATGCTGTGGATTTTGCTGCTCGCCGCGCCGTTTCCGTACATCGCAAACACCGCCGGATGGATCACCGCCGAAGTCGGCCGCCAACCGTGGCTGATCTACGGACTGATGCGCACCCCAGCGGGGATATCGCCGCTGGTTTCCACGGGCAGTGTGTGGTTCACGCTCATTGGTTTCTTTGGCATGTATACCGTGCTCGCCATTCTGTTTTTGTTTTTGATTTATCGCGAAATTGATCGCGGCCCGGCGCAACCGGCGGAAGTGGCGACCTAGCCATGCCCACTCTCTGGTTCTGCCTTGTCGCCATCATGATCGCCGTGTATGTGGTGCTGGACGGCTTCGACCTCGGCGCCGGCATCGTGCACCTCGGCGTCGCGCACACGGACGCGGAGCGCCGTAGCGTCATCGCCACAATCGGCCCCTACTGGGACGCGAATGAAGTCTGGCTGCTCGCCGGCGGCGGCGTTTTGTTTTTCGCGTTTCCGGTTTTGTACGCCTCCAGCTTCAGCGGATTTTATCTCCCGCTCATGATGGTTTTGTGGCTGCTGATCCTGCGCGGCACGTCCATCGAATTTCGCAGCCACATCGCCGGCCCACTGTGGGCGCCGTTCTGGGATGTGGTGTTCTGCCTTTCCAGCGCCCTGCTCGCGATTTTTTATGGCGCCGCGCTCGGCAACGTGGTGCGCGGAGTGCCGCTGGACGCGCAGGGAAATTTCTTTGAGCCACTCTGGACGAACTTCGCGCTCGGTCAGCAAACCGGCATTCTGGATTGGTACACGATTCTCGTTGGGCTCGCCGCGTACTTCGCGCTCGCAGTTCACGGCGCGCTCTGGGTGCTGCACAAATCCGCAGGCGAAATCGCGCAACGCGCGCGGCGCATCGCGAAGATGGCATGGTGGGGCGTTGCGCTGCTCACCACAATTGTCACACTGGTCACATTTCAAGTGCAGCCGCAAGTCCTCGCGAATCTCACCGGCCATCCCTGGGGATTTATTTTCCCGCTGCTCGCCGTCGCGGGTCTGATTGGCATGATCGTCTCGCTCAGTGGCGCCGCTTCGCCGCAAAAAGAAACGCGCGCGTTCTTCGCTTCGTGCGCCTACCTGCTCGGCATGCTTACCAGCGTCGTCTTTGGGCTCTATCCCTACGTGCTGCCCGCGCGCGGCGATCCCGCGCTGTCGCTGACGATCTACACTGCGCGCACAGGCGAACACGGCATGGAAGTCGGCGCCGCGTGGTGGATTATTGGAATGATTCTGGCCGCGTGCTATTTCACGTTTCTCTATCGCCGCTTCCGCGGGAAAATCAGCGCAGCCGACAGCGCCGGCGACCACGGCTACTAACCGCCGCGCGCCGCCACGCCTCGGCCGCGGATATTTACCCAGCCAACCCGTCTGGTAAAATGACCGTCCGAGTCATTTGCTGATCACCGACTCTGTAACATGTCCCTGATTCGCCGTGCACAACCGCGAACTAATCTTCTGAGCGTCGCCGCGCTCACGCTTCTGTGTATCTGCGCTACAGTGAATGCCGGCGGTCAGTCCGCTCCCGCGTTGAGCGACGACGAATCCGCCGTCTACACCGCGCTCTTCAAGGACGTGTATCAGGCTGCACCGAGCGTCCCGATAATTCTCTCCGACCAGACCGCGCTGGGCGTTCCGCCCGGAATGCTTGCCAAAGTCCCCACGGAGGGCCTGCAGACCAGGGCGTTTCTGGATAAAGTTTCGCTGGATACCAAGGCGGACTATTCGCAGAAGGAACACGTTTCCATCAAGCTTCCTTCGCCGTGCCGCCTCGCGCCGGATTGCATCGCGAAAAACGCCGGCGACATCGCCGTGCAGGTAAAGAACGACAAAGCTTGGGCGAAATTTTACAAGCGCTACCCGAACTCTCCCGGCGTTGTCGTCGTTTCGCGCATCGGCTTCAATGTTGAGCACACGCAGGCACTCGTCTACACCGGCTGCGCCTGCGGCACACTTTGTGGGCAGGGCGAATATGCAAGGCTGGCCAAGCGCGACGGCGCGTGGACCGTCGAAGACACCACCGTGGTGTGGATTTCCCAGAAATAGCAGGCGCGCAGCACTTCCGTGCGGAGGTCACGGGTCGGTTTTTTATAGCCAGTTTTTGCTACGCAATTCTAGTCGATCCACCCGACGGGAGCCGCATTCACATTGGGTTCCGCGGTTGCCCGCTTGCCTTGAGGTGTCTCGCGAATTGTCACTCTTGTGCTGTAACCCGTGCTGACGATTTTCTCGCCGTCCCTGGACTGCAGCGCGAGAAAATAATCCCCGGCAGGAATATTGTCTAGGTGATTTAGAGTAAATCGAATCCAACTGGAGCCGGCTGAGATGGAATATCCGGCTTCGTCATAGTGCTCCAGCCAGAATTGTTGGCCAGTATCGGTTTTGGTCAAGAGGAGTGTCCGCCGAACAACTGTTCCGGGCGTCCCGCCGAATTGCACATTTTTTCGCCAGAAGAATTCGGCCACGAAAAGAGGGCTGGTCGCAGACTGCGCCACACAGCCGCACGTTTCGACGTGCCCGACTATGCTTGCCACCGGTCCGCTCGGTGAATGCAGAGTGTCGTACTCCGAATCAGCATGTGCGAGGAATAGCTCTTCAATCATGAATCGCAGGGTGCTGGAGCCGGTCTGCCGGTAAATCTTTCGGGCTTCGTCGAGGATGCCGGGCTGGTCGAGCAGAAATTCAAGGCTGAGTCCTCTCAGGTTGCCATCCTCCGAGTCGTTCTCGAAGATGGCCTTCGCAAGAGAGCGAAGCCGGTCTGCCGAACCCGCAATTGGCTTCGCATCGAGCGGCAGCACCTTCGCGACGCCTGAATAAGGATGATTCCATGCACTGATCATCAGAAGCAGTTCAGTGGCGGCAAGCCGCGATGCAATGTCTTTAGTTGGATCAGAGAGGACGCCGATTAAGAATTGCGCGCGAGACACTGCAAACTCACCATTTTCACTGATGTCGTCACCCGCCGAGTTTATGAATTCTGCGGAGGCCTGCCAAGAGTCGGCATCGCCGGCGATGATATGCGCTTTCAGCAGAAGCGCTGGATCGTTTTGTGCCCGGATTTGCTCCATCGCGCGCTCGGTGATTGCGCGCGCCAATCGAAGATCGCAGTCTTTCGTGTTGTCGGACGTCTGATCGAGAAGTCCTAAGAGAGATGGGACATCTTCCGGCCCGGCCTGCCTTGCAAGCAGCCGGCGTACCGGTTCGACGACTTTAATGGCGCTCGCAATTTTGACTCTCTCCTCATCGAGCGTCGGCAGCTTAAGATCTACCTCCTTACTCGGCTCTCCGCTAAACCAGCCCGTCGCGACGTACGGCCCGGGATTCATCATTTGGAAGTATGTATGGACGTGTTCGTATTTATCAATCAGGTGAATGCCGGATGGTGGAATCGCGAACGGCAATTTGGAAAATTCAGAAGCGAAAATCCCCGTGAACTTTTGCGGCCGCCGATCAAGGAACAACAGAAGGCGCATTCCACCTTTTATGGGTCGGAAAAATGTGAACCATTGAGTAAGAGAGTCCAGCTTGTCGCCTGGATGCAGTTGGCCGTAGAGAACTTCGGTAACAGTGGCTGTGAAAGTGTCCTTCGGGTTCTCCGAAATGTCTGCAAGGACTATATCGGTGCTCAAGTAGGTCAACGAGACATCGTCGTAGCTTGGCATGTTCATCGCATACACGGGCACAACCTCGAGACAGAATCGGGATATCGTGAGTGCAACGGCGAGCCGGAGGAGTGCATGTGAACATGCTCGGTTCATGGTGGCCTCTTGCAACCATGTTGGACGTCTCGAACAAGAGCTGAGGTTGCCAAAATAGCGCCTGTGCCAAGGCTCTGTGCAGCTTTGCGCCAATTCGCGGTAAAATATCCCCGGCGGGTGGGTTGGACGATCGCCGGTGCGCATCGCAAGATGTGCGCGGGAGGAAAGTCCGGACACCCGGTCGCGGCCGCAAGGCCGGCGACTGAAGGGCGACGCGCCTGGTAACGCCAGGGGGCTGCTTGCGAAAGCGGGCGGCTACGGAAAGTGCCACAGAAAATTAAACCGCCGGTGCGGCATGTCTGCTTCGGCAGATTCGACGAGCGATCCAGCTCGGTGTCAGGCTGAAGGAAAAACCTTTAGCCCGACGGCTTACGCTGGCGATCACGCGCGAGTCGCGCATGGTAAGGGTGAAAAGGTGGGGTAAGAGCCCACCGCGTTCCGGGGAACCGGGACGGCACGGAAAACCCCGCGTGGTGCAAGGCCAAATAGGAGGGGAGGGCCGGCCCGGCCCGTTGCTCCGATCCCGCAAGGGAAAGGGGTATGTTCCGCGCGCGCAAGCGTGCGGGCAATCAACCCTCGGGTAGGCTGCTTGAGTTTCGGCGCGAGCTGAAACCTAGAGGAATGATCGTCGCGGTTGCGATTTACATTTCGGCGCGCAAGCGCCGAGGGCGAATCGCAGTCGCACAGAATCCGGCTTACAGGCCCATCCGCCAAATTCTCTTCGCTTCTGTCTGTCCGCGGTCATCCTGAACCGTGCGCGCATTCCGCGCTCCCGTGGGGGATCTGTTTTTGCGTTTGAATTTGTAGCCCGTCCCCGTTCTGCAGGGGCGGGGGTTTTCTGATTGCACACCGCGCAATTTAGCTGACAACACAAAAAGCGCTACTCGCCGCCGCGGGGCTAGTGTGCGCGCATCGACCGCATCACCGGCTGCCCGCAGAGGGTACAAAAACTCGCGCCGCGCAATGCCAAATGCCCATTCGTGCAACGTGGTGCTTGCGCAGCCGATAGCATTGCGGAATATAAAATCGCGAACCCGGCGGCATAAAACACAATCCAGACGTCAGCAAAAAACCACAGCATAGGTGGTGCCGCAGCTCCTGTTGCTGCTGGCTGACTACCAAAGGCCTTCACAAAAAACACAAAGCTGGTCACAGTCTCGTACCCAATAACCACATAAAACAAATACTTGACCCATGCCGGCGTCCCTCGCATGAGAGTTTTCCAGAAGTCTCGATGCTTCAATGTACCGAATCGAGCCTTAACAACTAGCATCGTGGGAAGCCAAACAGCAAACACACCCAGATGGAGGAGGACGAACAGTGCATCCGGTTCTAATGACTTGCCGAAGAAGTTACCTGCCAGAAGTTCGTAAAGACTCAGCGCGAAACCGACCGTGGAGAGTACAACAAGCGGCTTGAGTAACCGCAAGAGGACTGGTGAAATGCGACTTACCCACACTGTGGAGATTGACTCGTCACTTGGATCGGGGCCGCGTAAGGCGAGCAAGTTCGTGATCGCCGGCTCCGTGACGGCTGAAATGGCGGGCTTATTCGCGTTGTAGCTAATCTCGATTGGCTTGCCTTGCAGGTCGCGCACGAATCCCGAAGCTTCCTCTTCAGTGCCGAATTTGCGGTTGTACTTGCCCTCCTCACTTTTGCCTCCAACCGAATACGAATAGCGGATTTCCGCGGAGAATGCCCCTTCATCGGTTTGCAGAATCCAGCGCTTCTTAATTAGGTTGAGGGACGCCGATTCGACGATTCCGGCTGTTGTAGACCAGCGAGCGACGCGCCGTCGCTTCAGCCATCGCCAGATGGGAACGGCCAACCAACCGGCGATCGCCACAATCGCCCACACGATAAAGAACGTGGGCCAGGTATGCGGGTCATTCCACTGAAAGGGGCTGCCATTCATGCGCAAATGATAATCGAAAGATTATATTTCACAAGCACTACAAAACGTCAACGGGGTTCCCCGTCGTTCGTTGCTCTTGCTTTTGTAGCCCCAGCCGCTCCACATTTATTGCGTCCCGGCATGCGGGCACATCGCTTATGGTTCGGCCTTTCGGCCCCCGTCACGCGTTCAGCGCCGGCTCATGCGCGTGCAGGAACCACCGATCCAGCACCACGTGGCGCGAAAACCATCGCGTCGCGAGCATGATCCTCGCAAATGAGTGCATCCATCGTGGCGGAAGGCGCCGCCCGATTCGCGTCGACCAGTCCGCCTGCGATTTCCCGAATCGTGAAGCGAGCATTCCCCGATATCCCTCGAGCCGGTCGCGCGTGTACTTTCCATCGGCTGCGAGTATGGCTTTCGCTGCCAGTAATCCGGATTCGATCGCCGGCCGGATTCCCTCGCCGCTTTGCGAGTAGGCCAGTCCCGCGGCATCTCCGATCAGCAAGGCTCCGTCGTCAACCAGGTTTCGTTTTGTCTCGCGATAGATTAGGTACGCGTGTCCAAGCATCGAGGATGGGAGATCAAATCCGATCCTGCCCGCTTTTTTCAGGAACTGCACGAAATCCGAAACGTGGCCCGGCAATGAATGCGGATCCAGCCTGCCCAGCCCTATATTGAGAAAATCTCCCTTGCGAAAACACCACCCATATCCTTTCATGTCCGCGCAAAAATAAAGTTCCGGAATTTCTCCCCGGATCGAACACAATTCGCGCTGCCTGGGATTCATTTCAAATTCGGTTTCCTGCGTGGCTACGGCAACCTCCCGGCGGGCATCGGCGCCCAGGAATCGCGCGACCGGGCAGAAATGTCCGCCAGCTCCGACGATTAGCCGCGCCTGAATTTCCCGGTTCACAATCCACGTATCGCCCGAACGCTCGATCGTTTTCAGCGGCGTTCCGGAGATAAGGCGTGCGCCGCTCCTCCGCAGCAGGTAATCGTCAAATTGAAACCGCCGGATCCCGTAGCTGATGGTGCGCCCGTAGTCGGTTTCGATCTCGGCATCGCCCATGCGGCTTGTCCGGAATCCGGTGATGGATTGCAGCACGCGCCCGCGCGCGTAGTCCGCTGCATCAATTTCCAACTCCTGGATCACCGCCGGCGTGATCCATCCGCCGCACAGTTTGTCGCGCGGGAATGTGCTTCTGTCGAGGATGATTGTATCGAGGCCCCCTTGCTGCAATTTCCGCGCGCAGGAAGAACCTGCCGGCCCGCCCCCCACAATCAGGACGCTGCACGAATCCATTCAGACTCCTTCTCCATGCGCGCCTCTCCGGAATACAGGTATGCCCGCGTCCACGGAATCTGCCGGCATGCCGATCCCGCAAAAACAATCTGGAATAGCTGCAGTTGTCCGGTTCGGAAGCTCGTGATCGATCCCGCAAGATAAAGCCGCCACGCACGGACGAATTCGGCGCCGTACATCTCGGCAACACGGTCTGCCGACCGTTCGTATCGCGTCAGCCACTCTTCCAGCGTCTTCGCGTAATGAAGCCTCAAGTTCTCCACATCGAGTACGGTGTATTCATACGGCTCGAAAAGTTCCAACGCTTCCCGGAGCGCCGGAATGTAGGCCCCGGGAAAAATGCGTTTGCGCATCCACGCGCTGAAATCTTGGGGTCGGTTTCGCCCGATGAAATGGATCAGTCCGCGCCCGGAATCGCCGATGGCGCCCCGGATGACCTTCCCGAATTCGCTGTAATGTTCGCGGCCCACGTGCTCCAGCATTCCGACCGATACAAATGCGTCAAAGCGCCCGGAAATGTTGCGATAGTCGTCCTTGATAAATTCCACGCGCCCATCCAACCCTTCTTTTCTTGCCTGCGCGCGCGCATATTGAATTTGTTCGCTCGAAATGTTGAACGCCTTTACGGTAACGCCATAATTCTTCGCCATGTGCAGCGCGAGCGCGCCCCAACCGCAGCCCGCTTCCACAATATTTTCTCCGGGCTGGAGCCGAAGTTTCCGGCAGACGAGATCCATTTTTGCCAGTTGCGCCTCTTCGAGCGTTGCGGAGGCCGTCGGAAAATAGGCGCAGGTGTATACCAGCCGCGGATCGAGCCAGAGTTTGTAGAATTCCGTATTCAAGTCGTAGTGATGGTGGATGTTGGAAGCTGAACCGTTCAGTGTGTTGCCTTGAACGCGCTGCAGCCACTTTGAAATTAGGCGGTAATACCAGCTCCGTTTCTTCAGCCTGTGCATGGCGGGAAGGACCGCCTCCAAGGCGTGGACAAGGTCGCCCTTCACCTCGATCTGTCCACGCATATAAGCGTCCCCGAAACCGATTTCTGGATCGAGTGCCATGCGCGCGAGAGTACGGCGATCGTGAATCACGATGGTTTGCATGCCTGCGCCATCCGCCGCGGAGGAGTTTTCTCCGCTGAATACCAAACGAATTGGCGCCTGACCAATCGAGCGATGGATTTTTTTCAACAGTAGTTTGTCGAAGGAGCTTGCGGCGCGAGCGGCGGACATCGCTGATTCCCCTTGCCTAATCCTGACACAAAAGAGTCCTAGTGACTTGGAATTTGCGCTGAAAACCTCAATTAACGCCTATTTGGCCTCGCTTTCCGGCGAGACCGGTGGGCGGAAATCTTCATCGTCGCCGGCTTCTGCGGCTGCGCCGCGAGCGCCTCGCCCTACCGCAACGCCTCCACCTTCCCAAAATGCGTGGCCAGCATGATCGCCATCGCCAAACCTCCTGCCGCCGCGACGATCAATTGCGCCGTGCCCGGGAAAAACGGCGCGGTCCCGCGAAACATCAGCCAATATCCCGCAACAAAATTGAACGCGCCCCACAGCACATTCACCAGCGGCGACGAAAGTCCTTCGCCCGGCGGCTTGGAAAACGGGCTTGGAAATTTTCGTCCGCAAACGCCCATCACGAAGTGCGGCACCGCGTTCACCAGAAACATTCCCGCGAAAAAATAAGCGATCCAGATGTACCAGGCCATGCCTGCCTCCCCATGCGCCGCTCACGCTAATTGTCGGAGCGAATCGCCAACGCTTCCGGCGCGCGATGATAGCACGCGAAATTCCCGCGTGATGATTCGCATTTGCACGAGCGCGCGCGGCGTCCGATTGATTGTTATAATTTCTCTGCCGCCTGACCGATCGGCGCGCGCCACCCAAAATCACAATGACCGCTCGCACCGTGAAAATTCTTGTCTCTGATGGATTGCCAGCCGGCGTGCAGGAATTTCTGCGCGCGCAGCCGAACTGGAGCGTCATGGACCTCACCGCGACGAAGGGCAATCTCGCCGAAGAAATTCGCGATGCTGACGCGCTGCTGATCCGCGCCGCCACTCGCGTCACGCCGGAACTGCTTGCGAATGCCGCGCGCTTGCAGGTGATCGGCCGCGCCGGCGTCGGCGTGGACAACGTTGACCTCGACGCCGCCACGCAAAAGGGAATTCTGGTGATGAACACACCCGGCGGCAACGCCGTCAGCGTGGCCGAGCACACTTTCGCGCTGCTGCTCGCGCTGGCGCACCACATCGTTCCGGCGGACGCTTCGATGAAGCAGGGCCGCTGGGACAAGAAAAAATTTACGGGCACGGAGCTGCGCGGCAAGACTCTGGGTCTTATCGGCCTCGGCGCCATCGGCGGGGAAGTGGCGCGCATCGCCGGTGCTTATCAAATGAATGTGATCGCGTTTGACCCGTTTATTCCGCGCGAGCGCGCCGCGGAGCAAAACATCAACCTGGTTTCATTCAATGATGTGATGAGCAAGAGTGATTACGTTAGTCTGCACTGCTCGCTGACCCCGGAAACCGCACATCTCATCAACGCAAAATCGCTCGCGCTGATGAAATCGGGCGCGCGGCTTGTGAATTGCGCGCGCGGAGAATTGATTGACGAAGCCGCGCTGCTCGCGGCCCTCGAAAGCGGCAAGCTCGCTGGCGCGGCGCTGGACGTTTTTGAACGCGAGCCGCCGGGCGATTCCGCGCTCATCCGCCATCCGAATGTGATTGCGACGCCGCACATCGCCGCTTCCACGGAAGAAGCGCAGGAACTCGTTGGCCGGCGCATCGCCGAGCAGGTGCGCGACTATTTGATCTCCGGAGTGGTGCGCAACGCGGTGAACATGCCCGCGGTGTCATCGGAGGAATTCAAGCAGATGCTGCCATACGTGCAGCTGGGCGAAAAACTCGGCAGCTTTCTGGCGCAAATCACCGGCGAACCGATGCGCGAAGTACGCATCAGCTACGACGGCGGCTTGGCCGAACTGAATACGCATCTGGTGCGCAACGCCGTGCTGAAAGGCGCGCTCGGTCACGTACTCGCCGAGCCGATCAATCTGGTGAACGCCGGAAATTTGGCGCAGGCGCGCGGAGTGGAAGTGGCGGAAATGCGCAGCGCGCGCCGGGCAGCGTACTCCAATTCGCTGGGCGTCAGCGTCGGCGCCGGCAAGACATCAGTTTCGGTGCTGGGCATGATCGGCGCGAACAGCATGCCGCGCATTCTGGGAGTGAACAACATTGACGTGGAAGCGCCGCTGCACGGCGTGCTGCTGCTGATCCGCAATGACGATGTGCCCGGCGTCATCGGCCGCGTCGGCACGGTGCTCGGCGAACATCACATAAACATCGCGAATTTCACGCTCGGCTGCAAGGCGGATTCAAAAGAAGCGCTGGGCCTGGTGAACGTGGATCAGAAGCTTGCGCCGGACGTGCTCGATGCCATCCGGAAAATTCCCGCGATTCGCATGGCGCAGGTGATTGAGATTGCTTGAAGCGCCGCCGCGGCGGGCGCCGCTAGCGACTCCGCGAGGCCAACGCAAACTTCAATTCGCGTGCAAGTAGGTTTCCCAACCGAGGTAACGCGTCGCGGCTTCGTGCACGATCGCCGCGACGTTTGAAAGATTCGCCGCCACGTGATGCTCGAAGCCCTGCTCGCAAATAAAATGCAGCAGCGACTGCATCTTCGGAATTTCCACCACGCCCGCGCCGCCGAACGTCGTCAGGGCATCGTCCGTGAATCGCCCTTCGCCCACGTAGCCGCGAATCACGCCGGCCGTATCGTCCGTTGAAAATCGCGCGAAGCTCATCGGCGCAGCCTTCACCCGGCCCACGCAGGTGCCGAACGTATTTTCCTTGCCCACCGTGCCCGCGATAATTTCCTGATAGTCCATGCGCACGTCGGCAAAGAAATGCTTCGGCAAATTGCTGCAGTGGAAGCACACCGCCTTGTTCGGATCGTCGCCGTAATTGTTGTTCCAATCCAGCAGCGCGCTCGGCGTTTGCGACGCCAGCGTCAGCGCGTACATGCTCAGCGTGCCGCAGATGTCCACTTCGCAGGCGCTCGGCAGCAGCTCGTTGCTCATCATGCTCATCAGCGTGCACGGCACCACGCCCAAGTTTTCCTCGATCGAAGTCCAGCACTGCACCGCGCTCACTTTCACGTGCGTGGCGCGCATCCACGCGTCAATCACCGCGCCCAGCTTCGCCATTTTCAGCAGCGCCGCCGAGGGCACGCCGGTGGTCGATACGTACTTATTGATTGCCGCAAGCTTTGCCTGCGCCGCGTCGTCCGAATCTTTCATCCGCTCGATTCGCCCGAGCACTTCGGAAAGGTCCAGCGTTTCCACGGAAATTCCCGACGCTTCCAGCAATTTTTCGCTGTAGCGCACCGTATTGAACGCCGCCGGCCGCGCGCCGATGCTGCCGATGCGCAAATCCTTCAGCCCGCGCATCACGCGGCACACGCCGGTGAACCACGCGAGGTCGCGCTTGAATTCATCCGTGTTCGGCGCCACGGTGTGCGACTTCGTCAGCGAATAGGGAATTCCGTATTGCCGCAGATTGTTGCACGCGGACATTTTTCCGCAAAAACTGTCGCGCCGGTGCGCGATGGTCATTTTCCCCGGCGTATCCGGCGTAGCCTGCACCAGCACGGGCACGCGCAGCCGCGAAAGCCGCATGGTGTCCGCGATCGCGCGCTCATCGCCGAAATTCGGCAGCGTGACGATCACCCCCGCAATTTCTTCGCCGTGCGCGCGAAAAAGTTCCGCGCAGCGCGTCGCTTCTTCGTAGGATTCGATCGCGCCGTGATTGCTCTGTGCGGCGTCCAGCACGACCACTTCGACGCCCGCTTCCTTCAGCACCTGCAGCATTTCCGCGCGGCCGCTTTCCGCCAGGTGACCGGGAAAAAATCCGCGGTTGCCGACGATCAACCCCAACGTCACTTTGTCGCTGCTCATCCCGTCCGCCTTGTTCGCTTCAATTGGAAAAGTTTAGTCGCCTGAAAAATTGCGGCCCGCCCTATTTCTTTTCCGTCTGTCCGTAATAGCGATCCTTGCCGTGCTTGCGCAGAAAATGTTTGTCATGCAGAAATTTGGAAATCGGCTCCGCCGCTTCGGCCAGCCCCACCGTGTAATAAGCCATGCGCGCAACCGCCTCCAAAATTGTCGAGTTGTTCGCTGCAATCGCCGGAGTCTCGCCCCACGCAAACGGCCCGTGATTCCGCACCAGCACGCCGGGAATGCTGTCCGCGTTCAAATGTTTGAACGCGCGCATAATCACCTGACCGGTGTTACCTTCGTAATCGGATTCGATTTCTTCGCGCGTCAACTCGTCCGTCACCGGCACAGCGCCGTGAAATGTGTCCGCGTGAGTCGTGCCGAGGCAGGGAATCGCGCGGCCCGCCTGCGCCCACGCCGTGGCGAATTCCGAATGCGTGTGCGCCACGCCGCCGATATTCTTGAACGCCTTGTACAAAATAATGTGCGTGGGCAGATCCGAAGACGGCCGCAAATTTCCTTCCACCACCGTGCCATCCAGATCCGTGATGACCATGTCCGCGGGTTTCAGCTTCGCGTATTCCACGCCGCTCGGCTTGATGACCACCAGCCCTTCTTCGCGCGAAATTCCGCTGGCGTTGCCGAACGTGTAGAGCACCAGCCCTCGGCGGACAAGCTCCAGATTCGCTTCCAGCACTTCTTCACGCAGACTGGCCAGGCGCAAAGTTTGCAACTCCGATTTATCAGTTGAAATGACACGCGCGACGAATCCGCGCGGCCGCGGCCAACAAATTATCACATCGCTGCGCGGCGGGCATCACGCCAGCGCGATTTGCAGCAACGTCACCGAAGCCGGCGGGAAGGTGTAGCGCACACCGGAGCCGGACGCGGCGAAATCTTTCGATTGCAGCTTTACCGCATTCGGATTTTCAATCGTGTTGCGCGCGTGAATGTCCGAATCCGTCAGCGTCGTCGCCACTCCGGAAACCGCCTTCGCCTCTCCCAAATTAATTTCCGTTTCGCGCGGCTGCGTCACATCCGGATTCACCACGCTGATGGTCAGTGTTTTGTCGTGCAAGGATGCCGCGCCCTTCAGCCCCCAAAACGTCGCTGGCTTGTCGTCGCGCGTGTAATGCACCGATGGACTCTCGAAAACGGCGCGCACCGCCTGCGCGCCCTGATGCGCCGCGTACATTTGAAAAACGTAATACACCGGCGTGACCACGAAATGCTCTTCGTGCGCCAGAAACAAACTGTTCAGGCAATTAATCAGCTGCGCGCAATTCGCCATCGCAACCTTGTCAGGATGGCGGTTAAACGTGTCGAGCGTCATCGCGCTCATCACCGCGTCGCGCAGCGTGATCATCTGCCCGAAAATATGTTCTGGCGCCACTTGCGAGCCGGCCTTGTACCACGGCCCCCATTCGTCCACCACCAATTTGATGTGATGGTTGCGATCGATTTCGCCCATGATCTGCCAGTGGCCGGTGATCAGCGATTCCATGCGATCGCCCTCGCGCAGCAGCTCGTACCAATCCACCGGATCGAATTTCACCGCGTCGCCCTTCGCCTGGTTCCAGTCCTGCGTTTTTCCGCGGCTCAAATTCGAGGTGTAGTAATGCATGGAAAGTCCCCACACCGCGCCGACGGCGCCCGCGCCTTTTTCCGTCAGCGTTTGCAAAAATTGCCGGGTCCAATTCCAATCCGCGCCGTCCGGCCCGGACGCGACGAACGCCAGCGGCACGCCGTAGCGCGGCACCCATTCCACAAATCGCCGGTATTCGACGGCGTATTCGCTCGCCGTGAAATTTCCGCCGCAGCCCCACGATTCATTTCCAATGCCCCAGTAGCGCACGCCGAATGGATCGCTTGATCCATCCGCCGCGCGCAAATCCGCCAGCGTGGTGCTGCCCGCCGGCGAATTGCAATATTCCACCCAGCGATAAAAATCCTCGGCAGGCAAACTTCGCAAATTCGCGGCCAGGTACGGCTGGCATCCGCACAATTTGCAGAAATGCGCGAACTCATTCGTTCCGAATGTATTGGGATCGTACTTCTGCGGAATATTTCCCAGTTCGCGAACGGATCCATCGCCGGCCCAGAAATTTGTGCGCCGCGGACGCTTCTCCGCTGGCCCGGTGCCGTCTTTCCAATCGTAGCTATCCGCGAAGCACCCGCCGGGCCAGCGCACCACCGGCGCTTTAATTTTCTGCATCGCGTCCACCAAACTTTTGCGGATGCCGCCGATGTTTGGAATTTGCGAGTTCGGCCCCACCCAAATTCCGTCGTACACCACTCCGCCCAGGTGCTCTGCGAAGTGGCCGTAAATGTTCGGTGAAATCGTGCCCAGCGGTTCATCCAGCGTCACGTCAATCCGTGCAAGATCGCTTGGCACAGCAGCGCGCAAGCCCGCGTATCGCGCGAGCAGCGCGGCGCTCGTGCCCACTGTCGCGTCACGCAGAAATCGCCGGCGTCCGATCATCGTTCACCTGCCTTTCGCGGATTCCTCTTCGATCTCCGCGCGTTCGCTTTTCAGCGGTTTGAGCGCCAAGGAAAGTTTCCCGCTCGCGTCGCGCGCTTCCAAAGAAATTCCGCCGCAATCGCGCAAAATCCAATCCGCGCCGGCGTCGCGCAATTCCTGTTCCGGCATCGTCGTGGGGAAAGCGATCACGCGTGCGCCCGCCGCTTTTCCCGCCAGAACGCCCGCGGGCGCATCTTCCACCACCACACAGTTACGCGGATCAAATCCCAACTTTCTCGCGGCTTTCGCGAAAGGCTCCGGCGCGGGCTTGCCGCTCGCCACGTCATCGCACGTCACAAAGCACGCCGGCCTCGGCATTCCCGTCGCGCGAAGCCTCACCTCCGCCAGCGGACGCGTGCAGCTCGTCACAATCGCCCAGCGCTTCGCCGGCAGCGCGTGCAGCAATTCCATGGCGCCGGGCAGCGCGATCACACCCTCCAAATCTTCGATCTCGCTCCGCTCCACGATTTTATTTTCAGCGGCATGGTCCGCGCGCGGCAAATATTCGCGGATCGTGGTGATGCTCGGCCGCCCATGCGCCTTCTTCACCACCTCCACCGGATCGAATCCGTGGTCCAGCGCCCACCGGTGCCACACGCGCGCCACGGCCGGAGTGGAATCAATCAGCACGCCATCCATATCGAAGAGCAGCGCGTCGCACGCGACGTGGATCACGCGCTCGCTCCGCCCGCATTTTGCGGCGATGCAATTTTCATCAACGCGGGCAGCACGTCGCCGAATCGCGAATCAATCGCCGGCCTGCCGAAATCAAAATACAGCCGCTTATAAAGAGGATAGAGCTGGTCGTAAATTTCTTTCGCGTCCGCTTGTGGCTCATACACCGTGTGCGCCGGGCAAATCGCGCGCTGCGCTTCTTCCACGCTTGAAAAAGTTCCCGCCGCCAAAAATGCGAAGATCGCCGAGCCCAAACTTGTCACTTTGCTGGCCGGAACCAGCACCGGCCGCCCCAGCACGTTCGCATAAACCTGATTCAGCAACGGATTCGTCTGCGGAATCCCGCCGGAATTGATCACGCGCTTGATTTGCACGCCGTGTTCGGCCATGCGATCTAGAATCACGCGCGTGTGAAACGCCGTGCCTTCAATCGCCGCGAAAAGTTCGTCCTGCGGCGTGCTCTGCAAATTCCAGCCCAGCGTGATGCCGCGCAGATTCGCGTTCACCAGCACGGTGCGATCGCCGTTGTCCCACGTCATGCGCAGCAATCCGGATTGCCCCGCGCGGTAATTCGCGATCTTCGCGCTCAGCTCCGTGACGCTGGTGTTTGCGCGCTGCGCGATCGCATTGAAAATATCGCCCGTCGCCGAAAGCCCCGCCTCCACGCCCGTAAATTCCGGATGCACGCTGCCGCGCACCACGCCGCACAATCCCGGCACCAACTTCGTTTCGCGCGAAATCCCGATGATGCACGTGGAAGTGCCGACCACGTTCACCATATCCATTTCCAGCGCGCCCGCGCCGATGGCATCCCAGTGTGCGTCAAACGCGCCGACGGGAATCGGTATGTCCGCTTGCAGTCCCAGCTTCCGCGCCCATTCGTCGCACAGCGTGCCGGCGAGCTTGTCTGACGTGGCGCAGTCGCTC
>Ga0335078_10006416_pt1 | contig 17413 bp, 12 predicted proteins | sample Lox_Sample_32_FD_206711 | JGI IMG/M metagenome (GOLD analysis project Ga0335078, IMG submission 206711) | Soil microbial communities from Loxahatchee National Wildlife Refuge, Florida, United States - Lox_Sample_3.2 | ecosystem: Environmental > Terrestrial > Soil > Wetlands | place: USA... | reverse complement strand
TTGAAGAGGGCTTCCAGGCCGTTGGAGAGCGTTTCGTCGGGGCCGAAGACGCGGAAATTGCGCTGCTGGCTGTTTAGCTTGGCTACATCGCGCAGGAAAGGGCCGAGCGCATGCGTGTCGCCGATGCCGCGTATCCCCGGCGAGGGCACGTCCACGGCGTAGTCGCGGAAGTCCGGCATCCGCAGGTCGCGGAGGAGAATGCCGCCGTTGGCGTGGGGATTGGCACCCATGCGTCGTTCGCCCTTGGGCGCGAGTTCGGCCAGTTCGGGTTTCAGCCGGCCCTGCTCATCGAAGAGTTCCTCAGGCCGGTAGCTGCGCAGCCAGTCTTCCAGCATTTTGAGGTGGTCGGGATGGGTGGCCGGGTCGGAGAGCGGCACCTGATGGGAACGGAAGGTGCCTTCCACCTGCAGGCCATCAATGAACTTGGGCCCCGTCCAGCCCTTGGGGGAATTGAGGACGATCATTGGCCAACGCGGACGGGTGAGTTTGCCGCGGACGCGGGCGTCCTGCCGCATCTTCTTGATTTGTTCCACGGCGGTATTGAGGGCGGCAGCCATAGCCTGATGCATCAGCGCAGGCTCGTGGCCCTCGACGAAGCAGGGCGACCAACCATAGCCGCGGAGCAACTGTTCCAGCTCTTCGTGGGTAATGCGGGCGAGGAGGGTGGGGTTGGCGATCTTATAGCCGTTGAGATGGAGGATGGGGAGGACCGCGCCATCGGAGGCGGGATTGAGAAACTTGTTGCCATGCCAGGCGGTGGCCAGCGGGCCGGTTTCGGCCTCGCCATCGCCGACGACACAGGCAACGATCAGGTTGGGGTTGTCGAACACGGCCCCGAACGAATGGCTGAGCGAGTAACCCAACTCGCCGCCCTCGTGGATTGAGCCCGGACACTCTGGCGAGACGTGACTGGGAATCCCGCCAGGGAACGAAAACTGAATAAAGAGCTTACGCAGCCCGGCTTCATCCTGGCTGATGTCGGGATAGATCTCGCTGTAGGTGCCTTCGAGGTAGGTGTTGGCCACAGCGGCGGGGCCGCCATGCCCGGGACCGGAGACGTAGATCATGTCGAGGTCGAATTGGTTGATGACGCGGTTCAAGTGCACGTAGATGAAGTTCTGCCCCGGGGTCGTGCCCCAGTGGCCGAGCAGCATGTGTTTTACATCCGGGAGCGTCAGCGGCCGCTTCAGTAATGGATTGTCGTAGAGATAGATCTGGCCGACGGACAGGTAGTTGGCCGCCCGCCAGTAGGCATCCATTCTTCGGAGAAGATCAGGCGACAGGGGCTTGCCGGCTGCTTTAACTTGCTTTGCTTTCATAATCATTCTTTCTTTCCAATCTTAAGATTCAACACGCGGCAGACAGTGCGGGCAATCATCCACTCCTCGTCGGTGCGAATGACCCGGGCGGTGACCGGGCTGCCGTCGGAAGAGATGATCGGCGCGTTGGCGCCATTTCTCGCTGCATCCAGCTTAATGCCAATGAACTCGAGGCCGCGGCAGATTCGCGACCGGACTTCGGGGGCGTTTTCGCCGATTCCGCCCGCGAAGACCAGAGTATCCAAGCCTTCCAGCGCCCCGGCCAGCGCGCAAATCCACTTCTTTGTGTGATAGCAGAAGAGTGCGACCGCTTCGGCGGCACGGACGTCGTCCTTTTCCCGCGAGAGCAGTTCGCGCATGTCGGAACTGATTTCGGACACCCCGAGCAGGCCCGACTCGTGATTGACCATGTGGTGAAACTGCTTGGGGGTTACCTGCTCGGCTCGGGCGAGATACCAGCCGAGACCGGGATCCAAATCGCCCGAGCGAGTGCTCATCGGCAGGCCGGCAGTGGGAGTAAAACTCATGCTGGTGTCCCTGCTGGCGCCGCCCCGCACGGCGGTGACGCTGGCGCCGTTGCCGAGGTGCGCAATGATCACGCGGCCTTGGGCTGCTTGGGCGCCGGCGAGGCGGCCGAGCTCTTCGATGAGGTAGGCGCAGGACAGCCCGTGAAACCCGTAACGCCGGACTCCCCTGGCATCGTAGCGCCGTGGGATGGGCAGCAGGCAAGCGACGCGCGGCATATCGTGATGAAAGGCAGTGTCGAAGCAGGCAATCTGCGGCAGGTTCGGGAATCGGCGATGAAAGGCCTCGGTCAGCAGAATCTCCTCCGGCAGATGCTCGGGATCAAACGGGCTGAGTTGGTGCAACTCATCGATCATTGCGGGCGAGACGGGTTGTGGTTCCCAGTACTTGGGGCCGCCATGCACTACGCGATGGCCTACCGCGGCCAACACGCCGGCTCCGATTTGTGCCTCCACCCAATCCATGAGGATGGGGACCGCCGCAGTGTGATCGGGGGCGACTACCGGTCGCGAAAAACTGTCCGCGGGTGGTGCGCCTTTGACGGTGAAGCTTCCCTGGGGCAGCCCTATTCCGTCGAGTCCGCCTTGCAGAATCCGCCGCAGGGGGTCCTCAGCCGCGAACAAGGCGAACTTAATGCTCGAGGAGCCGCCGTTTACGGTGAGGATGCCTGGATTGGCCGGTGTCATAGTCGGGGTGGTGATCTCTACTGATCCCGGCGCCGAGTCGCTCCGGGCCGCTGGGCAAAGCCGGGTGCCAGTTCCTGGAGTTGGAAGTCCAACAAGTCGCCGATGCGCTCGATGGTCACGTCCGCCGGTGGGTAGGAGGCCAACGTCTTTGAATCCAGGGCGTAGTGCCCCTGACGCACGAAGACCGTCGTCACCCGCCGATGCCAAGCTCTCTTGACGGCGGCCAAGATGCGGAGTTTGTCGTCCACAATGACATAATGGGCCGCGGGATACCTTGACTGCACTTCGGTCAACTCCTGCTCTTTATGCACGTAGATCAACACACGCCCCTCCACCGCTTCGTCGAGACCGGAACGGTCCACTTTGCGGGGCTGGAAGACGACATCACCGTCCGTCAGAAGGACGGCAGTCCCCCATTGACTGACCTGCTCGATCACGTCGAGCGAGTTGGGGAAAAGGCGGTTGGCAAAGGGATAGTTGATGAGGAAACGCGAAACGGCCAGCAGCCCCACGTCGTGAGGATACTGGCTGCGGAAACGCTGCAAGGCGCCCAGATAATCGGCATAACCCAGCCGGGAGCGCAACTGCTCGAAAATCGCCCAGTAACAGCGCGCCGGTTTGGGTCCGACTTCCCGCTTGAGATAGTTGCTGAGGTCGGCGATGACGCGGTCATTATCGAGGAGGGTGTTGTCAACGTCGAAGAGGAAGGCAACATTGGGGCGTTTGGAATTCCTGGGAGTGTACGGTTTCATTGGATTATTGGACGAACGGATCCTGGTAACGGCTGCGGTCGGTTCGAGTTGATCGTTCACTTTCATGTTAGCACGCCAGCTCCCATGCGCTATGGAGCGAGACGATGGCATCCATCTATCACTGTGGCCAGAGAATGTGGCTGGCTTCGAGGGGCACTGCAACGTTCGGAAAATACGGCACCACCCGGGGCGTGTAATCGGCGGCAGGGCGGTTTGCGGGCACGTTTGCACCATAGACGTAGCCGTTGACCGAGCCGACCAATTGCCGGAGGCGCGTCATGCTCTGGCGCACGACGGGGCTACCATGGCCCTCGTCCGCATAGAGCTCGAGCCGGACTGCATCCGGGTCTATGCCATCCAGAAACACCTGGACCTCAAATCGGTGCTCGTGCCCGGCGGACTCGGACTTTATGTCACCGAAGCGCAGGCCCGCCCATTGTCGGTCCAGCGTACGGCGCCAATTGACAATCTGGGCGCCCAGGGCGCCTTTATCGCCCGCGCGATCCTGGTAGGCCGCCGATGCTGGCAAGTAGTACTTTTCCGTGTATTCTCGCACGGTGCGGTTAGCGGAGAAGCGCGGGGTGAGACGCGCCATGCTCTCCCGCATGCGCGCGACCCAGGCGGTTGGGATGCCGTTGAGGTCACGGTTGTAAAACTCGGGGATTACCTCCTGTTCGAGCAGAGTGTAGAGCGCCTCGGCCTCGGCGGCATCCCATGCGGGATCGTCGCCATGCTCCTGGCCGTCACCCAAGGCCCAACCGACTTCCGGGGCATAGGCTTCGGCCCACCAGCCGTCTAATTCCGACAGATTGATCGCGCCGTTGACGAGCACCTTCATGCCGCTGGTGCCGCTGGCTTCCCAAGGGCGCCGGGGCGTGTTCAGCCATACATCCACCCCCTGGACCAGGTGCTCGGTTAGAAGCATGTCGTAATCGCTCAGGAACATCGCATGGGGACGAACGGCGGGCTGGCGAATGAACCGGACCCATTCCTCGATAAGACTTTGACCCGCCTGGTCGGCGGGATGTGCCTTGCCCGCGATGATGAGTTGCACCGGACGCTGCGGATAGGTCAAGAGCCGCAACAGGCGCCGCGGATCATGCAACAGGAGGTTCGGCCGCTTGTAGGTGGCAAAGCGACGCGCGAAACCCAAGGTGAGGGCGTTCGGATCGAAGAGCTGGCCGACGCTGCCGACGGTCTCAGTGGATGCACCGGAAGCCTCTAACTCGCGGGCCAAGCGGTCCCGCGCGTAATCAATGAGCGACTGTCGGCTGGTGTTACGCAGTTGCCAGAGCTCGGCGTCGGGCAGGCGGCGGATGTCCTGCTCAAGGGTGTCCTTGGCGCCCAGCCAACGGTCTTTTCCGCAGGCCCCCGTCCAAAGCCGGTCGGCGGCCTCGGAATCCCAACTGGGCATGTGGACACCGTTGGTGACGTGTGCGACCGGCACTTCCGCCACGGGCCAGCGCGGGAACAGGGGCGCAAAAATGCTCCGGCTGACTTGACCGTGCAATCGGCTCACGCCGTTGACAGCCCCGCTGCCGCGGATGGCGAGGTAGGCCATGTTGAAAGGCTCGGTAACGTCATTTGGGTTCAGCCGGCCCAAGGCCATCAGGCTGCGGGTGTCCAGTCCAAGCCTCTGAGCGTAAGCGCCCAGATATTGCTCAATCAGGGAAGGCGCGAACCGATCAAACCCAGCCGGGACGGCGGTGTGGGTGGTGAAGAGGTTGCCTGCTCGGGTGACCGCCAGCGCGGCTTCGAAGCTCTGGCCTGTCTCTTCCATGAAATGCCGGGCACGTTCCAGCACGGCGAAGGCGGCATGCCCTTCGTTGAGGTGACAAACCTGGGGCTGGATGCCAAGGGCTTTCAAGAGCCGCCAGCCGCCGATGCCGAGGGCGAGTTCCTGCTTGAGACGCAATTCCGGACCGCCGCCGTAGAGTTCGCTAGTGATCCCACGATGGGCGGGAAAGTTCGCCGCGTCATTGCTATCAAGGAGGTAGAGTTTGATACGGCCAACCTGCACCTGCCAGGCGCGCAACCAGACGGAGTAACCGGGGAGCCTGACTTCCAGGCGCAACCACTCGCCATTCGGTTCGCGCAAGGCGGTGATCGGCAGTTGGCCGGGGTCGTTGTACGGGTAGAGGGCTTGCTGTATTCCGCCCTTGCCGATCACCTGGCGGAAATAGCCCTGCTGGTAAAGGAGCCCCACGCCGACGACCGGCACGCCCAGATCGCTGGCGGCCTTCAGTTGATCGCCCGCGACATTTCCCAAGCCGCCCGAGTAGATCGGCAGCGCCTCGCTCAGCATGAATTCCATGCTGAAATAAGCGACACAGGTCAGGCCAGACTGGGCATGGTGCTGCTGAAACCACGCCGGGGCCTCCGCCGCCTGACGTTTAGCGCCAACAAGGTTCTCGACCTTTTTGCGGAATCCCGGTTCGGCCAATGTCTTTGTAAGTTGGTCCCGAGAAACCGTCTGGAGGACGACCCAGGGATTATGGGTAAGTTCCCACAGCGCTGGATCAAGCTGGCGCCAAACTTCGTCCGCGCAGTGGTTCCAAGACCAGCGCATATCCAGCGCCAGTTCGGCCAGGGAATCGAAGCCCTCGACCTCGGTCGGCAGAAGGCTGTAGAGAGCATGGCTAACACTTGATTCTTTACTCATGGTGTCTCCTCTTGCTTGAAGCTGCGCCGCGCTCCGTCTGCGATCAGTTGAGCCGCCTGTGGCGGAGGAATGAGATCGGTGTTGAGGACCAGGTGATACAGCAGCTCGTTGTCGAGGCGCCCGTGGAAATAGGCTTGCACGTAGCGCCCGCGTCCGCGATCGCTGCGGGTGACGAATTTGGCCGCCTCTTTCGGGGATAGATTCTCCAGCTTCTGCAGCCGCTGGATTCGTCCGGCCAACGAGGCGATCAGGCGGACATGAAACACATTGGGCATGCGGGCCGTGATCACACTGGTGCCGCGTCCAACCAGGATGACATGTCCGGCGTCGGCGAGGTGGAGGATGCTCTCCGCAACGAGCGGTTCCACGACCCAGGAGGGGGGGCGCAACCCCACTAACTCTTCCATCACGTCGCGGATAAAGGAACGCCGCTCTTCCGGCAGCAACCTCGCTAGGTTTCCAGGCAGGTGATTTTCTTCCAGCACCTTCTCCACAAGCTGGCGGTCAAAGACCGTCCACGGAGAGGAGCCTTTGGGTTCAGCAGCCTGCAAGATCCCAGCAAGGCACCTTGCTATCTCATGAGCGCCAGCCCCGGTTTCATAGGCGATCGTGATAGCCGGTCCACCCGGTGGCTGCCGGTGGTGAGCCGGTGGCCATTTCCTTTGCTCAAGTTGGAAGATCACGTACTCGCGGCATCGGTCCAGATCGGTCTCCGCCGGAGCCTCCAGGGTTGAATGATTATTTGGCATGGGTAATCCTTCATTTTCGACCGGCCAGGACCGATTGGTTGGGGTCCAGGATTCGGTAGCCAGCCAGTTTGATACGGTCGTTCACCAAAAACCAGGCCAGCGCATACCCCCAGATCAGCAGCGCCCATTTCCAGCCGATGGGCACCATAAACCAGCCATAAACGGCAGCCAACGTGGCGACCACCTTCGTCAGGATCGCCGCCCAAAACAAGAGCGGCGCGGGACGAATGGACCAGAAAGGCCCGCGAGTTCGGGTCACGAAGATCGTCAGGTGCCCGGCAACCGCCAGCTTAAGGAACATAAACGTTTGCAGCAGGTCACGACTGAGATGAAACGTCTGCGCGCCGAGATAAAACAAGCCGAACGAGGCAACCACACCGGCGAGGCCCAGGATAGTGGACATTCCCAGGACCAACCGCATGTTCCAAGCCTCGGGCCGGTTCCCATAGTGCACGTTGTCGTAAGCGATGGCGAGGATAGGGCCGTCGTTGAGCAGCGCCAAAAGAACAATCATCACCGCCGTTACAGGATAGAAGTTGAAGACCAGAATCGACAGCGTCATGAACAGCAGCACGCGAATGGTCTCGGCAATACGGTAGATGGCGTAACTGTTCATCCGTTGGAAGGCCTTGCGGCTTTCCTTGATTGCGTCGATGATCACCGACAAGCCCGGGCTCAGCAGCACCATATCCGCCGCCGCGCGGGCCGCATCGGTGGCGCCCGAGACGGCGATCCCGGCATCCGCTTTTTTCAAGGCCGGCGCATCGTTCACACCGTCACCCGTCATGCCGACGATGTGGCCGCGCTTTTGCAGGGTTTCGACGATGTGGTATTTGTGCTCGGGAAAAACCTGTGCGAAACCATCCGCCGTCTCGATGGCGTCGGCGAGTTGCCCGGCTTGAAGATGGCTGGTCTCACCGAACAGGCTCGCATCAAGGATATTCGTTCCCAGCCCAACCTGGCGGGCAATTTCCTTGCCGATGGCGACCTGGTCGCCGGTCACCATCTTCACCCGCACGCCCATTTGCTTGGCGGTCTCGATGGTGGCTTTCGAATCCTCGCGCGGCGGGTCGGACAAGGGCAGCACCCCCAGGAACTGCCAACGGTCCTGTTTGTCCGTGCGCGCGACTCCCAGTGAACGGAAGCCGCGGGAGGCAAACTCGTTGATCGTCTTCTCCACTTGCGGCTGGATCTGGGCCGCGTTGGCCGCCAGTTTCACAATCACCTGCGGCGCGCCCTTGGTGACTTTGAATTGCGTGCCGTCCGCCGCCTTAACCGACGCCTCGGTGCGCTTGTGAACGGGGTCGAACGGCTGGAAATGGAGCACCTGGCAGCCCTTCAGGGCGTCCTTGTTCTTCAGCCCGTTGAGAACCGCTTGGTCAATGGCGTCCGCGGCCTCAGTGCGCGATGCGAGGGCGGCGGCAAGGACGAGTTCTTCCGGCTTGACGCCGTCGAGGGAGAAGGGTTCGCCGAGGGCGAGCTTATTTTGGGTGAGCGTGCCGGTCTTGTCCGAGCACAGCACGTCCATGCCGGCCAACTCTTCAATCGAAGCCAGGCGGCTGACTACCGCCTGTTTCCGCGCCAGGATGCGCGCGCCGACCGCCATGGTGACCGACAACACGGTGGGCATGGCCACCGGGATCGCGGCCACCGTGAGCACAAGCGCGAACTGGAGGGTGGTGGCGAATGGGTCTCCGCGGAACATTGCCACGGCGATAATCAGGATCACCAGCGCCACCGCGATGACTATCAGGTAATCGCCAATGTTAAGCACCGCCTTTTGAAAATGGCTGACCGTTTGGACCGACTCGACCAGTTCCGCGGTCTTTCCGAAGTAAGTCTTCTTGCCGGTAGCGGAAACCAACGCGTCGATCTCGCCCTTTCGCAGAATGGAGCCCGAATAGACGGTGTCACTGGATTTCTTCTCCGCTGGAAGGGATTCGCCCGTTAACGCGGATTGGTCCACCTCGACCGGGTCCCCCTCGAGCAACTTCGCGTCCGCCGGCACGATGTCTCCGAGCCGCAGGCGCACCAGGTCGCCGGGCACCAGTTCGCGCGCGGGCACCTCGCTCCACGCGCCATCCCGCCTAACCCGGGCTTTTAGGGCCAGGTTGGCCTTGAGCGCGGCGATAGCGTTGCCAGCCTGGAATTCCTCCCAGAAACCGACAATGGCATTGGCCAGCAACAGCACGAGAATGATGATCAAGTCAGCCCAATGCTGCACCAGCGCTGACAGAATAGCCGCGGCTTCGATCATCCACGGAATTGGTCCCCAGAAGTGAGAGAGGAACTCGACCAGCGGGTTGCGTTTCTTCTCCGGTAGTTCGTTGTAGCCTGATTCTTCCAGCCGTTTCTTTGCCTCGGCACCGGTCAGCCCCTCGGGCCTGCTGCGCAATTCGGCAAACAGTGAGGTCAGACTTTGGTTCTGGTCCGGTGTGGTCACTGCCTTTGGTTGCTTATCGTCATTCATGTTGCGCGCCCCTTTCAAATCCGCATTGTCAATCCACCAATCCGCCATCATGGCAGAACGAGCATTTGTAATCCTGCCACATCCCGCCGATGTCCGCCGGGTGCTTGAAAGGCAGACCCTGGGGGGAAATGGTCGAAAGTGCTTTGCCCGTGCCCTGCGCGATGATGTCGTGGCAGGCCCGGCAGTCGTGGCTGATTGGCTTGCCGCTGGGACTGAAGTGCTGGCCATCGTGGCAACGGAAGCAGCCGTCCGAATCCAAGTGCCCGATGTTGTCCGGGTACACCCGCCAACTGACCTTCATGCCGGGAAAGAAGTTGTGGGTGTAGATGGTCTGCACTTCGCTGACCGCTTGGGCCACAAGAGCAGCATTCGTTCGGGTGAGAGCTGGAGAATTCGATTGGTAGTAGGTGGTCAATGCCCGCGAGATGCCGCGCAGCGCTTCGTCGGTTGAGCGGTATTTTCCGACCAGCGCATGCACCGCCTGTTGCTTGATTGAAGGGAGGTTCGTGCTGATGCGGCCGGTGCTCAGCGCCAGGTCCACGGAATCAACCGGTGAATGGTAGATGTGGGTGGGACGATTGTGGCAATCCACACAGTCTATGACGTGGACCGTGGCGTCGGCGATTTGCGCGGGTTGAAGCGGCTTGTCCTTGGATTGATATACCGTGACGTTTCCGTAGGAGTCGGTCAGGCGCACCCAAGGGATGTCCTGCAATTGTTCGTCGGTGGCGATATACTCGACCTTGTTCGCCACCGCCATGTGCCAATGGATGCCGCCCACCGGGCCGAAGGCGGGGTCGCCTCCGCCGATTTTCAGCAACATCCGGATCGTCCAGTCCGTGTTCGTCTGGTCGGGGAGGTAGTGATGCCAGACTTTCTCGGCGGCGCCGAAGAACTTCCTGGGCCAGTGGCATTCCTCGCACGTCAGGCGCACCGGCCGCAAATTCGCGATGGGCGCGGATATGGGGTGGGGATACTTGTCCATGAGAGTGGCATAGACCTGGTAGGCGCCGGAGAGCTTTGATTTCACGTACCAAGACGCGCCCGGGCCGATGTGGCACTGGACGCAGGCGACGTTCGCGTGCGGCGATTGCTGGTAGGCGGTGTACTCGGGTTTCATGACCGAGTGGCAGGCCGTGCCGCAAAACTGCACCGATTCCGTGTATTGGTAGGTGCGGTAGCTCCCTAACGCCGTGAACAACAACAGCACAAACGTCACCAATGCAATCGCAATGAGGGTGCGCCGTTGGCGGGGGACGTTCAGATCCAAGCGTGGAAAGGCAGGGACTTCACCCGGCTTAAGCTTGCGACGGCGGTGGCGCTCACGGATCGCCCCCAAAGCAATGAGGAGCATTCCGGTGATGAGAAATCCAGGAGCGACGATGTAGGTGAGAATGCCCAGGTACTGGTTCCTGAACCCGCGAAACGTGTCTATTGCGAAGAGGCAGATCACGGCAAAGAAACTGCACGCGGCGAGGATGACGCCGCCGAGGCTGATCATATTGTGGATCAGCGAAGGTGCAGTGGTGCACGCCGCATTCTGGTTGCCGTTCTGCGCGTTCATTCCTTCAGGCCCAGGATGATTTCGACGGGTATCCACATGTGTTTGGTCAGCGCTTTGCGAATACTGAATCCAGCGTCCTCGAGCGCGCGGCGGACGTAAATGGGACGGCAATCCACGAACTTAGGAAAGTGTTTGTGCGTCCACTCGAATACGTTGACCAGCGGGTCATGCGGGCCGGCTTTGGACATGCCTACTACGACGATGCGCCCGCCGAGCCGGAGCACGCGTTGGCACTCGCTCAGCACTTTGGGAATCTCCGGCGTGTCAAACAACTCCAGCGCAAAGCTCATAAACACGGCGTTCATGCTGCCGGCAGCGTAGGGAAGCTGCGTCGCGTCGCCACATCTGATCCTGGCGCGGTCAAGCAATCCCGCTTTCGCCAAATGCCCCTTCGCCAGCTTCGCCATCTGGTCGGACAAATCGAGTCCGAACACCCGCCCGTTGGGTCCGACTGACTTGGCGAGCGACACCAGCGTATGACCGGTCCCAAACCCGATTTCCAGGATGGACTCCCCGGCGTTTGCCTTCAGCAAATCCAGCCCCGCCTTACGCATCGGCGCCTCGCTGCGCTCGGACAGCAGGTCATAGACACCGCTGATCTTGTTGTAGAACGCCTTGGTCTGGTCTTTAGATTGGAAGACGCGCAGCACGGAAGACTGTGCAGTTTGCTGGAGGTCATTCATGGTGCAAGTTTTTGTGAAACATCTGAGATGTGGCCCGGCAACAACCCCCGGCCCTGCTTCTTCTCCGAGAGGAGGATTACGCCGACCAGCGCCAACAAGAGTGCTGTCCATGTGGCAACGGCAAATCGTGTTGCTCTCCGGGCACGGGCCGCTTCCCACCAGCGAACGGGATGGACACCTTGGACCATGAAGGTCACCACCCCAGCCAGGTTTACGCAGATGAGGTTGGTCAGCAACAGCAGCAAAGCTCCGAGCGCCGCAGTGCTGCGTCCGGCTCCGAGGAGGAGGCCAAAACTCACGAGCGGCGGAAGCAGGGCCACCGCCACCATAACCCCAACAAGCGCCGCCGACACGCCCGTCGTGAATGCCAGTGCGCCCGCCACGCCGGAAACGAGCGCCAGCCCGACATCCCCCAATCCTACATTTGTCCTCGACATGATTTCGGATGAGCTGGCGTCAATTCGGAACAGCAGCGCAATACCCACTGACAGCACGAACGCGGTCAGGATCCCCGCGACGCCGGCCTTGAGCGCTCGGCGGGCCAATTTCATATCCCCCAACGTCGTCGCCAGAGACAACGCCATGTTCGGACCGAGCAGCGGCGCAAGCACCATCGCTCCGATCTCGATGGCCACACTGCCCCGCATCAGTCCGATGACCGCCACAATTGTCGAGAGAACTACCATAGCCAGAAAGACTGTCGAAAGGCGGCTGCTCTCCGTAATCTCGGCGTACAGCTCCTCGCGGCTGATGCGCTCCGGCTTGGCGCTCAGTTCACGAGCGGGCGCGGAACTTGGCGGCGGAAGTGCGTCCTCCAGCGCTTTGGGTCGCGGGAGGGCTGCTTCGACGGGAAGCAGAATCACGCGGAAATCCTTCGTCGAAGCATACCGCTTCTCCAAAGCGTCGAGCAACGCCTCGACGGCCTCAGCCGGAAGCAGAACTCGCAAGAGGATTCTCGCGTCCGAGAGTTCCTGCTGCCAAACGCAGAGAATAGCCTCGCCTTGGAGCAAGGCTTCGGCGCCGCCTCGGTCCGCCTCAGGCAGCGAAATCTCGATCAGTCGCAGTGCCATATCCTGCTTCCACGGTGCCGGTCAAAGGTAAGGACAATGGACGCTGATCGTCTCGTAAAGCGCGTGGGGCACCGGCACGATGATGAGCAGCAGCAGCAAGAAGGTGAAGTAGCCCAACGCCTTGCGTGGCGGCCCTACGGGCGTCAGGTCATTCGCGGCGGGCGCGTCGCGCGTGCCTGCGATGAAGAAGACAATGAACGCCCAGAACATCAGCCCCGGCCAGACGAACAACGCCAGCAGGAAGAGCGAGGCCATTGCGACCATGCTGATGCCGCGCGCGTGGCGAGATCCGAACAGCGCGTGCGACATGTGGCCGCCGTCAAGCTGCCCGATAGGCAGCAAGTTCAACGCCGTGACAATGAATCCCAGCCAGCCGGCGAAGGCCAGCGGGTGCAGCAGGAGGTGGCTGCCCTCCAGCGCGGAAGCCCCCAAGGATAGCTTGGCCAGGCACGCCAGCAGGACAGATGAGCCGACATTGACCCCTGTCTGCACCAAGCCTGCGGGCGCGCTGCCGGGTATCACTTGCGAATACCGCAACCCAATCAACAATGCGGGAATCGCGAAGACCATTCCGGCCAGCGGTCCCGCCACGGCCACGTCGAACAGCGCGCGGCGATTGGGCGGAAGCGATTTGATCTTGATAAACGCCCCGAACGTCCCCAGAGCAAATGGCACCGGAATGAAGAACGGTGGAGTCACCCGGATGCCGTGGGCTTTGGCCGTGAAGTAGTGTCCCAGCTCGTGTGATCCAAGAATGAGCAGCAGAGCGAGGCTGTAAGGCAGCCCCACCATAAACTGCTCCGGTTGCTTCAGCAGGTTCACTCCGGCCTGAAGTGCGCCGGCCCAGGTCGTGGTCGCCACCGTGGCGATGAACAGCAGCCAGTGCAATCCCCAGTTTGGCCGTTCGACCGCCGCTGACTTTGCCTGGCTCCCTGGAAGCAGGATCACACGGGCCTGGTTTTCTTCGCCCTCGAGGAGCATCGGCGAGACGGGTTCGCCGGCAAAGGCCTCCTTGATCTTCTGGAAGACCTCCTCCGCTTTGCCTCTCAACCGGCCCTCGAATTCGAGGATCTCTCCCAGGACCCGGTGGCCCGTGATCATCATCAGAGGCGCAAGCTTCGCTTCACAGGCAGCGAGCTTCTCGGTCGGGATGACGGGCGGCGCTGCCGACGCTATCGCCGCAGCGCGTCTTGCTCCGCTCCGGGCGCCTATCGAGAACATGACGTAAAAGGCGAAAAGCAGCAGGAGCCATACGAGCAACGAATTCATCATCAATCCTCCGAGGCCTTTCGGCCATTGACCGCTTAACGCGCTTCCAGCCACGCCCGCGCCTCGGCGATGGCGGCGCGGTCGAAGTAGCGAATCGCGGCCGTCGTGAACGGTTTGCAAAATACGCTCATGCCTTTCTCCCATTTCTTTTCGCCCACCAGGGCGAGGCGCTCAATGTCTGAGAAGTGCTTCAGGTCGAACTTGATGTCGTCCCACAGCGCGCCCGCCTCCCAGCCGTGAAAGCCGGTCATCTCGAAGAGCACCCGCAACTTGCCTTTTTCCTTCAGGAGCCGCTCAAACTCCGGCACGAAGTGTTGATAATCCTCGTGGACGAGTTTGCCACTGACCTGAACTTCCAGCACCTTTCCATCATTCTTTTCCGTCAGTTGAATTGCCATATTAGTTCTCCCGTTCTATTTGGTTCCAATCACGTTGCTATTAGCTGCCTCCTGTTTAGCCATTCTTGTTTCGCCGTCGGGCTTGCTGTTTGCAGCCTGGCTGCCCGCTCCCGGGCTGGTTTCGGCGCCCGATGGCGGCGGCTCCTGTTGGAGCAGACGCTTGAACATTTTCCCATCGAGCGTCTCTCGTTCAAGCAGCTCGCCGGCGACGAGGTCCAACTGCCGGCGGTGCTCGCGCAGGAGGGTCTTCGCCTCAGCGTAGGCCTGGTCCAGGAGCTTCTTGACTTCCTCGTCAATTTCGCAGGCGGTCTGTTCGCTGCAATCCCTCTGGAAGAAGCCATCCTGGGCGCCGACGGCAAACGGGTGCTGGCGCTGGGCGCAATGGGCGAGCCCCACTACCTCGCTCATGCCGTAGGTGGCCACCATCTGGCGCGCGAGGGCGGTCGCGTGTTCCAAATCGTTCTCCGCGCCCGTGCTCACCTCCCCAAAGATAACTTCCTCAGCGGCTCGCCCGCCTAACAGTCCCTTAAGCTTGTCCAATAAAGCCGAACGACTCATGAGGTAATGGTCCTCGGTCGGCAGTTGCATCGTGTAGCCCAGGGCGGCGTGGCCGTGCGGAATGATGGTGATCTTGTGCACAGGGTCAGCGTGTTCGCTGTACGACGCCACCAGGGCGTGGCCCACTTCGTGATAGGCCACCCGGCGCTTCTCTTCCTCGCCCAGCCGCCGGCTTTTCCGTTCGGGGCCGGCCACGACTTTGTCCACGGCGTCCTCGAGGTCTCTCTGGCCGACTTGAGTGGCGTGATGGCGGGCGGCCAGGAGGGCGGCCTCATTGACGACATTGGCCAAATCGGCGCCGGAGAAGCCGGGCGTTTGCTGGGCGATTCGGCGCAACTCCACCTCCGCCGCCAGCGGCTTGTTCCGGACGTGCAGCTTGAGGATGGCCAGCCGGCCCTCCAAATCCGGGGCGTCCACCACCACTTGCCGGTCGAAGCGGCCGGGTCTTAACAGCGCGCGATCGAGCACCTCGGGCCGGTTGGTCGCGGCCAGGACGATGACGCCGAGATTGGCCTCGAAGCCGTCCATCCCCACGAGCAACTGATTCAAGGTCTGCTCGCGTTCGTCATTCACCGGCCCCATGTGAACGCCGCGCTGGCGGCCCACCGCGTCCAGTTCATCAATGAACACTATGCACGGCGCCTGACCCTTGGCCTTCTCGAACAAGTCGCGGACGCGAGCGGCACCGACGCCCACGAACATTTCCACAAAATCGCTGCCGCTAATGAGAAAGAATGGCACCTTCGCTTCCCCGGCTACGGCCCGCGCCAAAAGGGTCTTGCCGGTCCCGGGGGGGCCGACGAGCAGGATGCCTTTGGGAATCGCCGCTCCCAGCGCCTTGTAACGGTCGGGGCTTTTTAAGAACGTGACCACCTCCTGGAGTTCATACTTCGCCTCCTCGCATCCCGCCACGTCGTTGAAGGTGACGCCGGTATCCTTATCGGCGACGACTTTGGCTTTGCTAGCGCCGAAGCTCATGATGCCCTGCCCAATGCTGCCGATGCGGCGTGACAAGAAGCGCCAGAGCAGGACCATGGCGGCAATGGGTATGACCCAGGCCCAGAGGAACTGCGACATGAACCCCGGGCGAACGCCGGTGTATTCGATTCCTGCCTTCTGGAGGTCGCGAACCAGGTTCGGGTCCTCCACGCGAACCGTGCGAAACAGGTAGGCTTCCGGCTTGGCAGTGGTTGCCTTTCCATTGCCGGTTTTCGGCGAGACTGTGACGGCGTTAGTTCCGGACGGGGCCTTGGCCGGTGAGACGGCGTTCGCCTCCTCCGCGGTCTTGGACTCGCCCTTGGCCGGCGTGTTGGCTTCTGCGGGAGTGGCCGCATTGACCTTCCGCTCCGGGGCCGGTGTGGGCAGAACTCTGCCATCTATCTCCGTCTCTTTGATCGTCAGGTCCGCGACCCTGCCCTGAGCGGCCAGGTCTTTGAACTCGCTGTAGGGAATTGTCCGGGTCGTGAGCTGGTGCGAGGCCTCCTGCCAAAACCACAACATGCCCAGCATCAGAATGAAATACCATAAAAGCGGTCCCCACTGCTGAGGCGACCAGCCTTGCAAGTTGCGTCCAACCTCGGGCGGGAGCCCTCCCGGAGGCTGACGCCGCCCGACGGGCGGTTTGAAGCCGCTCAGCTTCTTGTCGCCGTTTTGCTTCTCTGGGCTCATGCGCTCATCGGGCTACAAAGTTCTCAACTCATCCTACCTCGAACGGCTTAACCGCCGTTCCTTCCTGCTACCGCCAATCCCCGGGACCGAGTTTTGGCTCTCAGACAATTCCCCGAAGAAGCCCAGGCAGGAAGTTCAACCCCTGGCCTTCAGGTGCCGGGGTTGGCAGAAAGGCAAGGACTTCTCATTTGAAATGTAGTCCGCCTCGCCATCCGCGCAAGTTGAGGGGCAAGCGGCCCGCTGGCAGAGGATTAGCCACCCTCACGGGCGGCAAAGTCCGCTAAGCCACCTTGCGAATCGCGTCCTGGGTGCCAAACGGATTGGGCACGCGCAACTCACACTCGGGATCATCGCGCCACTGTCCGTCCACCAAGAACCGGTAGTGGTGTGCGCCGGGCGGCAGTTCCACGGTGGCACGCCAGATGCCGTGCGCGCCTTTCCGCATTCGGACGGGCTGTTCCTCCCAGTGCGTGAAGTCGCCCACCAATTGCACGCTCATCGCGGTAGGCGCGGTGAAGGAGAACGCCTGTGCTCTCCCGTTTCCCGTCTGGGTTGTTGCATTCTTTGTACTATTTCTCTTTGCCATGCTTGTCCTTTGGGTTCAGGCCGCTTTGTCGGCGTGAGGCGTTTCCTCCCAATATCCGGGCCGGCCGTAATAATCGTAGAGTCGCGCTTCGTATTCGCGATTGACGAATTCACAGGGGTGGAATTCGGGGCAGTGCAGGATGCTTTCCTGAGTCACGGTGACATTCACTATCTTCTCCCAGTGACGGATTTCCCCGAGCCACTGCGGCGAGATCAGGACCTTCCTGGCCGGCAGCCAATTGCTGACATGGATCACCAGGTAGCGGATGACCCAGAGAGCATCATCGGCGATGAAGTCGGCCACGTGCCCCATTTCGCCGTCACTGGCGTGGATGTGGTAGCCTTTGACCTCTTTGACGCTCCGCAAATGGGGATCCGCTTGTGCCTCCGCGGGTGTTTCCGGAGCGCGAGGGGGCTCCGGCCATGAAGGGATGGCGGGGACGAACGGCGGCCAG
>Ga0335078_10006414_pt1 | contig 17413 bp, 16 predicted proteins | sample Lox_Sample_32_FD_206711 | JGI IMG/M metagenome (GOLD analysis project Ga0335078, IMG submission 206711) | Soil microbial communities from Loxahatchee National Wildlife Refuge, Florida, United States - Lox_Sample_3.2 | ecosystem: Environmental > Terrestrial > Soil > Wetlands | place: USA... | reverse complement strand
TTGCGCGGTTCGTTCTCCCACAAAACGAATGCCCAGCCCGTAAATCACGCGTTCCAACGGCAGTTTTCTCGAAGCATCGATCTCATCGAGGACATTCTGTGCCGATTTGTCGCCCATCCGTTCCAATGAGAGCAGGTCGGGTTTGGTCAGTTTGTAGATATCGGCGACATTTTTAACCAGGCCACGATCCGTAAGTTGATTTACCAGCGCATCGCCCATGCCTTCGATGTTCATAACGCCGCGGGAAGCAAAGTGCAGGATGGTCTCGCGCAATTTAGCCGGGCAGTTGGCGTTTACGCAGCGATAGTCCACCTCCCCTTCGCTGCGGACGACATGGGTGCCGCACTCTGGACACTTGTCGGGCATGTGGAACGACTGATGGCCACGGGGATGGTCCTTATCGTCCACTACACGCGTGACCTTGGGAATGACATCTCCGCCACGTTCGACTTCCACCCAATCCCCGATCTTCACCCCCAGGCGCTCGATCTCGTCCATATTGTGCAATGTAGCTCGACTGACCGTGGTCCCGCCGATGGGAACTGGCTGCAATACCGCCACTGGCGTGAGTTTGCCGGTGCGCCCCACCTGCACTCGTATGTCTTCGACCCGGGTGATTCCCGCCCGCGCTGCATACTTGTAAGCGATTGCCCAGCGCGGCGCTTTTCCCGTATACCCCAGCTCGTCTTGCAGCGCTGTGCTGTCCACCTTAATGACGATGCCGTCAATTTCATAGGGTAGCTTCTCGCGTTTGGTTTCTTCCCGCTCGATGAAATCCCACACCTGATCAAAAGACTTCGCCAGCTCGCGGGTTTGGTTAACCTTGAATCCGGCAGCATCAAGCGCGTTCAAAGTCTCCCAGTGGCGGTCGAAATAAGTGCGCCCATCTTTCAGCAACATGTAAGCGAAGTAGTCCAGTCGCCGCTGTGCGGTGATGTTGGGTTCAAGCTGCCGCACTGTTCCAGCAGTTGCATTGCGTGGGTTGGCAAACACCGCCAGTCCTTTTTCCTCGCGCTCCGCGTTCATCTTTCGGAACGCCGCGAGCGGCATCAGCATCTCCCCGCGAACCTCAAAATCTAGCGGCAGACCCGCAGCCTTCAGCTTGTCCCGGGGAACGGAAAGCGGAATCGATCGCACCGTACGCACGTTGAGCGTCACATCCTCCCCCACCGTGCCGTCGCCCCGCGTTATGCCCCGCGCCAGGCTGCCGTTCTCATAGTGCAAAGCCAGCGACATGCCGTCGAGCTTCAGCTCGCAGACGTATTCAATATTCTCGCGGCCGCTGAGCTCGTGCACGCGGCGCTCCCAGTTGCGCAGGTCATCGACGTTATAGGTGTTGTCGAGGGAGAGCATAGGCGACGAATGCCTAGCCTTGACAAAGCCCTCGCGCGCCTTGCCACCGACGCGCTGCGTAGGGGAGTCTGGCGTGACAAGTTCAGGGTGCTCAGATTCGAGATACTTCAGTTGCTCCATGAGCTTGTCGAATTGGGCGTCCGTGATTTCCGGATCGTCGAGGACGTAGTAGCGGTATTCGTGGTGACGAATCTTATCGCGGAGCGATTCGATTTCCTTGATGATGTTCTTCGCCGCGGGGGCCATCGCAGAGATTATAGGTTAGCCCGGGTGAGGAAGTGCAGCCCGCAACTCAGTAACGAATCGTGAAATCTTTGCTGCGAAACGCCGACTCCGACGGATAATAATTCCATGCTTCGCGATAAGAATCTGATTCCGCTTTCCCATCAGCACCAGCATGCGCTGGCCATGTGCGTTCGCCTGGACCGCGCCATACAGGCAGGTGAGGTCGATCTCGAAGCCTGGCAGACGGAAATCCACCAGCAGTTCGAGCAGGAGATCGGTTTTCATTTTGCGGCGGAGGAGAAGGAGTTGTTCCCGGTCGCCGCCCAATTCCCGGATCTTGAAACTCTGGTACGAGAATTGCTCTCTGAGCATGCGACTTTGCGAGAGTTCTTTGCCCAGGCCGGAAGGCGCAGCCTTGAACCACGAACCTTGCCGGTCTTCGTGGAGACGCTCGCCCAACACATCCGCAAAGAAGAACGCCAGCTTTTTGAAGGGATGCAGGGATTGATGAGCCCTGAGCAGCTCACGGCTCTGGGTGCGGCCCTGAACGCGGCGTTGAAGGAGGCTTCTCGGGCCTGCGTCTTGCCCAACGCCGCGACCCGGCTTCGGCCCAAGTCGTAAGGGATTGGCCGGCGAACCTCGACCCATTTAATATTCGTACCCGCCGACTCAGACTAAGTCTTCAACCTTCAACCCGGCACTCCCCTTCCATGAAGTGCGGAACTGGTCCTGTATGAATCCCGCGTCATAGTGGCGTCCCTGCGCCTTCAGGGCTTCGTGCAATCCGAACAGCGAGCGCGGGTTTCGGGGATTGCGGTCCAAATCTTCGCGAAATACTTTTTCCGCCCCCGGCGCATCACCGCTGATCAGCATGGCTGCTCCTAGAGACTCACGCACCGGAAAGAACCAGTCCGGGGGTTCGCCATATTTGAGCGTGTCCTGAATTGCCACTGCGTCGCGAAACCTGGCGATGGCTCCCGCACTGTCTTTCTTTGCCAGGGCGATATTCCCGCCCAGCACATCCTCGGCGATCTTCATAATGTCTTTGGCTTTGTTGTCGATCGGCATATTGAAAATGACATCTGGTGGTGTGGTGGCTTCGGCGTCGGAAACTATTTTGTACTCGGCCTCCGCCTCGGCGACTCTTCCCGACCCCGCCAGAGCCAGGCCACGGCCAAAATGCCAGAACACCGTGGCCGTTTTCATTTCTGGATCGGGCTTTGGCATGGCCAGAATCTGCTCCCATTTGTGGAAGCGAATCTCTACCGCCATAGGAACCGTCATGAATCCTTCCAGCGGAGGCATCTCCTTCACATGCGGCCCCACGTGCGCCGCCAGCATTTCGGCATTCTTTTTGGCTTCGGCATAATCACCATCCATGGCCGAGCAGATGGCAATGAAGTGCAGGTTGTGACTGTAATACATCATCGGGTAGATGCCCTGCACCCCGGTCGCTCTAATGTAGGCACGATCCACCGCCGCTGCTTGTTCGTTGGTCTTCACCGCCGCTGCGTAGTCGCCGGTACGGATGTAGACATGGGCCGGCATATGCACGATATGGCCAGCGGCAGGTGCCAGGGCTGCCAACCGGTTTGCCCCGGCCAAAGCGCGTTCCGGATTTGGCGAGGCCTCCACGGCATGAATGTAGTAGTGAATGGCTCCCAGATGATTCGGGTCCCGGCGAATCACCGACTCGAGCGTCGCCACAATCTCCTCTGTCCCCACTTCGGGAGTTCCGTCGGGATGCCACAGCCCCCAGGGGTGCAGGTTCATACCCGCTTCCGCAAAGAGGGTGGCTGCGTCCAGGTCATCGGGATATTTCTTTGCGACCTCGCGCATCGCATTGTTGTATTCCTCTGCCGCTTGTCGGCGGTCGGCAGCGGGATCCGCGGGGAAACGCCGGGCCAAGGCCTGAATGTAAGCCTGCTCGCTCGAAGAAACATTCGCCGACAGATCGACCGCCTTTTGAATCGCCTCGTGAGCCTGTTTGAAGCGCTCGTCGCTCGCCGGGTCGTTGTAATTCGGGCCGACCGCTTCCGCCACTCCCCAGAAGGCCATTGCCAGCCTTGGATCGAGCTCCCCTGCGTGCTGAAAGGAACGTGCGGCTTCGTCATGGTTGAAGGCATAGATAAACCGCAGCCCCTGGTCGAAAAACTTCTGTGCTTCGGCGCTCTGGGTAGAAACCGGATGATGCAGGTTGCCCAGCCCGCTCACCAGCGTGGCCGGCCGGCTAGGGTTGTGCATGGAATGGTCCTGAGCCAAAGCGGGAGTACAAAGCAAAAGGCACCACAGGATGGAAGTTCGGCAGCTCATACCGATAGCCCTCCTTTAAATGTGCGTACGGGAACCGCTTATTGCGAATGACACCCCAAAGGTTGTGGGAGTAGGGTAGCCAAAAGTTCTTCGGCGCGCAATTGCAAAGGGCAATTCTCTGGCCGCGGGAACCCGATCGCGGAAGTAGCTGGTTAATGCCCGCCAGACTGGCGGAATCTCTCAGCCACAGACTCGGGCAACTGCTGTTCCAGTCGACGCGCGAGCCAGTTCTGCAGTTCGGATTGATCGCTCGGGGCGATGGAAAAAAAGCACAGACCGGCCTGGCCGCTCGGGTTGCTCCAGCAGACTCGTGAGCCGGCCGCAATCGGAGACTGAAAATCCGGCAGAGTAAATTGAACTCTACCCTCGACGCCCACCGCCAGCGGAACAGGAAGGCTGAGCGCAATGCCATGCTCGCTCACATTGACGGTTTCTCCGGCCAACAGGGAAGATGCACCCTCCGGATGAATAATGGCGGGAACCACGACCGGATATCGGAAATACCGCCGCTTTTCGCGCACGATCAGTCCATAGGCAGCTTTGAAGGTCTGGGTGATCGCGTCGGTGCTCAAAGGCCTTTGCAGAACAAAATTCGAGCCCGACTTGAAAGCTGCGCCGGCTTCCTCCGGCTTGGTGCTCAGAGCGAAAGTAACTGCCGTCCGATTGGCGGAAGATAAGCGCACCTGCTCGAAAACCTTCGTCGCCGACTCTCCCAGCCCCAGATCCACCAGAACCGCCTCGAACTTTTGCCGGGCCAGTAAGCGCAGCGCCGCGGAAACTTCACCGCACACTTCGCTCGACATCGCGAGTTGTTGCAACGACTCGCGCACTTGCGCAATGGCTCCCTCCTCGGTCGAAACCACGAGCGCCGTTCCAATGGATGGCTGTGCGCCTGCGCCGCTCATCGATATCTCATCCTCGCCCCATCTTGTTTTCGTCTTTTGTTTACGTTAAGACAGGGGTTCAGGGCAAGTCTATCGACACTATACATCGCCAAGCGTAGGGTTTTGCCGAACGCCCCTGGTTACGAAATTTGCCGGAAACAGTGAACCTCTGGGAGAGCTTCTCGGCCAAGACGCTGCCTTGGGAGGGTCGAGGCAGGTGTTGGGGGGGAAAGCGGAGAGTTAAGCGCGACTCTTTTTCGCCGCTGCTGCCGCTATCCCGGCGCGTTCCCAGGGGCGCTTGGGCCTCTCTGTAACTGGCTTGTCGCGGTTCTCGATGCGGTCGTAGTGGTAAGCTTCGCTGACCGTGCCCAGCGATTCGTTGTACAGGCTGGGCAAGCCCAGGCCTTCTTTCAACTCCTCGGTAAATTGCTGCAGGGCTTTGAGGTGGTCGGCCGTTGCCGGAACTTCAGTACGGGCTGTCTTCAGAAACTGCTGGTAACCCTTGTTCACTAGCTTCGATATTTCACTGCCGATCAAATAGCCAGGATAGGCAAAAATCTTCACCCCGTTGGCGCCATTCTTCTGAATCGCCGCCGAAACATTGTATTTCTTGAGGAACGTACGTCCTTGCGTGCCCGGAGCCTCGATAAGGTCAAAGCCGTGATCGCGAAACCAGTTCAAAGCTTCTTCGTACGTCCGCTGTTCAACGTTAGTTGGCATTTCGTCCTTTACTTCTGCAAGAGTTAGATGCAGCACCCGGTCAAACGTGTCGGTATCTTCTGTGGAACCGGACAGCATCTCTTATAATCTAATTAACTGCTGTGCGTGAGCAGTTTCTCGGGCTGATCCAGTTACGTCAGTCACGATCACTGAGCCCTGAATTAATGCGAAATTTCTCCAAGCGGACCACACAAGTCACTGGTTTTATGTCACATGCAAGCGGAGACGCGACACCAGCCTCGCCCCTCCCCGCGACCCCGGTTTATGCTGAGGCGCCGCGACCGAGCATCGGCCAGTCCAGTTTGGACCGCATCGGCAATACGCCCCTGCTGCGCCTCTCGCGTTTGACTCAGAACCTTCCGGGCCGAGAGATTCTCGGCAAAGCCGAGTGGCTCAACCCCGGAGGCTCGGTAAAAGATCGAGCCGCGGCCAATATCGTCGCCCAGGCTCGCGCCAGCGGGAAGTTTGTTTCGGGTAAGACGCTCCTCGATTCCACCAGCGGGAATACCGGCATTGCCTACGCCATGATCGGGGCCGCACAAGGTTTTCCCGTGACCCTGTGCATGCCGGAAAACGTCTCCGTCGAGCGCAAACGCATCCTGCAGGCGTACGGCGCCAACATCCTGTACACCGATCCCGCCGACGGCTCCGACGGAGCTATCCGGCTGGCGCGCCAATTGGCTGCCAAACATCCCGACTTGTATTTCTATGCCGACCAGTATTCCAACGATGCCAACTGGCTGGCCCACTACCATGGCACAGCCAACGAAATCTGGCAACAGACGGAAGGTCGTATCACGCATTTCGTTTCCATGTTGGGAACCAGCGGAACCTTCATGGGAACCTCTCGCCGCTTGAAGGAACTAAACCCGCGCATCCGCTGCATCTCGCTGCAACCCAACTCGCCGTTTCATGGAATCGAGGGCGCCAAGCACATGGCTTCGGCGATTGTGCCCAGGATCTATGATCCCTCGCTCGCGGATGCAGATTTAGGGATCGCAACTGAAGATGCCTATGCCATCGCCAAGCGTCTGGCCCGTGAAGAGGGTCTGCTGGTGGGGATCTCCGCCGCCGCGGCTGTGGCCGGCTGCCTGCAGCTGGCGCGGCAACTCGAGGAACACCAACCGGCCGTGTTCGTGACTATTCTGTGCGACTCCGGCGACAAGTATCTGAGCGAGAGGTTTTGGCAGGAAGACTAGGTCCACCACCGAGCCACAGAAAAAATCTTTTTCGTTTCGCTGTGAGTGACTTTGTGGTGAAAAGTTCGATGTTGAAAATCAGCACAACTCACTTTGACGCAGTCCGTCTTCATGGCGAGGAAACCTACCCGCACGAATGCTGCGGCGTGCTGCTCGGCCAGATGGATGGCGATCAGCGCGTTGTGACCTCGGTCGCTCGCTGTGGCAACACCCGCAACGATTCCCCGCACAATCGCTACCACATCGACCCCAGAGAACTGATTCGCATTCAACGCCAGGGACGTGAACGGGGCGAGGATATTGTCGGCTTCTACCACTCGCACCCGGACCATCCGCCCCGCTGGTCATCCACCGATCTTGCCGAAGCCCACTGGATCGGCTGCTCCTACGTGATTACCAGCGTGGAGAAGGGCAAAGCCGCGGTGACGAATTCGTTCGAGTTGAGCGGCCGTGATGAGAACGACAAGAAATTCGCCGACGAAAAGATCGACGTGACGTAGCTCGTGTGGGCGGACATTCTTGTTTGCCGCCAATGGCGGCTGGCCCTACCTCAGTCTTTGGCGATCCGACAGGTTGAATCCTTGGCCGCGACTGGGGCATCATCTACTAAGTAAATTCTATGACCAAAATCCACATTCCAACCCCTTTGCGCCAGTATGCCGGCAAGCAGCCCACCGTGGAAGTCAACGCGGGAAGCGTGGGAGATGCCCTATCCAGCCTGGTCTCTCAGCATCCCGAACTTCGCCGTCATCTTTATACGGACGACGGCAAGCTTCGCGCTTTTGTGAATGTTTACCTTAATGACGAAGACGTGCGCTATCTACAGAAAGAAGCCACGGCTGTGAATGACGGTGATAGTATTTCGATTGTGCCTTCGATCGCCGGGGGCTGTTGATTTATGGTTTGCAAGTCTTCAGACCGCCTGCTGCCCTGTCGTGCAATCTGCTGCTGTTGTTGTTGCTGACGCCTGATTCGCAATCCTTCGAATCCAATCCAAACTGAGGTTATTATGGCTACCATCACCCAACCGGAACCACAAACCGCCGCGAATGCTCTAACCAAGGACGAGATTCTGCGCTATTCCCGTCACCTGATCATGCCGGAAGTGGGCATGGAGGGTCAGCAGAAGCTGAAGGCGGCGCGGGTCTTGTGCATTGGCGCCGGAGGATTGGGCTCGCCGCTGGCGCTTTATCTCGGCGCAGCCGGAGTGGGGACGCTGGGCATCGTCGATTTCGATGTCGTGGACTACACCAACCTGCAGCGGCAGATCATCCACAGCACCGCCGACGTCGGCCGCAAGAAACTGGATTCGGCGGCTGAAAAGCTTAAAGGTATCAACCCCTTCCTGAACATCCAGAAGTTCGAGACCCGGCTCACCAGCCAGAACGCTTTGGAATTGTTCCGCGAGTTTGACATTATCGCCGACGGCACCGACAATTTCCCCACCCGGTATCTGGTCAACGATGCCTGTGTATTGACCGGCAAGCCTAACGTTTACGGATCCATTTTCCGCTTCGAAGGCCAGGCCAGCGTGTTCGCAACCGAACAGGGCCCGTGCTATCGCTGCCTCTACCCCGAGCCGCCTCCGCCGGGGTTAGTCCCTTCCTGCGCCGAGGGCGGGGTACTCGGTATTCTTCCCGGACTGGTTGGGGTGATTCAGGCCACCGAAGTAATCAAGCTCATCATCGGAAGGGGCGATCCATTGGTTGGACGCCTCCTGCTGATCGATGCTCTGGGCATGAAGTTCCGCGAGCTGAAGCTACGCAAGAATCCGGATTGTCCGGCCTGCGGCCGACAACGCACCATCACAAAGCTGATAGACTACGAGCAATTTTGTGGAATTCGCGGCGAGGCAAAACCAGTGGAAGCCAAGGTTCCGGAGATGCAGGTGGAAGACTTGAAGCGGCGCTTGGACGCCGGTGACGACATCTTCGTTCTTGATGTGCGCGAACCGCACGAATACCAGATTTGCAATATCGGCGGGTATCTTATTCCACTCGGCGATCTGCCCAAGCGGGTCAACGAACTCGACTCCAGCCGCGAAATTGTCGCTCATTGCAAAATGGGCGGCCGCAGCGCCAAAGCGGTGGACTTCCTGCGTCAGGCCGGATTCAAGAAGGTTCACAACCTGGCCGGCGGAATCACGGCGTGGTCCGAGCGCGTGGATCCGAAGGTGCCGAAATATTGAACTGAATTCTGCCAGAACTAAAGAGGGGAAGCCCGCAGCTTCCCCTTTTGTGTTTACCTGTAAGAATTACTTCGAACTACCGCTCATGGACTCGCCGCCGCCCGATCCTCCCTCGATCTGCAAGGCATATTTCTTCCCGCCAAAACGAACCTGGGAAAGCGTTCGGGTCCCGTTGCTTTCACTGGTCACGACGGCCGAGTCTGTGGATGGAGCCGCGGCCAACTCTACTACACGGGCCGGGGTTGTGGTGACTACCTTCTTGCCCTTCAGAATGCTGAGCTGCACATTGGAGCCCTCGCCTTCCCACCGCAGCAAATAATCCCCGGCCGGCAGATTGGTTCCGTTCACCGTGACCGCGCTCAGAGTCTGCAAGGAACCTTTGTTGCTCTCGCCCACCGCCAACAAGCTCGTGGCCAGCAGTAGTGTCACTCCCAGCAGCAAGCCTTTCGAAATGTTTCCTGCTTTCATAAAGCTCCTTTTTCTTTCCCGAAAAGCGTCGGGAACCGCTTGGGGCGGCTTGACCCGCTCTCGCAAAAAACTTGCGTTTTTCTGCGAAAGTCCTACAATGCAGCGGCGGGGTTAAGAAGAAAGCGCGAGGCCGCAAGACCTGGTGCTCTCTGCTGCGGGGGCTGCGCTCACCTGGGCCGCCAAACCGAGTGTGAGTTCAGTCCCTCAACCCCAAAAATTGATTTTGAAAGCCGTAATCTCCGGCTCTCACCCACCGCGACAAGATACGCTGCCAGAGCTCTAAAAGTTCCCTCGCATCACTGCCATCGTTTTGGACGATCCTTGGTCCGCACCGTTAGCAAGTGAAAGATCCCGCAACTGATACAAGTTGTAAATGTCTTGTTACTCGCTTTCACATCGGGTTACCAACGTACACGCGCATTTACACTCACATCTCCCCGCATCAATGCATGGTCGCAACTGAGACTCCATTCGCAATTCGCGAACCTCTTGATGGCAAACGCCAGTGTTTGAGAGGAGAATGACGAGGTGTTCATTCTCGGACTCTGCTGTCCGGAAACGGACGCGACGCACATAGTGGGCAAGAAGCGCCCTGGCGGCAGCCGCAGCCGATCAGGTGAGATCGAGCACTACCTTACCGAAGTTCTTCCCGTGGGCAAGAAGAGCATACGCCTCGGCCGCTTTGTACATTGGAAAAACCTGCCCGATCACCGGCCGTAGATGTCCTTGCGAGGTCCACGTCGCAAGCTGCTTCCATGCCTGGGCCATGACTTCGCGATTGCCGGAGAGATAAGTCAGCCACAAGCCATGAGCGCTCGCGCCTTTGGCGTAAAGCAGACGCGTATTTAACTCGCCCTTCTGCCCGGTGGCGCTGCCGTAAACTATGACGCGGCCAAAATCCCGCAAGCAGCGCACACTCTTATTGGTGTGTTCACCGCCCAGCATCTCAAATACCGCATCGACACCCTCGCCGCGGGTCAAATCCTGGATCGCTTCTTCATAGTCGCGTTGCTTGTAGTTGATGCCATGCTGCAAGCCGAGGTTCTTAACTCGATCCAGTTTGTCTTCCGACGAGGAAGTTCCGTACAGTTCAACACCCAGCAGCTTCCCGATCTGCACCGCAGCTGTACCCACGCCCCCTGCGGCCGCATGAATCAGCACCCGAGCCGGCGGCTGAGTCTTTTCCAGCAATCCTGCTTTCCAATAGGCGAGGTATGCGGTGAAATAATTCACCGGAAACGCAGCGCCCTCTTTCGCAGTCCAACCTTGGGGAACCGGCCAGAGCAATTCCGATCGCGCGGCGACCTGCTCTGCGAATGCTGCCCATTGCGCGTACCCCATGACGCGCTGGCCGCTCTTTTCGCGGATGCCACAGAATTCGCGCCCCGCCACCAGTGGAGGTGGCGGCGTCCCTGGGTAACCCCCTTGGGCCGTCATGACGTCGGCGAAGTTCAGTCCTCCCGCTTCGACTGCAACCAGCTCCTGCTTCCCGTCCGCCACTGGTTTCGGCACGTCTCGGACTTCGAGTACTTCCGGGCCACCGAACCGACTGACCACAATCGCTTTCATCCATGAAAGTCTAACAGGCAGAACGGTGAACCTGCGCACGGACCATCCATCACAATGTCCTGTGACCACCGTAATCGAACAGGTTGCGGCTGAGGTATATACTTCATCTGGAATATTTGTATTCGCCTGTCCGATGGAGACGGGAGGCGGAGCGTGGATTCATAGTGGTCTTTGTCATAAGCTCCGCCACATAGATCGTCCAGCCGCAAAATAGCAGGTCGCCAGGCGGCTGGCGCGGGACTGATGAGGCATTGAGTCAGCCTTGGCGTCTCGAGGAGGTCCAGAAGTGGACTTGATACTGGTTCGTCTCATATTTGTCTTATTTGTTGGGGTTACCTGTTACCAGATCCAACCCTTCGGCCTGACTCCGGAACGCGATGCGGGAGTGGGCGCGCTGATCGGCATCGCCGTCGTCGCGTTCGAGTGGCGCCTTCGTTTGGTCAGCCTTACGCGCCTGATTGGTGCCGCCATCGGCAGCGTTCTGGGAATCTTCGGTGCCTACCTTTTTGCTCTGGTCATCCGCAGCAGTATTCCCGCCGGACACACACAAAGCTTCTTGCAGATCCTGGTCATGCTCTTGATGGGTTACGTCGGTCTGATCGTGGGCGCCATGAAAGGGGACTTGCTCAATCTGGCGGCATTGGGCGGCATCTTCGGCGGTGAGAAACAGTCGAAGAAGAGCTACAAGATTCTTGACACCAGCGTCATCATCGACGGCCGCATTGCGGACATCGCCGAGACCGGCTTCCTCGATGGCACGATCGTCATCCCCCAGTTTGTGTTGCGCGAATTGCAGCTGGTCGCCGACTCGGCCGACTCTCTCAAACGCAATCGGGGCCGCCGTGGACTCGACATTCTGCAGCGCCTGCAAAAAGTTGCGTCGGTACAGATACAGATTGTCGAAGATGATTTCCCTGCGGTAAGGGAGGTTGATCTCAAGTTGATTGAACTCGCCAAGCTCTATGAAGGCAAAATCATTACCAACGATTTCAACTTGAATAAAGTCGCACAACTGCAGGGTGTCGAAGTGCTGAACATCAACGAACTGGCCAACTCCTTGAAGCCGATTGTGCTGCCCGGCGAAACAATGAAGGTTTTCGTCCTGAAAGAAGGCAAAGAGTACAACCAGGGCGTTGCCTATCTCGACGACGGCACCATGGTGGTGGTCGACAATGCCCGCAAGATGATCGGCAAGACGGTCGATATTTCTGTGACCTCGGTGCTGCAGACCACAGCCGGGAAAATGATCTTCGGCAAGTGGGATGAGCGCGCACCGCGCAGCGAGTCCCGCCCCTCGGTGGTGGTGACCACGGTGGCGGCGGTCCCGGCCTCCGAGCCCAAGAAAACAGTGCCGCCGAACATGGCTGACCGGCCGGCGGAGCAACTGTAGACGGCAGCCGCATCGAGCTGTGGGAGCCTCCGAAGAAGCATTAACCACAAGAAACACAATCGTTCACTAAAGAAGGCGTTTCTCAACGCTTCCCTTGTGTAACTTTCTGTCCTTTGTGGTTTATGGGTTTCTTCAGCCAGGGAGCACGAACTCGATTTGAAACCCACCCGCTGCGCTCGTATACTTACAGCCCGCCATGAAGGTTGTGGTCATCATTCCGGCTGCGGGCCTGGGAACCCGCATGGTATCCGCTGCCGCTACCAGGGGCAAACAACCCGCCCCTTCGAAGCAATTTACCGAGCTCGCTGGTGTGCCCATCCTGGTTCATACCTTGCGCAAGTTCGCAGACTGCGGGGAAGTTTCCGAAGTTATTCTCGCCCTGCGCAGAAACGAAATGGAAGGTTTTCAGAAGCGGCTGGAGGAAGAGGCCCGAGATATTCTCAGGAAAACGCTGCGGATGGTCGAAGGCGGAGAACATCGCCAGCAGTCCGTGGCCAATGCCATCGCGGTGATTTCTGCTGCGCCCGAGGATGTGGTTTTGGTCCACGATGCGGTCCGGCCTTTTGTGACCAAGGAAATCATTTACGATGTGATCCAGGCGGCGCAGAAATATGGCTCTGCCATTGCGGGCTTGCCCGCCGTAGACACGGTCAAGCAGGTAGAACGCACTTCCGAAGGCGCCTTGATCACGGCAACCATCCCGCGCGAGCGTATTGTCCTGGCGCAGACGCCCCAGGGCTTCCGCTACGATGTGCTCAAGCAGGCCTTTGACGAGGCCGCCCAAGACGGTTTTCTGGGTACCGACGAGGCTTCGCTGGTCGAGCGCTCGGGGCAACCGGTCGCAGTCGTGATGGGATCGGCTCGGAACATCAAAATCACCACGCCAGCAGACATGGAACTGGCGGAGTTCTATCTGACAAATCAGCCGGACTAAACCGGGTCACGCCTGGTTGACACGATGGCAAAGAGCCAAGCTGGACGACGATCGACGAAACAAAGCAGCACACGGTCGAAGGCGCAAATGCGCATCGGCTATGGCTGGGACTCGCACGAATTCCGGTCGGGCATTCCGCTTAACATCGGCGGCGTGACTTTACCTCATCCGCAAGGGCTGGGCGGGCACTCCGACGGCGACGTGCTACTGCACGCGCTTACTGATGCCTTGCTCGGCGCGGTTGCTGCACCCGACATCGGCGCCTTGTTTCCGCCATCCGATGCTCGCTGGAAGGGGGCCGATTCGACCGTGTTCCTGCAGGAAGCCTTGCGGCGGGTGCGAGCATCCGGGTTTGAACTGACGAACGTTGACTCGACCCTAATCCTCTCCGCCCCGAAGATCGCCCCTCACGCGGCCAACCTTCGCAAGCGCGTCGCCAAGCTTCTGGGGATTCCTGATGACTGCGTCGGCCTTAAAGCCAAGACTCCGGAAGGCATGGGCACTGATAACGCGGCCATTGCGCATGTGATTGTGCTGCTGCAGAGAAAAAGCTGACGGCCGAGTTCGATTTTCTCTGTGCCCTCCCTGGTTCAAGCCCTATGAAGATCGGCGTCATCTCCGACACTCATGGTCTGCTTCGCCCCGAAGCCCTCACCGCGCTTCGCGGATCGGAACACATCATTCATGCCGGCGACATCGGTGATTCCGCCATGCTGGGCAAACTGGCTCACATCGCCCCAGTGACGGCTGTCCGCGGCAACGTGGATCGCGAGCCTTGGGCGCGCAAGCTTCCTCTGACCAATGTGGTCGAAGCCGGCAGCGTCTTCATTTATGTCCTGCACAATCTTGAGGAGCTCGATCTCACGCCCGAGGCAGCAGAATTTGCGGCAGTCGTTTACGGGCACAGCCATGTTCCCAGGCAAGAGAGAAAAAACGGCGTCCTCTACTTCAACCCAGGAAGCGCCGGACCGATAAGATTCCGCCTTCCGGTCAGCATTGGCCAGTTGATCGTCGAAGAGGGCAAAGTCCGCGGCAAAATTCGCCGGCTTGAAGTCTGATTAATCGCGTTTACGCGGACCAGCGCATCCATCGCGCACGTTACAATTCCCTGAGTGTCCCTCCAGTTCAAACTTGAGGCGCAGGCCGGTGCGGCTCGTCGCGGCCGTCTCCTCACCCCGCATGGCGAAGTGGAAACGCCGGTGTTCATGCCCGTCGGCACCCTGGCCTCGGTCAAAGGTGTCTCTCAAGACATTCTCGAAGAGCTCGGCGTTCAGATCCTGCTGGGCAACACCTACCATCTTTATTTGCGGCCTGGCCTGCCGCAAATAAGAAACCTGGGAGGTCTGCATCGTTTCATGGCGTGGCCGCGTGCGATCCTTACCGATTCCGGCGGTTTTCAGGTCTTCAGCCTCAACGAACTGCGTAAGGTCAGCGAAGAGGGCGTCAGATTTCGCTCCCACCTGGACGGCTCCTCACATTTTTTCAGCCCCGAAACTGCGATGGACGCGCAAATTGCGTTGGGCGCCGATATCATCATGACCTTCGATGAATGTACCGAATATCCCGCGGATGCCGGGCGCGTCCGCGCGTCCATGGAACTGACCCTGCGATGGGCCGCACGCAGCAAGAAGTACTTTGAAGATCGCAAGCATGACGTGCCCTGGCATGATTTCGCGCGCGATGGCGCCTGTGCCACACCTGCGGAAGCCACTCAGGCTTTGATCGGCATCGTACAAGGGGGCATGGATGCGGCACTGCGCCGGGAGTCGGCGGAGCGCACGATCGAGACCGGCTTCCCCGGCTACGCTATCGGCGGGCTGAGTGTAGGCGAGCCCCGCGCCCTGACCCGGGACATCGTAGAAGCCACCCTGGCCCATCTCCCGGTCGACAGGCCCCGCTATCTCATGGGTGTGGGAACCCCGGAGGAGATTGTCCAGTATGCGCGTCTGGGCATCGACATGATGGATTGTGTTCTTCCTACTCGGGCCGCACGCCACGGGTTGCTCTTTACCTCGGAGGGTCGAATCGCCATCAAACAGGCCCGCTACAGCAGCGATCAGGGTCCGCTGGACCCGCAATGCCGCTGCCGGGTATGTGCTCGCTACACCCGAGCCTACCTGAGACATTTATATGCATCCAACGAAGTGCTGGGGCAGGTCTTGAATACCGTCCACAACCTGAGCTTCTATCTTGACACCATGCGGGCGGTGCGTCATTCTATTTGACTTGGAAGAGGGGCCACTTTCTATCTGAAGCCTGGTCTCAGGCGAAGCCATAGCCCGGTAACCCCTATTCAAGTCCGAAGCTGAGGGAATCTCCGCTCAGGGTACGCGAGAACTCCAGCGTTAAATCTAGCTAGAGACGGCGTGCCGCAAGGCACAGTCCGGATTACTCTATTGGTTGGCGGGATTTCGATCCAATGAATGTTCAGCACTTATGGGCGATACAAACAGGTACTGGCTCGATGGGTTGGCTGGGGTTCGCCCCCCTGATCTTCATTTTTGCCATCTTCTATTTCTTGCTGATCATGCCCCAACAACGGCGGCAAAAGAAATGGCAACAGATGCTCAGCGAGTTGAAGACCGGAGACAAGGTCGTAACCAGCGGGGGACTCCATGGGACCATTGTGGCCCTGAAAGATGATTACCTCCATCTCCGGGTACCTCCCGACAATCTCCGCATCGAAGTGAGTCGTGCTTCGGTTTCTTCGGTGGTTGGCGGCGAGGAAGCCAGTAAGGCAAGCAAGTAGGGCGAAATCATCGTTATGAATAAGAATTTAGGCTGGAAGCTGATCGTGATCGTGGCCACTTTGGTGGTCTTCGTCTTTGGCATTATTGGCCCACCGCAAAACTGGTCTGGCGGGCTGGTAGCGGCCTTGCAGGACCGCATCCATCTAGGACTTGATCTTAAAGGCGGCACCCACCTCATTCTTCAGGTGCAAGTTAATGACGCGGTCAACGTGGACTCCGACAACGCGCTGGAGCGTCTGAAGGCTGACTTGCGCTCACGCAAGATCAGTTACGCCGAAATCAGCAAACCGGACCCGGTGAACAATCCCGACAAGATCGTGTTGAAGGGAGTTCCGCCGGAACAGAGCTCCGACTTGCGCTCCCTGGTGAGCGACCGCCTCCCCGATTACAACCTCGCATCGGGCACGGAAAACGCCTGGACAATTTCTATGAAGGTGCAGGCGATGGCCGACCTCAAAAATCGCGCGGTCAGCCAGGCGATTGAAACCATTCGCAACCGCATCGACCAGCTGGGCGTCAGTGAGCCAGTCATCGAAGAGCACGGCCTGGGACAATACCAAATTCTGGTGCAACTCCCCGGCGTCGATGATCCGGCGCGGGTTAAGGAGATCATGCAGTCTACGGCCATGCTGGAAATCAAGCAAGTGCTGGGTGGACCTTACGGCAGCGAGCAGGACGCTCTGCAGCAGAACGGCGGGATTTTGCCCCCCGATTCCATGATCTTGCGCGGACGGGCTGAAGGACCAACCTCAGGCCAGGACGCCGGTGAAGAATATTACCTGGTGACGCGGAGTTCGGCGGTTTCCGGAACCGATCTTCGTGCCGATGGCGCCAGTGTTGGCCGCGACGCCAACTCCAACAGTCCCGAGGTGAATTTTGCCCTCACCAACCAGGGCGGGCGTAAATTTGCCGCCTTTACCGGAGGCCACGTCGGGGACCGGTTGGCGGTTGTTCTCGATAACCGCGTGCGCGAGGTGGCCACCATCCACGAGCAGATTCAGGACCAAGGCCGCATCAGCGGTGGCGGCATGACCGAGCAAGCTGCGAAGGATTTGGCTCTGGTATTGAATTCCGGCGCGCTGCCGGCGGGCATCAAGTACCTGGAGGAGCGGACCGTAGGGCCGTCGCTCGGCACAGACTCAATTCGCGCGGGAGTCACTGCCGCAGTGGTTGGCATGTTAGCCGTCCTGATCTTCATGCTGATCTACTACCATGCCGCCGGCATCAACGCGGACCTCGCTCTCATTTTGAATCTGGTGATCCTGCTCGGATTCCTTGGATTCAGCGGAGCCACCCTTACGCTGCCCGGAATTGCGGGTGTTATCTTGACTGTCGGCATGGGCGTGGATTCCAATGTGCTCATTTTTGAGCGGATTCGCGAGGAACTGCGCAACGGCAAGACTCCGCCCTCCGCCGTCGA
>Ga0335078_10006413_pt1 | contig 17413 bp, 20 predicted proteins | sample Lox_Sample_32_FD_206711 | JGI IMG/M metagenome (GOLD analysis project Ga0335078, IMG submission 206711) | Soil microbial communities from Loxahatchee National Wildlife Refuge, Florida, United States - Lox_Sample_3.2 | ecosystem: Environmental > Terrestrial > Soil > Wetlands | place: USA... | reverse complement strand
TCTCTTCGCCTTGGCGGCCTTAGCGCGCTGACGCTCGGCATCGGGCGGCTCGGCGAATTGGGTGTTCAGATGGGCGACGATCGCGTCCTCGCCGGCGATGACTTCGCCGTTGGCGACGAGGACGGGGATCGACTCTTGCCCGGTTGAGGTGACGACCTCGACGCGGTCCTCCCGCTCGACCGGCACCTGCCGGACGGTGTAGGTGACGCTGAGCTCGGTCATACGCTGGCGTACCCGGTGCGAGGCCGGACACCACTCGGTCTGCCAGAGCTCGAGCGTTGTCGGTAGTGACATCTGAGTTCCTCCTTCGCTCACGCGTGGCCGAAGGTAACGTCGGGGAGCATCCGGTGTGCCCAGCGCGGCAGGTACCACGCCCATTTGCCCATCAGCCGCAGCAGCACCGGCAGCAGCAGTAGGCGGACGAGCGCTGCGTCGAGCAGCACCGCGACGCCGAGGATGACGCCCATCTCCTTGGGCGGCAGCGGGCCGGACAGCGCGAAGGTGAAGAACACCGCGACCATCACGGCGGCGGCGGCGAAGATCACCCGGCCGGAGTGCGCGAGGCCTCCGACCATCGCCTGCCGGGGATCGTGGGTGTGGTCCCAGTGCTCCTTGGCCGCGGACAGCAGGAACACGGTGTAGTCCATCGAGATCGCGAAGATCATCGCGAAGAAGAACACCGGCCCCCAGGCGTCGAGGAACCCCTGGGACTGGAACCCGAGCAGCGAGTGCAACGCGCCGTCCTGGAAGACCCACTTGGCGACGCCGAACGCCGCGCCGGTTGCGAGCAGGTTGGTGAGCACGCCGACGGCGGCGAGCAACGGTGCCTGCAGCGCGATCAGCAACAGCAGGAAACCGAGTCCGAGCACGACGCCGATCACCAGCGGGGTCTTGGCCGACAGCGCGGCCTGCAGGTCGTGATTCTCGGCCACCGCGCCGCCGATCACCGACCCAGTGGGCAGCTCAGCGCGGAGGCGATCGATCGTACTGCCGACGGCCGGGCTGGACGGGTCCTGCTTGGGGATCGCGGTGACCAGCGCGTACCCACCAGCCGTTTGCGTGGGCATCAGCGCCCTCACCCCGGGGTCACGGCTCGCGATTCGAGCGGCGGCGCTCGCCTGCGCCGCCGGGGTGACGATCTGCAACGGGCCGACCGCGCCCGGACCGAACGCCGCCTGCACCTGGCTGTAGCCGACGCGCGAGGCGTCGGTGGCCGGGACGACCTTGATCGACGGCATCGAGGTCCTCAGCTGCGTAACTGGGAGAGCGAGCCCGAGCAGGATTGCGAGAGCGACCACCCCATAGCGGAGCGGCTGGCGCCACAGCCGCTCGCCCCACCGCTCAAACCGCGGCGAGCGATGCTCACCGGAATGCGCCCACGGCAGCGCGAGCTTGTCCACCTTCGGTCCGAGCCGCGACAGCACCGCCGGCAGGAGCGTCAGCGTCGCCGCGAGCACGAACACGACCGCGAGCATGATCCCCAGGCTCATCGACCGGAACGCCGGCGACGGAACGAGCATCACCGCGCTGAGTGAGATCAGCACCGTGACGCCACTGAAGAGCACCGCCTTGCCGGCGGTGTCCATCGTCACCGCGGTCGCGTCGACCGCGGACAGCTTGTGGCCGAAGAACGCGCCGCGGAACCGATGCACTACGAACAACGCGTAATCGATGCCCAGCGCGAGCGCGAACATCAGCGCGAAGTTCATCGCCCAGATCGAGATCGGCATGACCAGCGTTCCCAGGTACAGCAGCCCGGCCGCGGAGGCGAGCCCGATCATCGTGAGCATCAGCGGCAGCCCGGCAGCGACCAGCGACCCGAACGCCAACAGCAGGATGCCGAGCGTCACCGGCCAGGAGATCACCTCGGACTTCATCATCGCCGAGCGGTTGGCCGCGTTGAAGTCCGACCACATGCCCGACGCGCCCGTCAGATGCACCTGCACCCCGTTGGCCGAAAGCGCAGCGAGCTTCGTCTTGAGCGAGTCGGCCGCCGCGACCATGCCGTTCGAGCTCTTCGCCGCGCCCGCCTGAACGATCGCGGTGTGCCCGTCGCGCGAGACCGCGACGCCTGCGGCCGGCGGAACGACACTGCGCACCGCCTTATCGGCGTGCAGCGTCGCCTCGACCTTGCGGACGGTGCTCTTGAACGTCGGGTCGTTGATCGTCCGGGTGGGCGAGTAGATCACCGTCATCAGCGCGTAGCTCGAGAGACCGTGGAAGTTCTTGTCGATCAGCTGCCGGGCCTGCACCGATTGCGAGCCGCTCGTCTCCCACCCAGCGCCCGAGAGGGCGGTCTCGACCTTCGGGGCGAAGGACCCGAGGCCCAGCGCGACGACCAGCCACCCGACGAGCACCACCCGGAAGTGCGTGGCCGTGTAGCGGCCGAGCCGACCGATCGGCCCGACGTTAACCGCATGCGGGTACTCCTCCCGGACCCGGCTCTCGCCGAGCTGGCGTTCCTCAACGACGCTCATCGGACCTCCACCGCCTTCGCCTTCACAGGGGAGCTGCCCCCGTTCTCATAGATCGCTGAGCGCAGCCGGCAGGCCCGGCGCAGCACGACGGACGCCGGACAGGCGCCCACGAGCACGTACAGCCACTGGTTGATCCCGACGAACGCGGTCAGCAGCAGGAACCACGGTGAAGCGACCGCGGCCAGCGCGGCGGACAGGAGCGTAACCGTGCCCGCGAGCGCGAACAGCACCCGCTCGAGCGGCCACCGCCTGGTGCGCTTCATCACGCCGCCTCCCTCGCCCCGGCCGTCTCGGTGCCGGCAGCGGCGATCCGGTCGAGCGCCTCCACCAGCGCCTCGGCCGGGATGAGCCCCGCCTGGGCGGCGATGGGCTCGCCGTCACGCAGCACCATCACGGTCGGGATCGAGCGGATCGCGTAGCGGCCAGCGAGCCCTGGTTCAGCGTCGACGTCGACCTTCGCGAAGCGATACTGGGGGCGGAGCAGAGCGGCACGCTCGAACTGAGGCGCCATCGCCCGGCACGGCCCGCACCAGCCGGCCCAGAAGTCGATCACCATGATGCCCTCGCTCACCGCGGCGGCGAACGACGCATCGGTGAGGTGCTCGATCGTTGAATCCATGTCGTGTTCCTTGGTCGGGTGTTGGCTCACAGGACAGCGGCGCCTCGCTTAGGGCTGACGGCCCTCTCTGCACCACCGCTGCACAACTGTACGGTAGTAAGCTTGTCACAGACTAGCACCCGTTCAGAATCCTGTCAACCGTACAACTGTGTGTTTGTGATACGATTTGGCGGTGGCATCTCCCCCTCCCGTTCCGCATCCGCTACCCGAGCCGCTGATCGAGCTCGTCGCGCAGCGCTTTCGCGTGCTCGGCGAGCCGATGCGGATCAAGCTGCTCGACCGGCTCCGCGACGGAGACGCGACCGTCGGCGAGTTGCAGGAAGCGCTCGGGGCCTCCCAGCAGAACGTCTCAAAGCACCTCGGCGTCCTGCACGCCGCCGGCATGGTCAGCCGCACCAAGGACGGCAACCACACTCGCTACTCGATCTCAGACCCCAGCGTGTTCGACCTCTGCGACCAGGTCTGCGGCGGCGTGCGCCGCCAGCTCCACGAGCTCGAGGCGATCCTCCAGCCGATCTCATAGGCACACCGGGCCATCGTCCTCAAGCGAGTTACCGGCCGCCCGGCGAGACCGGGGCGTGCTCGAGCAGGAACTGCTTCTGCTCCTCGTGCATGTTCGAGGGAAGCACGGTGAACCACTGCCCTTGCGGCAGCGCTTGGTCGAGCGGCTCAGCGCGGAACACCAGCCCCACCGGCGAGTCAAGCCCGTGCTTGTAAATGACTGGGGTACTCGATGTTGCCCGCAAGTGGACCAACGCGAACGCGAATCCCAAGCTCGTCGGCGGCGACCCGCCTGACCGCTTCGATCAGCCGCTCGCCGAACCGGACCGTCCCACCCGGCAGGTTCCACATTCCCCGGCACGGATCAACATCGCGCAACGCGAGCAGGACACCCCGCTCCTCGGAGCTGATCAGCACCTCGACCGTCAGACGCGGGACCCTGCTGAAGATCCGGTCAAACTCATCCTTGGGAAGCGGCCCGCTCATCGTTGCACGGTAACGGCCGCCGCCCGAGCGGCCTCGATTGGCCTGGATCGTCGGAATGATCGCGCCCTCGATCCACGTCGCTCCTCGCGCATACGCTAGCTGCCGACTTGCGCCGCTCGCGGGCAACCACTGGCCTGCCTGACGCCTGTGCACGGTCGTCGATCCCGACGAGGCCGGCCCGCTCGACGATGAGGTGCGGACTCGCGAGGGCAGGGATGCGCTTGATCGGGCGCAGGCAGAGATCCAACCCGTGCACGACGCGGAGCTTCACTTGCGCGAGGGTCCGCCGATCAGCCGGCTCCTGGACGAGCTGGTCACCGAGCGAGCGACGCTCGTAGCAGTCGGCAGCCGCGCGCAGGGCCGGGCCGGGCCGGGCTCGGCAGCGTCGCGACCGCGATGCTGCACGAGGCGCCCTGCTCGGGTGCTGATCGCGCACACGGCGGACACTGGTGGCGGACCTTGTGGTCGGCTTTGACGGCTCCGGTGGCGCCCGCCGCACGCTCGCCGTCGGGCGCGAGCTCTCCGCGCGTCTGTTGCTGACCCCCCGGGTGCCACGGGGGACGCAGGTGCCCCGGGTGCCGTCTCGGGAGCCTGGCCATCGGCGACGCGTCGGTGAGCGCTTCGACAGCCGGGGCGTGAATGCTAAGCCCAGATCTCGATGTGGTCGAGGTCCCGGCGGGAGCTGATCCGCGGCAGCCGTCATCTGCCCGCAGCGTTGGCGCTCTCGAGCGTCAGCGAGCAAGCAGCGCAGTGCGCCACCTGCCCCGTGCTCGTGGTCCGCTGAGAACATCCTCGGCGCCGGTGGCGTGATGCGGAGCCAAACGAAGGTCGCATCCCGCACAGGCTGAGCACCGGTCCACTCCGGCAAAATCAAAATCGTCTTATGCCCTGTTCCGCCGTCCACCACCCGGTCTTCGCGCGGCTGTGGTCGATCATGAGCCGGCACGAGCCCGCGGACATACGCCACCACCGAGACGAGCTGCTCGCCGGCCTGTCCGGGCGGGTGATCGAGATCGGCGCGGGCACCGGCAGCAACTTCGCTCACTATCCGCCGACGGTCGACGAGGTCGTGGCCATCGAGCCCGAGCCGTACCTGCGCAAGCAGGCCCAGGCTGCGGCAGCCCGCGCCGAGGTCCGGATCGACGTCCTCGATGGGGTCGCGGAGCGACTCCCCGCCGACGACTCCTCGTTCGACGCCGCTGTCGCATGTCTGGTCCTGTGCACCGTGCCCGACCAGGCAGGCGCGCTCGCCGAACTGCGACGGGTGCTTCGCCCTGGTGGGGAGCTGCGCTTCTACGAACACGTACTGTCCGACCGCCGTGCGCTCGCGTTCGGCCAACGGACCGTCGACCGCACCTTCTGGCCGCACGTGTTCGGCGGCTGCCACACCGCCCGCGACACGTCGACCGCGATCGTCAACGCCGGCTTCGAGCTCGAAGACCAGCGCCGCATGTGGGTCAATCCGGTACCGATCGCCTTCCCGGTCGGCTCGCACGCGATCGGGCGCGCGCGCCGACGCTGAGAGGACAGCGCCGCAGCACTCAAGCGTCGGATCGCTGCGGGCGCGGCTGGCGCTCGCCGGTTGGTGTGCTATCCGCGCCGCCGCCGGACCTGCGCCACGTGCGACGTCGGCATACGTCGGCCGACGGACCGAGTTCCTGCGCGCGGCCGGTTGCAGCGTAGCGCCGGCGGACCCGCTCTCCGGATGATCCGGAGCCTCGACGTGGCCTCGAGCGATCGGCAGAGATGCCCTGCGCGCAACCCGCAGCAGAATCCGTGTGAACTACTGTACAACTTACAAGCTGTGTGCTTGTAATCTTCCCAGCATGGAGCTTCCGTCCCCGGTACCCGACGAGCTGGTCGAGCTGATCGCCCGCCGCTTTCGCTTGCTGTCGGAGCCGATGCGGATTCGACTGTTCGACCGCCTACGCGACGGGGAGGCGACGGTGCACGAGCTGGCAGACGAGCTCGGCAGCTCACAGCAGAACGTCTCCAAGCACCTGACCCTGCTCGCCGACGCGGGTGTGCTCGCCCGGCGCAAGGAGGGCACGTGCGTCTACTACCGGCTCGCCGATGAGACCGTGCTCGCGCTCTGCGAGCAGGTCTGCGTCTCGGTCGAACAGCACCTGCTGGACCTCGCCGCGCTGGTGGCTTTGCCGGTGACCGCGCAACCCGAAAGGAGCTTTCGATGAGCAAGAACATGACCATCCTCGACCGGCGCCTGCGCGCGCTGGTGATCGCACCGCTCGCGGTCCTGATCGCAGTTCTGATCGGCCCCGCGTCGGTCGCCTCGATCGTGCTGTACGCGCTTGCCGCGGTGATGCTCGCGACCAGCGCCGCCGGATACTGCCCGCTCTACTTCCTGTTCGGGATGGTTGGACAGCACCGGGAACCGCAGGCGCACTAACGCCATCGCGAAAGGAGTTCATCGAAATGGATGTGACAACAGACACCTTCGAACGAGACGTGATCGAGCGCTCCCGCGAGCTACCAGTGGTGGTCGATTTCTGGGCCGCCTGGTGCTATCCGTGCCGGATCCTCGGCCCGGCGCTGGAGGCCGAGGTCAAGAAGCGGGCGGGCCGCCTGGAATTGGTGAAGGTCGATGTCGACGCCGAGCCCGAGCTGAGCGTCCGCTACCGGATCCAGGGGATACCCACGGTCAAGGTGTTCCGTGACGGCGAGCCCGTGAACGGGTTCGTCGGTGCGTACCCGGCGAGCGTGATCGGCGAGTTGTTCGATGAGCAAGTCCTCGCCAAGGCCGCGGAGCAGCGAGCAGCCGAGGCGAGCGCGCAATGAGACGCACGGCGGAAAGAAACCGATCCGTCGCATGCCGGCAGGGCACGCGAGCGAGGTGAACTGAGATGCCCACCGAGATTCGACACAAGGAGTTCCGCTTCCCGGTAGGGGTGGTCTGGGACGACGGTCGGCGGACGACGGCACACGTCGACGGCAAGCCCCCGCTGCGGATCGCCACGCCGCCGGAGTTCCGCGGCACCGATCCGGACATCTGGAGTCCCGAGGACGCGTTCGTGGCCGCGGCGGCGTCGTGTCTGGCGGTGACGATCGCGGCGCTCGCCGAACGCGATCAGCTGCCGGTGCGTGGCCTCTCGATCCAGGCAGAAGGCGTGGTCGGGCGCCGGGCGGACGGACGGTTCGGATTCGTCCGGATCGAGCAGACGGTCGAGCTAATGACCGATCCCGGGTACGAAGGCACCGCTCGCGCGGTCGTCGCCAACGCCGAGGACACCTGCCTGGTCACGGTGTCGCTCGACCTGCCGGTCGAGACGGCGGTCGAAATCTCCGCGCCCGTGCCCGCGGCCTAGCCATGCGCGCGGCGATGGACAGCGACGCGTGGAATCGCCGCTACGCCGGCCACGAGCTGGTGTGGACGAGCGAGCCGAATCGGTTCCTCGTCGCGGAGGCAGCCGGGCTAGAGGCCGGACGGGCACTCGACGTGGCGTGCGGGGAGGGCCGCAACGCCGTCTGGCTGGCCGAGCGGGGCTGGCGGATGACCGGCGTCGACTTCTCCGAGGTAGGCCTCGAAAAGGCGCGTGCCCTGGCCGCGGCGCGCGGCGTGCAGGCGGAGTGGGTCACCGCCGACCTGCTCGACTACACGCCCGGGCCACAGGCCTACGACCTGGTGCTCGTTTTCTATCTCCAGGTTCCGGCCACGGAACGACGGCCAATCGTGCGCGCCGCCGCCGGCGCGGTCGCACCCGGCGGGGTGTTCCTGCTCGTGGCCCACGACCGCCGCAACCTCGAGCACGGCCACGGCGGACCGCAAGATCCCACCGTCCTCTACACCGCGAGCGACGTCGTCGGCGACCTCGAAGGCACGAGCCTCGAGATCGAGCGGGCCGAAACCGTCAAGCGACCGGTCCACACGCCCGAGGGGGAACGCGTCGCGCTGGACACGCTTGTGCGCGCCCACCGTGCCGGGACCGGGCGTTCCCCTCGGCGGCCTGCGGGGTGAGCACCGATGTCCGCGAGCCCCCCCGCCTCGGACATCCGCGATCAGATGGGAGACGTCCTCGCCAGCCCAGGGCCGAGCAGCGCCGGGTCTCCGCTGCGGGTCGCCCCACGGCTCGGGGCTGGCATGGCCGCCGATGCGCTGCTCGAGCCGTGGTTCTCCTGCCTGCAGGACCGGCTCGGCCCGACGCGCCTGTTCGACTGCCACACGCACCTTGGCTGCGCCGACCCGGACGGGTCCTGCTTCGACGTCGATGAGCTGCTGGCAGCGCTCGCTGTCGTCGACGGTCGCGCGGTCGTGTTCCCGCTCGCCGAACCCGATGGCTATCGCGCCGCCAACGACCGGATGCTCGCCGCCGCGCAGGTCGTCGAGGGCCGGCTGGTCGCGTTCTGCCGCGTCGATCCCCACGACGGCGACGCGCGCGAGGTCGAGCGCGCCCTCGCGCGCGGCGCGGCTGGCATCAAGCTGCACCCGCGCGCCGAGCGGTTCGAGCTCGGCGACCCCGCGGTCCGCCGAATCCTCGCCGTCGCCAACGAACGCCGGCTGCCGGTCATCGTGCACGCCGGCCGGGGCATCCCCTCGCTCGGCCGGGACGCGCTCGAGCTCGCCCGGGCCTACCCGCGGGCCCCGCTGATCCTCGCCCACGCCGCGATCGCCGACCTGGGATGGATCTGGCGCGAGGCCGCCGGGCAGCCCAACCTGTTCTTCGACACCGCCTGGTGGAACACCGCCGATCAGCTCGCGCTGTTCGCCTTGGTCCCGCCCGGTCAGATCCTGTTCGCCTCCGACACGCCATACGGGCGCACCATCGCGGCCGCGTCGGTGGCGCTCCGCGCCGCGCTCGCGGCCGGGCTGAGCGGCGAGCAGATCGCGATGGTCGCCGGCGGGCAGCTCGAGCGGCTGCTCGCCGGCGCCGAGCCACTCGACCTCGGGCCCGCACCCGCCGCGCCGGCGCCGGCCCCGGGACCGCTGCTCGAACGCGTACCACGCTGCTGATCGCGGCCGCAGCGCGGCTGACCGCCGGCTATCCAGCCGAGGAATACCTGGAGCTCGCGCGGCTCGCCTGCCAGCTACCGGCCGGCCATGCCGACGCCGCTGCCGCCACGTCAGTGCGCGATCTCCTGGATCGCCACGCTGCCTATCTGGCGACCGACCCGCCCCGACGCGGCCCTCGGGTTCCCGGGATCCACCTGATCTTCGTCGCCGCCGCGATCGCCCGCACACCCGAGCTGCCCGTTCCCGCGCCACGGCCATGACCATCGCTCCGTCACACAACAACCTGCACGAGACGGCGTTTCGCCTCGGCCATCCCGCGTACGCGGAGACGGCCGTGCTGGATGACCTGCGCCGCAGCGACTTCGCGCGCCTTGACCGCGGTGGGCACGTGTATCTCGATTACACCGGCGGTGGCCTGTACGCGCAGTCCCAGCTGCGCGAGCACATGCGACTGCTCGAAAGCGGGGTGTTCGGCAACCCGCACTCGAGCAACCCCAGCTCGGCCGCGACCACCGAACTGGTCGAGCGCGCACGAGCATCTGTGCTGGAGTTCTTCAACGCCTCGCCCGAGGAGTACGTGGCGATCTTCACCCCCAACGCCACCGGCGCGCTGCGGCTGGTCGGCGAGGCCTATCCGTTTCACCCGGGCGACCGCTTCCTGCTCACCTTCGACAACCATAACTCGGTCAACGGGATCCGTGAGTTTGCACGCGCGCACGGTGCGGAGACGACCTACGTGCCGAGCGTCGCGCCCGACCTGCGCGTCGACGAGAACCTGCTGCCCCGCTACCTGACCGAGACAGCGGGCGATCACCACAACCTGCTCGCCTACCCGGCCCAGTCCAACTTCTCCGGTGTCCAGCATCCGCTCGAATGGATCGAGCAGGCTCACGACCACGGTTGGGATGTGCTGCTCGACGCCGCCGCGTTCGTCCCCACGAACCGGCTCGACCTCGGTCGTTGGCATCCCGACTTCGTCGCGATCTCGTTCTACAAGATGTTCGGCTGGCCCACCGGCGTCGGCTGTCTGCTCGCGCGCCGCGACGCGCTCGCCAAGCTCCAGCGACCCTGGTTCTCGGGCGGGACGATCGTCGCCGCGTTCGTGCAACGCCAGTACTACCAATCCGCCCCAGGCGCCGCGCACTTCGAAGACGGCACCGTCAACTACCTCAACCTCCCCGCCATCGAGATCGGAGTGCGCTTCCTCGACCACATCGGCATCGAGACGATCCACACGCGCGTCGCCGCGCTCGGGGCCTGGCTGCTCGACTCGCTGGGCGCGCTCAATCACAGCGATGGCTCGCCGGCCGCCGTCATCTACGGGCCGCGGAAGTGGGAGCGGCGCGGCGCGACGATCGCATTCAACTTCCTGCACCCCGACGGGAGCGTGGTCGACGAGCGCTACGTCGACCGCATCGCCAGCGAGCACAACATCTCCCTGCGCACCGGCTGCTTCTGCAACCCCGGCGCCGGCGAGGTCGCATTCACGATCTCCCGCGAGACGCTGCTCGGCGGCGAGTTCGGCGAGGGGATGACCCTCGATGACTATGTCGCTGCGCTCGGTCTGCACTCCGGCGGCGCGATCCGCGCCTCACTCGGGTTGGCCTCGAACCTGGCGGATCTGCACCGATTCCTTGACTTCGCCGCCGAATTCATCGATCTGCGGAACGTGCCAGACGACCTTCCCCCGCGCGAGACCTGCTGAGCCGACAACAACCAGCGCGCACTACCCGAGTCCAGCCCTCCCACCGCGTTCAACCGGTCGTTCGAGAACCTCTAGGCCCATCACGGCGAGATTGCCGCGCCGTCACCCCCGCCGGCGTCAGCTGCTCAGGTTGGCCAGTAGCACCCGCACCGTCGACTTGAACGGAGCCATGTCACCATAGGGGCCCGCGACCAGCATGGCTCCTTCGAGGGTGCTGAGGATGCCTTGGGCAACCTCCTCTTCGGGGCTGGCGAAGGTCAGCGTCTTGTCCTGCAAACCCTCACTGAGGACGTGCGCGAGCCACGTCCGGTTCTCGTCGAAGAAACGGATCACCGCGCTGCGCATCGGCTGGGGCAGCGTCTCGTATTCCGCCGCCAACATCCCGCACATACACATGCGTTTGCCCCCGAGCACGCCCGCGTAGAGGTCGGCGTAGGCCGCAAGCTTGGCTCGCGCGTCGGCCAGGTCCTGATCGATCCGGTGCAGCGCGCCCGAGAAGCGCTCGGCATAGCGGGCGATCAGCGCTCGGCCGAGCGCCGCCTTCGCCGGGAAGTGGTAGTGAAGACTGGCCGTTGTGATCCCCAGCTCGGCCGCGATGTCCGCGTAGCTGAAACCGTTGAAGCCGCGCGTCTGCACCAGGCGCTCGGCGACGTCGAGAATCCGCTCGGCTGTCGAGTCGTCTCTGCTTGTGCGCGTTCTGGCCATCATCAACTGGGTAGGGTCGCCTGGGGCCACCTATCTACTAGCAGATAGACGTCCCACCTGGCGGCTCGAGACGTGCTCCGATCTGTGATTCTCGGTGCCTGTAACCCGCCGCTCGCCCACCAGGCGCTCGATGCCCAACCCGAGCTCGGCGTCCTCCCGCCGTGCAGCCTGATCGTCAACCGGAAGCAGGGCCACACGCCGGCGTCGACGGCGAGCAGATGCTCTCGATCGTCGGCAACGAGCAGCTCGCCGAGACCGCGACCGAGGTGCGACGGCTTCTGACCGCGGCCGTGGAACGCTCGGCGCAGCCGGCCACGTAGCCGTACGAGATCGTCCCAGTGCTGTTCACGCGCAAGTCGTCGACTCACTTCGGCCGAGACCTCGGCGCCTGGCAACCAGCGAGCTCGTCCTGATCGACGTGCGCCAGCCGGGGGGAAAACGCGGTGATCGTACGTCTGCTCTCCGCGTCGCGGAGATTGTTGCTCGATACCCTGCGGACTACCGCCAGCACATCGTGGCGGCCGCTCGACAGCGGGGCAGGCTGACAGCGTGAACGACTGGGTGATCATCGATCGGCGTTTCAATGGCCCGCCGAACTCCGGGAATGGCGGCTACACGTGTGGTTTAGTGGGCACGGCACTCGAGGCGCCATCGGTCCGTGTGTCGCTGCATAAGCCGCCGCCCTTGGAGGTGCCGCTGCTGCGCCGGCACGAAGATGATGGCTCCGTGTCGCTGCTCAGCGGCGATGACCTCATCGCCGCGGGTGTGCCCGCCGCCGTGCAGGCGCACGCGCCGCCCGCGCCGACGGTCGAGGAGGCCGAGATCGCGACGCGGAGGTACGTGGGGCTCGTGCACCACCGGTTCCCGACGTGCTTCGTGTGCGGGACGGCGCGCGAAGACGGCCTGCGGATCTACGCCGGTCAGGTAGGGGACGGCCCCGTGATCGCCTCCCCGTGGACGCCGCAGTCCGACGATCCCCTGCTTGTGTGGGCCGTGCTCGACTGCCCGGGCGCGTACGCGATCGAGTCGGTCGACCACCGCACTCAGATCGTTGTCCTGGCCTCGCTCACCGTCGAGGTCCGTCAGCGCCCGCGCGGAGGCGAGCGGCACGTCGTCGCCGCGTGGCCGGTGGGCAGCGAGGGCCGCAAGCACCACTCGGCGTCTGCGCTCTACGACGCGGCGGGACGCGTCCTCGCCGTCGCCGACTCCCTCTGGATCGAGCTGCGAGATCCCGCCGCCTTCGGCCGCTGAGCCCTCCGAGGGCGGTCTTCTAGCACCGCTGCCACGGGCCCAGTCCAGCGCGAACGACGCCTCGCTTGCGCAAGACGCGATCGCAACGCTCGTCGGGCGCGGTGCTTTGGCTGCTGGCTCGGGCTGGAGCATGCCCTCTCGCGGGACTTTGCCGCTCTTAGTCAACCGAGCAGCGACGAGATCTCCCCTGATCTGACTCCGCGTTCGCAGGCGTGGCCACAGCCCACGAGGCGGTCGCGGCCGACCATGGCCGACTGCTGCATCCTCGTGAACAGAAGCGCTTCGATCGGCACCGACGACGTCGCTCGTTTGGACGATAGGAGAGCGACAGCGGCGCTGGACCTCGCATCCGCTCGCTCGTGTGCGACAACCTTGGCGCTTGCTGGCTGGGCGCGAATCAGGCGAGTACAAAGCGGCTCCGTGGCCGCATCGCCGGCGTCGTACCGGAGTTCATGCGAAGGTTTCCGGAGGCCTGGAGGAAAACGTTGGCTCTGCGCCGGGCTTGGGGAGCGGTCGTCCGGGTCAGCGTGCCCAATCGCGCGGGTCGTGAGGTACTGCGCTGGTCCACCGATGCTCGTCGCTGGCATACTGGCTGCGTGGGCAGTATCGGTGGCTGGTGGTGGCCGGACGGGTCGACGGCACTACTGCTCGGCGGCTCCGCCGGATGAGCCTCATGCAGCGGATGGCATCGGCGCTGACGGAGATGGGGGTGTGCGTCCCGGCGGGCTCGGCGCCTGACGGGCGGAGGTGGAGGCCCGTGGGGCAGTGGTGATCCACGTGGTCTCCTGGCCGTTCGTCGCGCTGGCGGGCGTCGGTGTGGGCACGAGCATGGGTCTGTTTGGTGTTGGCGGCTCCTCGGTTGCCACGCCGGTGCTTGCGCTGCTCGGTGCACCGGGGCTAATCGCGGTCGCCTCGCCGCTGCCGGCGACGATCCCGGCTGCCGCCGTGGGCGCCGTGCCGTACGTGCGTGCCGGCGAGGCTCGCCCCCGCGCTGCTGCATGGTCGATCCTCGGCGGCTTTCCGGGGACGATCGCGGGAGCGCTGCTGTCGCGTGTTGTCGGTGGCGGGTCGTTGCTGGTCGCCTCGGGCGTGGTTCTGATCGTTGTCGGCGTGCGCGTGCTGTGGCCGATCGAGAACGCGGCCCGGGAGGCAGGGAGCCGGCGTCGTCAGAACCGTCCGCTGCTTGTCGCCGCCACCGCTGGAGTCGGGGTGTTCACGGGGCTGTTGGCCAACGGCGGCGGTTTCCTGCTCGTTCCGCTGTATCTACTGACCTTTGGCTTACGGATGCGTCAGGCCGTGGGAACGAGCCTGCTCGTGATCGCGGTTCTTGCCGTCCCGACGCTGGTGACCCATTGGGCGCTCGGTCACATCGATTGGCTGCTCGCCGGGGAGTTCGCTCTCGGGCTTCTGCCCGGTAGCGCAGCGGGAAGCCGACTGGCCCATCATGTGCACGGTCCAGCCCTGCGCCGCGCGTTCGGGCTGTTCCTGATCGCGTTCGGGTTGTTCTTTACCGCCTACCGCATCACGCGGACTTGAGCGGGCACAACGTCGTTGCCGGGACGCGCTCTGGGGTCGTGAACTTCTTCGTGCGGCGGTATGTCCGCGGCGCGGCGGGCGGCTCGATGTAAGCCGTTCCACAAGCGCCGGACGACACATGCAGCGGTGACATCGCTTCAACGGAGAAGGATGCCAGCGGACGACGGGGGGGTACGCGACACCACGCGGGATCATGTCCCGCGTCCCCGGCTCTCATTTGATCCGTGACCGGGTGCTGCGGTGAGCTGGCCTTACGGGGTGCGAGAACCGCCGCGTCCGAGCGCGAGCGGACGCCGGTGGAGTGTGGCGTTCCGCGTCCGCGCGGCCGGCGCGCAGCTTCCGTGCGGCCCGTGCCATCGCGATCAGTGCGATGACCACGACGGCGGCCACGAGGCAGGTGCCGAGGTTGAGGTGATCGAGGTTGTAGACGTGGACGCCGGTCGCGATCCCCGCGGTCATCAGCGAGGGATCGAGGAGGCCCGCGGCTCCGGCCGCGGCGAACAGCAAGCCACCGGCCAGAAGTGTCCAGCCGGCGCCCTCCTGCGCCACCTGCTGGGCATGCTCCGGTTCGAGGCGCCTGTGCCGGACGAGCGCGCCGATCAGCGGCCCGACGCCGGCCAGCACCAAGGTGGTGCCGAGGCCGTAAAGCGCTCCGGGCAGCCACCCGAGCGCCGCATCGGGCATCGCCGGGGCAAGGACAGTAGTGACGATCAGCGCGAACGCGCCGAACCCCACCCGGCGATGAATCCGTGCACTGCGGCCATCCTCGGCGTCGGGGTTCGCGTCGCCCAGTCGGAGGTGTCCGCCCGTCGGTGGCAGGAGCCGATGTGCGGCGGCCACAGGTGGAGATGCAGCGTGCATCGCAAACGCAGCACGTAGAACCCGGCCATCACCATCGCCACACCGGCAACCACGTAGATGGCCGCGTTCCAGGTCGCGCTGTCGCGCACCGCGAACAGGCCGAGAAACGCAAGCTCGGAGAGCAGCGCCCGCTGGGCGGTGAATGCGAGCGAGAACGCGAGCGCCGAGCGCATCCCGCGCCGGGCCGAGAACGACCCGACCGCGTAGCTGAACGTGATCGGCCAGGTGTGCTCGTCGGGGGTCACCCCATGGACGATCCCGAGCACGAACGCCCCTACCAGCGCGACCGTCACCGACGGGAGATGCCCACCACCGAACACTGTCAGGTAGCTCATGCGGCCAGTCCTCCCCAGCCCGCGCTCGCGGGCTGAGGTGAGACGGCCCGAGCGCATAGCTTGCACGTCCTCTGCAGTCCGGCGGCCGCCGGGTCGACGTAGCCACTAGGAGCATGAGCCCACGGTATCCGCAACAGGCATCGGCGGCATCGGGCATTCGATGAACCGGCCAAGGGGGATGAACCGGCCAAAGGGGGAACTACCGACAACGTGGCGTATCCGCGGCCGCGTTGCGATGCGGGCTTGCGAGGACGCCCCCTTTCGCTCGTCCGTGCGGCTAATCGACGGGATCTTGCCTCGCTGACGTCGGCGGAATGTCACCGTACCGCAACGTATCTGCGTGCCACAACCTAACCCGTTGCAGCCAAGACCGCGCCTTGACCGTAGCTGCCGACGGGACGCGAGCCTCTCGCTGAGCCGTGGCTGCCCGGCTCATCCTAGGCCCTGACTTTCGTCATCCTCCTCGTCGCTCATCATCTCGAGGAGTCCTCTCACAACGAGCGCGAGCGCGGCGATCTCGAATACCACGATCACCGCGACGAGCCACGTGGTAGGGCTCAGCGCGAGCACGACGATCAGGCCGACGATCATCAGGAGCGGAACCGCCATTCCGTACAGCAGGCGAGCGTCGGCGCCGAGCATGCGCGTGACCGACTCATCGAAGCCCCGGAAGATGTAACGGTGCTGGTGGGCGTGACTGGGACTAGGTTGCATGGCGGCCTCCTAGGCTTGTTGTGTCCGAAGGTAGGAGAACCGGTTGCGGCTGCCATCGGTGATGCTGCGCGGGTTTGTTTCGGGGAAGGACGGACCTGACCGTGGAGAGCACGCCAGCCAGTCGGCCCCCTGGCACGACGGGGCCACTGGCGGCGATGTCGAGCGAGGTTCGCCTTTTCAGCAACGTTGCCATCGCCGCGCTGCACCGGCTTGACCAGAGTCTCCGCCAAGGCATCGAGGTCGACGTGACCGTCGAGCCGAGAAGCCAGCAGCTGGCGGCCTGACAGCTGCGGACCCGGACGCGCTGCGGGCTGACACGAGCGACGCAGCATGTGGTGCCGCGGATCCCGAGTACCCCTGGCACGGCGTTCCTCGACGCGGTCGCGCAAGGACTACGCACGGCTTGATCGGGGCAGTCACTTGTACTTCGACTCCACCGGCGGCCGGCTGTACGCCGGATCGGAGTGGCGCGAGCACCTGCGACTGCTCGAGTCGGGCGCGTTCGGAACCCGCACTCGATCAATCCGACCTTGCTGGCTCGAGCACCATCTGGTGCTTGTCCAACCTGAGAAATGCCGCCAACCGACAAGCAGCTTCCGCGACATATCCGAGGTGCGGCTCGACGCCAAGCAACAACGGCGGGCGGCGGTCCTGTGCGCGTGAACGCTTAGACGCCGGTCACTCCGTGCCGGCGGGCTTACCGAAGCCGTTGAGCTTCGGCAGGCCCGCGATCTTCGCCGCCACTCGCGGCGGGTCCGTCGGGAACAGCTCGAACATCTCCTTGATCGGAATGCCCAGATGCCTTTCGAACATGCGCAGCGACAACGGGGCCGAGCCGGTCTCCTGGAAGCAGTCGCGCATGAGGTTGATGACCTTCCAGTGGCGGTCGGTGAGCTGCTCAATGCTGTGCTCGGCGGCGATCTGCCGCGCGATCGCCTCGTTCCACTACTCCGGCTCTTTCATGTAGCCGTCGCTGTCCACCTCGACAACTGTGTCGTCGTACGTATGGGTGCTCACTTCCACGTCCCCTTTGTACGGTTGTTCGCTGGGCCTGAACGTATGCCTGGGACACACGGAAGCCTATGACCGCCGTTCGGGCATCCGTGGAAAGACCGAGGCGCAGTGAGGCTTAACCTCGAAGCGCCAGTAAGGGTGTAGCCGCGGCGTTCGGGGAACGTCCTCCCGGGCCGTGAGAATCGGGATTTCCGAGGTCTCGAAATCACGATCCAGGAGGACACCCAGTTGGTGAAGCCAAAG
>Ga0335078_10006412_pt1 | contig 17415 bp, 13 predicted proteins | sample Lox_Sample_32_FD_206711 | JGI IMG/M metagenome (GOLD analysis project Ga0335078, IMG submission 206711) | Soil microbial communities from Loxahatchee National Wildlife Refuge, Florida, United States - Lox_Sample_3.2 | ecosystem: Environmental > Terrestrial > Soil > Wetlands | place: USA... | reverse complement strand
CTCACGACTAACCGTTAAGACTGCAGTCCTGGATTTCTATTCCGCTTTTCTCTGGGCGATGATCTTTCCGCCCCGGCTGAAACGGTAGATTTCCCCACGCCACAGGAATTTGCTGCTGAAGTAACTTCCGGCCCAAGTCACGAAGCCAAACAGATCGCGCAGCGGATAAAGCCAGCAGTTATAGAAAGCGCGCGGATCACGCACAACTCCCCATCCCACTGCAACCGGCTGCACCAGCCGGTTCACGAGGGCGACCGCCAGTAAGGCAACGCCCAGCCAGAAATGCTTTAGCGCCGAAGCTGCGACCAATCCCAACAGCCCGAAGGGCATGGCAAACGTCAAGCCGCTCCCCAAATGGCCCAGCGGGCGCGAAAAGCGCGTGCTGGTCATCCAGCGTAACTGGTGGCCGAACGTCCGCTGAAAGGAGCTCGGCACCAGCACGTGGTTTACCGGATAATGCGATAAAACTACCTTGTAGCCCGCGGCCCACACCAGGTTGCCGATCACGAAGTCGTCGGAGTAATAATCCGCAGTAGCGCGGATGCCACCGATCTTCTCCAGCGCATCGCGGCGCGTCACAATCACCGGCCCCAGCGCGAAGCGCATGCCTTCAATCATGTCCGCCACCAGCACGCCCGAGGTCATCTCCACCGACATGCCCAGCGCCTCCAGGCCCGACCAGAAACTGGGCGCAGGCACGCCACGGTAAAGGCAAGTTGCAAGGCCGATTTGCGGATCAAGCAAAGGGGCAATTACGTTACGCAGAAAATCGCGCCCCACGCGCACGTCGCTGTCGCTGATGATGAAGTAGTCGTTGGCGGTCGCCGCGATCATCTTATCGAGCGAGAAGACCTTGGCGTTCGGCCATTCCGGCGGCCCGGAGAACACAATGCGGCATTTCACCCGCGGATATTTCTCGCGCAACTCGTCCACCACACGCAGCGCCGGATTCGTTTCCCCACGCGCGCCGAAAACAATTTCATAGTCCGGATAATCCTGTTGAAAGAAACTCTCCAGATTTTCCAGCAGGCGCGGCTCCATGCCGTGCACAGGCTTCAGGATAGTCACTGGCGGCAGAGACGACGCTGGAATCGCGGCGGCAGACCGCGCGGCTAAGCGGGCGATGCGTCGAAAACGCAGCACCGCGCCCACAACCATAAGGAGAAAAATGGCAGAGCTGAAAGTGCCGAAAATCGCGATTGCCAGAAGTGTTCGCCAGACGAGTACCGCCGCCGGGGCCATCGCCAGGGCCGCAGTGAGCACACTCATAGAGGAAGTTGCATTATACCTGCCGCCGCGGCCTCAACCGGTGAGAGGAAGGTTGGTAAGAATAGCTTTTCCGCCGCTGCGCGCCACCACGTAGCGTTGCGCTCCGTGCAGTTCTTTGGGGTCCTCCTGATCGGTCCAGAGAAAGACGCGCGTTGGACTGGCCCACAGCGCGGCGAAAGAAGACGGCGTCTCCCAGATACGCGGCGCATCGGAAAATTTCGAACCATACCACAGGTTCGCGTTGGGCTCGTGCAGCATGTGCAGGGGGACGCCGGTATAAAAATTCAGAGTGGAGGCCGAGGAATACTCGCCATCCACCACGATCAAATCACCCGGATGGTAGTGCTGCTTGATCGCCATCGCCAACGCCTTCGACGACAGAATCGGCGAGAACGTTACATAGGCCGTGTGCACGCAGGCCAGAAGCACCACCATCATTGCTGCCAGTGCCCAGTTGCCCCGCTTTGGATTTCCTTTTCTTCGCAGCCACCAGTTCAAGCCCGTTCCCAGCAGAAATGCCACGGAGAATCCCAGCAGAGGCGCCCGAAATGCGCCCATGGCTTGAGGCGTTAGGTCCATGAAATGGCCGAAGGAAAGTTTGTAGTCCTGCGGATTCTTGGTGAGCAACTCCGACAAGTCCGTTCCCGGTGGTGGGACTCTTGAAGCAAGCAGAAACGCACCTCCCACCACAAATGCGGCTGCGCCCACAATGAACAGTGCGAGCGAAGAAATCCGCCCCGCCTTACGTTCGCGGCTGCCGACGGGCGAGTCCGATTCACGCCCCAACCATCCCCCCACCAGCAGCGCCAATCCGGGCAGCGCGGGAATCGTGTAATACTCTTGCCGGGTGGAGAAGCTGAAGAAGACCAAAATCACCAGCGCCCACAGCAAGAACAGCAGGTCAGATTTTTGCCGTTGATCCAACCCGGCGCGCCAGCTTCGCCAGCGCAGCGGCACGTCTTTCAGGGCCTGGGGGAGAAACGCCACCCAGGGCAAAAGCCAGATCAGCAGCAGCGCCCAGAACAGCAGCAAAGGCACGCGGTCATAATCGTGAGGCACGCGCTTGCCCAGGTAGCGCAAGAAATGTTCGTTGACGAAGTAAAACCACAGAAACCCCCGCACCTGACCTTCCCCAGGATTGCGCAGCGCGGCCAGAACATGCCAGGGAGCGGCAATGGCGAGAAAAATCACGGAACTCGAAATCAATCGCAGGCGCAACAGATGCCGCAGATTTCCGGTGAAAAGCAGAAATAGCCCGATTACCGCTGCGGGAAACACAATCCCGATCAATCCCTTGGTCATTACACTCAGAGCGCAACTGGCGGCCAGTCCCCAGCAAGTGATGCGCCGCGGCGGATTCTCGTGCAAGGATTTCAAAAAGAAATAAAACCCTACCGTAAGCCACAGGCCAACCAGCGTGTCGGGAATCAGGAATCGCGTGAAGAGATACGGACCGATGGTGGTGGCCATCACCACGCCCGCCAGAAACCCGCCGCGTTCGCCGTAAGCCTGGCGCCCCAATGCATAAACCGCGAGGATCAGCGCCAGAATTCCCAGCACCAGCGGCAGCCGCGTGCTCCAGTCAGAAACTCCAAACAAGACATAGCTCGAGGCTACGCCCCAGTACATGAGCGGCGCTTTCTCCAGGTAGCGAATGCCGTTAACGTAGAGCGTCACCCAGTCGTGGCGGGTGAGCATTTCGCGGGCCGCTTCGGCGTGCAGGCTGTCGGCGTCGTCCAGCAGGCCGGGCGTGAACATGGCGGCGACATAAATCACCGCCCACAGAAACAGCAGCCATAAAACCGAACTTGTGCGGAATTTTTCGGCGGGCGGTGGCGGGGCAATGGCGCCCGAGTCTGGGTTTGGCAAGGGAGATTTTTCCACGCAATTCGCGTAGAGAATTATACGGGAGGCACGTCGCCTTGGGGTTATCGGGAAAGGGCCGCAGCAGAGCGGGCGGCCACGCCGCTCTCCAACACTTCGCGGATTTTGCGGGCCAGCGTCTTCAGGCCAAACGGCTTCTGCAGAAAATTCCTGGCCACATCAATGGACCCTTGCTGCACCACTGTATTTTCCGCGTAGCCGGAAACGAACAGTACCTTCATTTTCGGCCGCTCGATCGCCAGCTGTCCCGCCAGCCTTGCCCCACCCATGTTGGGCATGACTACGTCGGTAACCATGAGGTGAATGTCGCCGCCATAGCGCTGGGCGACAGTCAGGGCATCTTCTCCGTCCTGGGCTTGCAGAACCGTGTAGCCCATGTGCGTCAGAAACTCGCAGGCGGTTCCCCGCACCGCGGATTCATCCTCTACCAGCAATATGGTTTCCGTACCCTGCGGACATTGTTCTGCCAGTGGTGGCCCGGCGCGTTTTGCGGGCGCGGCCTTCTGTGCTTGCGGCAGGTAGATCTTGAATGTGGTCCCCAATCCTGGCTCGCTGTATACCCATATAAATCCGCCGCTCTGCTTGATGATCCCGTAGACCGTGGCCAGCCCCAGGCCGGTTCCTTTGCCTTCCGGCTTGGTGGTGTAAAACGGCTCGAAGATGTTTGCCATATGCTCCGGGGCAATGCCCTGGCCTGTGTCCGTCACGGCCAGCAACACATAATCACCGGAGGGCACCATGGAGTGGCGCCGGGCATAGTCCTGGTCGAGGCAAACGTTCATAGTTTCCATTGTCAGCCTGCCGCCGTGAGGCATGGCGTCGCGGGCGTTGGCCGCCAGGTTCATCACTACCTGCTCGATCTGTATGGGATCAGCCTTCACTCGGCTGAGATCTTTTCCCGGCACAAGCACCAGTTGGATGTCTTCGCCGATCAGGCGCGGCAAAATCCGGCTGATTTCCTGCAACACATAGTTCAAATCCAGGACCTGCAATGACTGCACCTGCTTGCGCCCGAACGCCAGCAGCTGGCGCGTCAACTCTCCGGCGCGCCGCGCCGCCGAAAGCACATCCTCCACCTTGGAGCGCCGGGGATCGTCTTCCGACAATGCCTCCAGGGTCAGCTCCGCGTTGGCGCTGATCACCATCAATAAATTATTGAAGTCGTGGGCAACGCCGCCCGCCAGGCGACCGATGGCATCCATTTTCTGGGCCTGCTGCAGCTGCACTTCCAGCGTGCGCCGCCCGGTGATGTCGCGGTCATTGGAAATAAAATGCGTGATCCGTCCCTCGGCGTCGCGCAGCGGGGTGATGGTTTTCTCCGCATAGAAAAGTTCGCCCGTCTTTTTCCGGTTCACCATCACATCGCGGTAGACGGCGCCGGAAAGGATCTCCCGCCACATGTTGCGATAGAACTGCAGGGAATGGTGTCCTGATTTCAGAATTCGCGGGCTCCGCCCGATGGCTTCCTGTTTGGAAAAGCCGGTGAGCTTTTCAAAGGCCGGGTTCACGTATTCCACGATTCCCGAGCGGTCAGTGATGATCACCATGTCCGCCGATTGCTCTACCACGCGCCACAGCTTGCGAAGCATGTCCTCGGCTCTTTCCCGCTGCTGCTCCTTGCAGTGCATCTCCACGGCATAGCGAATCGTACGGTTGAGGGAGTCTTCGTCAAGGGCCGACACCTGCACACAGTCATAGGCCCCAGCCCGAACCGCCGTGGCCAGTGTGGCCGAATCTACGTGGTCGCTCAAGAAAACCATCGGCACGCCCAGGTCTTCCTCGCGGGTTTCGCGCAGCAGTTCCATCGCAATATTGCTGCCCGGCCTGTAATCGCAGAACAGCAGATCGTAGGTCTTCTCCGACATCAGAATCAGGGCTTCTTCCAGAGACGTGGCCCGGTCCAGGCCGATCTGCGTCTGCCCGTCCTTCCCCTCGCTGGTGCGGGCCAGCAGGCCGCGCAGGTGCAAGAAGTCTTCGTCGCTGCCGCCAGCCAGCAGCAGTTGCATTCGGTCGGTGCTGATTGTCAGATCCTGGTCGTCGTTCATTCCCTGTCTCAACTACCTGCTACATCGGTATTTGGGGGCAAGAGTTGCCCGCTTTTGCGAAACGCCATTGCGCGCCAAGGCATCGGCGCGTCAATTAGGGAAGGGTCCTTTATTGGGAGAAGACACGACATTTGGTAATCAGTCTTCAAGTCGTCAGCTCCAGCGTCAGCTCAATCTGTGCAGCCGAGCTGAAGACTGACGACAGAAGACTGACGACTGACTAGCCATCCTCATGCCATCTGGAGCAAAATAGACGTACCAGTTTGGGTGAGGTGGCTTATGCGTTTTCGCCGGTTTGCAGTTCTACTGAGCGTTCTGGTCGCGATTCCTGCCGTGCTGATGGCCGAGCAGATTCGCGGCGATTATGTGGAAACCCGCAGCGCCGATGTTTATACCGGACAATGTTTCGCCAACGGCGAAGTGAACCTGGTAGGCAATCAGGCGATTCTCGCCTGGCACGTTCAGAGCGGGAGTTGGAACGGCGTCGCGCTCGATGGACTCACCGTGGCCGCGGCGGTGCGCGCGCAGGCCACGCTGGGCGACCCGTATGCCAACCCCTATCCTGCGCACGCCGTGATGCTGGTGGATGACCAGGCCAATGCGCAGCAGCGCGAGGCGCTGGTGGCCTTCGCGCAAAATATGGGCGGCAAGTTATTGGACAATGTCGAGCGCGTGATCCCTACCCCCATGGAATTGGTGGTCAATCACGAGCGCCACGGCGTTGCGTGGCTGCGGGCTGGGCGTTTCGCGAGTGTGCAGACCCGCTCCATTGACGGCAATGACCATATTTGCGGCAACGAGGTAACGTTCTATCCTCCGCTCACTCAAACTACGCACGCGATGCCGGCGGTGGCCATGACCGATTCATACAATGGCCCCGGCCTCGGCGTAGACTGGGAGTCGCACGGCAAGCGCAGCGCCTTCGTAGGCTCGTTTGCGCGCTAGATGTGTTTACTTCAGGGGAGAGGATTGGCAAGCACGAAAAATGATCTTTACTTGTAAGCCTTTTCATCCTCTGAGGCGGGAGATCTTCCGGCAAGCCGCAAAATTCGGCGTGTTCCTGTTGTCCGTTTCCTTAGCGGCACACGCCCAGACCGCCAAACTTGAGCCCCTGGGCGCGCTTACGGACGCCGCGGTCCCCGATGCAGTGAAAAAAGTGCTGGACAGCAAAGGCTCCCGCGTCCGCCTCGGCGATGGCAGCGTGCTTTGCGAAATTTGGCTTCGCCCGCAACTGGCTCCGGCTGCTAAGAAGGGCCCCTCCGATGCGCTTTTTCCCCAGGTCGGCGAGTCCACCATGTTAGGCGTGATCTCGTTTCCACAAGCCGCCACCGATTTCCGCGGCCAAGCCATCAGGCCCGGGTTTTACACTCTGCGCTACGAGCTTGCTCCCGATGACGGCAATCACCTCGGCGTCTCGCAGTATCGCGATTTTCTGCTGCTGGTCCCGGCCGCACACGACACCGATCCCGACAAGGTGCTGACATTCGACGAATTGGTGACGCTCAGCCGCGGCTCCACTGGAACCAAACACCCCGGCCCCTTGAGCCTGCTGCCGGCTGATTCCGGGGCAACGCCGGCCATCGCGCAAAACGCTGACGGCTTCTGGGTCTTCTCCGCCGCAGTGAAACTCTCTTCCGGCGAAAACCTAGCCTTCGGCCTGGTGGTCAAGGGATCGGCCCCTCAATAAGTCGTCGGTCCTAAGTCGTCAGCAATCTGCGAACTCGGCGGCCCTTCTCGGCGATCTCTGCGTTTCAAGATTTTCGTGCCGCCCGCAAAGATCGCAAGATCCTCGCTCACGACAACCAGTCATCGAAGCGGAAGGCCGCGGGATGCCTCGCCCCCGTGGCCATAAGTTGCAGTACGTTTTCCGAGGTTTGAATCCCGCCGCGCGCCCCGCTTGCAGTGCAATTCAGGGCGGCCGCCGCACAAGCGAATTCCAGTTGACGTGGAAGCGGCCAGCCCTGCAGCACACCGTAGATAAATCCGGCATGAAAAATATCGCCTGCCCCGGTTGTGTCCACCACTCCTACGCGAAATGCCGGAGCGTAGTGGAAACGCGTGCCGTCCCAGGCAAGAACGCCTTCGTGTCCCAGAGTCGCCGCCGTAAGGCGGCAGCCATACCGGCCCTGCACCTGCGGCAACGAACGAAGCAGGTCCTGTTCCCCTGTCAGGCGCCCCGGAATGTCGCGGCTGGTAATGAGATAGTCAACCTTGCTCAGGAGTTCTTCCACTCCGGGGTAAAGTTCGTCCAGGTCGGCCACGACTGCAACTCCAGCGGCGCGGGCCCACCCCGCGGCCGTAACCGCGGCGGCCGTATCATGCCCGTCCAGGTGAAGGACGCGCGCATCAACAATCCACTCTCGCCGAAGTTCTTCCGGTTGCAGCGTCAGGCGCGCATCCCGTTTCCACAAAACGGTGCGTTCGCCGGCGTCATCCACCAGAATGAATGCCTGCTGGCTGGAGCATCCGGGAGCTGTGGAAAGATGAGCTTCCACGCCAAGCCGTGCAAACTCGGCGCGGTGAATCGTAGCGGCAGCATCGTCTCCGACTTTGCCCACGTAGCGCGTGCGCAAGCCCCACTGTTGGCACGCCACCACCGCGCTGGCGACCTGGCCGCCGGGCAATACGCTGGCGGAGTGAAACTCCACCTTTGATCCGAGCGCCGGATAATGCGGAAGAGGAATCAGCGTGTCGGTTGCGTTGAGACCCACTCCGACAAGGTCAACCGTAGGTGAGTTGGTCATCTTGAGTTGGCGCTGGCGCCTCGCGATGGCAGACCGTAGTGTAATGCGTCGCGCTCAGGCGTAGCCGGCGCTCCCGTTCAATTGAATCGAGTGGTGCGCCAGAGCAGCCAGCCGCAAACACCGAGAAGGGCCAGAGTCGCGGCACTCAAAATCCCAACCGCTCCCCAGTGGATGGTGATTCGCGGCGCTCGCGCCACCGCGGCAAGTCCCACGAAGACCACAGTGGCAGCCGCCACCAGAAACCAGTCCAGGAAGCGCCGGGCGGGCCGCACCTCGCCTGCCATCTGCGCTCCCTGCATGCGGGCTTCGATGAAGTCTGCCGCGATGCCGTACCGCCGGCTTTCCCGCTGTGCAGCTTCCCTCCAATGCCGGTGCTCATTGCCGGTAGCCGAAGAAAAAGCAATCGCGCCGACTCCCAAAATCATGAGCAGCGAACCTCCGATAACCTGCGCGTAGGTTGATGCCGCGCTACCCCGCAGCTCGCCGAAAACCAAAACGCCCCACAGCAATCCCCAGAGCTGATTAGAGTTAGAAAGCGGAATGCCGCGGCTGATGCCTACATATTTGGCCGCATATTGCTGAAATACGTCGCCGATTACCCAGACGAAACCGCCCAGCATGAGCCAGAAAAGTACGTCGCGCGCGCCGCTGAGTTGCCGCCACAGGCGCGTTAGCCCGAGATCGCTGACTGCAAGCGCAGCCATCATTCCGAGCTCGCCGAAGGTAAAAAATGTGACGAAAGAGAGCGGGTTCATCCCCGAAAGGTAAGCCTTGCGATAGGGAATGTACATGGTCCCCCAAAGGATTCCCGCTCCCAGCGCGGCCAAAACTCCGCGCATGGGGTGCGCCGCCGGAGCTTGCGTAGACGACGCGACTGCCAGCAGCGCCGCGCCCGCACACATCACCAGCGCGCCCCCGAGAACTCCGGCCCAGCGCCGCCAGCCCGCCTGGCGCAGTTCGTTGAAAAAAACGAATCCCCAGAAGATCCCAAGCAGGCTGTTCGAGTTCCACAGGGGAAATGCGATGCTCAAGCCAATATCGCGAATGGCAAAGACCGTCATCGTATTGGCCACCGCCCAAAGGCATCCGGCGAGGACGGCCCAAATAATGAGATGGGGCGCGCGGCGTACGTCCGCGGCAACCGACGACGTTCCCAGCACCAGCGCAGGCACGCTCCAGCGCGCCAGAAAAACGCCGGCCACCATGATGAGCGAGATCACCACCGGAGAAATGCCGGTAGCCACCAGCTTGGTTGGAGCCTCAGCCGCACCCAGCCATGCGCCCGCGGTGATTCCGCAAAGCACTCCCAGGGTCTGCAGCTCCCGCAAGTGCGAAGGAGATTGCACCGGCGGCTCTGATCGAGGTGCCTGGATGGATGGCATTGTCAGCGGGTTCTGCTAGCGGATGGATTCTAGTAGAACAAGCCCGCCAATCAAAACCGCAAAGGGAACCCAGAAGTGGACATCTGTAAAGACGCGGATCAGCCAGCCGCGGAGCGTGCCGTCTTGAGGAATTCTGTGCATGCACCCTCTTTAGCTCAACACAAGAAAGCCCAACGCAAGAAAGCTCAGCGCGAGAATACGAGTTCCTCCACTCCCGCCAACTCGTCAAACTCCGCCTGACTCAATTGCAGCCAAGCTCCCTTTACATTCTCTTCCAGGTGTGCGACCGAAGTCGTGCCCGGAATCGGCAGGATCACCGGGGACCGCCGCAGCAGCCATGCCAACGCCACCTGCATGGCGGTAGCGGAGTGCGCTTTGGCGATTCTTTCCACCGCTGCCATCGCCGCCTGCCCCGCCGCCAGCGGAAACCAGGGTATGAAAGCAATGCTGTGTTTCTCGCAATAATTCACCACGTAATCCCACTCGCGGTCGGCAAAGCTGTAACGGTTCTGCACTGAGACGATCGGCACAACCTTGCGGGCGCGCTCGATGTGCTCCTGGGTCACGTTCGACAACCCGATCAGCCGAATCTTGCCCTGGGCCTGCATCTCGACAAGCGCGCCGAGCGAAGCTTCGAATGCCACCATCGGGTCGGGAATATGCAACTGATAAAGATCAATGCGCTCCAGTCGCAGCCGTTTCAAGCTGCCCTCAACCGCCTGGCGCAGGTGCGCGGGAGTGGCGTTGTGGGTCCAATCGCCCGGCCCGGTGCGCTTCCAGCCACCCTTGGTTGCGATGACCAGATCTTTCTGATACGGATACAGCGCCTCCGCAATCAGTTCCTCGCTGACGTTGGGACCGTACGAGTCAGCCGTGTCAATGAAATTCACGCCCAGTTCCACCGCGCGGCGCAGCACCGCGAGCGCGCCGGGACGGTCCTTGGGAGGTCCCCAGATGCCCGGCCCGGTAATGCGCATCGCCCCATAACCCAGGCGCCGAACGGTCAATTCCCCGCCGAGCGTGACTGTGCCAGCGGAACTTATGGATAAGTTCGTCTTGCTGTCGTTCACGTTCAATCCCCTTCCAAGGTTTGGATTATCAATTCAGTGTAAAGCACCGCGTTATTCGAAGCGTACTGAGCCTTCGATTAGCGTCCGCAGGCGCCCTGATTAGCAAAGGCGGACAGACAAAGAACAAGCATTCCTTTAGCTTGCAGATTGTGTTTTATTTATCTGAGAAGGCTCTGAATTGCCGCCACCGCTGAACAGGTCGCTAGGGCAGTTCCACATCCAGCGCGTAGATTTCCTCGGTGCTGACATCGCGCACGAAGAGGCCGTCGCCGTCCGGGGTCACGCCGGTCCACACGCCCCATTTCTCGCCGTAGCGGCGCACGCCGGTGAAATCCACCACCAGTTCAGAATGGCTCTGCCCCAGCTTGATTCGCTGTAGGGACGGATGGCTGGTCTGGAAGGTGGTGAAGTAGAGTGACTGGCTGTCGGGCGACCAAGTGGGGTAACCTACGGAACCTTCCGTTGCCTCGAACAATTTCGACCACCGCTGCTTGCGGAAATCGAAAAGCACAATCTGCCTCGAGTCAGAAGACTGCGCCGCCAGATAACGCCCATCCGGCGACCAGCGCGGACTGAACAACCCTTGCGATTCGGGAATAACCGAAAGCTGATGGGTCCTGAGATCGTACAACTGAATCTGAAGCGGTTCCGTGTCTGAGAGGTTAGAGATGCGCCCAAACACGATTTGATTGCCGTCAGGCGACCAGTCCACATCCACTTCGCCGCGGTTTTCCGCCACTACCTCCTGTGGTGTACCGCCTTGTGCCGAGACGACAAAGATTTTCCACGGTTTCCCCCACACTGCCGAAATAAATGCGATCTTGCTGCCATCCGGTGACCAGCGCGGCAGAGTCGCCGACGTGGAATAAGTCAACTGCAGCCGGTCACTGCCGTCCGTCCGGCAGCGCCAGATGGTTTCATCGGGATAGCTTACGTATGCGACCCACTTCCCATCGCGCGTGAAAGCCAGTTCGCCGGCTGAAATTCCCCAGAGATAAGGCACAAATTGCCGCGACCCAGGGTCGTAACGCACGAGTTCTCCCCGCGAAAGTGTGCCCACTGCGAAGATCTTCTTGCCATCCACGCTGGGAGTTGGACTGCCAAACGCCAGCGGACCGTTTGTAAGCCGAGTCGGGGCCGCGGGCCGGCGGCTAAACCATCGCGCGCCCTCTGGCAGAGCCCACAGGTTCGAGGATTTCAACGACAGGAAAATGTAGTAACGGCCGTCCGGCGTCCATTGTCCGCAGCATTCGGAAGAAGGTTTGCTGAAATTCGGCAACAGCGGATGAGGGTTTGAGCCGTCGCTGTTCATCTCCCACAGCGAGAGTATGTTTCCCGTTTCATACAACGTGTAGCGCAGCTCTCGCCCGCTGGGAGAAAACCGAACTCCATAAGGAACACCAGCGACGCTGAGAAGGCGATGGGGTTCGGAGCCGTCGCTTTTTGCAAGATAGATGTCTGAGCCCTTTGTAAAAGCCAACTGCGTTCCATCTGGTGACCAGGCGCCGTCACGGCCGGTGATTTCTCCCAGGCGGCGAGGCGTCCCGCCGGGCAAAGGCAGCGTCCAGAACCCGGATTCCGGGTCGGTGCCGCGATGCTCTCCAAATAGAAGACTGGAGTGGTCCGGCGATATGTCACGCAGCACCGCATTTTGGACTGGCTCTGCGATGGTGGTTGCTTCGCCACCCGCAACTGAAACCTGCGACAAGGCGAAATGGTCGTCGGCCAATCCAGTAAAGTAAATCCGGCTCCCGTCGGAACGCAGCGTGTCCTTGGACAGGCCGTCGCGCGTAATCTGAGAGGTTTTGGTCACTCGCGGAGCCGGAGCGCGCTGGAAAAATCCAGCCCACAGGACGGCCAATAAAACGACTCCCGCCGCTGCTGCCAAGGCATTTCGCCCCAGGCGCGTGCGTCGCGGCTTCGGGCTGTCCTCAACCACAGCGACGCTGCTTGAGTCCGAATCGCGTTTCAGGCGTTTCAGATCCGCACGCACTTCAGCAGCGCTCTGGTAGCGGGTTTCACGGTCCTTTTCCAGGCAGGCGCCGATAATGCGCTCCAGTTCTCCCGGAAGCGCCGGATTCAAACGCAACGGCGCAGTTGGAACGCGATGGAGAATGGAATCAAAAACCGCCGCGGAGGTGTCGCCGCGAAAAGGCAGAATGCCGGTCGCCATCTCATAGAGCACTACGCCAAATGAGAAAAGATCGCTGCGAGCATCCAGTTCCTTGCCCAAGGCTTGCTCCGGCGACATGTAGGCAACGGTTCCCAGCACCGTACCTGGGCTGGTCAAGTTCTCCTCGCTGACGGTGGACGCGCCATTGGCGGGCACTCTGGGGGCGTTCGTTTTGGCCAAGCCGAAGTCTAGGATTTTGGCGTATTTGCCTTCGACGATAAAGATGTTCCCCGGCTTGATGTCGCGATGGATGATGCCTTTGCTGTGCGCGGCGTCGAGTCCTTCGGCGACTTGCAAAGAAAAATCCAGCAGGCGCTCGATCTCAAGCGGATGTCCGTTAACAGCCTCGCGCAGGTTTTGACCCACGAGATATTCCATCACGATGAAAGGCCTGCCCTCGTGCTCGCCAATTTCGTAAATGGTGCAAATGTTGGGGTGGCTCAGGGCTGAAGCGGCGCGCGCCTCCCGCCGGAAGCGCTCGAACACCAGCGCATCATGAATGATGCCCTCGGGAAGGAACTTGATGGCGACCACCCGGCCAAGCTGGGTGTCTTCTGCCTTGTAAACCACGCTCATGCCGCCGCCGCCCAGGCGTTCCAGCACACGGTAGTGCGAGACACACCATTCGGCAACGGACTGTGGCCCGGCCGGCATTCGAAACCGCCTTTGCCAAATACTGTGGCGATGTGCCGCCGCCGCGGCAGTGAGTGCGGTCACCCAGTCCCGTGACCGAACTCACCGAAGGGAATTGTGATTGTGCGTGCTTCTTTTTCGCTACTGCTGGGCCGGAGGCTTCGCCGGCGTCGTGGCCGGCTTGGCGGTGGACTTGTGGGTTGTAGATCTTTTCTTAGGCGCGGGCTTCTTGGGCGTGTCTTCATCATCGTCCACGATGATTTTCTTTGGGGCTGGCGGCGGGATTGCCGCCTGCAAGCTGTGCACCTGTGTGCGCAGGCGAGCGAGTTCAATTTCCTTGGCCTGGGTAAGCGTGTCGAGCCGGTCAGCCATGCCGCGCCGCGTGGCTTCGAGCGCGTTGTAGTCGTTGCCCAGCGACTGAAATTCGTCTTTGCCGCCAAAAGCTCCCGCCATCTCCACCACAGAGCCTACAACGTCGTAGAGCGCATCGAGATTGCGGTACAGCTTGAAGGTGCCGTTCAGGTCTTCCGGCGAAGCGCGCAGCTGCATAATCATCGCCGGCAGCGCCGTCTGCAGGTTGCGCTGAATGGATTCCACGTTGGCCTGCGCCACTCGCTTGCTGTTGCCGTCGGTCTTCCAGTGCTCGATGCGCAGCCTGCCCATGTCGGCCTGGATGGACGAAGACGTCTGCTCCAGTTGGGCCAGCAGCGTGTTGAGCTGGCTCACCGAGGCATAGGAAACCGGCGCGCTCTCCGGCTGTGCGGAAGGCGACTGTTGGGCCACGGCCGCCGCACATAAAAACGGCAGCACGGACAACCACCGCAGGCTGTAATTCATGCTCAGCATCACTTGGGGGCTCCCGGGTGAACTGGGTTAGGTTACATCGTTGCCCCCATTCTCGCAAAAACCGGACCCGACGAAAAGTGCCTGCACCTGTCTGCTCTGGGTCACTCTGAGATTCGATGGGTAGCCATCTCGCTGCAAGAGGACAGAAATGCCGCAATCTCGCGGCTGCCGCTCAACCTGCGCACCGGCACGTCCGATCCATGAGAAATTCTGGCCGCCTCAATCCGCGGACGGTTGATCCGGTCGAATTTCCAGATGAACGCCAGCACTGTTGTGAGTTTGCCTAGTCGGTGAGGCTCGCCGCGCTTGAACACTCGTGTAAATGCACGCCAGACGCAATACAGTCTTGAGCGCTCGATCCAAATCACCAGAGTGGCGCGAGGCAGCCGGATATCGAAGGTCGCAAGTGCAAAATTGCCGTCGCTGATCCACTCATCCCCTGCATGCGCCTCCTTCATCAAAGCCCGGAATGCGGGAACGTTCTTCTCGTCCCAATGCGGCTGCCAGATCGCATCCAGACAGACAACGGGAGCGCCGGTGCGTTCGCCAAGCTGCCGCGCCAAAGTAGTTTTTCCGCTGCCCGCGCAACCCAAGATCACAATTCGCGCCATGATTGGCTACCGCAGGATTCGCGCGACTTAAAGCGCACCTAATAAGCCTTCAGCCGCCGCGCTTCGCGCACCACATCGCTCACCTTGGGCAGATAATATTCTTCCTGTGGCGGAGAGAACGGGACCGCGGAATCGAGGCCGGCAATGCGCACAATCGGACCATCGAGGTCGTCGAAAGCCTCTTCGTTAATGACGGCTGCGATTTCGCCAGCAATACCTCCCGTGCGCGAGTGTTCGTGAAGAACAATCACTTTGTTGGTCTTGCGCACGCTGGCAATGATGGCTTCGCCATCCAGCGGCGCCAGCGTGCGCAGGTCCACGATTTCGAGTTCAATTCCTTCCTTGCTCAGCAACTCCGCCGCTTCCTGCGCGGTGTGGACCATCGCGGCATAAGTGATGATGCTCAAATCGCGGCCTTCGCGGGCCAGGCGCGCCTTTCCCAGCGGCACGATATGTTCGCCCGCCGGAACTTCGTCCTTCACCCGGCGGTAGAGATATTTGTGCTCAAAGAAAACCACCGGATTGTTGTCGCGGATGGAAGCCTTGATAAGCCCTTTCGCGTCCGATGCGGTCGCCGGACAAACCACCTTCAGCCCCGGATTATGGACGAACCACATCTCCGGGTTCTGCGAGTGAAACGGCCCGCCATGTACATATCCGCCGCTCGGGCCGCGCAGCACCAGCGGCGCGGGCGCGCCCCACAGGTAGTGGGTCTTGGCGACCATGTTGGAAATCTGGTTCATGGCGCAGGCGATGAAATCCATGAACTGAAATTCGGCAACCGGGCGCAGTCCGGTGAGCGACGCTCCAAACGCCGCCCCCACAATCGCCGATTCGGCAATGGGCGTATCAATCACCCGCTCCGGGCCGAAGCGGTTAATAAATCCGTCAGTCACTTTGAACGCGCCGCCGTAAATGCCGATGTCTTCTCCCAGGCAAAAGACGGTAGGATCGCGTTCCATTTCCTCCCAGATTCCCTGGCGGATGGCTTCGAGATAGGTGAGTTGGGGCATGGACCACTTGACAATTAAAGCGGATGCTGCCAATTTGTACGAACTATGCTATTGTACATAATGTACGTTTTGTAGTCCAAGGGGGAAGCTGATGTCTCCGAAACTAACCGCCAGCGTCGCACGCCAGAACTTCTCGGACATGATCAGCCGCGCCGCATATGGCGGGGAAAGAATCATAGTATACCGTCGCAAAAAGCCGGTTGCAGCTATCGTCCCGATTGAAGACTTGGAATCGCTTGAAAGAATCGAAGACGAGACCGATGCGAAGGCCGTTGTGAAGGCGCTCAAGGAACCCGGCGCCATTCCCTGGGAGACGGTGAAGAAAGAACTTAACCTCTAGGATAGCGCGCCTTATGGCGTATGCGATTCAGTTGAAGCCAGTTGCGCTCCGGCAATTGGGAAAGCTCCCGCGCACAATCCAGAAGCGAATTGCTTCGAGAATTGAAACATTAAGCCGCGATCGGTTCCCTCAAGGCTGCAGGAAGTTGACCAGCCAGCTCGACACTTGGCAAATCCGAGCCGGCGCCTATCGGGTCGTATATCGAGTGCACCACAATGTACTTGTTGTCTTGACGCTTGCGATTGGCCATCGCCGGGAAATATACCGATAGCGCACCTTACACTCACGCCGCTTTCAGCGTCAGCAGCGTGATCTCCGGCGGCACGCCCAGGCGCACCGGCATGCCAAACGTCCCCAGGCCGCGGTTCACGTAAAGAAATGCGCTCTTCGCCGAATGTCCGTTGGTCCCAACCGCCGCAGTGCCATTGCCCATCGGCAGATGATAAAGTCCGGCTACAAAATCCGTGATCAATCGCGCCGGGGTTATGTCGTGGTCCACGATCTCGACCTTCACCTGCCCGCCATGCGTATGCCCAGCCAGGCTCAACTCAATCCCCAAATCCGCCGCCCGCCGAAACGAATTGGGATTGTGCGACAGCAGAATATTCGGCATTTCGCGGCTGACCAGGTGTTCAATGTCCTGCAGCATCGGCCGGTGGGTGCGCTGCGGCGTCATGTGGTCGCGCTGGTAGTCCACGCCGATCAAGTTAAATTTCTGCCCGCCGCGCTCCAACTGCACGTTCTCCTGGCGCAGCAACGTCATCCCGTAACGCGCAAACGCCTCTTGCGCCGCGACTTCTGCGTCCGCATAAATTTCGTGGTTGCCGTTGCATCCCCATGTCCCCAGCGGGGCGCGCAGTTTGCTCAGTTCGGCAATGCACTCCTCCAGCGGATCATGCTCATTGCTGATAAAGTCCCCGGTCACCACCGCGAGATCAGCATTCAGGCCGTTCGCCATCTCCACCGCGCGCTGCACTTCTTCCCGCGGCATAAAGTCGCCGGCATGAATGTCGCTCAACTGCACGATCTTCATGCCTTCAAGAGCCTTGGGCAGACCGGCGATCGGCACATCCACTTTGCGCACCTGATAGCGGAATCGCCCAGCGGCAAATCCATAAGCCGCACCCACAAATGGCAAACTGCCCGCCAGATAAGCCGCATAGCGGAAGAAGTCGCGCCGCGCCGGGTCGAAGCTGGCTGCTTTGGCGGGAATCAGCTTCGCCGCCAGACCTGAGGTCCAGCCCAAACCGCTGACCAACTGAAAGGCCAGGAAAGCGAAGAAAGAAGCAAACAGCCACAGCCGGGACGAAGAAACCAGCCAGAGTCCCAGGCCGCGACGGGGAATAAAGCCGCCGAGGAACGGATCGAGAAACGTCGCCAGAAACAGCGCCAGCGCGGCAATCCA
>Ga0335078_10006411_pt1 | contig 17415 bp, 17 predicted proteins | sample Lox_Sample_32_FD_206711 | JGI IMG/M metagenome (GOLD analysis project Ga0335078, IMG submission 206711) | Soil microbial communities from Loxahatchee National Wildlife Refuge, Florida, United States - Lox_Sample_3.2 | ecosystem: Environmental > Terrestrial > Soil > Wetlands | place: USA... | reverse complement strand
TCTTCGTGTTCCACGATTCCGACCACAACCGACCCTGGCGGGTACTCCACTCGGCTTTCCGTGATCCGAGCGTGGAGACGGCAGTGCCACGGCACAGCATCGAGGTGCGGACGTTCGCGTTCTTTCGCTGATCCCGGCCGGATAGGGCGTCGGCCGATCCTGGCCGGACGGGGCACCAGGTCCCACGGACGCCGAGCGTGCGGAATCCGGCGTCTGCGCGTGTCGAGCGGCGATCGCGGTGGGGCCGGATTCCGTGCGAGGCCCATCCTCGGACCCGGGACACGGCGCTACCCATGTCTAGAAGACCGGTGCTTCGGGTACTTGCCCGGGCGGGAGGCTCGCTCGATGCCTGGAATCGCTCGTCTGTGTGTGAATTTGGGAGTTGCGGTTGCTTGCGCCGGTCTGGGCGCAGCGCCGGCGTGGGCGGTGACCCCGTCGCCTCCGCCGGGCGCGCCCGCGGTCGAGTCGGCTCCGCCGAGCCTCGTCGGCCTCGATCCCGAGCTTCCGCCGGGCGTGATCGCCGCGAGCGCGGCCGCGGGAAGCCACTGGACGCCCGAGAGGGCGATCTATGGGACGGCGTCCACTAATGACATCGCGGTCAAGGGCGCCGGCGGCACAACGATCCGGGTCGACGAGATCTACCCGACGACGGCATCGGGTGCGCCCGCCAAGGGACCGTTCCCGGTACTGCTCACGATGACCCCGTACGGCAAGGGGCAGGGCGGCTCGACCAGCCCTGGTTCGGCGGCCTCGCCCGGGAGCGGTTCGGCGACCGGCGGACCCGACAACTACCTCGCCCAGCGCGGTTACATCGAGGTCGTCGAGGACGTGCGCGGCACCGGTGATTCGAACGGCAGCTGGGGACTGTTCGATCCGGTCCAGCAGCAGGACGCGATCAAGGTTCTGAAATGGGCGGCGCACCTGCCGCATTCCGACGGCCGGGTCGGCACCTACGGGCCCTCATATCTCGGCATCGACCAACTGCTGCTCGCCGGCGCGGTCGGGCCGCACTCCCCGCTGAAGGCGATCTTCCCGATGGTCAGCGCGAACGACATCTACCGGGACACCTCGTTCATGGGCGGACTGCTCGACTTCGAGTTCGCCGAGACCTACCTCGGACTCACCGGCACGCTGAACACGACCAATCCGCTGACCGATACGGCCAGCGACCCGACGATGCTCTCGGATCTCGCCGGCATCGAGGCCGACCACGCCAACGGCCTCGCGACGTACCACGCCGCCTCAACGGCGAACGTGCTGACCGGCGGTGACGAGGCGTACGACGGCTCCTACTGGCAGGCCCGAAATCCGCAGAGCATCCTTGCGCGCGTGGTGGCCAACCACATTCCCGCCTATCTCATCGGGGGCGAGTTCGACATCTTCCAGAACGGCGAGCCGGTCAACTACGCCGGGCTCCAGAACGCCTGGGACGGCCGCAGCACGACAGCGCCGATGCTGCCCGGCCAGAGCACGACCGGGCGCTACCAGCTGATCGTCGGCCCGTGGGAGCATCTGAACGGCTCCTCGGTCGACGTCGACCCGCTCGAGCTCGAGTGGTTCGACACCTGGCTCAAGCACGAGCGGACCGGCATGGGCCGCACCCCGACGCCGCTGCATTACTACGACCTCGGTAGCGGGCAGTTCGACGAGACCTCCACCTACCCGTTCACCGGCTCGACGCCTGTGCGGCTGTACTTCGGTGCGGGCGGCACGCTCACGACCTCCGCGCCCGCGCCGACCGCCAGTTCGCCGGTCAGTGGCGTGCTCGGCACGGTCCTGGGGGCCGCTCCCGTTCCGGTCGCGACCGGTGACACGCTCGTGTGGAGCCCGACGGGCACGCCGTGCGGACGGCCGATCGACCAGTGGTCGATGGGCGGGATCTCCGTCCCTTTCCGGGTCGGCGGGTCTGCTCGCGCCGTGCGTGAGCGACGATCAGGCCTCGCAGGCGGGGCCGTGGGCGATCACCTACACCAGCGCTCCGCTGTCGCAGTCCGAGACCGTTGCGGGACCGGTCACCGCCACCGTTTACGCGAGCGCCACCACCTCGGAGACCGAGCTCGTGGCCGAGCTCGAGGACGTCACTCCGAGCGGCGCCTCCTATCCGCTCACCGAAGGTGCCCTTCTCGGCTCGCTGCGCGCGGTGGACACGCGCCGGTCTTGGGCCGCGGGTGGCATGACGATCCTGCCGTACCACCCATACACGCAGGGGTCGGCCAAGCCCGTGACCCCGGGCGCCGTGACCGAGTATCAGATCCAGATCTTCCCGACGCTCGCGACGATCGCGGCCGGAAATCGACTGCGCCTCACGCTCTCGACCGCCGATGCACCGCACCTCACGCCGTTGCCCGAGCAGCTCCCCGAGCTGGCCGGCGGCGTCTACACGATCGCTCGCGCCGCGGCCGATCCATCGTCGCTCACGGTCGACCTGCTCAAGTAGCGTCGATCGACCCCGGGTCGGCCGGTACGTCGACCGCGTACTGCTCGAGTACGTCGAGCGGCACGATGTCCAGGGCGCGCTCGTGGGTGGCGGCGAGCACGACGAAGGCGGCGACTCCCTGCTCGTGTGCCCGCAGCCATGCGTGGGTCGTGACGCACCAGCGGTCGCCGGGGTTCAGCCCGGGAAAGTCGTACTCGGGCGCCGGCGAGCTCAAGTCGTTGCCGATGCTCCGCTGGAAATCGAGGAACTCAGCGCTGACGACGACGCAGACCGTGTGGCTCCCGAGGTCACCCGGGCCGGTCCGACAGGATCCGTCGCGGTAGAAGCCGGTGAGCGGATCGACGCTGCAACCCTCGAGCGGGCCGCCGAGCACGTTGCGCTCCATCGGGCGACAGTATCCCGCTTGGCCGGGCTAAACCGGGCTGCCGACGAGCTCGCGACACGCGCGGGTCTCGACCAGCGAGAGCCCGAGATCGACCGACACCACGCCGCGGAGCTCTGCGGCGATCTGCGGCCCGAGCGCCTTCTCGTTCTCGAGCTCGCGGACGAGCTTGCCGATGGCGAGGAGGTTCCCGCCCGCGACGCTGCTCGCGGTGCCCTCGATGTCGCGCAGCTGCGACTCCAGGTCGGACCGGAGCTGAGTCAGGTCGGCTCGCGCGCGGGCGCCCTGCGCGCCGGGCGGCAGTCCGAGCTTGTCGAGCGCGTCGAGCATGTTCGAGGTAGCGCCGATCGCGTCTTTCACCCTGGCCACCGGCCCGAAGCCGAGGTCCACGCTCGTCTCGTCTCGGTTGATCTCTTGCTTCCAGTCGAGCACGCTCGTGCAGGCTGACGACGCCCACCGTTTGTCGGCTGCCGACTGCTGTGCCGCGAGCGCGGTCTGGTCGGCCGCCGGAGTCGTCTTGCTGTTGTCCCCTTGCCAGGGGAGGTGAATACCGCTGTTGCTCACCGCGAGCACGATCGCAGCCACAACGCAGCCCATGACCAGAACTACCCGGCCGAGCCGCCAGAGGATTGCAACCTCATCGTCCCCCGGTGTATGCATGGTCGATCAGGCTGTTGGCGCCGGCGAAGAACAGTCGATGAAAATCTCAATGAATCGGTAAGAACGCCGCCCGGCGGGCTCGCGGCCCAGCGCGCGAGGCTATTCTCAGTTGCAGTTCAAGGAAGGCGTTCGGGGTGCCGATGGAGAACTGGGGACCTCGCGATAGCCCAACAGTGGCGTGCGCCTCGGGCCCGACTGGGTAGGACAAGCGTGGACGTAAGCAGCATTTCGAACCTCAAACAGCGCTTCGGCGTGGGAGCGATCGTCGCAGCGGCAGTGACCGCCCTGGTGATGATCTCGGCACCGGCCGCATTCGCGCGTACGTCGCTGTTCGCGGTCAGCAAGGAGACCGCGTGCCTGGCGAACCAGAGCGTCAACCCCTTCCTGCGGGCAAACCACGCCAACGTGATGCGGCTGATTCTCTCGCCCCAGGCCGCGCCCATCGCCGCCGGCATCGGCTGCGTCGAGGCCGCGCAAGCGGCCGGCTTCAAGGTCTACGTCTCCTTCCAGTTCAACAACCACTGGAGCGCGAGTCAGGTCAAGGCCTACTTCGCGCAAGTGCTCCCGACCTACGCGCCGTATGTGTGGGCGATCGGCGTCGGCAACGAACAGGATCTGTCGATGACCGGGACCTACGGGCAGGGCACCGTGTCGCTGAGCCGCGACGGCCGAAGCGCAGGACAGAACTACCGGGCGGTTTGGAACGCCGTCGAGCCGCTCGTGGTGAAGCTCGCCCCGCACGCGATTCGTGTCTACGGGGAGTTCAGCCCGTGGGGGTTCGGCGCCACCGAGGCGGGGTTCGCGCATGGACGGCCGCCCGGCGTGCAGGCGATCGCCGCCCACTGCTACCACACGAAGTACGACGGGCTGCTGCAGGTTCCGCAGGACGCCGCCTGGGCGGCTTCCAAGCGGCTGCCGCTGTGGTGCTCGGAGATGGGCCCGGCGTTCCCAACCCGGACAATGCCGAGGTGGGCGGTGCCCGACTCGTGGGCGTCGTGGAAGGCGCTGGTCGCGAAAGTCGTGGCCAGGAGCCCCGATCTGAAGATGTGGGGCTACTACTACGACCCCGCGATGTAGGCGCCGGCGGCTTCTGCGCCCCCGGCGTCGGTGCGGGACGCCCTCTGGGTCAGAATGTCGCCCATGACGACCTTCCCTGAATCTCACCGCGACCTGCTCGACGCGCAGGTCGCGACGCTGGCGACGATCGGTGGCGACGGGTATCCGCAGCTGTCGGAGCTCTGGTTCCTGTACGACGACGGTGAGCTCAAGCTGTCGCTCAACGACTCGAGGCTGAAGACGCGGAATCTCATGAAGCGCCCGCAGTGCAGCCTGATGATCCTCGACCTTCAGAACCCGTACCGGTATCTGGTCGTTCGCGGTAACGCCGCGATTGAACCCGACGACGACCACTCGTTCGCTGACAGGTTCGGGAAGAAGTACTCGGCGGACCTCAGAGTGCACGACCAGCCCGGCGAATCCCGCGTGGTCGTCACGATCGAGCCGACGAACGTCTACGCGGTGGACATGTCGGGCGGCTAGCGCGGGCCAACCGGGCCCTGGACGCGCGCCCAAGCGGCCGCATACGATCGCGGCGGTTCTGAGGTCAAACCACGAGGAGGGAGAGCCTTGCAGTACGGCAAGCCACGCCGGCGCACGTTCGCGCTGGCCGCCGTCGGGGCGCTGACGGCGGCAGCGATCGTCGCCGGACCGAGCTCGGCCAGGACGAGTCGAGCGCACGCCGCCGGCACGACGGTGCACGTGATCGAGCACGCGATCACGGACACTGAGATCCCGACCGGCGGCGGCAAGGATGTGAAGGGCAACGTGCTGACGTTCAACAACCCGGTGTTCAACGTCGCCAACACCAAGCAGGTCGGCCATGACGAGGGCTTCTGCGTCCGCGTCGCTCCCAAGCAGGGCATTTGGGAGTGCCTGTGGACGACGTTCCTCAAGGCCGGGCAGATCACGGTGCAGGGTCCCTACTACGACACCCGCAACAGCGTGCTGTCGATTACCGGCGGGACGGGCGCCTACCGCGACAGCCGCGGTGAGATGACGCTCCTCTCCCGCGACGGTGGCAAGGAGTACGACTTCATCTTCAAGCTGAGTTGACGCTTTGGGATGACGCTCGGCGCCGTCGACGGCGCCCGGGCGTCATCCCGGCTTAGCGCGCCGCTCGTCAGCCGCTGACCGCTCAGCTTCCGCTGCCGGCGCGGAGCTTCACCGCACACCCGCCATACCCCTGGCGGAGTTGAGCGAGCGAGGGCGGGTCTTCCGCGATCAGCTGGGGCACGGTCACGGCCTCGAGGTGGCGCTGCATGATCGCGGCGAAGATCGCGTCAAGCGCGCGGATCGTCTGGCCGCGGTTCTCGTGCATCAGGATGATCGAGCCCGGATGGAGCCCGGCGATCACGTTGCGCTCGATGCCGAGGTAGTTCGCGCCGAGGGAGTCGGCGCTGTCGACGTTCCACAGCACCTCGACCATCCCGAGCCGTCTGACCTCGGCGTCGATCGCCCGTGTATGGCCCTCGTACGGTGGTCGGAACGCAAGCACCGGCTCATGCACCGTCCGCTCGATCAGCCGCTGATCGGCGGCGATCTCCTCGGCGGCCTCGGAGTAGGGGAGGGCCGGCAGGAACGGGTGCGTCATCGTGTGATCACCGAAGGCCGCGACCGGCTTCTCGCGCTGAGCGAGCCTCGGCCAGGCGACGATCTCCTTGCCGACGAGGAAGAACGTGGCCCGCAGATGCGCCTCGCTGAGCTTCCGGATCGCGTAGTGCGTATACACGCCCGGACCGTCGTCGAACGTCAGCGCGACCATCCGCTTCTGCGTACCACCGCAGTACAGCGGCCGCCCGTAGGCCGCGAGCCGCCGCGCTGCCGCGATCTCCGCGGCCAGGGCGGAGTGGGGTCGGATCGCGAGGCGAGGCGGCGGGCCGACCTTGATCGTCCTCGGGATCGGGACGCGGGTCGCCCGCGCGTTCGATCCGCTCGACGAGACGATCCACACGACGGCCGCCGCAGCAACCGCCATCGTGAGCAGTGCGAAGCCCGTCCACAGCCGGCGCCGCAAGCGCCGGCGTTTCGCCTCCAGTCGCCGCGCCTGCAGCGAGCCCATCTCGTGCGCCATCAACGGAGATGGTGACACGCCGTCGCGGGTCGATCCAGGCCCGCCCTCATGTCGTTGCAGAACCGGCGCACGTGGGTTTGCGATATGTCACAGTGGCCGCGTGCGGAGAGGCCACGTCCTGCGGCGTCGTGCCCGAGTGCGTGCCATTTCGGTGGCCGCTTTACTCGCTCTGGCCGTAATTACGGTCGCCGGCGGCGCTGCGACGAGCGCCGGCGCCGCGACGCCGTCGTTCAGTGCCCACGGCAGCGCCGAGCAGGTGGACGTCACCGGCCTGGCGCCGAACGCCAGCGTATCGCTGCTGCGCCCGAACGGGACGACGCTCTACACCCAGCAGGCCGACTCGCTCGGCGGCCTGCTGTTCCGCAATGTCCCAGCGGGCGGGGGCTACCGTGTTCGCGCGGACGCGGATGGCACTGAGTCCGGGCCGATCACGGTGCACTCCGATGCGGCAGCACCGTGGGATCCCGGCATCTACAACCAGTCGATCCCCGACGAGGGATACACGTATCTCACCACCCGCGACGGTACGCAGCTGGCGATCGATGTCCACCCGCCGACGAGCCCCGCGGGCGAGCCCGGTCTACCACTCGGGCTGCCGGTACCTCCGGGGGTGACGAGCCCGTCCCTGCCGATCAGCTTGCCGGGCCTCCCGGGCCTCCCGGGTCTGCCGGGTCCGCTTGCCAAGCGCGCCCACGTGTCCGCCATCGGGGTCCCGCCATACCCGACGCTGATCGAGTACTCGGGGTACGGCTACGCCGACCCGTCCGGACCGGTCAACGGGATCGCGGTCCTCGCGAACCTCATGGGCTTTGCCGTTGTCGACGTCAACATGCGCGGGACGGGATGCTCGGGCGGCGCCTACGACTTCTTCGAGCCCCTCCAGAACCTCGACGCCTACGACGTGATCGAGACGATCGCCCACCAGCCGTGGGTGCTCGGCCACAAGGTCGGGATGATGGGCATCTCCTACGGCGCGATCAGCCAGCTGTTCGCCGCTAAGCTGGACCCGCCCGACCTCGAGGCGATCTCGCCGCTCTCGACGATCGACGCGACCGCGACCACGCTGTACCCCGGCGGGATCCTCAACACGGGGTTCGCGGTTGCGTGGGCACAGCAGCGCCAGGAAGAGGCGGAGCCGGCGGGGCCGAACAGCGGGCAGCCGTATGCCTACCAGCAGATCCAGAACGGCGATCAGACCTGCAAGTCGAACCAGGCGCTCCACGGCGAGGCGGCCAGCCTGATGGACAAGATCGAGGCCAACTCTCACTACAACGCTCCGGTCGCCGACCCGCTTGATCCGATCACGTTCGTCAACAAGATCAAGGTGCCGGTGTTCATGGCCTGTCAGTGGGAGGACGAGCAGACCGGCGGTCACTGTCCCGATCTGGTGCAGCACTTCACCGCCACTCAGCACAAGTGGTTCACATTCACCAACGGCGACCATGTTGACTCGCTCGACCCGTACACGTTTGACCGTTGGTACGACTTCTTAGAGCTGTTCGTCGCTCACCAGGCGCCGATCGTCAACCAGGCGGTCATACGCGCTGCGGCCCCGGTGGTCTATCAGCAGGCGATGGGGCTGCCACAGACCGATCTGGACACACTGCCGCTCGACCCGATTCAGGAGGAGCCGACTTATTCCTCTGCGTTGGGGGCGTTCGAGGCGCTCCCGTCGGTCCGCGTGTTGTTCGACAACGGCGCGGGCACGTCCCCGACGGGCTCCAGCACGGCCGGCGACCCTTACCCGGGATTCGAGCAGTCGTTCTCTAGCTTCCCGATCCCGGGGACCACGGCGCGCTTCTGGTACCTGGCCCCGGGCGGCGTGCTCGAGAACCGTCCGCCGGTCCGTAAGGGCATCAACTCGTACACGTCGAACGCGAAGGCCACTGCGCTCAACGACTTCCCGATCGCCGACACCGAGGCGGGCGGCCTGTGGGGCAACGCCTCGCAGTGGCAGTGGAACTGGCAGCAGAACCCTGCCGGCACCGCCGTGTCCTATGTCTCGGCGCCGCTCAAATCGAACACCACGGTGATCGGCGCCGGCGCGGTCTATCTCTGGGTGCGCTCCTCGACGCCGGACGTCGACCTCCAGGCGACGGTCAGCGAGGTCCGGCCGGACGGCAACGAGACGTTCGTGCAGAACGGGTGGTTGCGGGCGAACGAGCGCAAGCTGTCGACGACCACCGACAACATCCTCCATCAGAAGAGCACCCTGCTCGATCCCGTTCCCAGCATGCTCACCTCCGACGTGACGCCGATGCCCAGGGGTCGCTTTGTCGAGGTTGTCATTCCTCTGTACTACGAGGGTCACGCGTACCGCGCCGGCTCGCGGATCCGGGTCACCATCTCGGCGCCGAACGGCACCCAGCCGGTGTGGTCGTTCGGCCAGACCGATCCGGCGGGCACCGCGAAGGTGTCGATCGAGTTCTCGAAGAAGATGCCGTCGAGCCTGATCCTCCCGGTAGTGCCGGGAGTCAACGTGCCGACCGGCCTGCCGGCGTGCCCGAGCCTGCGGAACGAGCCGTGCCGGCCGTACGTGGCGCTCGCGAACCGCTAGCCCCCGGACAGCGCCGCCGAGCACGACGCCGACGCCGGCGCCGAGGTGAACAGCTTGAAAGAGTCCGCGGAGGGCTTGGTCGCGTCGATGGTCCAGCTCAGGCGGAGCCCGTTGATCTCCCTCTGAAGCTGTGGGAGGCATGCGGCGTACGCGGCGACCTGACTGCGCAGACCAGCGAGCTGGGCTTCGCTCGGAACGCTCTGGAGTTGCCAGCTGAAGCGTTTGATCGACTGTTGCGCGGCGTTCGCGCGCGCGACCAGCCTGCCGGCGTGCTGCTGCGCACCGACCGCGGCTCGCTCGTCGCCCGCGACTCGCTGCTGGAGGGCTGCCACCTCCGCTTGTAGGGTCGCGACACGCTTCTCGGATCGCGCGGCGCGCGTGTAAGACGCGGCGCCAAACCCGGCGGCGGCGAGAGCGACGATGAGCACGATACCCGTCGCAAACCGAAGCACGCCGCGTGGGTATGCGCGGCCTCGGTGGCGCGTCGTTTGGCGGCGCCGCCTCGACCGCTCAGCGGCGGGGGCGTCGAAGCCGACACGGTTGAACTGCGTATTAGTCGCCATCCATGCCGTCCGTGGTACTGAAGCAACGTGTTCCCGTGAGTGGATCTTGCGAAAGCGTGCGTGGGGGCCCGAGTCCATCCGGGCCCCCACGAGCCAGCCCCCAGCAGGTAAGTGGTCAGCGCGGGTACGGGGCGTGTGTGATCGGATCGCGAACGGGCGGCGCCGGAGTGTTCGCAGACGCCTGGGTTGGGCTCCCGACGTGGAGGAGGGCGTGGGTCTGTGGATCACGCACGACGCTCGGGCCGTTGACTCGGGCCGGCACGAAGTTCGCGACCGGGTTCACCGGGTTGGTGTGCCGGACGGTTGTGCTGGATTGGGGGCTCAGCGCGACGATCAGCCCGGCAATCCCGATGGCGAACGCGGCCGCCAGCGCGAGGACCCAGCCGCTCAGCTTGAGCCTCGGTGTGACTTTCACTCCGTAGATGCCTTCTGAGGTGAACATGTGTGGGTGTTCCCTTCCGGTTGATTGGTGATGACTGTGAGTCCGCTACCAGTTCACGGTCGCGAAGCGGTGAGTCCGGGCGCTGTACAGCCGCGTCGAGCCGACCATGCACGACGCCGGCTTGTAGCCCTCGGCCTCGAGCACGCGGAGCCGGTACTGAAGCTGACCGGCGGACAGGTGCTGCGACGACCCGGTCGAGGCGGTCGCCACCCCGGTACCGCTCGCCGCGAGGCACAGTCCGACGGCGAGTGCGGCGCCACGTCGGATGCGCGACGCGGGCTTGCGCCCGGCACGGCCGTTCGCGGTGCGCAGCTCGTTCACGTGATGTGCATGAGCGGTGGAGGCAGCGATCTCGGCCTGGCGGGCGCTGACGACCGGTGCGTTGAGATGCGATGACATGAGGGTTGCTCCTCGGCTCGGCCGCTGTGGCGGCGGGTTCCCCGGCTGACCTTCCGTTCGGTCTCGCGGGCTCATGCCGGTACTGTCTCGCCGCGCCGGTTCCCCGCCCAGGGCGCTTGACCCAATGGTTCTGGGTCCTTTTACGCAGTCAGTAGGAGTGCCGTCAGGCCTGGCCGTCGGCGTGTCGGCGGAGCGCCTCCACGTCACGGATGTGCAGGCTGCGGCGCCCGGTCGTGACACAACCGAGCGCCCGCAGCGACGCCAGCGCTTTCACGGTCGCCTCGCGCGAGGCGCCACACCAGCTCGCGAGCTGTTCTTGGGAGAGAGGAAGCTCAACGGCGATTCCGTCGTCCGTGGGCTCGCCGAACTGCTCGCCGAGCTCGAGCAGTCGCCAGGCGACACGGCCGAGGGTGTCGAGCGCAGCGAACTCGAGCCGCTTCCGATCGGCGTCGCGCAGCCGGACCGCCAGGACGCGGATCAGCTCGTTCGCGGTGTCGGCATCCTGGAGCGCTCGGGCGAAAACGGATGCCGGGGCGACCGTCGCCTCGACCTCGCCAACCGCCAGGGCGGTTGCGGAGCGAGGCTCCCCGTCGAGAGTCGAGAGCTCGCCGATGATGTCGCCGGGTCCGCGAAGCCCGAGCACGATCTCGCGTGCGCCCGGCGCGATGCTCGAGATCATCACCCAGCCGCGCTCGATCACGAACACGCGCTCGGCGCGATCCCCCTGGGTGAACAGTGCCTGGCCCCGTCGGAACTGCACGCGGTGGCCGTCCCGGCGGAGGGCGTCAGTGAGCAGCGAAGGCACGGGGCGCATTCTCCAACAAGGGAGATGGGGCCATCAGCGGAACAGCTCGATGCGACCCCGGCCTCCGGCCTTGGCGCGGTAGGTGGCGGCGTCGGCGTTGGCGAGCAGTATGTCCGCGTCGCTGTGCCCGAACGCGATCCCGATGCTGGCCGTCAACTCGTGCTCCGCGCCTCCGGCGGTGAACGGCAGGCGGATGGCCTCGAGCAGGCGGCGGCCGACCGCGAGCGCGGACTCCTCATCGACGTGCTCGCACAGCGCGACGAACTCGTCGCCCCCGAGCCGCGCGATCGTGTCGCCCGGGCGGACGGCGGTCTGCAGGCGCCGGCTCAGCTCCACCAGCGCGGCATCGCCCGCCGCATGGCCGTGGGCGTCGTTGAGCTGCTTGAAGTTGTCGAGGTCGACGAACAGCACGGCGGTCTCGCCGCGGTCGCGCTCGGAGCGAGCGAGGGCGTGTTCCAGCCGGTCGCGGAGCAAGGTCCGGTTCGCGAGTCCGGTCAGGGGATCGTGCACGGCCTCGTGTCGCATGCGCTCCTCGTCGCGCAGTCGCGCGAGGCCGCTCGCGAGCGTATGCGCGACCGCCCGCACGAAGCTCAGCTCTTCCTCGGACAGGCCGCGCGAGGGGGCGACGAACAGCTCCCCGCCGGCGCCGATCGTGAGGCGCATCCGGGTCTCGGACACCGGGCCGTACGTCGCGAGCGCGGAGCCGTCGGCGAGTCGCACCTCCGCCGCGGTGACGGGCAGCAGGTTTCGCAGCTGCCCGATCGCCTCATTGGCAAGGTCCCCTGGGTCGGCGCCGGCGAGCGCGCGCTCGCCCATCGCCGCCACCGCGCGCAGGCGCGCCTCGGCGGCGCGCTGATCGGAGATGTCGCGTCCGACCGCGAGCAGCAGAGAGCCGGCGTTGGTCTCGACCACTCCCCAGCTCATCTGCCCGATGAACTCCGACCCGTCCCGCCGCAACCCCCACGCGGCGATCGTAAACCGCATCGGGTGCTCGGTTGCGAAGTACAGCTCCATGTTGCGCGTGTACCGCTCGCGGACGCGCTCGGGCCAAAGCGTCTGCACCGGTTGGCCGAGGAGCTCGCGCCGCGGGTATCCGAACAGCTCCTCGGCGACCGCGTTCACGAACACGATGCGTCCGTCGGGCGCGGCCGCCACGACCGCGTCGGGCAATCCCTCGAGCACCGCGGCCGGCGCGACCAGCAGCGGATCGAGCGCCGCATCCTCCTCGCTGCTCTCCCTCGGCCCCTCGTCTACGTCAGCGTCCATGACCCCACCTCTGTGACCCCACCTCGCGAACGCCCAGCGTACAACGCGCTCGTGCGGTTGGGGAGGGGCATCAGCGGGTGTCGGACCGGGGGTGTGTGCGACCTGTCAGGCACTGTGTGAGAAGCTGAACGCGCTCAGATCGATGTCGGGCTCGCCGTCGGTCAACCACTGCGCCACGGCCTCGCCGATCGCCGGCGAGTGCTTGAACCCGTGTCCCGAGCACGCGGACACGATCAGAACCGCGTCGTGCGCCGGGTGCCGGTCGATCACGAACCGGCTGCCGCGTGTGCTTGTGTAGAGGCACGACACGGTCCGCAGGGGCTCCGGGCCAAGCCACGGGAGGTGGGGCGCGATGCACTGTTCGTACATCCGATCGATCTCCGTGCGGGTCGCCGGATGCTGGCGGCCGTCGGGCGTCGTCGTCCGCTCATACAACTCGGCCGCCACCTTCATGCCCCGCTCTGGGCCGTCGACCGCGGGAAAGCCGTAGAACCCGTCGAGGTGGACGAACCCCTCCTGCTGTCCGCCGAAGTCCCACACGAACGCCGGCATGTCGCGTAGCTCTTCGAACCGTTCGCGGATCGGAAACCAGTACAGGAGCTGGCGGTAGACCGCGAACATGTCGCGGCCTTCCGGGAAGAGATCGCGGATCCAGGCGCCGGCGCACAGGAGCAGCTGCTCCGAGCGGTAGGTGGCCTTGTCGGTCCTGACGGTCACGCCGGCGTGGTCAGGTGACCAGCGCTCGACGTGTTCGTTCACGTGTATGTCAGCGCCGGCACGGCGGGCGAGCTCGAGTTGCGCGGCTACCCCTGCCTCCGGTCGTAGGTAACCCGCTTCCGGTTCGTAGTACCCGACGACCTCATCGTCGACCGTGAACATCGGGAAACGCTCCCGGATCTCGGGGTTCGCGAGATCCTCGTGCTCGATTCCGTATGTCAGCGCCGACGCGCGGGTCTCGTCGAGGAACTCGCTCGGCGGGCGGGCAAGCACCACGACCCCCGACTGGGTCAGGAGGTCGGTGCCGGTGGCGTGCTCGATCTCGCGCCAGAGCTCATGGGAGCGGCGCACCAGCGGGACATACTCCCGGCCCTCGCCGATCGCTAGCCGGGTGACCCTGGTGTCGCCGTGGGTGGAGCCCCACGGATGCGGTGGCGCGTACTGGTCGATTCCGATGACGTGGACGCCGCGCGCGGCCAGCTGGTAGCACGCGGCGCTGCCCATCGCTCCAAGTCCGACCACGATCACATCCGCGTTGCGCATGCCCGGGATGATCGCTGACGCTGCGATCCGACCGGGCGTGCATAACTCGCCAAGGCTCCACTCGTGCAGCCCCCCGCGCGCATATAAGCGTCTTAGGGGCGCTGATGTGCACGTTGGGGCTCGCGGACGGGGCGGTTTGTCGTGTTTTGCACCGCGCGGTCCCTTCATCGTGTGATGAAATAGCGACCGTGCCCACAACGAAGCGCAGCACAACCCGCCAGCGGGGCCCGCGGGACGAGCCCGGCGTGATGGTCGAGCGGATCACCGCCGCGGCGCGGGCGTCGTTCGCCGAGAACGGCTGGGCGGGCACGACGCTGCGGGGGGTGGCGCGCGAGGCGGGCGTCGATCCGGCGCTCGTCCACTACTACTTCTCCTCCAAGGAAGAGCTGCTCGACGCGAGCACGCAGCCGCCGGCGGAGTGGCTGGCGTCGATCGAGCGAACGAACCGCGTACCGATTCGGGAGCGAGGCGAAGCGATGGTGCGCAACGTGATCTGGGGCTGGGAGCAGCCCGAGATTCGCGAGACGCTGAGCTCGATCCTGATGACCGCCGCGCACGAGCCGCGCACCCGGGAGAAGCTTCGCGCGTTCGTCACCGCCAGCCTGCTGCCCGCGATCGCGGACCGGATCGAGGGCGAGGAGCGGTCGGTGCGGGCGTCGCTGATCGCCTCGCAGGTCCTCGGTCTGGTGATGATGCGGTGGGTGTGGGAGATCGAGCCGCTGGCATCGCTGCCCGAAGACGAACTGGTGGCGCTGGTGGCCCCGACGTTTCAGCGCTACCTGACCGGCCGCCTGCCCTGAACCGGGGCTGAGGGGGTCGGCTCGCCGGCGCCGGGGACGAGGTGGTCGCACGGCGTTTAGGCAGCTGGCGGGCGCTTTTCGCGCTGCCCCGGGAGAGCCGCCACCCGCCCACGCCGCGAGCGCCGGCGACCCGCGACCTGCCACGGTCCCGCTCGCCGGCGCCGAATGTCAGACCGCGCATGCTCCGAATCCCCTGGAGCGACGGCACTCCCTCGGGTCGACCTGCCTAGCTCGACAACGGAGAGGTTCGATCCTGACCTTGCCGTGTAACCCATGCCCCACATGCATCACACGACAAGGTCACGCCGAAGCGCGGCGATTGTCGAGCTGTGCAGGTTGTCCTGGCGCGCTTGACCAGGTCCAGAGGAACGCCCGCGCGGCCGCCCGGGCGCAACCGAAGCCCATGCGCACCCGAAGCCCGGCACCGCCCCAAATTTTTTCCGCGCCCCTCTTGATTTCATCACGTGATGAAGTTAGTCTCATCACGTGATGAAACTGCAAGCGCATGCTAGGAGCCGGGAAATGAAGATCGGTACGGACTCTCAGCGCCACGGCGTGATCGCCGCCGTGGTGTGCTTGGCGCTGGCGGCGGTGGTGGCGGCGATGGCGTCGCTCAACGTCGCCCTGCCGGACATCGCGCGCGAAACGCATGCCAGCCAGACCCAGTTGCTCTGGGTGATCGACGCCTATTCGCTGGCGTTCGCGGCGCTGCTCCTGCCCGGTGGCGCGATCGGCGACCGGTACGGCCGCCGCGGCGCGCTGATCGCCGGCCTCGTGATCTTCGGCGGTGGCTCGGCGGTGGCGATGGCCGCGTCATCGGCCTCTGAGCTGATCGCGCTGCGCGCGGTGCTCGGGCTCGGGGCGGCGCTCGTGATGCCGGCCACGCTGTCGACGATCACCAGCACGTTCCCGCCGGCGGAGCGGACTCGTGCGGTCAGCATGTGGGCCGGCGTAGCCGGCGGCGCCGCGGTCCTCGGGCTGCTGGCGTCGGGCGCGCTGCTCACCGGCTTCTCGTGGCGGTCGATCTTCGGCCTCAACGTCCTTCTGTCCGTGCTGGCGCTGGCCGGAACCCTGCGGTACGTGCCTGAGTCCGCGGATCCGGACGCTCCCCGGCTCGATGTCGGCGGCGCGCTGATCGCAGTTCTCGCGCTCGTGGCGCTCGTCTTCTCGGTGGTCGAGGCTCCGACCTACGGGTGGCTCGCGGGGCGGACGGTTGGCGGCCTCGCCCTCGCGGTCGTGCTGATCGGCACCTTCGTGACCTGGGAGATGCGGCAGGACCACCCGCTGCTCGACCCCCGCGTCTTCCGCCCGCGGTCGCTGACGGCGGGGAGCATGTCGATCCTCATCCAGTTCTTCGCCTTCTACGGCTACACGTTCATCATCCTGCAGTACCTGCAGCTTGTTCGCGGTGCGACGCCGCTGCTCGCGGCTCTCGAGGTTCTGCCGCTGGCGGTGGCGATGATGCCGACCTCGCGGATGGCGCCGAGGCTCGCCGTCAGGTTTGGAAGCGGCAGGGTGTGCGCCGCCGGCCTGCTCCTGATCGCCGCCGGCCTCGGAATCGTTGCCCAACTCGGCACGAACAGCAGCTACTTCCTCCTGGCCGCCGGACTGCTGGTGCTCGGGGTCGGCATGGGGGCGGCGATAACGCCCGCCACGACGGCCATCACCGAGGCGCTCCCGTCCGCTCAGCAGGGCGTCGGATCGGCGCTCAACGATCTCTCCCGCGAGGTCGGGGGCGCGCTCGGGATCGCGGTCATCGGAAGCATCCTGACCTCGACATACAGCAGCCATGTCGACATGAGCGGACTGACCGCACGGGTCGCCGCGACGGTGAAGGGGTCGTTCGCGGTCGCCGCCCACCTGGCAGCGCCGATCCCTGAGCGTGCCCACGCCGCATTCCTGACCGGAATGAACCACGCGCTGCTGGCGGCGGTCTCGGCCGCGGTGCTCGCGGCCGTCGGGGTGGTCGGCCTCCTGGCCCGCAGGTCGACCGGCGACGAGCCGGTCGACGAGGTTCAGCTGGTTGCCTCGCGCAGCACCGCCACGAGCCGCGCCACCGCCGCCGTGTAGGCGTGCTCGGGTGGCTTGGCGTAGCCGACGACGAGGGCAGGAGGGTGAGTGTGTGCGCCGTGCGCGTACTCGCCGAGCCCCTGCAGCGAGAGGCCGCGCTCGCCGGCGCGGGCGACAACATCGTCCTCGTCCACCCGGCGGGCAGCTCGAGCAGGGCATGAAGCCCCGCGGCGACGCCGGAGATGCGAACCGCGGGCACGTGGCGCTGAAGTGCGGCGACGAGCCGGTCGCGCCGGCGCCGGTACACCAGACGCGAGCGCCGGATGTGCCGGTCGTAGGCGCCCGAGCCGATGAGCTCGGCGAGCGCCAGCTGGTCGACGGCGCTGGTGTTCCGGTCGGCGATCGCCTTGGCGGCGAGGACGCCGTCGACCAGGTGCGCCGGTACGACGAGCCAGCCGAGCCTGATACCAGGCGCGAGGGTCTTGCTCGCAGTTCCGGCGTACACGACCCGCTGCGGAGCGAGCGCCTGGAGCGCGCCCAGCGGGTGGCGGTCGTAGCGGAACTCGCCGTCGTAGTCGTCCTCGATGATCAGGCCCCCGGACGCGTGGGTCCACTCGGCGACGAGAGCCCGGCGCCGGGCAGCGAGCGGCGTGCCGATCGGGAACTGATGAGCGGGTGTGAGCAGGGCGACGTCGGCCGAGCCG
>Ga0335078_10006407_pt1 | contig 17423 bp, 9 predicted proteins | sample Lox_Sample_32_FD_206711 | JGI IMG/M metagenome (GOLD analysis project Ga0335078, IMG submission 206711) | Soil microbial communities from Loxahatchee National Wildlife Refuge, Florida, United States - Lox_Sample_3.2 | ecosystem: Environmental > Terrestrial > Soil > Wetlands | place: USA: Florida... | reverse complement strand
AGGCTTTCGCGGTCCCATCCGACAAATTTGCATTCAAACGATGCGAGTTCAGATCGACGGCATCCAGAGAAACTTCGTGATCGCTAGAATTGCGGAAGGAAGCGGACACAACCGCGAGCTGGGGGAAATCATCGTAGGCCTCCACAACCAGCGAGAATTCCAGGCCCGCTTTTGAACTCTTGCCGGGAATTTCGACCCTTCGCCCGCGGCCAAGTTTGCCTTTTGCGTCGGAGATACGGGCCTGGGCAAGATCGAAAATAATGTCGGTGGTTTTATTCCCGGAGGTGTTAACGCGCAGCCCAGCTTGGTTTCCGCTGTCGTCCAACGTGAGCTTCTGCCCGCCAGAGAACAAATTTCCGGCTACGTAGCCCTTTGGGTTTACGACAAACTCGGCCCGCGGTGTAGTCACGACGACTGAAGTTGTACTGACGCTGATTTGAATCTGAGAGGCTTGCGCTGGCGTTGAACCCGGCGTTGCCTGTTTCGTGCACCCGGTCAAGCCAGCCAGCGCGAGACAGCAAAGGACAAGAAAAGTTCGCAGACTCGCGCCGGTTTTGTCGAAATGTTTCACTCGCAGGAAAGCCCGTTTCATTTTGTTATCGTCCGTTTGCCGGAATGCCTTTGAACTGCGCGAACATCCGCTCGGCATTCAAATGGTAGACCTTCTCCAGCACAGCGTCTGGCAGACCCAGACCGTAAATCTTCCAGCGTCCCTGGCCCGGATATCCCCAATAGTCAAAATATTCGTCTTCCGTTTCCAGCCAGCGGAAATAATTGCGATACATTTCCGGCACAGGCTCAGAGTCCGTGCCAAACATGATTCGATCTTGATAGTCGGCAAAAAACTTCGCCGCTCTTCGCGGCTGCCGTCCCAGCTCTGCCTGGCGCGCGCCGAATTCAACCATCATGTTCGGATAGCGGTCGAGCCAGGAGGAAACCGCATCGAGATTTTCCGGCCAATTGGCGACATGCAATGCAACAAACGTGGTATGAGGATGGCGTTCGATCACGCGATTGCGCTCGTCCAAGAGCTCCCGCTTCGAGGGAAAGCCGTGATCGTAGAAACTCCACGAAGGATTTTCTTTCAGTTCCTCGTAACGCTCGTTGTTCGCATCCACCGGCGTGAAAAATGCTTCCGGATCGGAAGTATGAATTGCCACCGGAATTCCAAGGCGTCCGCATTCCTCCCAGACCGGATCGAGCCGGGGATCATCGATCCGCAGAAATTTCCCGTTGGCATTGCGAACTTCGAGGCCCAGATCTTTCAGCAGTTTCAGCCCGCGCGCCCCACGGCGAACCGCGTCATCAAGCTGCGCAACCATTTCCTGGCTGAAATTCGGATCATTCACCTTACTCCAGTCAATCTGCGTGAACACGATGAACCGGTCTGGATATTGCTTCACAGTTTCGTCGAGCACTTTCTGGAGACTCTCGCCCCAGCCCCCAGTGAGAATTACGATTTTCTGAACATTTACTTCATCCATGGAGTGCACCAGCCGCGCTGGCGGGATGCGCTCGCCAATGCCGCGCGCATCGTCTACGTGATTGTGGATGTCCCAGACGGCAAAGCGGGCGCGTGTGACCTCGTGGCTTGGCACGTGCAACATGGAACGCGGATGGAAATCGCGAAGCAGGAGCGTGATTCGCTCTTGTGCGCCGGGTTGCTCGCCATATTTGATCTGCGCCAGCGCGACATATGCAATCAACAGCGCAACGATCAAGGCTGACACTGCGTATTTCGGAGATAAAGGGCGCACGCAAGACCTCCGCGCAGTTCCAAGTGTCGCAGGTTTTTCCCTTGACAGCAAAAGAAATCGAAAGTAAAAGTAGCAAATCGAAGCAAAGCGTTCCGGCCCTGCCTGTGGCCTTCCAGAACGCCCTGAATGATTTTCGACCCAGGCGAACAAGGAGCTCTGCCATGGCTCATCGTCGGTTTAGTTCCTCAACCTGTTTGACTGTATTGCTGTTGCTGATTTCCGCCTTGCCGTCCTGGGCGCAGAGAGATACCGGCGGTATTGCGGGCACGGTGCACGACTCCACTGGCGCCCTGGTTCAGGGTGCACAAATCACGGTCACCGATGAAGACCGAGGCACCAGTTTCACAACGCAATCGAATGAGCTAGGTCAATTTGTGGTCAGCCCGCTCAAGATTGGCCGCTATCGGGTGACGGCGGAGAAGACCGGTTTCAAGCGGTCCGTAGCCGGGCCGATTGTGGTTAACGTCGACGAACGGCCGGCCGTCGACATTACATTATCCGTCGGCAGCATCCATGAGGTCGTCGAAGTCACGACTCAGACTCCATTGCTGCAAACCGAAACCTCTGATCTGGGCCAGATTGTGAATAGCCGCCAGGCGCAAACCCTCCCCCTGAACGGACGCAACTATGCCCAACTGGCTTTGCTGGGTGCGGGCATTGCGCCCAGTGAACCCGGCTCGCGCGTGGAAACAAGCTACGGCTTCAGCTCCAACGGTTCCCGTTCCTTGCAAAATAATTTCCTGCTTGACGGCGTTGACAACAACTCCAACCTCGGCGACGTTCTGACCGGTCAGGCTTATGTGATTCAGCCTTCCGTCGACGCCATCGAAGAGTTCAAAGTCCAAACCAACGCTTACAGCGCGGAATTCGGGCGGGGCAACGGCGCGGTTTTAAATGCGGTGATCAAGTCGGGGACCAATGGTTTTCACGGCGACGCATATGAGTTTTTCCGCAATGACGTGCTCGACGCCAGGAACGCGTTCGATATTTTCGGCCGCCAGCCCTATCACCAGAACCAGTTTGGCGCCACACTCGGCGGGCCGATTATCAAAGACCGCACCTTTTTCTTTGTGGATTACGAGGGCTTCCGTGTGGCCCAGGCCTTGCCGCAGCTTTCCGCGATTCCTACGCAAGTCGAGATTGGAGGCGATTTCTCCTCGTTTCTTACCAGTACGGTTGCGCCGCAAGTGGATAACGACGGAGACGTGCTCCCCGGCACAACCGCCCGCGATTGCAGCGGTAATCCGACTTACTTTGGCGAGGTTTTCAATTCACGCCTCACCGAGCAGAGGACGATTTCTCCGCAATATCCCAACGGCTATTGCGGCGTGCCCATCGGGGTGGACGCTTCAGGAAATCCGACAAATATTTTCCCCAACGGTGGGATCGATCCCCTTGCGGCCCGCCTCTCCGCGCTGTTTCCCCTTCCGAACGTTGATATTAACGGTGCTAATTTTCTGGCCGAGCCAAAGAGAACATACAGCCGCAACAACGCTGATATTCGTATCGACCACAAAATTTCTGACAAGGACAGTCTGTTCGGCACCTTCAGCTACGAGACGCAGCCGAGTTTCACGCCCTCCCCATTTCAAAATGAACTCGACGGCGGCGCGTTTTCCGATGGATTTGAGGATGACTCGTTCCGCAGCGTGGCCATCAGCGAGACCCATCTCTTCTCGCCCAATCTCATCAATGAATTTCGTCTCGGTTATAACCGCATCAACTCGCACCGCTTTCAACTCAACTCCAACGAAAATGTCTCTTCCAATCTGAACTTTCCCGGCGTGCCATTCGGGCCCAACCTCGGCGGCTTGCCGCAGATCGGGATTGCGGACGGCACCGCGACCATCGGCAGCGCCGGCTTCCTGCCGGCGATTGAGAAGCAGAACAGCTATGTGTTGACCGAGAACCTGACGTGGGTGCGCGGTCGCCATACTGCCAAATTCGGAGGGGAAATCCGCCACCAGGAATTCACCTTGTTCGAGCCGGCAGCGGCGCGCGGCACGATGACTTTCGGCAGCGACTTCACCGACAATCCGGCTTCGCCCGCCACCGGTGGCGAAGCCTTTGCAACTTTTCTGCTTGGCGTGCCGGATTCCGGCGAAATCACCAGCCTGCATACGGTCGATTATCGCCGGCCCGTCTATGGCCTCTACGCGCAGGACGATATTCGCGCCACGCAACGCCTGACCTTAAATCTCGGCTTGCGCTACGACTTATTCACCACCGTCAAAGCGAGTGGCAATCAGCAGGCAAATTTCGACTTTTCGTCCGTATCTTTGATTGTCCCCAAGGGGCAAACCGCGCAGCTCACTCCATTTCTTTCTCAGAACATCCCCATTCAACGCAACGGCACGAGTGGGCTGATTCCGACTGACCTTCACAATTTTGCGCCGCGGATCGGCTTTGCCTACCGAATGAATGACACTGTGGTGGTGCGCGGAGGCTATGGCATCTTTTATGGCGGGGATGAAAACGGCCCGTATTCCAATCCTAGCCCCGGATTCAACCCGCCGTTTTTCGTGACCCAGTCGTACACGCCTCCGTGTTTTTTGCCTTCCGCCAACCCTGCTCTGGGGCCAAACGATTGCTCGATCCCAGGATTTAATGTGCTGGCCCAGGGCTTTCCGGCAACCGCTCTCACCGATCCCAACACGCCGCTGCTGTTTTCTGTTTCGCCGAACCTGCGGACGCCCTATACCCAGCAGTGGCATTTGGGAATCCAGGACCAACTGCCCGGCGATAGCGTGCTGGAAATTTCCTATGCCGGCTCGCACGGCGATCATCTTTACAACTATTACAATGGCAACCAGGCCGTGCCCGAGGTCGGATTTTGCACCACCTCCCCCAACACGATCGGCAATTGCCCGACTGATGCCCGTCGTCCGGCCAAAGTTTGCGACAACAGTGTTTTTCCTCCCAGCTGCAACGATGTTTTTGATACCGCGATCAACCAGCTGCGCTCCGATGGATTCTCCAATTACAACTCGCTGCAAGTGCGATGGGAAAAGCATTTTTCGCACGGCCTGCAATTCGAGGCTTCTTACACCTGGGCGCACGCCCTGGATGACGCTTCCAGCGCCAACCTCGGTTCGCTTAACAATGGGGACTTCCGCGATCAGCGCTTCCCGGCCCTCGAGTACGGGAACGCGGATTTCGATGTGCGCCACCGCTTCGTCATGAGCTACATTTACCAGCTTCCCTTGGGCAAAGGAAAACAATTTGGCGGAAACGCCAGCGGCGCCTTGAATCAAATGATCGGCAATTGGCAGATTGCAGGCATCGTGACCGCGCAGGCAGGAAACTGGTTTACGGTCACCGATGCTTTAACCAACGTTTCGACGAGCGACGGCGGCGGAGGAGTTGGATTTTTCGACGTTCGGCCGAACGTCGTAGGCAATCCGAATGGAAAACCTTGTCTTCCCGGAACATTTTTTAACACGTGCGCGTTTGTGGACAATCAGATAGCGTTTACGTTCGGGGATGCGGGGCGGAACATTGTTCGGGGGCCCGGCTTGCAGAATTGGGACTTTTCGATTTTTAAAATGTTTCCCATTCGCGAGCAGATGCGGGTTGAGTTTCGCGCCGAGTTCTTCAACGTGTGGAACCACGAGAACCCGGTAATCGAGCCGCTGGGACTAATCTCGGAGGAACCCCAACCGGTCGAGTTCGGCACGCCCCAATTTGGTTTTCCCCAAGGCGCCCGCGACCCCCGCTTTGTGCAGTTCGCCCTGAAGTTCTATTTCTGATTTTCTCGGCGGTTGACTGAATCGCCTGAACAGTGGCAAACCGGCTTGCTCGTTGGAGAACTTCTCAGCAACCTCGCTTGCTTGCAAGTGGAGCACGAGTCCAATCAATAGGATATGAGATCCGGGAGCGTATAACTTCCCATTGCAGCAGGGCTTGCACTGGCTAATCCCAAACCTGAGTCTGTTCCATTTCTGGAACGAATTACAGTTTCTGGTTGACAAGGGGCATGCCGCCCTTGTCATCTATCTTCTAAGATCGGAAGTTGCTCCACAACGGGCGCAGCAAGAGCTACTCAAGCGCTTCCCGCTTTTAGGACGTAGTCGATAACCTCGCCCTTTTGTGAAGTGTCAAAAGCCAATTGTGCGAAAGCCGCGGGACGGGCATCCCGCATCATCTCGAAATCGGTCCCCGAATATTAGTTGGCTATGGAGAAGTGGCCATGGCATCAGTAGCGAGTACGATTTCTGTTTTCATCGTTGCTGAGAATTTTCTGCTGCGGGAAGCGCTGACCAGAATTCTCAATCGAAAGAACGATATCGAAGTAGTGGGGTCGGCTGCCTTTTCCGCTCTCGTGATAGAAGAAATTGCAAGTCATGCCCCCCACGTGCTGCTGCTCGATCTTCTTCCCGAAGCTTCTCACGATTTGAGCGTGGTGCGAGCATTAGTCAAGCACTTTCCAAGTCTAAACATCATCATGATCGACATGGATCCAGCCAAAGAGCTGTTCCTTCGCAGCGTGCGCACGGGTGTGGCCGGCTATTTGCTTAAGGATGCCACGGCAGCCGATGTGGCCGCAGCAGTGCGGAGCGTAGCTAGAAATGAAGCCGTCTGCCCCCCCGAATTATGCCGCGTGCTCTTTGAGTACTTGGCGCAAACGCGAGGCGCTCTGCCCAGTCTAAGCATGAAGCAGGAAACCGGGCTGACCCGCCGGGAGCAGCAATTGATCGAGATGATCAGCCGCGGCTTGACTAACAAAGAGATTGCCACTGCGCTGAATCTCTCCGAACAAACCATAAAAAATCACGTCCACCGAATACTCCATAAGTTAGGCGCGCAGGATAGGCTTGTGGCGGTGGAGGTCTGCCGGACGCAGGGCTTTCTCCATTCCTGAAATAGCTGGCTGCCTTCTTCTCCGTTCCAGCGAAAGCGGGGTAGTATCTTTTAGGTACTTCATTCGCCCTGTCCAGTACCTCCGAGTACCCTTTGATCTACTAAGTTCACGCCTTTGCGCTTTACTCAGAGCAAGATCGAAATTGAGCCTTTTCTTTTATGCCGAAGCGCCCATACTGCGGCCCTGAGGTTTGTGGGGATGCAAACCGTCCGCGTGCTGGTCGCAAACCGGCCCCGTCTGATGAGAGACCTTGTTCTCGCTACTATCGCCGATGAACCGGATATTGATGTGGTAGGGGTGGTCGAAGACGAAGCAGGGATTTTCATTGCGGTGGAAAAGTCGCGTCCGGATTTTCTGATCATTGGACTCGATGCCGCAGAACAGCGCCCGAAGATTTGCGATCTTCTGCTCGATTGCTTTCCCCACATGCGAATTTTGGCTGTGCAGGCAGAACACAATAGCGCCATGTTCTATTGGGCCTGTCTTGAGATTCGCTCGAATCAAGTCGAGAGCTCAGAAGCCGGGATTCTAAGCACGCTGCGGGGCGGCAAGCTGTTCCGCTCTACAAGCCCGGCAACGCGCAGCAAGTCGCGGGCGAATTGACCGGGAATGCTTATTTCACCTTTTTTATCAGAGGGTTAGCTCACTCAATACCTGGTAAGTGAGGGGGCGAAGCCCTAAGGAGTCGAGTATGTTAGCAGGCCAGCCGTGGGACGAGAGGACGAGCCAACGTGCCGTTCACGCAAACCGACAGCCGCAAGACTCGGAGTCTCACTGGTATGCGGCGTACACCCTGTCGCGCCATGAAAAGCAAGTGGCCCGGCAGCTGGAGGAACGCTGTCTGGATTACTTTCTGCCACTTTATAAATCCGTGCGACGCTGGAAAGACCGGCGCAGGCAAGTGGAACTTCCCTTGTTTCCCAGTTATGTTTTCATCCGTATCGCGTTGAAGGATCGCCTGCGTGTTTTGACCCTGCCAAGTGTTGTGCAATTTGTCAGCTTCAACGGCAGACCTGCCCAGCTTCCCGAATCAGAGATTGCCGCCCTGCGCAGCGGCTTGGCCGGAAACCTTGTGGTAGAGCCTCATCCCTATCTCAAGGTGGGAAGGCGAGTCCGGGTTCGCAGCGGCGCGTTTGCCGGGATGGAAGGGATTCTGAGGCGAAAAAAGGAACGCTTCCGAATAGTGTTATGCATGGATCTCATCATGCGTTCCATGGCGGTCGAAGTTGATGAATCCGACATCGAACCCACCTTTTGACAATTAATGCTGTCGCGCAAGCCTTATTCCGCTGCGCCCCTGCCTCCCATCGTGTGACTTGTAAACAGCGTAGAGGTCTTATGAACAACACGAGAAGTTATATGGACCTGGGCAAGAAAATGTTGTCGGTGTGCCTGATACAGACGGTGCTTTGCATGACTTCGCCGGCACAAGATCAATTTGACTCCCACGACCGCCGCACCCATTCCGTTGACGAGTCTGACTCACGAGCGGAGTTGGAAGCGGAACGGTTAGTCTCGCTTTCTGCTGACAAAATTATTGCGCTTCTTCAGGAGGAACCTGGTCTTCTGTTGCAGGTCAAGAAACTGCTGGTCCGAAAAGCGTTTGAGCAAGGCCGATTGCTTGACCCCCAGGACCTGACCGACGAAGCCTTGTACCGCCTAATCGGGAGAGATGAAAATATCCGCGTGATTGTAACGAGGGAAATTGAGGACCGCCAGTATGTGCGGGTGAAACCAAGCAGAGAGGAGTTAAGGCGGGAGGAGCAGTTGAGGACGGCGCAAACTGCTGGTGAAACGGCACAGGAAGAAGCGGCGGTCAAAGCCGGCAAGAGCCAGGAAGAGGCGTATTGGTCGCAGCGCGACAAAGAAATGCTTGATGCGGCCCCCCCCGGCGGAAGTTCGGCGCAACCGACCGCTCCACCAGCCCCGCCTCAAGGGCCGCTAAATCCTTCGACCGACCAGCGGCGTGCGATTGAGCTCGCACAGGCGCAGACTTACGAAGGTGACTACGCAACCGGATTGCCGATGGATGTATTCGGGATGCAGCGGATTAATCCCGATCAGTTGTCTGCTCTTTTGAGCCAGTCATCGAGCGGCCTGCCTCTGGGCACAGCCTCGCAGTTGGAGTTGGCGAGTGCATCTGCTCCCGGTGCGGTAGCCGGTCTGACGGGCGGAGCGCCGCTCACACCATTTGGCGGAGTCGCGCCCGGCGAATTCCCGCAGTCGACCCAAGCGCAGCAAGCACAGCAGGCCAGTCTGGTTACCCCTCGGCGCACCTCTCTTCCGTCGATTCCACAACGCCCAGTCCTGAAGCACCGCCCCAATCCCTACGCGGACGTTCCCTCGCTCTATGATCTTTACTCCCAGTATTCCGGCGGCACAAGGATGCTGGAACGCTTCGGCATGGACGTATTTCAAAATGGTACTGGCAATTTTGACCAGTTACCGATGGATGTGCCGGCAGGCCCTGACTATGTCTTGGGGCCGGGGGACGGCCTCAGTATCGACCTCTGGGGAGGGGTCTCACAGCGCTTGCGCCGCATGGTGGATCGGGAGGGCAGACTGCCCCTCCCTGAAGTCGGAAGCATTGAAGTAGCCGGCCGCAGCCTGGGCGATGTGCAACACCTGGTGCAAACCGCTCTACGCAGCCAGTTCCGCAACGTTGAAGCTGATGTCTCCCTGGCGCGCTTGCGGACGGTTCGAGTCTATGTAGTTGGGGATGTGCGGTCCCCTGGCGCTTATGACGTCAGTTCTCTTTCGACACCGCTAAACGCGTTGTACGTGGCAGGAGGACCCACTTCTGCCGGTTCGTTGAGAATTCTGAAGCATTTTCGCGGCAAACAACTTGTCGAGCAGGCTGATGTTTACGATCTGCTCTTACACGGGATTCGCGGCAGTTCTCTGCGCCTGGAAGCTGGAGATACGGTCCTGGTACCGCCTTTAGGCGCGGAAGTGACAGTCGAGGGCATGGTTCGTCGGCCTGCGGTTTACGAATTAAACGGAGAAACGAACCTTGCACAGGTTCTGGAATTGGCGGGGGGAGTGTTGCCTTCCGGAACGCTGCGCCATGTTGATGTCGAACGCGTCGAAGCTCATGAGACCCGGACCATGTTGGCACTCGATATACCGGAAAACAACGGTCAGGATGGGGTTCGAAATGCGCTTGAGAACTTTGCCATACGCGACGGCGATAAAGTCAAAATTTCGCCCATCGTGGCATTTGCCGACAAAACCGTTTACGTGGATGGGCATGTTTTTCGTCCCGGCAAGTACGCCTTCCGCGACGGAATGAAAATTACGGACCTGATCAAGTCATATCAGGACGTGCTGCCCGAACCTTACAAGCCCCACGCCGAAATCATTCGTTTGCAGCCGCCCACTTACATTCCAGAAGTGCTTGCCTTCAATCTCGATGATGCCTTGGCCGGGAAGGAACAGGATTTACCTCTGAGGCCCTTTGATACGGTGCGGATTTTCGGGCGCTATGATTTCGAAGATCCGCCGGTAATTACAGTGACAGGTTCAGTCAGGGACCCAGGCGACCATGTCACCAACGGAGCTACCCGCCTGTGCGACGCCATTTTCCTCGCAGGAAATACAACACCCGACGCGGAGCTTGACGATGTCCAGGTCTTCCGTAAAACCGACGGCGGCAAATTGAAAGTTCTCAGCGTGAACCTGAGCAAAGCACTGGCCGGCGATTCGAGCGCCAACATACTGTTGCAGCTTAAGGACCGCGTATTTGTTCACAAGAACCTGGCACGGACCGATCCTCCGAACGTTGCGATTGAAGGCGAGGTCGCGCACCCGGGCAAATATCCCTTAGGGGAAGGCATGAGCGCGGCTGATCTGGTGCGGCTGGCCGGTGGTCTAAAGCGTAGCGCATATACCGAAGAAGCCGACTTGACAAACTATACGGTGGAGCGCGGTGAGAAGGTAGTCGGAGACCATCAGACTGTTGCGATTGCTGCCGCGCTAGCCGGTGAGCCCGATACCGACGTTCGCCTCCGCGATGGCGATGTGTTGAGCATTCGACAATTGACGGGTTGGAACGACGTGGGTGCGACCATCACGGTAAAAGGAGAAGTGCTGTATCCCGGCACATACGGAATCAACGAGGGCGAAAGGCTGAGTTCAATCATCGAGCGCGCCGGGGGCCTGCGCTCAGATGCCTACGCATATGGGGCGATCTTCGAGCGGGTCCAGGTGCGCGACTTGGAAGAAAAGAACCGCTCTCAGTTGATTCGCCAGGTGCAGGACGAAGGCGCGGGACTGAAAACAGTTGACGACCCGCTTTCAAAGGAATCAGCCGTATTGCAGTGGAAGAATACCCTGGAGAAACTGCAAAATACCCCGCCCCAGGGGCGCGTGGTGATCCACATCTCCCGCAATGTGGACAAATGGGCCAACACACCCAACGACATTCAAGTGCGGGCGGGCGATGTGCTCTATATCCCCAAGCGGCCGAATTTCGTGATGGTTGATGGAGCGGTTTACAACCCAACCGCGGTTACGTTCAAGCCGAACAAGAGCGCCGAGTGGTATTTGAAGCAATCGGGCGGGCCGACAATCATGGCCAATAAGAAGGCGATCTTCGTCGTCCGGGCGGATGGAACTGTAGTCGGAGGCAAAGGCGGCATGTTTGTCGGCGGTGCCACAGAAGCAGCAATCCAACCCGGGGACATGGTCGTGGTTCCGGACAAAGCCTTTGGCGGCGGCATTTCCTGGCGAAATACACTACAGGTCGCCCAATTGGTGTCCGCGGTCGGCATCGCGGTTCAGGTGGCCAGAGGTTTCTGAGCGGATTGGGCGCGCATGAGGTGGAGTGTTGCCGGGCCAGTCTTGTCGTTCCTTCTGATCGCGTTTGCAGCGCAGAATGTGCAAGCTCGGCAGGTTGAGAGTGGGGCTGGCGAGGGGATTGGGACCCATGCGAATGGCGCTCGATCCGGCGAACCAAAATCAGATGCGGCCTTCGACCTTCCCCTGGGCGAGGATCCCGACGACCGCCCGATTTTTCCACTAATGAAGCATTTGGCGAACGATCAGAGGTGGTTCTGGACGCGTCCGCTGGAGCTCAAGAAACCCGATGTGTTTAAAGCGTTCGTCCCCTTTGCAGGTTTTACCGGACTACTGATTGCCAGCGACAGCTGGATCGCAAAGCAAGTGCCGGACAAACCAGATCAGTTGAACCGCAGCAAGACAATTTCAGATTATGGAGTTTATTCGCTCCTTGGGGCAGCCGGTGGGGCCTATGTCTGGGGACACCTCACCCATAACGACCACCTTATTGAAACCGGCTTCCTTGCCGGCGAAGCGGCCCTCAATAGCACCTTGGCCGCTTATGCTTTCAGAGAAATGACGCAGCGTCCGCGGCCTTACCAAGGCAACGGGAACGGTAGTTTCTTCCAGGGCGGCACCTCGTTCCCCTCAGAACACTCGGCAGTGGCCTGGTCGGTGGCGAGCGTCGTAGCTCACGAGTATCCCGGTCCAGTCACCAAGATCATGGCTTATAGCTTGGCATCTGCCGTCACGCTTACGCGTGTGACCAGTAAACAACATTTCGCGTCTGACGCCTTCGTGGGAACCGCCTTGGGATGGTATTTCGGGCGTCGTGTTTATCGTGCGCACCATGACCCGGAGATTGGCGGTGCGCCGTGGTCTGACCCATGGTCCGACCTGATTGAGAGTAAAGAAGAGAAGGAGAAAGGCCTTCGTAATCCCGCCAACATGGGATCGCCTCCGGTCCCGCTGGATAGCTGGGTCTATCCTTTGTTCGACCGGCTGGCTGCGCTCGGCTATCTACAAACCGCTTACCTGGGCATGCGGCCGTGGACACGCATGGAGTGCGCCCGCTTTCTTGAAGAGGCCGGCGAACAATTGGAGGTTGAGGGCGCCAGTGGCGAGGCGCGAAAAATCTATGAGGCCTTGGAAGAAGAGTTTGCGGGTGAGACCGCGCGCCGCAACGGAGCTGCGAACGTAGGCGCGAGTCTTGACTCGATCTACAGCCGAGTTACGCAAATCTCCGGGCCGCCACTGCGCGACGGATATCACTTCGGACAGACGCTGGTCAACGACTACGGACGGCCTTACGGACAAGGCTTCAACGATATAAGCGGCGCCACGGCCCACGCGACTGCCGGCCCGTTTGCCTTTTACGCCCGAGGCGAATATCAACATTCGCCTGCATCTTCGTCCGATCCACCTTCTGTACTGCAGGCGATCGCCAACGCCGACCTCACGCTTCCGGTATCGAATGCGGCGCCCGGAGTGAACCGCTTTCAATTGGTAGAAGGTTCAGTGTCACTCAATCTGCATAACACGCAGATCTCCTTTGGCAAGCAAAGCCTTTGGCTGGGGCCCGGCCAAGCGGGCCCGTTATTATTCAGTAATAATGCCGAATCAATCGTCATGCTGAAAATTGAGACAGTTTCGCCTTATCGAATTCCGCTGCTTTCACGCCTGCTGGGCCCGGTTCAAAGCGAATACTTCATCGGACAGCTTTCGGGTCAACAGTTTGAGTTCAATTCTCCCAATCTGCTCGGCCCAGGGAACATCAGTCCGCAACCTTTCCTCGACGGCTACAAGACCAGTTTCAAACCCACTCCCAACTTGGAGTTTGGTATGGGTGTGACGGCGCAATTCGTGGGCCCCGGTCTCCCGTTTACGTGGAGTAATTTCGTGCGCACTTTTTATGTTCATTCTCAAACCGGCCCGACATCGAACAATAACAACCCAGGGAAGCGCCTTTCCGCCTTCGATTTCAGCTATCGCGTGCCCGGTCTGCGAAACTGGCTGACGGTTTATAACGACTCCCTGGTGGTGGATGAGATCTCGCCCATTGGCTCAAGCCGGCCAACCATAAACCCGGGAATCTATATGCCGCAGGTTCCAAAACTGCCGAAGCTTGAAATGCGAGCGGAGGGACTGAAAGAGCCATTGACCAGCGAGTTCGCTCCCGGGTTCGTTTATTACGGCCAGCGCCGCTACCGTTCCGGATACACGAACAATGGAGACCTGCTGGGGAACTGGATTGGCCGGGCTGGCCGTGGCGGCCAGGGCTGGCTTACCTATTCATTCTCGCCACGCTCCAAGCTCCAGTTCGAATACCGGCTGCAGGAAGTATCAAAAGACTTCATTGGAGGTGGGCGCCTGGCTGACTATTCCGCCCAGAGCGAGATGATGCTGACCCCGAATGCTGGCGTTTCCGGTTTGGTGCAATATGAACAATGGCGGTTTCCAACCCTCTCTCCGAGCCGCCAATCAAACGTGACCGCTTCGATCCAGTTCACTATTTATCCCCGCTTACGGAGTGACAAGTGACCGGAGTTCTGTGGTGCATTCCACACTTAGAAGGTTGACTCAGGTTTCCCTGGCTAGCGTCTTCCCGCGCGACGGCAAAAACATCAGGAACGCAAGATGCATTCTTCAGTCGGCTTGAGCAGCCCTCCGCAAGGGCCAACCGGCAAAGCCCTGGCGCTTGATCTTCAACTGATTAAAACAGGCCGGCCCCGGGCTGCCGCGTCCAATTTCGGAGCCATGGTCGTGGCCGCGGAAGTGATAGCCGATTTGGCGACCATCACTTGGGCGGTGGCGCTGGGCTATGGAATCTACCGCCATCTTGCACTGGGGAAACACCTCCAGTACCGCGCGGGCTCGGTCTTCGGTCTGGCTTTCAGCTTGGCCGTGGTCATTGTCCTGATGCTGGATAGAACGGGAGCCTATCGCCGTGGCAACAGCCTGCTGCGAGTGCGGGAGACAGAACAACTATTACGGGTATCAGCTCTGGCATTTTTGTTGTCTCTTGTGGTGTCTTTTTTTACGAGCGTTTTGTTCTCCCGGTGGCTTTTGGTCTTGTGCCTCTTGTTGGTGCCTCTCGCGCTGGTGGTGGAAAAAGCTTTGATCCATTTGTTGATCCGCAATTTTCACTTTCGCGGCCGCGGAACCGAAAAAGTGCTGGTATACGGCTCGGGGTGCACCGGCCGGCGCGTATTCTCAGCCCTGACGCGTTCACCCAAGCTTGGCCTGGAGCCAGTCGCTTTTGTTGATGACGATCCGGTCAAAGCTGGCAACGTGATCTTTGAAATGGGGTACGAGCGCCGGCGCTCTGCCACGGTTGTCGAGGGACCGGTGAGCAGGGAACTGATCGCTCGCTTCGGCGTCGATCGAGTAGTCGTAGCCATTCCCTCGATAGGGCGCGAGAGCTTTCTGCAAATCGTCGAGGCGGCCCATGGCGCCGGCGCGAAGGTTTCCTTTGTGCCCAGCCATTTTCTGCCCTCCGATCCCCTCGTGGACTACCAGGATGTTGATGGAGTCCTCCTGGCATCGTTCGGCAAGCCCGCAGCGAAAGTCGGTTATGAGGCACTCAAGAGGACTGAGGATTTACTGGGGTCGCTGATTCTTATGCTTGCCGGAGCGCCGTTATTTGGGGTGTTGGCGGCACTGATCAAGTTGGATTCCGACGGACCGGTGCTGTTTAGGCAGGAACGGACTGGTCAGAACGGGACACCTTTCGGGATGTATAAGTTGCGCACCATGTACACGGATGCGCAGCCTTACGATTTCTCGCCGCGCGATTCGACCGATCCGAGGATCACCCGGATCGGGAAATTTCTGCGCAAGACCAGCCTGGATGAGCTGCCACAGCTTCTGAACGTGCTGGAAGGGAAGATGTCACTGGTTGGACCGCGGCCGGAAATGCCCTTCATCGTCGCTCAATACACGGAGCGCCACAGACAGAGACTGCATGTAAAACCCGGCCTCACCGGCCTCTGGCAGCTAAGCGGCGACCGGGCCTTCTGCATTCACGAAAATATCGAATACGATCTCTATTACATTCAGCACCGCAACTTGTTTATGGATCTCGCGATCTTGTTGCACACTTCGATTTTTGCCATGCGGGGAATCTAAGGGGAGCACAGTCCTGCTTATGGCCCCAACTGGAATCGACAAACCGGAACGAGTTATGAGAGACGACGTTACATTTGCCGTTCCCTTGCCTTCTGAATCCGAGGAGCGCGCGCAGCGCGAGAAGCGGATTGAGAAGGTCCGTCTTCTTTGGGGGCGGCGTCGTCTGCTGGCCCGCGCCGCAGTTGCCGGCATCGTAGTGGCCGCTCTAGTAGCTTTATTGTTTCCCAGCCACTACAAGTCCACTACTCGCTTAATGCCACCCGACCAGTCGCCGGGAGCGGGCATGAGCATGCTGGCGGCTTTGGCAGGCAAGGCAGGAGGTTCTTTCGCCGCTCTCGGCGCAGAGCTTCTGGGTCTGAAGACAAATGGCGATCTTTTCGTAGGCATTCTAAAAAGCCGCACCGTGCAAGATGACATCATCAGCAAATTCGACTTGCGAAGGGTTTATTGGGTAAAGCGCTGGGAAGACGCGCGCAAAATGCTGGACAGCCGGGTCAGCATAAGCACTGACCGCCGCAGTGGGATCATCACGATTGAAGTCTCGGACGCAGACCGCCAGCGTGCCCAGCAAATGGCCCAGGAATTCGTTGCCGAACTGAACCGCGTTGTCACCAGTTTGAACACGTCAGCCGCGCATCGCGAGCGCGTCTTTCTGGAAGGACGGCTCGCCGGAGTGCAAGGGGACCTGGAATCCTCTGAACAGGACTTCAGTCAGTTCGCCAGCAAGAACACCACTATTGACATCCAGACACAGGGTAAGGCCATGATCGAGGCTGGCGCCGCTCTTGCAGGGCAGCTGGTGGCCGCGCAGACCGAGCTGGAAGGATTGCGGCAGATCTACACGGACAACAACGTGCGGGTCAGGGCGCTTGAGGCGCGAGTGGAGGAACTGCGCCGGCAACTGCAAAAACTCGGAGGCCGAACCGGCGATGACCCTGCCGCCGATCAGGATGCAGGGGCGCTTTATCCGCCTCTCCGCAAGCTTCCTTTGCTCGGCGTAACTTACGCGGACCTTTACCGGCGTATGAAAGTCCAGGAAGCGGTTTTTGAAACGCTCACTCAGGAATATGAACTCGCGAAAGTTGAGGAAGCCAAAGAGACGCCATCAGTTAAGATTCTAGATCAGGCAGATTTTCCCGAGAGAAGGTCGCCTCCTTCCCCACTGGCGCTCATTCTGATTGGCGCACTGTTAGCTCCGGTGCTTGCGGGAGCATGCCTGCTCGGCAAAGAACGGTGGAGCGAGGCGGATCCCGACGATCCCGGCAAGCTCTTCGCGTCAGAAGTCTTCCACACCATTCAAACTCAATGGCCGTTGGCCTTCTCGCGGAACGGTTCGCATGAGGGCAAAAACGGCAACAGACCCTCCAAATGAGGCCATTAGCTGTTCCTGAAATCGGAACCTGCTGAGACGACGGACTGAACAACCAAATGAGCGCCACATTCCTTCAAGCCACTCCCGATGCTCATCATCTGCTGTCGCGGGGGAGTGCCTGGATGTTCGCCGCACGTGCCGGCAGCGCAGGGCTCAGCCTGGGTACGTACGCAATCCTGTCGCGCATACTCCCGCCCAGCGACATGGGAGCGTATTTTCTGGCTTCCAGCGTGGTCTGCTTCGGTGCAATTTTCGCCTCGCATGGCCTCAAGGATGCCGCGGTTCGGCTCATCTCAGAAAGTATGGGGAGAAGAGCGGCTGGAGAAATCCGGCGGGCCGTAGTGGTTGTGCTGGAGCTAGGGGTATGCGCCGTGACCCTAACAGCCCTGCTATATATGGCGCTCGGCCATTTCGTGGCGCTTAGCCTTTTTCATCAGGAAACAATGGCGTTGGCGACCGGGCTCATAGCCATTTGGATCGCAATGGCCGGCCTGCAGGGTATCGCCGCAGATATTTTTCGCGGGCT
>Ga0335078_10006406_pt1 | contig 17423 bp, 23 predicted proteins | sample Lox_Sample_32_FD_206711 | JGI IMG/M metagenome (GOLD analysis project Ga0335078, IMG submission 206711) | Soil microbial communities from Loxahatchee National Wildlife Refuge, Florida, United States - Lox_Sample_3.2 | ecosystem: Environmental > Terrestrial > Soil > Wetlands | place: USA... | reverse complement strand
CGCTCGCCGCCCAGGGCTACTCCGGCGGCACGAGCCCGTACCTCGTCTCGATGGGCTCGGTGTTCCTGCTCGAGGTCGTCTTCACGTTCTTCCTGGTGACGGTGATCCTGTTCGCGACCCGCGCCGAGGGGTTCGCGAAGAACCTCGCCCCGGTCGGGATCGCGCTCACGCTCGCGATGACGAACTTCGTCGCGATCCCGATTGACGGCGCGTCGATCAACCCCGCGCGCAGCTTCGCCCCGGCGATCCTCTCCGCGGGCTGGTCGGCCGACCGGTGGGCAATCCAGCAGGACTGGATCTTCTGGGTGGCGCCGATCGTCGGCGGACTGATCGCCGCGGTCGTCGAGCGCCTGATGCGGCCGAAGCCGTGAGCGCGGCCTAGGCGATCCCGAGAGCCGCGAACCCCGCGGGCGTGAGGACCGTCGCGGCGAACTCCGCCGGGGCATAGACGAGCGCGCCGCCCGGGCCGTCGACCCGCCGCCATTCGACGCCCTGCTCGCGGAACTCCGGACGCTCCGCCCCGACCTCGACCACCGACTCCACGGGGGCCATCGGCAGCCCGGGCCCGTCCTTCGAGATGCGGAGCGCGTCGGCCGCCTCGTCGAGGAGGATCCAAGAGAGCGGGACGGCGAGCTTCAGGTGCACCAGGCGGGGACGGAACTTGCTCTCGCTCTCCGTCTCGGTCCGGGAGAAGACGGCGAACTCGGCCCCCCCCACCGAGGCGAGCCGCTCGAACTGGAACGACCGTTGCCGGAAGTCGAGGACGTTCACTTCCAGGTCCGCGGCGGTCAGCACGGCCGAGCGAGGCCCGGCGGCCTATTAGCGCACCGACCGCGCCCGCCGGGACGGGGCCTCCCCCGGCGGACCGCCGCCTCGCCCCGAGGTAACCCTAATAAACGACCGCCCGTAGGCGCGCGCGGTCGGACGCGGATGGAATGAAACGCTCTTCGCGGGTTTGGAAGAAGCGCGGCCACATGCGCTGGAAGTGGCGCAAGAAGCGGATGCGCCGCCGCATGAGGGCCCAGAAGATGCGCAAGCAGTGAGGGGCGCGCGACGCGCCCCTCGCCAACCCGTTCCTTTCCCGGGATCTGGCGGCCGGATCTCACCGACCGAGGCGATCGAGCTTCCGGGCGTCCTTCGTCGCCTTCTTCCACTGGCGGTAGTGGTCCCGGCAGAGCGGCGCTCGCCGCCCCTTCTCGGGCAGGTCCGGGAGCCCCCGGCGGGCCTCCGCGAGCGCCAGGTGGCGGATCGACGGGGCGCCGCAGCCCGCGACGAGGCACGGCTCCGGTGCCTCCGGGGCGTGGTCGGGCGTCATCGGCGCGCCTGCTGGGCGACGATCCCCGCGACCAGCTCCGGGATCTCGTAGGGGAACCGGGCGACCTTCGCGCCGGCCTTTTCGAGCGCGGCGAGCTTCGTCTCGGCGGTGCCGCGCCCGCGCGAGATAATCGCCCCGGCGTGGCCCATCCGCTTGCCCGGCGGAGCGCTCCGGCCCGCGATGTACGCGACGACCGGCTTGGTGAAGTGGTGCTGGAGGTACTCCGCGGCCTCCTCCTCGGCGGTCCCGCCGATCTCCCCGACGAGCACGAGGACGTCCGTCTCCGGGTCGGCCTGGAAGTGGGGCAGCGCGTCAACGAACGACGTGCCGACGACCGGGTCCCCCCCGAGCCCGAGGCAGGTCGATTGTCCGAGCCCCCGCTCTTTGATGCCGTTCACGATCTCGTAGGTGAGCGTCCCGCTCCGGGAGACGACGCCGACGCGACCGGGGCGGAAGACGACGTTCGGGATGATCCCGACCTTCGCCTTGCCCGGAGCGGCGATCCCCGGACAGTTCGGCCCGATGATCCGGGTGCCGTGCGCGCGGGCGTAGTGGTACATCACGAGCATGTCGTGGAACGGGATGTGCTCGGTGACGACGGTACAGAGCCGGATGCCGGCGTCGACCGCCTCGACGAGCGCGTCCTTCGCGAACGGGGCCGGCACGAAGATGCAGCTCGCGTTCGCCTTCGACGCGGCGACCGCCTCCCGGACCGAGTCGAAGACGGGGACGCCCTCGACCGTCGCCCCGGCCTTGCCCGGGGTGACCCCCGCGACGACCGCGGTGCCGAACTCCTTCATCCCGCGCGTGTGGACCGTCCCCTGGTGGCCGGTGATCCCCTGGATCACGACTCGGGTCTGGGCATCGACCAGGACGCTCACGGTCGCCCTCCCGCGGCGGCCACGACCGCCTGTGCGGACGCCTTCAGGTCGGGGACGGACGAGATCCCGGCGGCGCGGAGGATCTCGACGCCCTCCTTCTCGTTGTTCCCGCGGATGCGCGCAACGAGCGGGAACCGCTCGGCGACCGGCACCTGCTGCATCGCCTCGACGAGCCCCTTGGCGACGGTGTCGCAGCGCGTGACCCCGCCGAAGATGTTCAGGAACACCGCCTTCGGGTGCGCCTGGGCCATCAGCAGGAACGCCTCCGTGACCTTCCGGGGATCGTCGGTGCCCCCGAGGTCGAGGAAGACGCCCGGGTTCCCGCCGAACTCCTTCAGCACGTCGAGCGTCGCCATCGTGAGGCCCGCCCCGTTCGCGATCACCCCGATGTTCCCGTCGAGCTGGACGAACGCGATCTCCTTCTCGCGGGCGATCTCCTCGAGGGGGGTCCGGTCGTCCCGGATCGCCGCGTACTCCGGGTGGCGGAACGCCGCGTCGTCCTCGATGATCACCTTCGCGTCGAGCGCGATCAGGCGATCGCCCACGAGCGCGAGCGGATTGATCTCCACGAGCTCGGCGTCCTCCCGGTCGAACAGCGTCCACAGCTGCGTTAACAGCGCGTCCAGCGACTTCGCGGCGGCGCCGGTGAGCCCGAGGCTCCGGGCGGCCTGACGGCGTTCGTAGGCGGCGAGGCCCGGGAACGGGTCGACGAGCTGGCGGTCGATCGCCGAGTCGGCGACCGACTCGATCTCCACGCCGCCCTGGCCGCTCGTGATCAGTACGGGGAGCCGGGCGCTCCGGTCCAGGGCGATCGACAGGTAGAGCTCGCGCGAGATCGCGACCTTTCCCTCGAGCAGCACCTCCTTCACGCGCTCGCCCTTGAACTCGAGCGCGAGGATCGCCTCGGACGCCGTACGGGCCTCGACCGCGGTCGCGGCGAATCGAACGGCGCCGCCTTTGCCGCGACCGCCGGCGAGCACCTGCGCCTTCACCACGCACGGGAGGGGGACCCCACCGGACGCGACGGCCGATTCCGCTTCGGCCGGAGAACGCACGACCTGCCCCGGGGGAAGCGCGATCCCGTACTTTCGGAACAGCTCCTTCCCCCGCCACTCGGCCAGCTTGACCATCGAAACCTCGCGGCCGCGAGCCGGGTACCTCTCTTAACGGCGGCGGCCCCGGCTCGCTCGCGGGCGAACTTTGGGCGCTAGGGGCGACGACGACCGCGGGCCCGCGGCGCCGCGCGCGACGTCCGGCGGGTCCGACCGGTCGGTGGGGCCGGCGCGATCGTGGCGAGGTCGCGGCCGAGGTCATCGAGGAGCTTGGCGGCGACGTCGGTCTTCGGCCCGCGGAGCCAGTGCCGGGGCTGGCCCCGAGGAAGCACCAGGACGGCCGCCTCCGCGGCCCCCATCGTGGCCGCGTCGTTCGCGACCACCCAGTCGGCCCCGGTCTCCTGGGCGAGACGACGTCCTTCCTCCTCCAGCGCGCCCTCCGAGCCGCCGCTCAGGAGCTTGAACGCGACCAGCCGGCACGGCGGGGGGGCGAGGCGGCGGAGCTCGGGGAGCACCTTCGGAGCCCGGGCGAGCGTGAGCGAGAGCGAACGGCGGTCGCGGGAGGCGATCTTCCCCGGGGTCGCCCGGACCGTGAAATCAGACAGCGCCGCCGGGACGATCACGGCGTCGGCCCGCCCCAGGTCGGCCCGCCGCGCGCGGGCGAGCGCGAGGAGGTCGGCGACGGTTCGCCACCGGCGGAGGGGGATCCACCCCGGCACGGGCACGCGCAGCGCCCCGGCCCACAGCTCCACGTCCGCGCCCCGCAGGTGCGCCTGCGTCGCCCAGGCGACGGCCGTCGTCCCGGAGCTCTCGTTCGTGACGGCCCGGACGTCGTCGATCGGCTCATGCGCCGCCCCCCCGATCACGATCGCCCGGCGACCCCGCCACGGCGGGACGCCGAGCGCGTGCACGACGGCCGCCGCGATCTCCTCGGGCGAGGCGACCTTCTCCTCGCCCTCGGTCTTCGGGCCGAAGAGGAACGTGACCCCCCACTGCTCGAGCTTCTGCCGGCTCTCGCGGAGCGCCGGGTTCTCGCCCATCAGCGAATGCATCGCGGGCGCGATCACGATCGGCACGTGACCGCCGAGCGCGACCGAGGCGCACGAGGTGACCGCGGTATCGTCGATCCCGTGCGCGATCTTCGAGATGGTGTTCGCGGTGGCGGGGGCGATCAGGAACAGGTCGGCGCGCCCCTCGCCCGGTCCGAGCAGCGTGACGTGCTCGACCATGCCGGAGAGCTGCAGGACGGGCGGGTGGCCGGTGGCGAACTCCACCGCCTCGGGAGTCACCATGCGGGCCGCTTCGGGGCTCATGACGGCATGGACGTCCGCCCCGTGACGGATCAGCTCCCGCGCGATCTTCGGGACCTCCACGGCGGCGATCGAACCGGTGATCCCGAGGACGATCCGACGTCCGTCCAGCAGGTGGGTGGTGCGCCCGCGGATCGCCCGGGTGGGGTGCATCGTGCGCCTCGCCGGCACGAACGCCGGCATCGGCTAATAGGCGCACCGGCCCGAGTCGTTTAATGGGAAAGACGTTCGGCGCCCCCGTGGCGTCGACCGAGCACGGGCCCGCTCCCCCGGGAGGGACCCCCCGGCCGGGTCCGTCGACCGTCCCGGGGCTGCCGATGGTCTCGGCCGAGCCGACCGGCCCGGCGCCGCCCCGTCGACCCCCGCCGGCCCCGACGGAGGTCGAGCGGGGGGTCGTGCTGTTCGACCTCGACGGAACGCTTCTCGACGACCTGGGACGGATCAGCGAGGTCGCGGCCGACGTGATGCACGGCACGTTCGGGACGCCCCCCGACGAGGCCCGGATCCACTACCTCGCCACCACCGGCATGCCGTTCGAAGCCCAGCTCGCTCAACTGTATCCCGAGCGTCTACCGGCCGTGCGAGCGGCCGCCGCGCGGACGTTCCACCAGCGCAAGGTGACCGAGGCGTACGCGGCCGCGAAGCCGTTCCCCGAGGTCCCGAAGCTGCTCAAGCGGTTGGCCGCGGCCCGCTGGACGCTGTCGATCACCACGGGGGCGGAGACCGAGATGGCCGACCTGATTCTCGAACGCGAGGGCCTTCGGTACTGGTTCGAGGACGTCCTCGGCTCGAAGGAGGGGACGAAGCGGGAGCATCTCGTGGAGTACCGACGAAGGTACCCGCGCGCTCGTCTCTTCCTGGTCGGCGATTCGCGCTTCGACATGGAGGCCGCCGTTTCCGTCGAGGGCGTCGTACCGCTCGCCCGAGGGTCCTCCCTTCCCGGTTGGACGCTCACCCCGAACGACCTGCGGGAGTGGGGCGCGGCGTGGGCCGACTATTCGCTCACCGAACTGCCCGAGGCGCTCGACCGGCTGACCGCGACCGCGGGTCGCCCCGCGCGGGCGGGCCCGCGTCCCGCGGGGCGTCGTCGAAGATAGGGCCGGGACCGAGAGTCCCACGGCGCGGGGTTCGGCCCCGCACCGCTTTGAACCCGGGTCGAGGGATCCACAGTCCCCCAGGATAGGCCAAGCTACCCCATCCCGGCCACGGTGTTCCGAGCACCCGGGCCCACGTAAAGGTTTGCTCGGAACGTCCGTCTCACCACGGCGGACCCCCCGGCGGAGGCGGCCGGCCCTCCTCCACCGCGCGCAGGTACCCCCGGCGGAAGCGGCGCTCCTCGCGGGCGACGTGGACGAAGAACGCCCCGATCACGATCGCGAATCCGACCGGCAGCCACCCCTCCTGCCAGCCGGCCCCGGCCCACCCGATCGCGACCGCGAGCGCAATCCCGAGCCCGATCGTGACGATCCCGCCGAAGAGGAACCATCGCTCCCGGGTCATCGGCGTGCTCCGACCTCCCGCGCCGTTCGCTGACCGTCGGCGTCAGCGGTACGCCCAGACGACGGCCTGGCCGAAGTATCGCCACGGCACGCCGACGTGGGCGAATCCCGCGCGCTCGAGACGGGCGGTTTCCGCGGGGAGGGTGCACGGGTGGTCGAACCGCTCATGCTCGTGCCAGACGGCCTGCGGGCTGCTCCAGGCGGAGCGCCCCCGGGGTCCGCGGCTCGCCGCGCTCGCGATCTGCGCGAACCGGGTGTCGAACACCGGGTCTTCGGGCAGATGGTCGTCGCCGTCCCCGAAGTAGCCGCCCGGAGGAAGGACCCGGTGGATCCGCCGGAACAGCCGCCACTTCTCGGGGTCGGTGAGGTGATGGATCGCCAGGGCGGAAACGACCGCGTCGTACGGCTCCTCCCGGAACGACTCGAGCGGTCCGGCGACGAGTTCGACCCGGTCGCGGTACGGACGGAGCTTCTGCCGGGCCCGGGCGATCATGCGGGGCGAGAGGTCGATGCCGGTCACCCGGGCGTGCGGAAAGTCGGAGAGGAGAAGCTCGGTGAGCGTGCCCGTGCCGACGCCGAGCTCGAGGATCCGGAACGACCGGGTGGGGAGGTACGGGATCCCGCGGCTGAGGATCCGGTGCAGCTCGGAATAGCCGGGCATCGAGGCGCGCGCCGCTCGATCGTAGCCGGCGGCCTCCCGGTCAAATTCGCGTCGGGGGGTGCGGGACGGCACGGAGCGCCTCGGACCGACCGAAGCGGGACGGCGTTTAGACGTTGGGCCCCCGACCGGCAATGGTTTTCCGACCCGACGGCTCGGTTGGGGGACGAACGTGTCGACCGACGGGGACCGGAAGCTGGGCGCCGCGTTCGGCCTGATCGGGGCCGGCCTGCTCGTGCTCGAGGCGCTCCTCGACCTCGTCCGCGGGGTCGTCTACCTCACCGTCGGGCACGGCGCCAAGGCGTTCGGGCCATTCGACGAGGCGCTCATCCTCATCGTGGTCGGGATCGTCGTCGCTGTCTTCTCGGCGATCGGAGGGGTCCGTCGGCAGGATCGGGCCCTCGTCAGCGGGGCCGTCCTGGTCGTGATCGCCCTCGCCGGCTGGCTCCTGCTGGGCCTCACCTCGGGAGTGATCGCCCTTCTCGGGACGATCTTCGTGCTGATCGCCGGCGTCGTCTTCCTCGCCTCGTCCCGGTAGACGGCCGCCCCGCCCCTCGGCGCGGGGTTAAGTGCGCTCCACCGGATGGGTGAGCGTGCCCCTCGCGCCGTTCGCGACCGTCGACCGATCGACCGTCCGCTGGCTGCGGACGGGCGAGACGACCCCTGAGTTCACGCTGCTCGCGGGGGAATCGGCCGTCGCGACGATCCGGTGGAACCAAGCGCACGGGGCCCGGGCGGTCGCCGAGACGGCCGACGGGTCGTTCACGCTCGGCCGCGGCGGGTTTCTCGTCCCGCACCTGACGGTGCGGCGGGCCGGGACCGATGCCCCCGTGGCCCGTCTGACGAATCGGCTCAGCCACCACGAGCTCGAGGTCGGCGGCGGCGGGACCTACCGCTTGAAGCGCGCCGGCCTGCTCGTGCCGGCCTGGACGCTCACCGCGGCGAACGGGGAGACGGTCCACCTGGAACCGGCCGCGGACGGTCGCCGGATCGAAGGGGGTGCGATCATCGGAACGACCACGATCCCGCCCGGCGAACTGATGATCGTCCTACTCCTCTGCTGGTACCTGATCGTCCTTCTCTGGATCGAGGACGAGGCGATCGAAGCGCTCGTCCCGTTCGAAGGGCCGGACGCCCCCGCTCGTCTCGGTCGCGGCGGCCCCTGATCCGCCGATCACGCCGGGGGGATCGACTTCGCCCAGAGCTTCTGGAAGCACGCCGAACAGAGGTTGTGCAGCGCCGACCAGTCGTCGCCCGGCGCGCTCGTGATCCGGGTGATCACGGTCTGGCAGCCGTCGCACACGAGCTGCTGGTCTCGGATCATCGCGGGGTACGCTCCGGTCGGCCGCCCACTTCGCGGGGGTACTAAACGGTCGCTCCGGGCCGGTCCTTCGAGAGGGCCTGGAGGAGGCGCGGGATCATGACGTCGTACCGGGGACCGCCGTCCGAATGGATCCCGTCGAACTCCTCGTACTCCACGTGGGCGCCCGCGGCGCGGGCGCGCGTCGCGAAGATGCGGGCCCCGATGTCGAGCGCCCATTCGTCGCGGGTCCCTCCGTCCACATAGAGGTAGGCGAGACGGCGGACCGCCGAGCGGTACGGCTCGGCCTCGATCATGCGCACCGGGTCGAGGGCGAGCCACCGACGCCAGACGTCGTCGCGGAGCGCCCCGGTGTCGAGGTCGAACGGGAGGTCGAACCGGCCCGGTTCGTGCGGGAGGGGAGAGTAGCACGACGCGTAGGCCATCACCTCGAGCCCCTGGGCGAGGGGATGGTGCGGACCGAAGCCGCTCACCGGCTCGGAGAAGATCCGCCGCAGCAGCGCCTCGGGACCCCCGGCACGTCGGATCTCGCGGAACGCGTTGGGAAAGTCGAGGAGGTAGGTGTACTCGAAGTAGGCATCGCCGGCGTTGGAGCCGGCCGCCCGGAACAGCTCGGGATACCGCAGCGCCAGGGAGAGGGCGCCGTACCCCCCGCTCGAGGTCCCCAGGACCGCGGTCGGCCCGGTCCGGTAGCGCTCCCGAACCCAGGGGACGAGCTCGCGCACGATGTAATCCTCGTACGGTCCCGTGGCGGAGGAGTTGAGGTACTGGCTCCCGCCCAGGGTCGTCAGACAGTCCGGCGCCACGAGCACCGCCTCCGGGACGACCCCGGTGCGGATCAGCCGGTCGAGTCGACCGACGATCGAATCGGCCAGGTAGCGGGGCCGCTGAAAATGGAGCCAGCCCGCGCCGGTGAACCCGCTCAGCAGCACGAGGAGGGGACGACCGTCGGTGACTCCGGACGGAGGGAGGTAGACCGGGAGCTCCCGCTCGGTCGGATCCCCCCACGGATTCCCGGCGAGCAGTTGGCTCGTATGCGTGTGTCGCTCGACCGTCCCTCGCAAGGGCGGGGGGAACAGGCGCTCGCTCCGGGCCTCCGTCGGGACGCGCCACGCACCCGGCACGGGCGGGGCAGCATCCCCTCGCTCTTGAGCTCCCCGCCGCTGGGCGTTCCATGGCGGGGCCCGCCCGTTCTCGGGGCCCGGCGCTGGCCGCGCTCGCGGACGCGGCCGGCGACCGGGCGAGCGGGGCGCGGGCGATCGCCGATCGGGTGCTGCGCGCGCTCGACCGGGAGCTGCGGGGCTGGACCGAACTGGAGGCCCGCGAGCGTCGGCTCCGGGCCCGAGAGATCGCGAGGGCGTTGCGCACCGCCCAACCCGCGATGGGACTGCTGGTGCGGTGGTCCGCCGACTGGCGTTCCGGAGCGCCCGTCCGGCTCGCGGCGGTCGGAGGCGCACGGTCCCCCGGGTGGGCCGAACGATGGCGTCGACGTCTCGACGTCGAGCCTCGCCTCGTCGATCGGACGGTGCGACGGCGGATTCCACCTCGGAGCCGCCTGCTGACGCTCAGCCGAGGGCAGACCGTCCGTGGAGCGCTGGCCGGACTCCCCCTCGGCCTTCGTCCCGCTCGCGTGCGGGTGCTCGAGAGCCGCCCGGGTGGGGAAGGCCGGTGGCTCGCCCGAGACCTGCGCGCGGACGGGATCCGAGCCACGACGATCCCGGACGCCGACGCATCCTCGCATCTCCAAGGGACCGACCTGGTCGTCATCGGCGCCGACACGGTCGAGGCCGACGGTTCGGTGGTCCACAAGGTCGGCACCCGGGCGCTGGCCCGGGCGGCGTACGGCACCGGGGTGCCGCTGGTCGTCATCGCGGGAACCTCCAAATGGCTCCCCCCGGGCGTTCGCCTCGGGGCGGTGGGAGGTTTGTTCGATCGGACGCCTCCTCGCTGGATCACGGAGTACTGGACCGACCGCGGCGTCCGACGCGGACGATCTCCGCATCCGATCCGGCGCCAGGCGCAACGAGAAAAGCAGCGCCCGGCTGGACTCCCGCGGAGGAGGGGGACGCGCGGCCGATGACCCCGATCGAACGGATCGACCTTCGCGAGTTCGACGGAGCCCGGCTCAACCGCCCGGGCACCTGGGCCGTCGCCTTCCTCGCGGACTGGTGCCCATTCTGCCACGAGTTCGCCCCTCGATTCGCCGCGCTCGCCGACGTCGTCCCCCACCTGGCGCTCGCGGACCTGTCGTCGACCGAGAACCCGCTCTGGGACCGGTTCGCGATCGAGGTCGTGCCTACCGTTCTCGTCTTCCGGGACGGAGCGGTAGTGGCGAGGACGGACGGCCGCGCGGGCGAGGGGATCGACGACGCCGGGATCGACGAGATCCGCTCCGCGGCGGAGGATCGCCCGGCGCTCCCCGCGGAATCGCACCCCCCCGCAGTTCCCCCGGGGAGCTGAACGATGGCCCGTCGGAGGTCCCGCTCCGGACGCCCGGTCGCCCTGGTCACTGGGGGAGGGACGGGGTTGGGGCTCGCGATCGCCCGTGCGCTCGCGGCCGACGGCTTCGACCTCGTGATCGCCAGCCGGTCGGCGGCGCATCTCGCGGCGGGGGTGCGCGCGATCCGGGGGACCGGGGCTCGGGTTCGCGCCGTTCCCACCGACGTTCGGGTCCCCGAACAGGTCGACCGACTGATCGAGACGGTGCGGGCCGAGTTCGGCCGGCTCGACGTCCTGGTGAACAACGCGGCCGGGAATTTTGTCGCCTCGGCCGAGCGCATCTCCCCGAACGGCTGGCGCGCGGTCGTCGGCATCGTCCTCGACGGTACGTTCCTTTGCAGCCGGGCGGCGTTCTCGCTCCTGCGACGGTCGAGGGCGCCCTCGATCGTGAACCTCGCCGCGTCGTATGCCTGGATGGCCGGACCGGGCACCGCCCATTCGGCCGCCGCGAAGGCCGGGGTCGTCGCGCTCACCCGAACCCTCGCCGTCGAGTGGGCGCCCGCCGGGATCCGGGTCAACGCCGTAGCCCCCGGCCCGATCCGCACCGCGGGCACGGACCGACAGCTGTGGCCGTCCGCCGAGCTTCGGCGAACGATCACCGAACGGATCCCGCTCGGGCGATTCGGCCGGCCCCGCGACGTCGTAGAGGCGGTGCGTTTCCTCATCGGGCCGGGAGCCTCGTACATCACCGGCGAGGTACTCTCGGTCGATGGAGGCCAATGGCTTGGGACCGGCGTGATGCCGCTCCATCTCCTCGCCCCCCAATCGGGCGGTGGACGGACGGCGGGCGGCCGGGCCCCTAGAACGGGGGGACGTTCCGTTCGACGAGGAACGTCAACAGGACGTCCGCGTACAGGTCCGGGTGCGTCCACTGCGGTAGATGCCCCGCATCGGGCAGCTGCTGGGTCGACGGGAAGCTGAGAATCTCCGTTAGCCGGGAGGCGATCGCCCCGTACAGCCGCGGGCTCCGCTCTCCCGAAGTGACGAGGATGGGAAGGCAGATCGCCGCCAGCTCGGAGACGTCGGGGTGAGTCGTCTCGGGGTCACCGAACTCTTCGAGCCAGCGATCCGAGTACGCGAGAGGACCGACACGGCCCTGTGGGTCAAGGGGAGCCCCGAGGTCCGAAGCGCCGGCGACCTGGGCCGCGAGCGCTCGGGTCTCCTCGCCTCGGTCCCCCGAGCGCAGGCGCTCGCGGAGGAGGGCGAGTCCGTCGCGGGCCGAACGAAGCTCGTCCCCGAGGGCGGCCGCCTCGTCCAGCAATCCGAGGAACGGAGGGTCGTGGACGGCCACGCTGCGCACCAGCTCGGGGCGATCGACCGCGAGACGCAGGGCGACGGCCCCGCCGTACGAGTGGCCGATCACGTGCGCGGGGAAGAGGTCGGTCGCTCGGAGCAGCTCGGCCGCGTCCGCGGCGTCGGCCCTTAGCGGGCTCGGCCGGGCGCGGGCGGCGCTGTTCCCGTGCCCCCGGCGATCGTAGGCGATCACGTCGAGCGACGCCGAGAGGGTCGGCAGGACCCTCGCCCAGGAGGTCCGATCGGTCCACGAGCCGTGGATGAGGAGCGTCGGGTCCCCCGTCCCCCGTGGTCGCTCGTACGCCAGCCCATCGACCGTCTCCATGCCACGCTCGACTGCCGACCGTTCTTCGGCGTCGTGGGACCGGGGGGAACGAGATAGCGCCATTCCCCCCCGGCGGACGGTCGCCGCCGAGCCGACTCGCTCCCGGGCTCGACCCCGACCGAACCGTTTAGTACCGTCTGCCGCTCGAGCGATGGAGGCCGAATGCCGCTCTACGCGATGCTCGCCACCTGGACCGAGGAAGGGATCCGGACCGTGAAGCAGGCACCCCAGCGGAGCGAGGCGCTGCGCCGCGCCGTCGAGTCCGCGGGCGGGCGAGTACTCTCGCTGCTGCACACGATGGGGACGTACGACATGGTCGCGACGCTCGAGCTTCCGAGCGACGAGGTCGCCAACGAGCTGATGCTCCGGTCCGGGATGCAAGGGTTCGTCCGGACGACCACCCTGAAAGGGTGGACCGGCGCCGAGTTCTCCCAGCTAGTCCAGAAGCTCTGAGTCCCGCCGGGCTCGAGGTCCGCTCCGATGAGCCACCTGTTCCAGCGCCCGCTCTGCGAGATGGGGGCGGCCTACGAGTTCGCCTTCCGTCCCCTCCTCGGGGAGGGCGACCCGGCGAACGGCGGCGGGTGCGACGATCGCCCGCACGCCGTGACGCTCCTGAGCGCCACCGCGGACCCGACGGCGGCCTCGGCCCCGCGCCGATCGTTCGCGCTCTGCCCGGAGCACGAGGGCCAGCTCCGGCGCGAGGACCAGAAGCTCGCCGGCCGAGGTATCGGATCGCGGTTCCCCCCGGAAGGCGGGCGTCCCGGTGGGGGGAAGGTCGAGGGACGGTGATCGAGGGGATCCCGCGGGGGGCGACGATCGCCTCTCGCGTTCGGCTGAACCAGGGACCCGAGATCCCGTGGCTCGGGCTCGGCGTCTACCAGACGCCGGTCGGGGCGACCACCCGCGACGCGGTCCGGGACGCGATCGCGGCCGGCTATCGGATGATCGACACGGCGACGTTGTACGCCAACGAGGCGGACGTCGGCGCGGCGATCCGGGGGAGCGGCGTGCCGCGCTCCGAGGTGTTCGTCACCACCAAGCTGTGGTACACCGATCACGGCTACGAACCGGCGCTCGCGGCGGCGCGCGCGAGCCTCGCGCGTCTCGACCTCGGTTGGATCGACCTGTACCTGATCCACTCGCCCCGGTCGAACTCCCCCGAGGAGCGGCTCGCGTCGTGGCGGGCGCTCGAGGAGCTCCAGCACGATGGCGTCTGCCGCGCGATCGGCGTGAGCAACTACTCCGTCCGTCACCTCGAGGAGCTCCGGGCGGCCTCGTCGGTCACCCCGGCGGTCGACCAGGTCGAGATGCACCCGTTCGTCTACGACCCCGAGCTGTTCGAGTACTGCGACCGCCACGGCATTCGCATCGAGGCGTACTCGCCGCTCACCCGGGGCCGGCGGCTCGACGACCCGACCCTGCGGGCGGTCGCGGCCGCCCACGGCCGCACGCCGGCGCAGGTGCTGGTCCGGTGGGGGCTCGAGCACGGGCTCGTCGAGATCCCGAAATCGACCCACCGGGAACGGATCGTGGAGAATGCGCAGGTGTTCGACTTCTCGCTCGGACCCGAGGATCGCCGGCGGCTCGACGGGCTCCGCGGGGGTGGCCACATTAGCGGCTGGGGCGACACCCGGCAGATCCCCTGACGGGGGTCCCTCCCCCTCGGAGCGGCGAGCGCCGCGGAACTAATATAACCGGCAAATGTCGGAGCGACGGGAATCATGGTAACGGTCGAAGTCGCCCACGAGAAGTGTACCGGCTGCACGCACTGTCGGGACGTCTGCCCCGTGACCGTCTTCGAGATGCAGCCGCGGGAGAACTGGCCGAACGTCACGGACGACCCCGCGGTCGCCGCGAAGTTCCAGTTCCGCGCGGAGAAGTCCGCCGTCATCCACGGGCCGGACTGCATCATGTGCGAGGCGTGCCTCTTCGAGTGCGAAGGCGAGTGCATCACGATCGTCGACGACGAGGGCACGACCCACCAATCGACGTACAAGTAGCCGGGGCGCGCGCTCCGGGCGCCCCGCCGTACTCCATCGATGCTCGCTCACGGCCCCGGGGCGACCTCCCCCCCTCCTAGCCCCCCTCCGCGGGTCGGTCTGATCGGACTCGGCCGGATGGGGCGGCCGATCGGCCGCCGGCTCCTCGACCGCGGTGTTCCCCTCTGGATCCACAATCGCACGGCCGCCGCGGCGGACGCGCTCCGAGCGGCCGGCGCCGAGTGGGCCGGGTCGCCGGCGGCCCTCGGCGCCGCGGTCGGGACGGGCGTGGTCCTGACCCTCGTGAGCGAGGCCCGCGCGCTGCGGGCCGTCCTGTTCGGCCGGTCGGGGCTCGTGCGGGGCGTCTCCCCGGGCGCCCTCGTCGTCGACCTCAGCACGATCGCACCGGACGAGAGCCGGGCCGTCGCCGCCCGGCTCGCGGCGCAGGGCATCGGGTTCGTCGACGCCCCCCTCGGCGGAAGCACCGGGGCGGCCGCGGACGGCACGCTGCTCGTCTTCGCCGGGGGCTCCTCGCCCGACGTCGACCGTGCCCGCCCGCTGCTCGCCGCCTTCGCCCGACGCATCGAGCACCTCGGTCCCGTCGGCGCGGGAAGCTCGATGAAGCTCGTGAACAACCTGGTCACGGTGGCGCACGTGGCGATCGCCGCCGAGGCGCTGGCGTTCGCGGAGGCGCTCGACCTTCCCCGGGAGCGCGTGATCGACCTCCTCCTGGACGGCGGCGGGGCCTCGCGGATGCTCGCCCAGAAGCGGGAGGCGTTCGTCCGGCGCGACTACACGCCGCAGTTCCGGCTCTCGCTTGCGACGAAGGATCTGGGCCTGATCGCACGGACGGCCCGCGCGGCCGGCGGCGCGGCGCCGATCGCGGCCGCAGTGCGGCGGAGGGCCCGCGAAGCGATCCGCACCGGCCGCGGGGACGACGACTTCGCGGTACTGCTCGAGACCGCGCTCGCGCGGTACGCTCGACCGCGCGCCGGCGGAGGCGATCAGGCCGCGGGGCCGCGGGGCCGGTAGAACGCCGAGCGGACCTCGGCGGGGCCCCCGCGGGCGGGGAACCGCACCCGGACCGCGGACGAGCGGCCGAGCATCGTGAACTCGAGCGAGTACCAGACCGCCGTCCAGCCGCCCTCCGGCTCGGGGAACGCCTCGCCGAAGTGGTAGGTCATCTCCACCATCCGGTTCGCCCGCCGTGCGAGCGCGAGCGACCGGTCGAGCGCCTCCGACGCGTTCGCCGGGGGCCGCTCCTGGGGCGCGGGCTCGAGCGCCCCCTCGACGGCGTACGGTCCCGCGACGATCCCCCGCCCGAGGACGTAGCGGGCCCAGACGGTCCGCTCCCGCCCGCCTGCGACGCGCTCGGAGAGGAGCAACCAGGCGAACGGGCTCGAGGTCGGAACGACGTGGTCGAAGTCGCCGAGCGACCGCAATCGCCGGCCGAGGTAGAACCGCGCGCTCAGGCGGAGCGCGAAGTACGCCGCAAAGAAGGCGATCAGCGCGTCGATCGTCAGCAGGTACAGCGCGAACGCGACGTGGTTCCGCTCGATCCCGAGGAGGAGGTAGAACGAGAACACCGAGACGATGAGCGTGACGAAGTTGATCGCCCGGTCCGCGTCCAGGTGGAGCTCGACGCGCGAGAACGGCAGGAGCGGCGGGACGGAGAAGTGCGTGAAGGCGTCCTGGCCCACGTGCGCGAGCCCGCCCAGCTCCATCACGGCGAAGTAGACGAGCGGCGAGCCGGCCGCGAGATGCGGGGCGACGACCGCGCCGACGACCGCAAGGACCGTGACGCCGAAGATCGAGTGCGTGATCCCGTGGTGCCGCAAGAGCGGGAACCGCCGCGCGATCGGGAAGAACAGGGCGTCCGCGTCCGGGAGCCCCCCCGCGAGCGCGCCGGCCGCGAGGTACTGGGGGTGGAAGCCGAACAGCCCGTAGGTGAGAAGGTACGCGACCAGGACGTGGGTGAACAGGTCCACGGACGGGAACGCCCCCCGCCTAGAGGAGGCCTTCCTCCATCACTTCGACCGATTCGACGTGCGGCAGCTTCGCGAGCGCGTGCTCCGTCGATTCGAGGAAGCCGCCCGCGTCGTCCATCACGACCGAGACGAGCAACGTCCGAAGGCCGTAGGCGACGTCGCGGATCTGCATCCCGCGGATCGTGACGCCCTGGGGGACCGCGCCGCGGACGCCCTCGGCGACCGCCTTGAGATCGGTCTCGACGCCCTGCGGCATCAACCGGAACAGCACCGCGACCTGCCCCATCGGCCGGCTCCGTTACGGGCCCTCGAAGCCGCACTTCGGGCAGCGGTAGAGGACGCTCTGGTCGCGGCAGCGCGCGCAGCGGCCGATCGTCGTTTCGCCGCACCCCGGGCACGCGAACTGCGTCCCCCCGGGCCCGGGCAGGGTCCGCCCGCAGGAGGTGCATCGAAGTTCGGCTCGGGCCATCATGATCGAACGACCGACGCCCCCTTCACTTCCGTGCCGCGGGCCGCCGGCGCGCGGCCACCCGGGTGACCAATATAAAGAGAACCCCGAAGAAGACGACGATCCCGACGAGCACGTAGAGCGTGTAGTCGGGCGGCGGCCCGACGACGTAGAACGACTGGGAGTACTGCACCGCGCCGCCCGGGAACGTAACGAGCCCGTGCTCGTTCGCGAGCGAGATCGTGAACGTGTGTTCGCCGGGCGACAGGCCCGTGGTCGCGTAGTCGTAGGTCAGGTTGTACGAGCCGTTCGCGGCGATCGGGGGCACGCTCACCGTCCCGACCGGCGCGCCGTCGAGCTCGACGGTGACATCGAACCCGAGCGTGCTGTGGCCGCTCCCGACAACGAGGATCGCGTGGACGACGTACGGCACGACGATCGCGACCGGGTAGCTCACGTTCGCCGTCGCGTTCGTGGAGAGGTAGCTCGAGGTGATCTCGACGTTGATCGTGATGCTCTCGGTGATCTTCGCGACCTTGAGATGGATCACCCCGGGCGCCGACCCCGAGAACGTGGAGGAGTTCGGCGACACCGAGATGCCCGTGAGGACCGGGCCAGAGAGCTTCGCCTTCCACGAGAGCGTCCCGATGACCGAGCCGTTCGAGGAGACCGCGGGACCGCCGGTGCCGTTGATGTAGAACGTCGTGGTCGTGCCGGTGCCGACGACCGAGGGACCGTTCACCGACCCGTGGACGGGCGGGGAGGAGGGGCCGGTGGCGGCCGCGCCCGGCGGGGCCGTGCCCAGCGCGGCGAACGACCCGACGAGCAGCGCGACGAGGAGGAGGGCGCGGGCGG
>Ga0335078_10006405_pt1 | contig 17423 bp, 18 predicted proteins | sample Lox_Sample_32_FD_206711 | JGI IMG/M metagenome (GOLD analysis project Ga0335078, IMG submission 206711) | Soil microbial communities from Loxahatchee National Wildlife Refuge, Florida, United States - Lox_Sample_3.2 | ecosystem: Environmental > Terrestrial > Soil > Wetlands | place: USA... | reverse complement strand
GTCGTGGCGAGGACGGAGACCTGCATCCCGAAGAGCAACGAGACCCGCGCCCACGCCTTCGGATCGGCCCACAGCGAGACGAACTCCCGTCGGTGGCCCGAGGCGATCGCCCAGGCGGCGTAGGCGACCCCGCCGGCCAGGAACGGATAGGAGAGGATCGCCGACGGCGCCGTCCCGGGGGTTACCCAGAGGACGAAGACGTAGTAGAAGGCCCACAGGAACGCGGCGAGCAGCGTGGCGACGATCGCCCACCACAAGGTGCGTCGGCTGACCGCCACGCGCGGCGTTAGATTCGCTCCGCCATAATCGTTACCGGATTCACGGACCCGGGCGAACGGGGCCACGAATCGTCAGGAGTACCCTTCGAAGGTGAGGGAGTGGGCCGGCACCGAAACCCCGGACCCCCGCTCCACATGCCCCACCTCGAGCGCGTCCGGAGCTCCGGAGCGGGCGAGACGGCGACGTGTCTCCGCGAGCCGCGAAGGCGCGACCACGAGGACGAACCCGATCCCCATGTTGAACGTTTGGAACATCTCCTCGTTCGAAAGTCCGCCCAGCTCCTGGATCCAGCGGAAGAGCGGCGGGGCGTCAGGCCATCGGTCGAAGACGAAGGCGACCTTGGGACGCAATCGGACGAGGTTGCGGACCCCGCCGCCCGAGAGATGGGCGAGGCCGTGCGTCGTCGGGGCGTCCGCGAGGGCGTCGGCCACCCCCGAGTAGATCCGGGTCGGCGTGAGGATCTCCGCGCCCACGGGTCGCTCACCGCCGGGCCGGGGGCGGGAGAGGTCGACCGCGCGCTCCGACAGCAACCGGCGAAGGAGCGTGAGGCCGTTCGCGTGGACCCCCGCGGAGGGGATGCCCAGAAGGCGGTCCCCCGGACGGATCGAGGTGCCGAGCACGGGACGACGCCCGCGGGGGAAGAAACCGAACGCGGTCGCCCCGAGGTCGATCCCGTCCACGATCTCGGGAACGACCGCCGTCTCTCCGCCGAGCAGGGAGCAGCGCGCCGCCCGAAGTCCGCGGTCAAGACCCCTTCCGATCGCCCGGAAGGCCTCGGGGTCGGGGTGATGGCAGAGAATGGTGTCGACGAGCCCCGCCGGACGGGCCCCGACCGAGGCGAGGTCGTTCACGTTGACCCCGACGATATCCTCGCCCACCTCCTCCCATCGGCCGAGCTGGGCGGCGAGTTTCACCTTCGTTCCCACGGTGTCGGTCGTTACGGCGATGGTCTCCCGCCCGATCCGTACCAGGCCCGCATAATGGCCGGGCGCGTCGATCATCCGACCCGCGGACGGCGGGGGACGATAGGAGACTTGGGAGAGCAGGGCCGCGAGCGAGGAGGAAACGCGCGACCGGTCGACCCCGCTGCGGGCGTAGGTCCACGCCCCGCCCTCACGGCCGCTGGGAGCCACGACCGACGGAGGAGCGCGGGAAGAAAACCCCTCGCCTCCCTCCGGGCGCCGAGCTATGTATGCCATCGACCGTCCCACGCCCGCATGCCCGGACGCTCTCGCCGGCGGAAGGCCGAGGGGCCTGCCGATGCGGAGGGCTCGACCTCCCTCATCCTCGCCGGCCGCGCCCTCGTCCGGGGTCGACTGCAGCACGCGGAGATCGCCATCGATGACCTGGGCCGGATCCGCGCGGTGGCGAAGACGCTGCGCGGGGGACCCCGGCACGATGTCGGTGACGCCGTCATCCTGCCCGCGGCCACCGACCTGCACGTCCACTTCCGGGAACCGGGCGGTCCCTCCGAGGCGGAAACGATCGCGACGGGGACCATCGGGGCCGCACTCGGGGGGGTCACCCTGGTCGGCGAGATGCCGAACACCCGACCGCCGGTGACGGACAGCGAGCGATGGCAGGAAAAGGCTCGGCTCGTCGAGGGACGGGCCGCGATCGACCTATTGCTCTACGCGAACCCCAGCGTGCCGCGGGCGCTCGACGGACTCTCTCGTCGGGCGGGCGGGTTCAAGGTCTACCTGAGCCCGACCACCGGCATCGACCACCCCCCCGAGCGCTCCGAACTCCCCGCCCTCTGGGAACGACTTGCCGGCCTCCGCCTCCCCGTGGCGGTCCATGCGGAGGACCCGACCCGGTTCCTGCCGAGCGAGCGCGCCGCCTCTCCGGTCCAGTGGAACGGAGTGCGGCCGGCCGCCGCCGAACTGGCCGCGGTCGGGGGGATGACGCGGGCCCCCCCGTCGCTCCGCCTGCACGCCGCCCACGTGACCACCGTGGCGAGCGCCGGGGTCCTCCGCGCCGCCGGACTTTCGTTCGAAGCGACGCCGCACCACCTGTTGCTCTCCGACCGGTCGGGCGCGGACGCTCGCTTCAAGGTGAATCCGCCGCTGCGCAGCGAGGCGGAACGCGGAGCGCTGTGGGAAGCCTTCCGCCGCGGGGAGATCCCGATCGTCGCGAGCGACCATGCGCCGCATTCGCGGGCCGATAAGGCGCTCCCGTTCGACCGCGCTCCGAGCGGAGTGCCGGGCGTGGAGACCCTCTTCCCCGTGCTCCTCGCGCGGGTGCGCACGGGCGAGCTCGACCTCTCTGTGCTCGTGGCGGCGGCGTGCGAGCGTCCCGCGCGTTGGCTCGGCCAGCCGCTCGGTCGCCTCGTCCCCGGGCATCGGGCGAACCTCGTGGTCGTCGATTTCACGAAGCGCTCGCTCGTGGAAGGCCGGTCGTTGCGCTCCCCGTGCGGGTGGAGCCCGTTCGAAGGCTTCGATTCGATCCGACCCCGGGAACACTACCGGGACGGGGAGAGGATCGTGGAGAGCGGCGAGTACGTCGGCCGTCCGAACGGCCGGGTCGTGCGTCCGGACTATGCGCCCGGAGAGCCGGCCGCGGCTCTCTCGTCCGCCGACTAGGCGGCGGGCGGAGGGCTGCCCGGCGCCGAGCCATCGGCCGCCGTCGGCGTACCCGGAGCCCGAACCCGTCGGGGGGGCCAGCCCGGCGCGAGGACGCCCGCGATCTGCAGGATAATGTAGATGACGACGAGACCGATGATCGCGAGGAGGGGGATGTCGAGGTAGGAGAAGTACGAGCTGATGACGTTCCAATCCGAGCGCAGCACGATCCCGGCATAGATCAGGCCCAGGGTGTACGGAAGCGACCCGATGAGCGTGTAGACGCCGAACCGCACCGGGTTCATCCGGGCGGTCCCGGCCGGGTAGCTGATGTACGTCAGGCCCACGGGGACGTTCCGCAACAGCGCCACCGTGAGCTCGCCCCGCCGGGCGAAGAAACGGTCCATCCGCTCGAGGTGGCGGGGCTCGAGCCGGAGATGCCCGATCCCGATGCGGGTGATCCGATCCCTCCACCAGCGGCCGACCGCGTACGCGGCAAAGGCACCGATCAGAATGCCGCCGAGGGCGGCGCCCCAGACCCACCCGAACGAGAAGGTCCCGTTCGCGATGAGGAAGCCGGCGAACGGCAGCGTGATCTCGCACGGGATCGGCGGGAAGCCGAAGCTCGAAGCCACCATGAGGGCGAGGACACCCGGTATCCCGACGGTGGTCAGGATCGTGGTGACCAGGTTGACGACCGTGCCGATCAGCGAGAAGGTCATGGAGCCGGGGATTCTCCGATTCCCGACGCGGTCGCGCGCCTACGTCCCCGACGGCGGGTCATAGAGCAGCCGGAACGGCGCACGCAGCTGGCTGTTCGTCCGGGCCGGGATCCCGTCGAACTCGAGCGGTGTCGAGCAGCCCCCGCACGCGACCGAAGGCCGCTGGCGGCCGAGCGCGATCGACAGGGCGATCCCGACCTCGATCTCGAGCGGACGCCGGGGAGCCGCATCGACCGCACGACGGAGCTCCGCGAGGAGCAACTCCCCATCGTTTGCGAGGGACCCGCCGGTCATCGACGGAAGAAAGCCATCGGCCCCTTCTTAAGATTCGCCGGTCGACCCGGAGGAGGTAACCTGCCGTTCCCCGGGCATCGGCTTCGCCGAAGGGCGTCGCCCGGGGTCACGGCTTTCGCAGATGCAGGGAGAATCTTCCGATCCGCCGGAACAGCGGGAGGGGTCGTCCCACGAGGCGTTCCACGACCTCGAGGAGGAGCCGGTCCCCGTCATCCACGGACCGGGTCAGGAGGACGAGCCCGACGAACAGGGCCGCAATCGCGAGGCCGAGCCCGGGCAACGACCACCAGGGGATGGTCGGATGGAGGAGCCAGAGGGCAAGCCCGACCGGCACGGCCGTCGCGACGACCGGAGCGACGAAGTGGCGTCGGAAGGGGTGCACGCCCTTGAGATACCCGAGCTGGACCAGCGAGAGCACGGAGTAGGACGCGTTTGCTACACCCCAGGCGATCGCCGCGCCGACGTATCCGTAGGTCGGCACGAGGGCGACCGCGACCACCACGTCCACCGTTCCGGCGACGATCGCGTTCGAAGCGAGGAGCCGCGTCTGTCCGAACGCTACCTGGGCCGTCGGGGCCGGGCCGAGCAGCGTGGTGGCGAACGCCCCGGCGACGGTGATCTGGAGCGGCAGCACGACGTTCGAGTACTTCGTCGTGTAGACGAACGCGAGCGAAGCGCTCGGAAGGAAGAAGAACAGGAGGAAGAGCGGGAGCGAGATCAGGATCATCCACTTCGTGACGGTGGCGTACGTGATCCCGATCGACGCGGTGTCGCCGTTCCGAACGAATCGGCTCGCGACCGGGAGGAAGATGTACGACGCCGCGCTGATCCCCACCTGCAACAGGCGGGCGAGGGTGAGCGACGCGGTGTAGGTACCGACCTCGTCCGGGTGGAAGACCCCGAGGATCAGCGTGTCGCCCGTCCCCGTGATGATCACCATGACGCCGACGACGAAGAGGGGGGCCGCGAACCGCAGGAAGCGGGGGAGGGCGGTCGGCGAGAGCGGGCCGGGGGAGAGGCGCCGCGGCAGGCGGCGGACGAGATACAGGACGAGCAGTCCCATCGTGACCGCGTTCGCAAGCGCGTAGGCGAGCAGCGACTCCTCGTAGGTGACCCCGTAGGGAGGCAGCGCCACGGCGACCGCGAGGAACGCCACGAACAGGCCCGGTCCGATGATCTGGAGATACAGCGCGTTCGGCGTGACGTCCTCGTACCCTTGGAAGATCGAGGCGATGAGCGTCCCCACGATGCTGGTGCCGACGGCGATCCAGAAGAACTCGAGGCCGAGCGAGATCGAGGAGGAGCCGAGGGATTGCCCGATCGTCGGGGCGAAGACGAAGAGGAGGACCGAGCTCACGAGCGCGGACGCCCCGCCGACCCAAAGCGTGCCGCGGATCATCGTCCGGCGCTCGTCGTCCGAGGTGGCGTACGGGATGCTGCGGGCGATCGCGTTCGGCAGGCCGAGCGACCCGACCGCGACCATCACCCAGGAGACCGTGAGCCCAAAGGAGAACGCGCTCCAGTCGGAGAGCGAGATCGTCCGGATGATGACGACCCGGGCGACGAAGTTGAGCGCGACGAGCACGAGCGTCGAGATCAGGACGAAGAGGGTTCCCTTGGTGACGCTGGAGAGACCCTCCCGGACCACCGTTTCGGAATCTGTGGCCACGCGCTTCGCCTGCGGGCCAAGGTCCCCCCGGTATGGTAAAAGTGTAGCGTTCGGACGGCACGGGGCGGATTCGGGGGCACCACCCCCCCACCGGCGGTCGAAACCGCGACGGACGGGAGAGTGCTCCTCTCCCGCCCTCGAGCCGGGTGCTCGTCCGGCTCAGACGAACTCGTCGAGGAGGGTGTCGCGTCCCTTCACGCCGGCCGGCTGGTTCACGAGCGGCCCCGCGGCGAGCACTTCCTCGAGGTCCTCGTAGGAGGGCTTGTCGACCGAGTAGAACAGCCCGATCGGGATCTTGTCGCCCCATTCGAGCGCCCGCTGCCACGCCGCGACGATATCGCTCGGGTTATGACCGGCGCTCTCGAGCTTGTAGACCCGCTGGCGGAAGAAATCGAAGGTGTTGATTTTGTTGTACGTCACGCAGGGGGAAAAAACGTCGACGAAGGCGAACCCTTTGTGCGCGATCCCGCCCGCCACGAGGTCGGTGAGCTGCTTCACGTCGCCGGAGAACCCTCGGGCGACGTACGTCGCCCCGCTCGCGAGCGCCAGCGCGACCGGGTCGATCGGGTTCTCGATGACCCCGTTCGGCGTCGACTTCGTCTTGTGGCCCATCGTCGACGTGGGGCTCGCTTGGCCGGTCGTGAGCCCGTAGATCTGGTTGTCCATCGTCACGTACGTGAGGTCGACGTTGCGGCGCATGGCGTGGATGAAATGGCCGGCGCCGATCCCGAACCCATCGCCGTCCCCGCCGGTCGCGACGACCGTGAGCCCGTGGTTCCCCCAGCGAATTCCCTCGGCGAGCGGGATGGCGCGTCCGTGGATGCCGTGGAAGCCGTACGAGGAGAGGAAGTGGGGGAGGTTCGAGGAACAGCCGATCCCCGAAACGATCACGACGTTCTGGCTCGGGATCTTCAGGCGCTTCAGCGCCGATTCGACGGCCGCGACGACCCCGAAGTCGCCGCATCCCGGGCACCACGTCGGTCGAATGTCCGACTTTCCGACGATCGGGAGCTGGGTCAGGGTGGCGGTCGGGACCGGCGTTGCGGAACTTTCGGCCATCGTTACATCACCTCGAGCGCGCGGGCGACGATCTCGTGCGGGAGGAACGGCTCCCCGTCGTACTTCAGGAAGTGGTTCGCGAGGTGGATCCCCGTCTCCGCCCGCAGGAGCTTCCCGAACTGGCCCGAATAGTTCGCCTCGACGAGCAGGGTCTTTCGCGTGCGGGCGAACGCCGCCTGGACCCGGGTCGGGTCGAGCGGGTAGACCGTCGGGAAGTGAAGGATGTTCGCGGTCTTGCCCCCCTCGCGGAGGACGGCGACCGCATCCCGGACCGCGCCGACCGTGGAACCCCACGCGACGAGCGTCAGGGGAGCGTCCGCGGGACCTTCGAAGATCGGCGGAGGCACCTCGGCGGCCAATCCGTGGAGTTTCTTCATGCGCTTCTCCATCATCCGCTGGCGTTCCGAGACCCAGATCGGGATCCCCGCGCGGATGTCCGAGATCAGGTGGCCCCGCTCGTCGTGCTCGTCCGAACCGGCGATGAAATTGAGACCGGACTGGCCGGGGAGGGCCCGGGGCGAGACGCCGGACCCCGTGTACTGGAAGCGCCGGTACTCGTGACCGTTCGGGGTCACCGTGAACAAGGACGCGATCGGGACATCCAGGTTGATTTCCTCCCGGTCGACCGTTTCGAGGCTCTCGGAGAGGTGGAAGTCGCTCGCCAGAAGGACCGGGGTCTGCCACCGTTCGGCCAGGTCGAAGGCGGTGACCGTGGCACGGTACGCCTCCGCCGGGTTCGAGGGAGCGAGGATGGCGCGCGGGAACTCGCCCTGCCCCGCGCCCAACATCAGGTTAAGGTCGCCCTGCTCGGTCTTCGTCGGAAGTCCCGTGGACGGGCCGGCGCGCTGCGCTTCGACCACGACCAGCGGCGTCTCGGTCATGCCGGCCATGCCGAGGCCCTCGGTCATGAGGGCGAATCCCCCGCCGCTCGTGGCGGTCATCGACCGCACACCGGCGAACGAGGCGCCGATCGCCATGTGGATCGCGGCCAGCTCGTCTTCGGCCTGCTTCACGACGATCCCGAGCGATTGCGAGTGGGCGGCCATCCAATGCATCACGGTCGAGGCCGGCGTCATGGGGTACTGGGCGAGGAACTTGCACCCCGCCGCGGCCGCGCCCAGCGCGATGGCCTGGTTGCCGGTCATGAGCAGCTTCGGGGCGCCGCGCTTCGATAGAACGTGGTCGTTCGGGCTCGTCTGCTTCTCGGCCGAACGGTATCCGTCGGCGCTCGCCCCGAGGTTCCACGTGACGACGTCCCCCGCCTTCTTCCCGAAGGAGTCGGAGAGGACGCCGTGGAGGAGGTCGAGGGGGATGCCGGCGAGGTACGCCGCCGCGCCGAGGCCGCCCGCGTTCTGGAGGATCGATTGGCTCGTGTACTTGCGGGCGATCTCGAGGGTCGGGATGGACAGCGCCTTGACCCCGTTGGGGAGGTGGCTTGCGTCCAGCGCGAACTTCTCGGGGTCGTAGACGACCGTTCCGCCGGGACGAAGTCCCGACGCGTGGATATCGACCGTGGCCTTGTCGAGAGCGTAGAGGATGTCCGCGGCGTCTCCGGGCGAGTAGGGACGACTGTCCGAAGCGCGGGCCTGGAACCAAACGTGGCCGCCGCGGATCACCGATTGGTAGGCGTTGACACCGAAGACATGCAGGCCCATCCGCGAGAAGCCTCGGGCGATGTTTTCGCCGAGCGACGCGATGCCGTCCCCGGCCTGACCACCGATACGGACGGCAATCTCGGTCATGGCCTCATCGAGCCGCCCATCGTATTAATCGGTTCTGTCAAACGGAAACCTCGGTAATCCTTAGAGCCACCACCGGATGCGCTCTTCGTGTCCGACCGGGTGACCGTGCTGCTTTTCGCCATGGCCCGGGCCGCCGTCGGGAAGCCCCGACTGGACTGGCCCGTGGAGCCGGCGGGCGTGAGCGCGCGCGCGCTCGTGCGGGCGCTCGGTAACTCGTACCCGAAGCTCCGACCGACCCTCCGCGCGAGCCGCTTCGTTCTGAACGGGAACTATCTCTCGAACCTCGCCACCCGCGTGCGGCCGGGTGACGAGTTCGCGGTCCATCCGCCGTACGGAGGCGGCTGACGTTGTCGGTTCGGATCGACCGGCGGAAGCTCTCGTATGCCGCCGCCCTGCGCGCGCTCGAGGGACCGGGGCTCGGGGGGATCGTGCTGTTCGTCGGGCGGGTCCGTCCGGACCGCACCCGGTACGGTCGCGTCGCCGCGCTCGACTACGAAGCCCATCTTCCGCTCGCCCGCAACGTCCTCCTCGACCTCGAGCGGACGGCGCGTCGACGCTTCGGGGCGGGGCGGGTCGTTCTCTGGCACCGCACCGGGACCGTTCCCGTGGACGAACCTTCGGTCCTGGTCGGCGTCGCGGCGGGCCACCGTGCGACGGCGTTCGCCGCGGCCCGGTTCCTGATCGAGGAGCTGAAGGCGAAGGCGCCTATTTGGAAGTCGGACCGAGTACGATCCGGGCGTCGACCGCGACCACGCCCTCGTGGATCGGGCGGACGATGAGCGGGTTGATGTCGAGCTCCACGACGTCGGGCAGATCGATCGCGAGCTGAGAGATCCGCTCGATCACTTCGGTGAGCGCATCAACATCGCTCGCCGGCTCGCCGCGGACGCCTTTGAGCAGCGGGAACGCCTTCAGCGACTGCACCATGTGGAGCGCGGAAAGCGCTCGGACCGGCGCGAGGCGGAAGGTCACGTCGCGCAGGATCTCCACGTAGATACCGCCCAGACCGAACGCGATGATCGGACCGAAGTGCGGGTCGCGCTGGACCCCGACGAGAACCTCCTTTCCGTCCGGGATCTCCTCCTCGACCTCGAACCCCTCGATGCGAGCTTCCCGGGCCTTCGCGGCGAGCGACTGCTGCATCGCCTGCCAGGCCGTGCGCAGCGACGCGGCATCGGCGATCCCCAGCGCGACCCCCCCGACGTCGGTCTTGTGCGAGATGTCGGGCGAAACGACCTTGAGGACGATCGGGAACCCGATATCCCCCGCGGCCTCGACCGCCTGGTCGAGCGTCTTCACGACCCTCACCTCGGGGAAACGGATGCCGTAGGCGACGAGCAGCGCGCGCGCCGCGTAGTCGGGGAGGACGGTCATGCCCGCCTGACGGGCCTTCTCGATCGTCGCGAGGGCGGCTGCGCGGTCCACCGAGAACTCCCGCACGGTCGTGCGCGGTCGGGTCCACCAGGCATGGTAGCGGGCGAGCGCCCCGAGGCCCTGGGTCGCTTCCTCGGGGAAGGTGAAGGTCGGCACGCCGTTCTCCTCGAGAAGGGAGACCTCTCGGGAAAGGTCGTTCACGCCGAAGAGGCACGCCGTGATCGGTTTGGGAGTGAGGACCTTCGCGGCGAGGATCGCCTGGGCCACGGACTCGCCGCTCATCGTGGCGGTCGGGGTCGTGATGACGAGCGCCCCGTTCATTTCCGGCCCGGCGAGGAGCGTCGTGAGCGTGTCGCGGTACTGGTCGGGATTCCCGTCCGCGGTCATGTCGAGCGGGTTCGCGATCGAGGCCGAGGCCGGGAGTCGACGACGCAGGTCGTCATGCAGGGCCGGCGGCAGCAGGGGGAGGGCCAGACCGTGCCGGATCGCGGAATCGGCGGCCACGATACCGGGCCCGCCCGAGTTCGTGAGGATCATGAGCCGCGGGCCCTCGAGGCGGAGCCCGGAGGCAAAGATCTTGGCGGTCCGGAAGAGCTCGCCGAGGGTCTCGATACGTTGCACCCCCGACTGCTCGAAGAGGGAATCGTAGAGCTGGTCGCGGCCCGACTGCGCGAGCGAACCGGTGTGGCTCTTCGCCGCGCGCTCTCCCGCGACCGTACGCCCGCTCTTGATGACGAGCACGGGCTTGTGCTCGGTGACCTCGCGCGCGGTCTCGAGGAATCGCCGCCCGTCCACGAGGCTCTCGACGTAGAGCAGGATGACCTTGGTCGCCTCGTCCTTGCCGAGAGAGTAGAGGAGGTCGTTCTCGTCGATGCCCGCGCGGTTCCCGACCGAGACGAACCGGGAGAAGCCGATCCGCTCCGTCGTCCCGTAGGCGAGGATCCCGGCGCAAAGGGCGCCGCTCTGCGAAACGAACGCGATATTGCCGCGGGGGGGAAGGTTCTCGCTGAACGTCGCGTTGAGGCTGACGTCCGGGGCGGTGTTGATGACCCCGAAGCAGTTCGGGCCGACGACGGACATCTTGTACTTCGCGGCTCGGCGGACCACGTCCGCCTCGAGCAGTCCGCCGGCCTCTCCCATCTCCCGGAACCCCGAGGAGATGATGACCACGCCCCGCGCGCCGGCCTTTCCGAGGTCGTCCACCACATCCGCTACCGCGGGGGCCGGAACGATCACGATCCCGAGGTCCGGTCGCTCGGGGAGTTCCGCGACGGACGAGTAACAGCGGACCCCGGAGACGCTCTTCGAGGACGGGTTCACCGGGTAGACGACGCCCTTGAACCCGGCCTGGATGATGTTTCGGAAGAGGCTGGTGCCGACCTTTCCGGGCTTGTTCGACGCCCCCACCACGGCGACCGACGAGGGCAGGAAGAGCTCGTCCAAATCGACCGATCCACCGCTGGTCATGCAAAACTCTCCCCGTACGAACTCGCGGACGGGCGGTCCGTTATATAGCCACAGCTCCGTTGTTCGCGCCGTGACCGCCGGGGGAGAGCACGACCATCCATCCCCCGCGCGCTCTCCACCGCCCGGCGCGGCGGCCCGGCCGCCGGCGCGAGGCCTCCTCCAGCGCATGGACAAGGGCGGGATCCGTCATGTCGTCGCGGTCGGCAGCGGCAAGGGCGGGGTCGGAAAGTCGTCCGTGACCGCGCTCCTCGCGGTCGAGCTCGCCCGCCGAGGGTTGCGGGTCGGCATCCTCGACGCCGACATCACCGGCCCGTCCATCCCGAAACTGCTCGGTCTCACGGGCCCGCTCACGGACCGGGGCGAGGGGATCGAGCCGGCCGTCTCCCCCGCCGGCCTATCCGTCGTCTCATCGCAGTTCATGGTCGAGGACGAGCAGACCCCCGTGATCTGGCGGGGACCGCTCGTCACCCGGCTCATCACGCAGTTCTTCGGCAGCGTTCACTGGGGCGAACTCGACTACCTGCTGATCGACATGCCGCCGGGGACGAGCGACGTCCCGCTCACGGTGTTCCAGACGATCCCGATCGACGGGATGGTCTTCGTCCTGACGCCCCAGGACCTCGCCGCGCTCATCGTGAAGAAGGCGATGAACATGGCCCGCGACCTTCACGTGCCCCTCCTCGGCGTGGTCGAGAACATGGCGTGGATCGTCTGCCCGCATTGCCGGGAGAAGGTCCCGCTCTTCGGCCCGAGCCGGGTCGCTCGGGTCGCCGAGGAGTACGGGATCCCGATCCTCGGGAGCCTCCCCGTGCTCCCGCCGATCTCCGAGCTCTCGGACGCGGGGCGCTTGGGCGAGATCCAATCGAGCGAGGTCACGGCGCTCGCCGAGTCGTTCTCGCGGGCCGTGGACGACGCCACGAAGAACCGGGTCACGATGCTGTAAGCGCCCGAAGCTCGGAGAACCGGACCACCTCGGTCGGCACGCCGCGTCGGGCGAGCGCGGAGCGCAACCCCTCGACATGGGCGTCGCCCAGCACCACCGCCGTTCGGCCGTAGCCCTGCCGCCGTATCGAAGTGAGCCGGTCGGCCATGTGTTCGTTGCGCTCGTCGATCAGCACGCGAGCGAGCGTGGGGCTCGCCCGGCGCAGCTCGTCGGTGTACTCCGTCGGGGACTCGGTGTACCGGTTGAGCTCCCGCTGGACCACGCGGGACGGGATGACGAGACCGACGAGACCGCTCACGAACAGCGTCACCCGCTCCTTGAACGACATCTCGCGAACGAGGTTCCCGAGCGTGGTACGGAGCGGGTCATCGATCAGGAAGACCGGAAGGTGGTGCTCCCGGCCGAATCCGATCGCGAGCTTCATCTCCGCGCCGGGGGAGTCGCCGCCGATCTCGGCCCCCAGGCGACGCTGGAGGACGCCCCACATTCGGGCGAAGAGCGGCGCCGCCGCCGAACCGGCGGAGCCGCGGTCCTCGGGGGACATCAACGCCTGCGCCCGCTCGGCATCGAGCTCGACCGCGATCCCGTCGAGCACCCGCTCGGCGAGGATGCGACGGAGCGGTCCGCTCAGGTCGACGACGTGGGCGCAGCCGAGCAGCAGGACGGGGCTCTCGAGCGTCGAGGTGTACACGTTCGACCGAGGCCGGAGGCGTTCAAGTGGCTGGCTGTCGACCCGACAACGCCCATATAGCCGGGCCGGGTCGCCCGGCCGCATGACGTGGACGCTCTTCTCCGTCCCGTCCGCGAAGCGGACGGAGCTCGATGCCGCCCTCAAGGACGACCGGGTCTCGCGGCAGAGCCAGACCGTCCGGGACGCCGGGGCGATGGGCGGTCCCGCGGGCGCGACCTACGTCCTCGTGGAAGGCGCGGCCGACGCGGTCCAACGGGCGGAAGAGCTGCTCGCGACCGTCGGGACGAAGATCCCCGCGGCCGACGCGGAGCCCCTCTACCGCCGGTTCAAGGACGAAGAGGAGTCGGCCTCCGCCGGCATGGGACTCTTCTTCACCGAGGGGTAGGCCGTCAGTCGTTGGTCGGTTCGTGCGACGGCACGAGGTCCTCGCCGCCCGCGAAGACCTTCTGGAACGACTGGTAGAGCGCTTCGAGGCCGGTCGCTTCTTTCGCCGAGGTCGGGACGAGGCCGACGAGCGGCGCCATCGTCTCGATGGCGCGGAACAGCTCCGTCGAGAGCTGGACATCCGGGGTCGGCGCGTCGCGGCTCACCGCCTCATAGAGCGCCCCCGGGTCGTCGGACCACGACATCACTTCGGCGAGCTGCCCCGGCGTGAGCACGTCGGACTTCGCGAGGATGTTGAGCGTCGGCAGTCGGAACCGGAACTCGACCGTGGCGCCGAGCATGAGCAGCGAGACGAACCCGCCCGCGGTGCGGGCCAGGACGGGGTCGTAGAGGAAGGCGATGACCGAACGCTCGCCGCTCAGCGCCTCCACGATCGCCTTCGAAGCCTCGCGGAACGCGAACAGCTCGATCTGCCCGGGCGTGTCGATGAGGACGTAGTCCGTCTTGAGCTCCTGGATCGCCTGCTTGACCTCGAAGATCTTGAGCGCGATCATGTCGGCGGCCACGACCTGGGCCCCGTTGGGGCCGAGACCGTACTCGTCCTGCAGGTCGGCAAGGCGGACCCATTCGCGGATGTCGACATCGCTGTCGTTCTCGGACGCCTCGCTCCCCGGGTCGAGGTTCACGACGGTCGCGTCGTAGCCGGCCGACTGCATCCACTGGGCGAACGCGCGCACGAGGCTCGTCTTCCCGGCGCCGGCCGTACCGGCGAAGTAGATCGTTCCCGGTTCCTCCATGGCGAGGGTCACTTCTTTCCCGCGGCCGAACGCTGCTTTTGCAGTTCCGCGGCCAGCTGATGGAGGAAGCGGGCCTTCGTGGTCGCGCCCTTCTTGGTCACCTTCACGCGTCCCGCGTAATCGAAGAACCGGCGCGGGTACTGCTTGTCCGACTCGACCTCGGCCTTGAAACCGAGCCGCTTCGCCGCGTCCACGATCTCTTCCGACGTGAGGTCGGCGAGGGTCTGCGCGGTCGGGACGCGACGCCCCGAGGTCCGGGAGAGTCCCCGAGCGAGGTAGGCCGGATAGACGTAGAAGTGGTCGGGCATCGCCGGTGCCGGCGCCGCGTTAGGCCGACGCCGGGGTCGCGACCCGCACGCCGTTCAGAACCCCGTCCTGGCCCGGGCGCGAACGAACGCGTACGAGACCGAGTTCGGTTTCGAGGATCGCTCCTTTCGTGATGATGTTCCGTTGGACGTAGTTCGGGTTCGCCGGGTTCTCCCGGACGGTGATGACCTTCGCCCGCTGCATCTTCTTCGTCGCGGGGTCGAAGACGTTGACCGTCTGGGTCGTGAGGATCCGCAGTTTGCGGTTCGCGCCCCGCACGCGGTAGACCTTGACCGTGCCGGAGCCGAGCGTCGCGTGTTGGAGCTCGCGTCCGATCTCGTTCCGTCGCTTCTTTCGGATCGGACGAAGCCGACCACCGGTGCGCTTGCGGCGCGAGCGACCCTGCCAGATCCCCACGAGTCCTCCGAGAGGTTCGCTCCGACCGGGGTACCGTATATGACCTTTTCAGCGCGGGGCGGCGCTCGGCGCGACCGTGAGGACGGTCTTCACCGCTCCCCCGCCGCGCCGGCCGAAGACCTCGGAGAACTCGTCGAGCCGCCTTCGGGAGGAGATCATCTCCCCGACCGCCCCCGGCCAGCGCTCCTCGAAGACCGTGAGGTCACGGAGGCCGCTCTCGAAGTAGGTCCGGTTCGCGTTGACCGAGCCGACGATCGCCTGGTTGCCGAGGACCACGTCCCGGAAGAGCGAGCCCCCCGCCACGCTCGTGGGCGGAGAGTCCGCATCCGGGATCCCGGTGAGGACGAGAACCCCGTTGAGTCCGAGCCGGTCCACGAGGGTGAAGTCGAGCGCGACCGATCCGGTGGCCTCCACGACCAGGTCGAACCGGCGGTCGGCGAGCGCTCCGAAGCCGCTTGCCACGTTCTCGTGCTTCGCCCCGGCGCGGGCCAGCAGCCGGGCCGCCACGGTAGAGTCGTCATGGCGATCGACCGCGACCACGTCGTAGCCGCGCACGCGCAGGACGAACGCGGCGAGCATCCCGATCGCCCCGGTGCCCGCGACCAGCGCGGCGGGAGTTCCGGTCTTCGGCTCCCCCGGGGTCGGCTCCTTGCGGTCGAGGACCCGCTGTCCTTGGAAGACCGCCTTTTCGACCACGCTGAGCGGTTCGAGCAGCACCGCCACCCCCTCGAGCGCCGGGGGCACCCGGACGAGGTACTCGGGGAGCTCCGCGTACTCCTCCGCCATGAAGCCGTGGGCCCCGCCGATACCCCGCTCCGTGAACCCGCCGGTTTCGCAGAAGTCGGAACGGTTCGTGCGGCAGAACCGGCAGCGCCCGCAGCCGCGGCGCACCGTGGCGACGACCAGGTCTCCCGGGGCGAATCCGGTCACTTCGGGCGCAACCTCCCGGACCCGTCCGAGGTTCTCGTGGCCGAGGATGAGATACGGAGCCCCCGCGGGCGCGCGGCCGTACTTCCCGTCCACGATGTCGTTGTCGGTGCCGCAGACGCCGCATTCGATCACGTCGACCCGGACGCCCCCGGGAGGTAGGGACGGGGCCGGGACGTCGACGATCTCGGCCCCCGCCCTGGGAGGTCGCACCACGAGCGCGCGCACGGTCACTTACCCAGGAACGGCGCGAGCGCCGGTCGGAGCGGCTCGAGGCGGGCGAGCACCGCCGCTTCTTCGGCCGGGGTGAGCGGCCCGAACGGGGCTCGATATCCGACCTCGGAGCCTCGGAGCTGGGCGGCGAGGAACTTGTCGGTCGAGGGGAACGGTCCGGCTTTCGCCACCGCGACCAGGCGGTCCACGAGCGACTGCAGTTCCTGGGCGCGCGATGCGTCTCCGCGGCGGGCCGCCGCCACGAGCTCGACGCAGAGCTTCGGGGCGATGTTCGCCATCCCCATGACGGCGCCTTTCGCGCCCCGGGCGATCGCCGAGGAAGCGAGCGCATCGTCGCCCGGCAGCACCGGGAACCCGGCGGGGGCCCCCTCGAGGAAGGAGCAGACGCTCTCGAACGAGCCGGCGGTGTCCTTGATGCCGGCGATGACCCCGTCGCGAGCGAGCCCGTGGACGAGCGCGGGCGGAAGTGCGTACCCCACCAGCGACGGGATGTTGTACGCGAGGAGCGGCACGGTCACCGCCTTTCGGATCGCCCGGAAGTACTGGTCCACGCCCGCGAGCGGCGGGTGAAGGTAGTAGGGGGGCACGGCGACGAGCGCCGCCGCTCCGAGCCCTTCCGCCTCTTCCGCGAAGGCCACGGCCTGCGCGGTCGAGGGCGCCCCGCAACCGACCCAGACGTCCGTGGCACCGCCCGCGCTCTCGACCACGACATCGATGAGGGGTCCTCGCTCGCCGGGCGTGATCGACGGGAACTCCCCTAACGACCCGAGGACGAAGAGGTGATCGACGCGGGCGTCGGAGAGCGCCCGGGCAAAGCGCGCGTTCCGTGCGGAATCGACGGCCCCCTCCCCGTCGAACAGGGTCGGGACCGGCACCGAGAGTCCCTCGATCGCCATCACCCGCGGTAAGACCGCGCCGTCTTAATGCTGACACGACCTCGCGGGCGGTCGAGGCGACTACGACCCCCGAACGGATTCTCGGCATCGATGAGGCCGGGCGCGGCAGCCTTGTCGGCCCGCTCGTGGTCGGCGGATTCGCGATCGCGGCCGACCGGGTCGACGAGCTCTCGTCGCTCGGCGCGAAGGATTCGAAGGCCCTGAGCCCGCGGGCCCGCGAACGGGTGTTCGCCGCGTTGAACGGCGCGGGAGAACGGACGGTGGTCGTTCTCGCACCCCGCACGATCGACCGCGCGGTCGCGCGGGGTCGCCTCAATCACCTCGAAGCCGAGGCGTTCGCGCGCATCGTCCGACGGGTCGCTCCGCGCGTCGCCTACCTCGACGCGTGCGACCCCAACGAACGACGGTTCGGTGACGAAGTGGCTCGACTTGCGGGCGGCACGACCCGAATCGTCGCGCGCCACCATGCCGACCGGGACTTCCCCATCGTCGGCGCCGCGTCGATCGTGGCGAAGGTCGTTCGCGATCGGGCGGTCGCCCGATTGCGCCGGAAGTTGGGGGAGGGGCTGGGCAGCGGATATCCCTCCGACCCCGAGACCATCGCGTTCGTTCGCGCCGAGCTCGCGGACGGTCGCGCGACCCCCGCCTGGGTGCGGAGTTC
>Ga0335078_10006404_pt1 | contig 17424 bp, 21 predicted proteins | sample Lox_Sample_32_FD_206711 | JGI IMG/M metagenome (GOLD analysis project Ga0335078, IMG submission 206711) | Soil microbial communities from Loxahatchee National Wildlife Refuge, Florida, United States - Lox_Sample_3.2 | ecosystem: Environmental > Terrestrial > Soil > Wetlands | place: USA... | reverse complement strand
CCCAAATTAATCGGGCAGCGGGATGTCACATAGCTTCCTTGATCCCGGCCCGGCGCAACGCGGTGCGCGCCTGGCCGGCAAGAACCTCGGCCCGGCCCTGTCAGCCGAAGGAGCCGTCAGGGACCGCCTGGTTCCTCGAGCGCGACCGCGATGTCATACCCGAGCGCGATCGCCACGTCAGGAGCCGCGGCCACGACCCGGCCGAGCCCGGCCACCGGGGCGATCGCCAGCAGCACGTCGGCGATCTCGTCCTCGGTCGCGCCCGCCCCCAGCGCCCGGCCGGCGCTCCATTCCAGGCACACCCCCGGTGATCCGATGGCTACCGACACCGCCATTTGCAGCAGCGCCACAGTCTTGGGATACAGGGCCGAAGTCCCGGCCGGGCCAAGCCCGAGCCCGGCCTCATCTTCGACGAAGCGTTCGTCGATCATCGCCAGCCTGCGCAACGTCTCCTGGAATCTCACCGTCCGGTCCATGCGCCCCCTTGCCGCCGATAGCACCAGTCCACGCCGATAGCGCCAGTCCACCGCGCGCTGGGACGGTTTCCAACGCCCTGATGGGGTGAAAGCTGGTCCCTCACGCTTCGAGGAGCCCGAGGTCGCGTAACCGGGCGACGGCCGGCTGCGTGAGGAGGTTCCCAGCTTGCGGTAGATCGAGTTGGTATGGGACTTGACGGTGTTGCGGGACACGAACATCTCCGCGGCGATCTCGGGGAAGGACAGGTGGGTGGCCAGCTGCGGCAGGAGACGCAGCTCGGCGGTGGTCAGGGCGGAGGCTCCCAGGGCGACCGAGCCGCGGGCATGGGCGAGTTCCGCACGGAGAGGCATGGGCGCAGCCAACGTCCAGCGGAGTCAGATGATGTCCTGCATCATGGTGGCCGCCGCCCTGGTGCGGGACCCTCAGGCCGTGCCCCGGGCCCGGTATTCCGAGGGGTTCGGTATTCCGAGGGGTACGGTGAGGAAGACAGCCTGAGGCTTGCGTCGTGGCAGGAGGAGGCGACGTGCGGGAGGACGACCGGCGGGCCCGCATCATGGCGGCGGTCACCGGACCGGACCCTACGGCCGGGGCGGGCGAGCTGGCCCAGCGGCTCTGCCGGTTCGCGGTGAATGAGATGGCCTTGTCGGGGTGCGCCATCGTGCTGATGTCGGAGGCCGAGTCGGCCAGTGTGCTGGCCGGTGCGGGGCGGCACGCCCGGACAGTGACCGGGCTGCAGATGGAGCTGGGTGAGGGCCCGTGCCTGCAGGCCCACGTCTCCGGGATTCCGGTGCTGCTGCCGGATCTGACAGCCGAGAATGCGAACCGCTGGCCAGCTTTCGCGGCGGCGGCCCTGGCGGTCGGCGTGCACGCCGAGTTCCCCCTGCCGTTGATTGTGGGGCCCGGCGGTATCGGCACGTTCGACCTGTGTCGTGACCGGCCGGGCATGCTCAGTGACAAGCATCTGGCCGATGCCCTGGTTGCCGTGGACATCGCCCGCGATGCCGTGCTGTACCAGCAGTACGCACCAGCGGGCCCGGACCTGGCAGAGTTGCTGCCGGCGGGCGGCACGGACCGGATCGTGATCTACCAGGCGACCGGGGTGATCGCCGCGCAGCTGGATGACACCGTGGCCAACGCGCTGGCCCGGCTGCGCGCCGCGGCGTTCGCGAGCGGGCGCCCGATGTACGACATCGCGCAGAACGTCGTGGAACGGCGGGTACGGTTCGATGAATGACAGCGACGCCGGCCGGCACGTCTGGCCGGGGGATTCCAGTCAGAGTGGCCGGCGGAATGAAGCGGATCGTGAGACCGTGCTGGCCCGGGCCTTTGTCCGCTTGGCGGACACGCTCGCCAGCGACTTTGACATTGTCGATTTCCTGCACGGCCTGTCCGAGGACTCGGTTGAGATCCTGCGGGCCGAGGCAGCCGGGGTCATGCTGGCCGACCCGCGTGGCGGGCTGCGGCTGATCGCCTCCTCAGACGAGCGGATGCGGCTGCTTGAGCTCTTCGAGCTCCAGGGCGCGCAGGGCCCGTGCCTGGATGCGTTCTCCTCTGGCCGGGCCGTACAGTCCAGCGCCGCCGACAGCCGCGCCCGCTGGCCGGTCTTCGCCCCGCGAGCCTCCGGTGCGGGTTTCCAGGTGATGTGCGCCGTTCCGCTGCGCGTGCGCACGCACGTTATCGGCGCCTTAAACCTGTTCCGCGGCAGTGACGAGCCGTTCACCGGCACCGAGATGGAGATCGCGCAGGCTATGGCGGAGATGGCGGCGATCGGGCTGATCCAGGAACGGGCGCTGCGGGAACGCAACCTGCTCGCCGAGCAGTTGCAGGCGGCGCTGAACAGCCGGGTGGTCATCGAGCAGGCCAAGGGGATGCTCGCCGAGTACCTGACCATCACCCTGGACGACGCATTCACGCTGCTGAGGAACTACGCCCACGACTTCAACCGCAAGCTCTCCGAGGTCGCGACGGACGTAGTGGACCGGAAGATCCCGGGCACTGCGCTGGCCCGACGACCCAGCCAAGAGAGATGACGTGCTAAGGACCCTGGCGGCACCGCAGCCTGATTTCAGGCCGGTCGCGCCTACCCAGGCGCACGCGCGAGACGTAGAGCGATGAGCGGCTCCTCGTAGCCGCCTCCCGCGGGGAAGATCCGGACGCCCCGGCGGCCAGTGGGCAGCCGGGCAGCGTGTTCGAGTGATGTCTGCGGGAAACTTCCCGGTCTGGGTGTCCTAGGACCGAGTGCACCAGAAAACCAATGCTTCATGACACTGAGTTTCCGCTTGACGCAAACGGTGCCCGGTGATGGCGGCTGATTGGGCTTGGGTTACGTGACCGTTCGCGACAATAATCCGCAGTGTTTCAATAAGGCCATTTACGTAGCTGCGGGCGGGAGCGCCGCAACGCTGTCGCGGCCCCTGCGCCGGTTCGAGGCGCTCGCCACGGCACTGTGGACCGTGCAGTACAAGCTGCGCCCCGCGTCGACCCCCGGGCCCAACACCACGTACTTAAGGGTGAGGTCGCTTCGATGAAGCTGTGAACTGTACTTTCGGGGCTTTTGGAGACGGAGAGGGACTCCTGGTAGGCGTTTGGGTGTCTGGTCCAGCGCCCGTCAACAGGAGTCCCTTGTGCGTTCTTATCTGCCTTTCGTTGCTGGTGCAAGCCGTACGGCGGAGTTCCCGGTTACCGGGACTCCGGCGGGAACGGTCACGGTCAGGGCCGCTGGCCTGCGGGTTCACGGCATGACGATCACAGTGGAGGGCCGGGCGCCGGCGGCGGGCGAGCCGGCCGTGTTCTGCCGTCCGGTGGTGACGGCGCCTGCGGTGGTCCGCCGGGACGGGACGGTGCTGGCGGACGCGTGGCTGCCGGACCTGGTCCGGCTGGGCGAACTGGAGGCCCATCTCGGCGACGGGCTGATCGATGCGGCCGTGGACGCCGCGGTCGCGGCGGGTCGGCTCAAGCCGCGGCAGCGGCGGAGGATCATGTCCTATCCGCTGGTCATCCGGCTGATGATCGCGATGACGCTGATGCCGGACGCCTCGTACTGCGAGGCGCTGGCCCGCCTGGCGGGTCTGCTCGCGGACATTCCTTTCCTTCTGGAATGGCATGTCCCGACGGAGAAGGTGGTCACGGGCTGGCGGCTGCCGGTCCCGCCGGCCCTGCTGGAGGACCTGTTCTGGCAGGCCGCGGGGCCGCTCATCGGCGATGACGAGCCGTCCGCGGTGCTGCTGGCGGGCATGATGGTGCTCGCCGCGGACGGGATGCTGGTGAACCTGGCGGATACCCCGGCGAACCGGGCGTTCTTCGGCTCGACCGGGACGGCGGATGGTTCCTCGCCGTTCCCGCAGTTGCGGGTCGTCGCGGTGACCGCCCGCGCGGGCCGCGCGATGACCGGGGCGATCCTGGGCCAGGCGGGGACCGGGGAGCAGACCCTGCTGAAGCGGCTCGTGAAGCGCCGCCCGGGCCTGTTCGCCGGCCGCGTCATCTGCTTCGACAGGAACTTCCCGGGCTTTGACCTGATCACGGCGATCCTCCGGGCGGGAGGGCACGTCATCGCGCGCGTGAAAGAAGGCATCAGCCTCGGCTTCGAAGACGGGCCGGGCCGCGGCTGGCTGCCCGACGGGTCCCGCATGACCTGGCTGAACGCGCCATCGGGGAAGAAGGCAGACCGGCTTCCGGTCCGCGCCGCCGAGCACAACGTGACCATGCCCGGCGCAGACGGGGAAGAGCAAATCTCGCAGACCTGCACCGTGATCACCACCCTCCTCGACCACGAGGCCGCCCCCGCCGGCCAGGTCCGGGATGCCTATCTCACCAGGTGGAGCGCATCGGAGACCACGTTTGGCGAGGATAAGTCCACGATCGCCGGCGCCGGGAACCGCACCTGCGGCCCCGTCCTGCGATCCGGCTCCCCGCGGCTGGTCATCCAGGAAGCCTGGGCCTGGCTGACCGCCACCCAGCTCGTCCGCGCCAGCGAGGCCGCCGCGCTCCGCGCCGAAGCCGCCGCCGCCCGCGCACTGCACCGCAGGTCCCGGACCCCGGTCACCGCCGACGAGGAATCCTTCACCGCCGGCCTGCGCCACGCCATCCGGTCGATGACATCCACGCAGGTCACAGCGGCCTCATCGCTAGGAGCGATCGCCGCAGCGGCAGACTCCGCCGCTCGCGCATGCCTGCACACCCTCAATCTCCCCGGCCGGCAACGGCACTCCGAACGGGCGCAAAAAGCACGGCCGACATTCCCGCACGCCAGCGCCACCAAGCTAACCATCACCGGCAAACCCCAGGTCACCGTGTTCGCACCCGGCTCCTGCTAACTCCAGCTGCAACGCCCCGGCGACAGGAAGGAGGAACCCGCCCCGGCCAGCCGGGACCGCGGCCCGTGGAACCGCGCGCTGTCCCCGCCGCGACACGCGGGCTGAAACCATGCCCTCACATCACCCGGAAACAGAATTCAAGACACGCACGGAACATGAGAACAACAACATCCCAGGAGGACTGAAACACCTAAAGTCCGTGGCGTTGACCCCCGGGCCGGCGCAGCTGGCGGGACCGGCTCCCCGATCGCACGCCGGATTGCGGACCCGCTGCATCTGGATCGTGAACCATGCCGGGAGGCATCAAGCTGCGGGCTCGCCATTCTCCCAGGGCTCCGGTCCTGGTAGCGAAACTGCCGCGAACCGCTAGCTCCCATCGTGAATTGACGGTCCGGGCATCTGCGGCGTGTTACTTTGGACTGGTGATAGATCCCCGGTTCGGGGATGTACCACCACCGAGGGGGTTCAAGTCCCCCTCGGACACAGTAATTCCCCATATCCGCCTGTTTTCGGGCACGCCGGATCGTCCCCTGCGCGCAGGCTTCGGCCAGCGCCGGGCAATCGGCGTTCCGAGCTTTCTCTCCGTTCCTCTGATCAGGGCTTTTGCGGCCCGGGCTAGCGTGCTGTCACGGTGACGGTCTTGGCGGTCTGGGGGCCGCGCCTGCAGGGCCGCGGCGGCCGGGTTCCAGGTGAGCGTGATCTCATGCTTGCGCAGGTAGCCGATCACCTCGCCTGGGGCGGCGGTGGCTTTGACGTCGGCGCCTGCGCGGGTGCGGCGCCTGGCCCGCGTCGCGGGGCTGGTGAGGAGCAGGTGCAGGGCGGGCAGGTGCGGAAGCAGCCTGTCTTCGCGGACGTAGGTGTTCTTCGGCCGGGCCGGATCGGGTGCCATCGCGCTGGTGCGGCCGTGCCGGCACCGGTACGCGGCCTTGCCGTTGGACCAGGCCGATTCCATCCGCCGCCCGCACAGGCTGCATGTGAGCAGCCCGGCCAGCAGGTAGCGGCGCAGCACCGGTGCGTGCTGCGGGGCCGGGCCCCGGGCGGCGTTAGATGTCCTGGGCGGCGACGAAGCCGGCTTCGCTGACCAGCGCGGGATGCGCGGGCCGGGCGGAGATGACCCACCCGTCCGGGAGGTTCCACCGCTGCACGGGCTTGTGCCCGAGCGTCACGTTGCCCGGGTCGGCCAGCTCGGTGTCGGTACGCTGCCGGTTCCACACCTGACGGCCCGTGTACCGGGGGTTCTGCACGATGGTAGTGACGGTGCCCAGCGTCCATCCCGCTCCGGTCCGGTGCGTGTTGCGGCCAGGGTCGACGGCAGACGGGCACGGCACCCCGGCCTCGTTCAGCGCCCGGGCGATTCGTGCCACGCTGCGCCCGGCCAGCCGCTGCGCGAAGATCCACCGCACCACGGGCGCCGTCGCCGGATCCGGGTCCAGGCGGTGCGCCCGCCGCCCCCACGCGGCGTGCGCCCTGTTCGGGTGCGGCCCGGCATCGGCCAGCCGGTACCCGTACGGCGGGCGGCCGCCCAGGTACCGGCCCTGCTCCCGGGTCTGGACGGCCATCGCAGCGCGGACCCGGATGCTGGCCCGGGTGATCTCCGCTTGGACGACAGCCCCAGCATCGTCATCGTCTTCTCATCATGCTCAGAGGCGTAGTCGACCCGGCCGCCGGCCTCCGGCATCCACAGCTGCACGCCGTAATGCTCCAACAGCGGGGCCATCGCCGCGTACTGGCTGCCGTAGAACGCCCGCTCGTACTCCCCGATCACGACCGCATCCCACCCCCGCCCCGGGTCCGCGAGCTGGGCGACCAGCGCGGCGGCCTGCGGACGCCGCGCCCACGCCACCGCCCGGGACTCCCCCACGTCGAACATCTCCGCCACGATCACGCCGTGACCCCGCACCAGCGCCCCGGCCTGCTCCCGCTGCCGCGCCCGCGAGGTCACCGGATCCTGCCAGTCCTCCGTCGAGACGCGCCCGTAAAACACGAACCGCAGCACCCCGCACCCAGCCGCGCTCCCGTCACCACGCGCGGCACGCTCCGCCCACGACACCAGCGTGTCCGCGTCCCTGCACGGGCCCGGTCCCAGGGCCGAGGCAAACGGCGCAGCCATCACCCATCAGCCTCCCCAGCAACTCAGGAACGTCTGGCACCACCAGCATCTCCAGTCAAAGCTACCGAAATCGGTCTATACAGCGCAACAACCATGTAAGACAGCCAGACCACGCACGGAGGCCGCGCAGACCCATACCCCGCCGACCGAGCCGCCGGCACCGAGCTGCCTCGGGCTAGGGCGTCGCCTGGGCACCCCGCGCGTGAGCCAGAGACGCCACCGACCGTAAGCGCCCGGAATGCGGCAGATCCGGACGGTCGCGGGGCTTGGCAGTCATGCATCACCATACGGCCGAGGCTCTGAGCTGAGTGTGCCGATGCCATGACCATCAAGTCACTGACACTTGCGCTCATACTCCCGTTCTGTGGCACTACTGCGGTCGATGTCGGCGGCAGTGTGCATAGTTGTGGTGGACTGCGGCCTTTTCGCCCAGCGTGCCGAGGTTTGTGATGGTGGCCGCGCGTCCCATCGGCTTCGCTGTGCTACCCGAATGCCAGATCGTCATCAGCATGCTGGCATGCTTGCAGACGTGAAGGACCTGGTCAGGCTGCTCCGCCGGATCGCGGTCACCGTCGCAGGCATAGTAATCCTCGCCGTCGGCGTGGTGCTTCTGGTGGCGCCCGGGCCTGGCCTGCTGGTCATAGCGCTCGCGCTGGCCGTGTTCGCCATCGAATACCGATGGGCCAGACGCCATCTCGCCGCCGTGCAGGCACGCGCCCGCTCGGCAGCCCTCAAGACGGCAGCCAGCCGCGTTGCGACGGCCTCCGCGGTGCTCTTCGGCGTTGGCGCCGTCGGCCTCGGCGCTGTGCTGGTACTCACCGACCTCCTGCCATTTTCCGGCGTGACAACCGGCGTGAGCGTGGCCATCGGGGGCCTGACCGTGCTGGTGACCGTGGCATACAGCGTCCGGGAACTGCGGCGTACCGAGAAGACTGAACAGGACGAAGACGCCGGATAGGCCCGGAGGCACTACGCGCGAGGGAACCGTCCAGGTGACGGCTGCGGCCGCACCGGATAAGCCGACAGCCTGACCAGACGATCCGACGGTGAGCAGAGCCGGGATCGTCGTCGCCTTCGAGCCGCTTGAGACCGCAGGCCATCGGCGCGTGCGCCCACCGTTGTCATGCATCAAGGCGCCACTCGATGCCTGGCGGCTATCTGCTGCCGTTGGCAGGCCGCGCCATTGTCCCTGCTTGTCGATGACCCTGTCCGCGGCAAATGAGCGGAGGAACCCTGGGGTCTGGGCCATGGTGCTCATGAACGGGTGCATCTTTTTTAAGGGCGTGATCTTGCTCTGATATCCGCCCGAATCTCCCGAAGATGGGAGCTTCCTGTCATTTATGGAGATCTCAGGCGTCACCAAGGGTGATCTGCACTGGTCATCGGTGGTGGAGGCGGGCTGGCGAGGTAGCGGCCGGGGTGCTGCTCCGCTGCCGGGTCCGCCGGTTGCGGGGCCGGTTCTGGGATCCTGGGCCGGAATGACCCCATGAACCCCAGCAGCAGGTAACGGAGGCCCGGCGGTGGCGGTTTCTGTGACGGTGACGGTGACGCAGGTGAACGAGGACGGCAGCGAGAGCCCGGCGGACGGCGAGCTGGCCGCGGCGCTGGCCGGGACGGCGGAGCAGTTCTCGGCGATGCTCGCCTGGGCGGCGGAGGACGCCGCCGGCCTGGATCACGGGGAGCGGGAGAAGGAGATCGGCGAGACGGGCCGGGAGCTGCAGCGGCGGCTGCTGGAGGCCACGCTCGCGATCGACTGCGCGCGCGAGGAGCGGATCAGCCATGTCACGAGCGCGGCGGGGATCCGGCACGGCAGCGTCGAGAAGGGCCATGACCGGGGCGTGGCCAGCGTCTTCGGCCCGGTCCGTGCCGAGCGGCTGGCCTACCGCAACCGGCGCGAGCCGAACCTGTACCCGGCCGACGCCCGCTGGATGCTGCCCGACGACCCCTACTCGCTGGGGATGCGCGCCCTGGCGGCCTTCCATCTGGCCACCGGCGGGTACGGGCAGGCGCAGGAGATCATCGAGGCCCGGACCGGGGTCACGATCGGCCGGGCCCAGCTGGCCTGGCCGCGGACCTGGCCGCCTGGACCGGCGACTTCTACGAGCAGCGGGCCCGGGACGCGGAGGATGGCCCGCCCGGTGACGTGCTGATGATGCAGGCCGACGGCAAGGGCATCGCCCTGCGCCCGGAGCACCGCAAGGGCGGGCAGGCTGATGCCGCGCACCCGGGGATCAAGAAGATGGCCGAGATCGTCGCGGTCGCCGGCTTCACCCCAGCCGCCCGCGAGCCGGAGGACATCGCCGCCCCGCCCGCCCGCCGCAAGGCACATCCGGGCCCCGTCGCCCGGGACAAGTGGGTATCGGCCTCCATCACCGATGACATCCCCGCGATGATCGGGGCGGCCTTCGACGAGGCCGACCGCCGCGACCCGCACCGGGTGCGCCAGCGTGTGTTCCTCGCTGACGGCAACAAGCAGCAGATCGCCGCCATCGGCGACCACGCCAGGGCCCGCGGCCTGAAGGTCCCGGTCCTCATCGACTACATCCACGTCAGCGGCTACCTCGGCAAGGCCGCCGCCGCGCTGCACCCCGGCGACCCCGCCGCCGCCGGCCAGTGGGCCGACGGGCAGCTGCTCCGCGTCCTGCACGGCCGCGCCAAGGCGGTCGCCGCCACCCTGAGATCCGTCGCGGCGAAGGCCCGGAACAACCCCCGCACCCGCCACCTGGACCTCGCCGACATGGACAAGGCCATCACCTACCTGGAGAACAACCACCAGCACATGTGCTACGACAGAGCGCTCGAGAAGGGCTGGCCGATCGCCACCGGCATGATCGAGGGAGCTTGCCGCTTCGTCATCGAAGACAGATTCGGAATTACAGGAGCGAGGTGGTCACCCGACGGCGCCGAGGACATCCTCAAGCTCCGCGCCATCGTCGTCAACGGCGACCTCGATGACTACATGGACTACTACAAGGCACGCTACCTGGAAGAACGCCACCTAGCCCGCTACGACCCCGCCAGCATCCCCGACCTCGGCCTCGCCGCATGACCGAAACACCCGGAAATGACCAACCCCTCATAAAGACGCACCCCTCATGAACACGACCGTAGGCGTCAGGTGGAGCACCAGTAGGGTCCGATTGCACGCCCATCAAGTGATCCAGTTGGCGTGAGACTCCGCGCAGCAGGCCGACCCTTGTCCTGCGCCATGATCCGGGTCAGATTTCCCCGACCGTTCAGCCGCCGACCTGGCGTCGGTGTCAGGCTTCCGACCCGCCCTTCAGATGTACACCGTGGCCCACCGCGTCGTCTGCACGCTCGTCGCCGCTGACGGTTTCGGCAGCTGACTGCGTGGCCGCCTCCTGATCGACACTGCCACCGCCCTCGCCGCCCCCCACAGCGCGGGCCGCCGTGCCCGTGTCTTCGTCGAGCAGAACGCTGCCACCGCCTGTGCCAGCCCCTGTCGGTACCGCTGGAGAAGCAGGCTCAGCGGCACCGCTACTGCCGCCGCCCTCACCGGCGGCTGAAGACCGGGTTTGGAACCCTTCCACGCGGTCTACGCTACCTCCACCCGTTCCAGTGCCGGTCGCTTCGAGATCAGCCTGCCCCGTGGCCGCAGGCACGTTGCCGCCACCAGAGCCCGTGCCTTCGATGGCCGTGGCTTCGATGACGCTGCCCCCACCCTCACCGACGCTGCCTGACGCGCCGCCGGAACGACCGAACGTCAACTCAGAGGTACCGAAGAGTGTACCTGCGGTACGTTCGCCTGCGGCAGCGGTATCGGATCCGGTCGCTCCGCCCGGAGGCGTGGCGATCACATCGATGAGGCGGAGACCTTGAGTCGCCAGACCGCCCCATTTGGCCAGGAACGCGGACTCGTTGGCGTTCGCCCACAGATAGTATCCGTCTGTCCCGCTCCGCCATATTCCAGCCCAGAGACCGTCATAGTAGCGCAGCCCCACCAGACGCAGACCTTGCGCGGCAAGCGCGCTCCATTTCGCGATGAAGCTCGACCAGTTCGCGTTTATCCAGAGGTAATAACCGTCGCTGCCCGAGCGCCAGACGCCGCACCAGCGCCTCTGTCCATTGACCGTGGTGACATCGAAATCCACCAGCCGAAGATTCTGGGCGGCCAGCTGGCTCCACTTGGCGAGGAAATTCGCATCGTCGGCGTTGACCCAAAGGTAATATCCATCTGTTCCGGCCCGCCAAACGCCCGCATACAAGCCGTTGTAATTCTTGATGCTGACTAGGCGGAGGTTCTGGGCGGACAGCTGGCTCCATTTCGAAAGGAAGCCCGCTTGATCGGCATTGTACCAGAGGTAGTACAGAAGTTGAAAGGCCAGCATTCGTACCTTCCTTCTTACGGAGGCTGGGGATCGAAGGTGAGGCCGGCTTGGGCGAGGAACGCGTCGATGAGGGCGGGCCGGTACTGGATGCGCTTGAGCCGGTTCTTCATGATCGCGGCGAGCTGGTCCACGTCGCGGACGGCGAGGTTGCCCAGGCCGTTCTTCATGGCCGCCCAGGCGCCCTCGGCCGGATTCAGCTCAGGGGCGTATGCGGGCAGCCGTACCTCGGTCAGCCAGCCCGGGTGAGCGCTGATGAATGCCCTCATCGCGGCGCTGATGTGGGTGTTCAGCCGGTCCCAGATCAAGATGACCGGGGCCTGCAGTTGCTGGTGCGCGGCGGTGATCAGGCCGGCGTAATCGGCTTCGGACATCGAGCGGCGCTCGCCCTTGCGCCCCCGGTGGATGCGGACCCGGTAATACAGGTGGCCCCGCGCGCCGGGCTTCAGGCACACCAGGCCCGCCACTGAGACCCGCCCGGAGCCCTTGCCGGACACGCGGACCACCGGGGTCCGGCCGCGGGGCGCCCAGGTCCGCGCCTTCGGCGGGCGCAGGTTCTGCCCGGCCTCATCCTCAAAGCACACATACGCCCCGGTCGCCGCCGCTAGCCTCGTACCTTCGCCCAGGTCACCGCCCGCCACGCCGCGATCGCGTCCTCATCCCGCTCCACCGCCCGGTGCACCGGGACCTGCGGGGTGAAGCCGAGCCGGTGCAGCAGGTACGACGTCCCCCGCAGCGTGTACCGGAGATGGAACAGCCGGCCGATCAGCGCGGCGGCCCGCTCCAGGGTCCACCGCTGGTCCTCATCCCATCCCCATACTGCCGGGCCGGCCTCCAGCGCGGCCCGCAGCCGCTCCAGCTGCGCCCCGCTCAGCCGGCACACCGCCCCGCCCGGGCCCCTGGACGCCAGGGCGGCCACGCCGCCCGCCCGCCAGCGCCGCCGCCACACGTACGCCGAATTACACGAGACCCGCAGCCGCCAAGCCACCTCCGGCGGCGTAACCCCCTCCGCGAACCACTCCGCGGCCTGCAAACGCACCTTCTCACGCCTGGCCCGCCCAGCGGCGGACAGGCCACCACCATCCGGATACCTCATACCTTCGCAGTAGCCCCGCCAGCCCGCCCTGTTACGACGACACGCCGAGCAACCCTCACATCAAAATCCTGACAATTCAATTTCTGTAGGCGTCGGTTCCGTCCTCCCAGATGCCCGACCAAAGCTGTTGCCCATTGACGGTGGACACGTTGATGTCGGTCAGCCGCATGTTCTGCGCCGCGAGCGTTTGCCACTTTGCGACAAATTCGCTCTGGGTGGCATGAATCCAGAGATAGTACGGACGGTTGCCGCTCCGCCAGACACCCGACCAGGCGACGTCGCCGAGCGGCCACGGGTCGTCAAAGTTCGGGCCGGGGACGGGCCGGGGACCGCCGATCCGGTTTGCGAGGGGAACCGGCAATGCCACTTAGCCTATCTGGCGATCATGGCTCTGACCTGCGGGTTTGCGCTCGATGGTCAATCTGACCGCGTGGTACGGCCGTCGGGCATCCATGCTGGTCAGAAGGGTGAGACGCAAGCTGCAACTCGCCAAGATCAACTTTGGCTAAGTGGCATTGGGGGAACCGGGTACCGAGCATCCGCTTAAACAGCGGGAACGGATCGTTCGGATCGCTGGTAAGGTTCTTATAGACGGCTGCGAGGGTCGTGCCCGCCGCGCCCACAATCTGATTAACACTGTAACCTAGCTGATGGAACAGATAATAGATAAAAAGGGTCGTACAGCCGTTCGTCGCGTTATAGCCATTGTCGTCGGGAGCGTTATTCACGAAATCCTGACGTGCACTGTTCAGCCAGAGGTCCGCCACGGCATAATCGGCATCTATCCCCACGCCCAGGAAGCCGTTGTTTACCAGGAACTGACCACTGAGGAAACGAGAAAGACCTTCACCCTTGCTGCCCTCATTGCTTCCCTGGAACCACCCCTTGTTCTGTGTCATCATAAAGATTTCGGTGACTTCCGCGATGAGGAGATAGCGCAGATATGCAGGGTTGTTGCTGTACTGTAACTCTCGCCTTGTGCCTTGAGCTGGATCGTCGACGAGGTGGACGTCCCGCTCCAACTCGCGCCGTTGCTCTGCGTCGTAACCTGAACAGCCATCCCGGTTACGGTCAGACCGCCGCCGAACCAGCCTGACATCAAATTGTAATCTGTTTCGCAGGCCGCGATGACCGCATTCGTCCGTGCCGGTTCCTGCCCTCCTGAGCCGCCAAGCGCGTTATCGTAGGAGAACTGGTAGTGCGCCGTTACGCCACCATTGGTGAGACCGGTTGTGACAAAGACCATGACGCTCTCCCCGGCGATTCGTGGTTGGTTGGGCCGATGAAGGCGGCATGAGATCGTGATTGATTTCTCCGAAAGCAGCTGTCCAGAACCCAGTTGCCTGGCATGCCAACCCCCTCAAAGAGGTGATCTATGCGGCCTCGGCGGATCAAAGCAGATCATCAGCAGAAAACCCTTGCCCGCGGACCGCCGATCGGCTGATCCGGCCTTAACAAAATCTCTCCTTCACTCAGGCTTTATCACGTATTTATGGCAATGTCAACACTCTTTTATCCTGGCCACCGCACCCTGCGCGACGCTCCCAGCGGCAGAAGAGGGCGTCTGACAGTCCCGATCGGCGCGCAGGTGCGAAAATGGCCAGTATGCAACAATTTGTAGACGATGATGCTGGCTACCTTGATTGGATAAGCACTCATCCCGAGAGCTTCGTGCTCAACGCTTACCGCAGGCCCACTCCGGCGTACCTGATGCTTCATCACGCGAACTGCTGGACAATCCGAGTCAGGTCAAACTGGACAAAGGACTATCGGAAGGTCTGCGGCGATCGGAGCGAACTTGAAGCCTTCGCCCGCGACGAGGTCGGCGGCGACACCCAACTGTGCAGTCGCTGCTGCTGAGCTGCCGCCGGGTCGGCGGCCTTGGCTGGGTACCGGTGGCTGCGCTTGGCCTGGCGGGGATTGTCCGGCCGGCCCGGGGCTTGCTGGTGACGGAGGCGATGACCAGCAGCGACGCGTGGAAGAGCTGGTCATTGGGGGGAAAGGCGCCCAGGCCGCCGACCGGCTCGCGGACGGTGTCCAGGGCATTGACGAACGAGATCCGCAGCGGGCCGTCGCCGACCTCTCCCAGGAGCAGATCCAGCGTCGGCCCATCCTGGGCGGCCTCATCAGCGAATACGAGCGAGCTGCATAGAACCCAGGTCAACACCAGTGGCCGAGTTCTGGAACCCCACAGGCACGTTCAGCCGCCGCCGTCCGTCCCGCCGGCCGGCGCCTCGCCCTGCCCGGCGGTGCTGCCCGAGATGGTGCGGCTGCCGCCGGCCGGACGGGTGATCTCGACCCGGCGGGCCTGGGCCCTGGGGGAGGCAGGGATGGTCACGTGCAGGACACCGTCGGCGTAGCCGGCGGTGAGGTGCTCGGAGTCCACGCCCTCGCCGAGGGAAAGCTGCCGGGTGAACGACCCCTGCGGCCGCTCAGCGGCAATCACCTGCTCGCTCTCGCCGTAGTGCGGGGCCCGTTCGGCCCGGATCGTCAAGGTGTTGTGCTCGACGGTCACCTCGACGCTGTCCGCGTCGACGCCGGGCAGGTCGGCCTCCAGGTGGTAGCTGCCGTCCTGGGCGCGGTAGACGTCCATGGGCATGCCAAGCGGGGCCCGCGTCCCGCTCGCGGCCATGGAAATAAGCCGGTCGAGCTCCCGGAAAGGGTCCCGGAAGGGCTCGAATCTGAGCACTGACATCGCTATCTCCTCCTTACGTAAGGCCGGCACGGGCACCACGTACGGCCTCCGCCGGCGCGGCCTCCCAAGGACAGGGTAATTCCCGGGTCGCTCCTAATGCCTGCTCACCCATGGCCGCAAGTTACGCAGCGCGGGCAATCGCTCACAAGTGCCTTCCAGGCGCGGCAGCGGGCCCGCCCGTTAGGCGCCTCGGACGACCATCTTGGCCCCCTGCCAGGACATCCCGAACGGCGGGGATGTGCGCCGCTAGCGCCGGAGCATCCGTCACGCTCTGTGGTGCTCGAAAGGCCTGGCTGCCGGTTCCTCTCATGTTTGAGTGGTCGGCCTGGCTGGGCTGAGCAGGATCCTTGGAGTGGCTCCGCGTGGGCGTGTGGCCGGGCGGCGTCACCCTATCGGTCCGCAAGATGACAGCCGCAAGGGAAGAGGGTTCCCGGGATGGGCGATGACAGCGGGATCCACGACGAGTACGAGCGTGTCGTGGTCAAGGGTGAGGGCCCAGCCGCCCGGGAGATCTGCATCTACGGCAGTGGGGGCCGGCTGGTTCTGGAGGGCTGGCAGGTTGCCGACGACGACGGTCAGACTGCCTGGATCAGCGACGCCGGCGCCATAGCCGTCTTCGGCCAGCCGCTGGATCCCGGCGAGACGACGGAGGCCGGTCCGCTGTGGCTCTTCGACGACTTTGCCGCTGTCAGAGAGATGGGCTCCTGTTCACCACCGTTCATGGCTGAGATCGCCCGGGCCCTCGGCGAGCGGTACGAGCCTGTTTAGGCTGAACTTTGCCGCCACCCTCCGGGCAAGGTCAGCACTGACCTGCGCGCCTTTGCGCGGCTGGCCAGGCCCTGCACCTGCCGGTCAGGTTTGCCGCGCCGCCGGGCCCGGGCGTGGCACGCGCAAGAAAGGAAACAAATATGAAGCTCACAGTCATCGGCGGCACCGGGCTGATCGGCTCGCAGGTCGTCCAGAAGCTGACCGCAGCCGGACACCAGGCCGTCCCCGCGGCACTGTCCACCGGCCTCGACCTGATCACGGGCCAGGGACTGGACCAGGCGCTGGAAGGCGCCGAGGTCGTGGTCAACGTGGCGAACTCGCCGACATTCGACGAAGCCTCCACGGGCTTCTTCCGCACCTCGATGGACAACCTGCTGGCCGCCGGGGAAGGTGCCGATGTCCGGCATCAGGTGATCCTCTCGATCGTCGGCGTCGACCAGGTGCCCCAGCTGGTCTACTACCGCGCCAAGACCCTCCAGGAGGAGCTGCTCCGCCAGGGGCCCACGCCGTACTCCATCGTGCGTGCCACCCAGTTCTTCGAATTCATGAACACGCTCGTGTTCGAGACCTCGGATGACACCACCGTTCGCCTGCCCGCTACCTGCCTGCAGCCGATCGCCTCCGCCGATGTCGCCGATGCGGTCGCCGACGTCTCCACCGGCACGCCGCTGCGAGCCACCTGGAACGTTGCCGGCCCGGATGTCTTCCCCCTCGACGAACTCGGCCGGCTCACCCTGGCGGCACAGCGGGACAACCGGACCGTCATCACCGACGACAACGCCGGCACCTTCGCGGGCGTCACCGGCGACGTGCTGACCGCGGGCCCGGACGCACACCTGGCACCGACGCACTACCAGGACTGGATCCACACAGCCCGGTGACCAGGCCGCCGGCTATCCCCGGGACCACCCGGACCCTTATGAGAGGCCGTGGGCGGGCATGTTTGATCCGGACCACACTGGGCTCGCGATGCTTTGAACCACGCCACGGCGAGACCCCGCAGGCCGACACGTCGTTCGAAAGCCAGACCACGAGGGCCGGCAGGCGGCAACCAGACAATCAGGCGGGGAGTGCGCCGTCACGTTCACTGGCAGGTGCAGTACCGGCCCTTGACCTGTCCTTGTGGCTGTTAGTCCTGCGACTTCGCCGCTCTCACCTCGACCTTTCCGCTTTCGACGCGCACCTGGAGCGCCGGCTGCGGCGAGGTCGCCGGCCCCTTCACAATCGATCCGTCGAGGCGGAAGGTACTGCCGTGGCAGGGACAGACGACCCCGTCGTCTTTCAGCTCGCCCTCGTGCAGCGGGCAGCCGCGGTGTGAGCAACGGTCGATGAGCCCGTAGAGGCGCCCTTCTTTGCGCACCAGCAGCACGGCGGCACCGTTGGCCTGTGCGCCGGTCAGCTTTCCTTCCTCAAGCTCATTTTCGCCGAGGACCGCGGTCCACTGTTCCGGCGGGTCCTCGAACGCCGTCTGATTCACGCCGACTCCTCGGGAGAAGGATAGATGCCCGCCGAGGTAGGCGGAGAATGCCGCGACGGCGTACCCCAGCGCTGAGAGCGCGACGCCGGGGGCCCTGCTGCCCCGCCTTCGGGCGGCCCAGGAAAGCGCGTGCACACCGCCG
>Ga0335078_10006403_pt1 | contig 17425 bp, 11 predicted proteins | sample Lox_Sample_32_FD_206711 | JGI IMG/M metagenome (GOLD analysis project Ga0335078, IMG submission 206711) | Soil microbial communities from Loxahatchee National Wildlife Refuge, Florida, United States - Lox_Sample_3.2 | ecosystem: Environmental > Terrestrial > Soil > Wetlands | place: USA... | reverse complement strand
CACTCTTTCATCTGTTCTGGCACGCCCACTGGATCGTCGAGGTGGTCATGGTGGGGCTATTGATATGCTCGGTGTGGGTTTGGGCCATCGCCATCGACAAAACGCTGCTCTTCTCGCGGCTGCGCCGAGCCGCCGACGGATTCGAGGAAGCCTTCTGGTCCGGACAATCGCTCGAGGAGCTCTATAAATCGCTGTCCGCCGAGCCCAGTCATTCGACCGGCTTGGTGTTCGTCGCCGCGATGCGCGAATGGAAACGCAGCATCGAGGGCCATGCGCGCTCTTTCGCCGGGTTGCAGATGCGCATCGAGAAGGTCATGAATGTCGCCATCGCTCGCGAAGTCGAGCACATGGAGCGGCGGCTTCTGGTCCTGGCCACGGTCGGATCGGCGGGGCCGTTTATCGGCCTGTTCGGCACGGTGGCCGGCATTATGACAAGTTTCCAATCGATCGCCGCCTCGCAAAACACCTCGCTCGCGGTGGTCGCTCCCGGCATCGCCGAATCGCTGTTTGCGACCGCAATCGGCCTCGTTGCCGCCATCCCGGCGACGATTTTCTATAATAAATTCGCCAGCGAGGTGAACCGGCAGGCACAGCGGCTCGAAGGCTTTGCCGACGAGTTTACGGCGATCCTGTCGCGGCAAATTGACGAGCGGGGCTGAGGGCTTTCGACTATGGCGGCGAGCACCCTAAGCGCGGGTCCGGCCGGCGGCGGCAAGCGCCGCCGGCGCCGGGCGGTCATGAGCGAAATCAACGTGACGCCGTTCGTCGACGTCATGCTGGTGCTGCTCATCGTGTTCATGGTGTCGGCGCCGCTGCTTACCGTCGGCGTGCCGATCGATCTGCCGCAAAGCCAGGCCAAGGCGCTGCCGCAGGACAACGAGCCGCTGACCGTCTCGGTCAATGGCGACGGCAAGATCTTCCTGCAGAACGAGCCGATCGAGCTCGACGATCTTGTGACCAAGCTGAAAGCGATCGTCGATGCCCGCCACGGCAACCTGGACGAAACCATCTATGTGCGCGGCGACAGGAAGGTCGATTACGGCATCATGATGCGGGTCATGGGCCGCATTTCCGGCGCCGGCTATCATAAGGTGGCGCTCGTCACCAATATCGAGCAGAACGAAAAATGAAGGCCGGCATGACCATATCGTGCATCGGTCATGCCGTCGCGCTCGGCTGCACGCTCGTCGCCCTGTCGGCGGCGCCGATGGAAGTTCCGCCGGTCGATTCGCTGCCGGTGCAGTTCATCTCCGACAAGGATTTCACCAAGCTCGCCCAAGGCGTCAAAAACGCACCGAAGCTGAAGATCGACATGCCGAAGCCGCTCGCCGACAAGGTCGACGCGCCGAAGACGATCGATCAGCTCGCGCCGAAGGCCGCGGACAAGCCCGCCATCACCACCGATACCCGCAAGGCCGAGCAGCAGCCGCCGAAGCCCGACACCAAGCCCGATCAGAAGCAAGCGCAAAAGGCCGACAAGCCGAAGCCGCCGGATTACAAGCCGGACCAGATCGCCGAATTGTTGAAGAAAGACACCGCCAAGTCGCCCGCGAAGCCGGACCAATCGGCGCCGCAGAAAACCGATGCGCCGAAGTTCGACGCCAATCAGGTCGCCGAGCTGCTCGACAAGCGCGATCCGCGGCGCGAATTTGCTGCCAACGCGACGCTCAACGACGTGGCCGGCCTCGGCTCCGCGAGCGGCGCGCAATCCGCCCAGATGTCGCAGAGCGAAATCGACGCATTGCGCGCCCGCATCTCGAGCTGCTGGTCACCGCCACCGGGCATCGACGCCAATTCCAAGGTCTATGTCGTGCTGCGGGTTTTGTTCAAGCCGGACGGCTCTCTGGTGCAGGAACCGGTTCTGGTCGAAGCCACCGCATCGGCGCTTGGTCCGGCGCTCGCCGACAGCGCCAAGCGAGCGCTGCTATTGTGCCAGCCGTTCACCATGTTGCGGCCCGACCATTACGATCAGTGGAAAGACCTCGAGCTTAAATTCGATCCTCATGAGCTGCTCGGCGGCTGACAAGAAAACACGATCATCATGACACTTCGGTCCAGATCAAATCTCATCGTGACACGCCGCCGCGCGCTGGCGCTCGGCGCCGCCGCCGGCGCAATCGTGTTGGCGTCCCCCCGGGCCCGCGCGGTGGTCCGGCTCGACATCACGCAAGGCAATTTTCAGCCGATGCCGATCGCGATCAGCAAATTCATCGGCGGCGGCGACGGCGACGACGACACTGCCTCGGGCGTCACCCAGATCATCACCGCGAACCTGCAGCGCAGCGGCCTGTTCGCGCCGATCGATCCGGCGGCTTTCATCGAGCACATCACCAGCGTCGATACCGTGCCGAATTTTCCCGATTGGCGCAGCGTCAACGCGCAGGCGCTGGTGACCGGGGCGGTCACGCGGCAGTCCGACGGGCGACTGAAGGCGGAATTCCGGCTGTGGGACGTGCTGGCCGGCCAGCAGCTCGCCGGCCAGCAGTATTTCACTACGCCGGACAATTGGCGCCGCATCGGTCACATCATCTCGGACGCGATCTACCAGCAGCTCACCGGCAACGGCGGCTATTTCGACAGCCGCGTCGTCTTCGTCGACGAAACCGGACCGGGAACGGCCCGCGTCAAGCGGCTCGCCATCATGGACCAGGACGGCGCCAATGTGCGCTACCTGACGCGCGGCGACGAACTCGTGCTCACCCCGCGGTTTTCGCCGTCGAGCCAGGAGGTCACCTACATGGCCTATGGCCAGGGCGATCCTCGCGTCTATCTTTACAATATCGATACCGGCCAGCGCGAAGTGGTCGGCAATTTTCCCGGCATGAGCTTCTCGCCGCGGTTCTCGCCGGATGGCCAGAGCGTCATCATGAGCTTGCAGCAAGGCGCCAATTCCAACATCTACGTCATGGATTTGCGCTCCAAGGCGACAACGCGGCTGACCAACACGCAGGCCATTGACACCTCGCCGTCATATTCGCCGGACGGTGCGCATATCTGCTTTGAATCCGACCGCGGCGGCCAGCCGCAGATCTACGTCATGGCGGCGAGCGGCGGCCCGGCGCAGCGCATCAGCTTCGGCGACGGCATCTACAATACGCCGGTCTGGTCGCCGCGCGGCGACTACATCGCCTTCACCAAGATCCTCAGCAACATGTTCGCCATCGGCGTGATGAAGCCGGACGGCAGCGGCGAGCGTATCCTCACCGAAAGCTTCCACAACGAAGGCCCGACTTTCGCGCCGAACGGGCAGGTGATCATGTTCTTCCGCGATCCGGGCGGCACTTCCGGGCCGTCGCTGTTCACGGTGGACATTTCCGGCCGCAACGAGCAGCGGGTTCCGACGCCGAACTACGCCTCCGACCCGGCGTGGTCGCCGCTGTTGTCATAAATCGGCGATTCGCGGTGCGGCGGTTCCACAGAGTCGCCGCATTGACGCCTCATTAACCATTGCAAAAGCTTTCCGGGCATCCCGCGGGGTTGAGACATTTTTGCAAGGGCGCATCAAGGTTGACGGAACGTTCGTTTAACGAAGGCGCTGCTAGACCCGCTGACGACCAAGCATGTCCGGTCGAATGTTAAGTATGGAGGCACCGGAATGAACATGGCGAATGCGATCCGTGGCGCCAAGTTCGTCGCCGTCATCATGGCAACGCTCGCGATCGCGGCGTGCGCCAAGAAGGACGATCAATCCGCAATGGGCGCGGCGGCCACGCCCGGCAGCCAGCAGGACTTCGTGGTCAATGTCGGCGACCGCGTGTTCTTCGACACCGACTCCTCGGAGCTGTCCGATCAGGCGCGCGCCACGCTCGACAAGCAGGCGCAGTGGCTCAACAATTACAACAGATATTCCTTCACCATCGAAGGTCATGCCGACGAGCGCGGCACCCGCGAATACAATATCGCGCTCGGCGCCCGCCGCGCCGAGACCGTGCGGGAATATCTGATCTCGCGCGGCATCGCGGCATCGCGCATGCGCACCATATCCTACGGCAAGGAGCGGCCGGTGGCGCTGTGCAACGACATTTCCTGCTGGTCGCAAAATCGTCGCGCCGTGACGGTGCTCGATCAGAGCTCGTAAGCCGCACCGACCGCTTGCGACAGCCCCTTATCAACCGGCGCCGTGACGGCGCCGGTTTCGTTTCGGCTCGCCGTTTTCGATCGAACAAAACCGCCGCGGCCGCTTGCGAACCGTTCATTTCGCGCCTAAGCAATCTCGGGAACTCTTGATCTATCGCAAATACGAAGAAGCCGTTGCTATTAGCGTGCCTAGCTTGCTTCAACCGCGCTGGCATTGGGCAGAGGTGGAGACATGCAATTTGGTGGCCGGTCCGCTCCGCCGTACCGGAGTTGCAGTCGCAGGCACTGCGCAGCCGCAAAGTCGCGCCCGCAGCTGTTTTTCGCTGCTGCAGCGGTGTTGATGGCCGCGATTGCCGCTCCCGTCAATGCACAGCAGCCCGCGGTTCCGGTCGGCACCGTCTACGCGGAGCGTCAGCCGATCGCAAAAACACGTGACTTCGTCGGGCGCGTCGAGGCGACAGACCGCGTGGAGGTTCGAGCCAGAGTAAAGGGCTACCTGGAGCAGATTCTCTTCAAGGAGGGCCAGACGGTCAAAAAGGGCGATCTGCTTTACCAGATAGAGAAAGGACTGTTCCAAGCGGACGTCGAGCAGGCACAGGGCGCCTTGGAACGCAGCAAGGCCGCGAAGACGCTGACTGCGATCCAGCTGCAAAGGGCGCAGGAACTCCTGGAAAAGAGCGCCGGCACTGCGGTTGCCCGCGACCAGGCCCTCGCGGCGGATCAGCAGGCCGAGGCCACCGTTATGGCCAGTCAAGCTAATTTGGATACGTCGAAAATCAATCTCGGTTACACCGACATCACTTCACCGATTGCGGGAAAGATCAGCAAGACGAATATTACGGTGGGAAATGTCGTCGGGCCCGACAGCGGTGTGCTCACTCTGATCGTGAGTGAAGACCCGATGTATGTCACTTTCCCGGTAAGCGAGCGCGAATTGCTGCAGGCCCAGCTAAACCCGAGCTCCGGCAATCTCGCGGGCACCAAGATCAAAATTCGTTTCGCCGACGGGTCGACCTACAACCGCGAAGGCTCGATCAATTTCGTCGACGTATCGGTGAACCGGGCGACCGACACCGTGCTGGTGCGCGCCACCATGGCCAACCCCGATGGCGTCCTGATCGACGGCCAGCTGGTCAGCGTCACGATCGAGACCGGGGCGCCGGAGCAAAAAGTCGTGGTTCCTCAGGCTGCGCTGATTGCCGACCAGGAAGGCGTCTATGTGTTTGTCGTCGAGGATGGAAAAGCCGTCGTCAAACGGATCAAGACCGGCGGCGAGAGTGGGCCGAACGTCGTCGTCGAGAACGGGCTAACGGGCGGCGAGCAAGTCATCGTCCAGGGCATTCAAAGCCTTCGCCCTGGCCAGCCCGTGCAGGCAGCGCCGATGCCCGCGAGCCTCAAGGGGATCTAGTCCGGTGTTGTCTGCCATCTTCGTCGATCGTCCGCGGCTTGCCATCGTCATTGCCGTCGTCACGACGATTGCCGGCTTGCTCGCTCTCTACGCGCTGCCGCTCGCTCAGTACCCCGATATCGTCCCGCCGCAGGTCTCGGTCACCACGACCTATCCGGGGGCGAGTGCGGCGGTGGTGGAATCGACCGTCGCGCAGGTCATCGAGGCGCAGGTCGTCGGCGTCGACAAAGCGATCTATATGAAGAGCACGAGCGGCGACGACGGCAGTTATGCTCTGACGGTTTCTTTCGAGCTCGGCACCAATCCGGATATCGACGCCGTCAACGTCAACAACCGCGTTCAGGTGGCATTGGCGAATTTGCCGTCCGAAGTGCAGCGGCAAGGCGTCACGGTCAAGAAGAAATCGTCGGCTTTGCTGGCCGTGATTGCGGTGTATTCGCCCAAGCACACGCACGATCCCTTGTTTCTCTCCAATTATGTGACGATCAATCTTCTCGATCAGATCAAAAGCACACCGGGCGTCGGCGATGCGACGCTGTGGGGCCCGCAGGATTACGCGATGCGTGCCTGGGTCCGCACCGATCGGCTGACCGGGCTCGGTCTGACCACCGGCGATATCATCAATGCGATCCAATCGCAGAACGTCCAGGCGGCCGTAGGCCGCATCGGCGCCCGCCCGATATCCCGCGATCAGCAACTGCAGCTCAACATCCAGACCAAGGGCAGGCTCAGTACGGTTGAGGAATTCGAAAACATCGTGGTGCGGACCAATCCGGACGGCTCGGTGCTGCGGCTTCGCGATGTCGCCAGGATCGAGCTGGGCGCCGCGAACCTCGATCGCGACACCAGGTTCAACGGCGGGCCGGCCGCCGCGATCGCGATCTATCAATCTCCGGGCGCGAACGCCATTGCCACATTAAAGGCCGTGAAGGACCGGATTGCCGAGGTGGAGAAGCGGTTTCCGGAAGATCTTGCCTGGAGGATCACCTACGATCCCACGCTCTTCGTCACCGACACCATTCATGAGGTGCAGAAGACGCTCGTCGAAGCATTCATTCTGGTCGTGATCGTGGTCTTCCTTTTTCTCGGAAGCATCCGGGCGACCTTGATCCCGACCTTGGCCGTTCCCGTCAGCCTGATCGGAACATTCGTCGCGCTTCTCGCCGTCGGCTACTCGGGCAATACCGTGTCGTTTCTCGCCGTTGTGCTGGCGATCGGCATCGTCGTCGATGATGCCATCGTGGTGGTGGAGAACGTCGAGCGCGTGATGGAGGAGCACCCGGAACTCACCCCTGCAGAGGCTACAAAACAGGCGATGGCCGAGATCACGGCGCCTATCATCGCGATCACGCTGGTGCTGCTGTCGGTCTTCGTGCCGGTGGCATTTATACCCGGAATTTCGGGCGAATTGTTCCGCCAGTTTGCGGTGACGGTCGCGGTATCGATGTTGTTGTCGGCGATCAATGCGCTGTCCCTTTCGCCGGCGCTGTGCGCCGTACTGCTGCGGCCGCATCACGGACCGCGCCGCGGCGTCATGGCCTACGTGATGCGCTCGATCGATCGTGTCCGCGACGCATATGGCGCGGCGGTAGGGCGCATCGTTCAGTTTTCGGTCGTCGGGCTCGGCATCGTAGCGATCGCTATCGCGAGTATTGTCGGGCTGGCAAAGATAACTCCGACGGGATTCCTTCCCGAGGACGATCAAGGCGCACTGTTCGTCATCGTGCAATTGCCCGGAGGCTCGTCGGTCGCGCGAACGACGGACGTGGTGCAGCGGGCCGAGACGATTCTGCGACAGGAAAAGGCGGTCGAAGACGTCACTTCCGTGGTCGGACTGAACTTCATTGACAATTATTCGCAGCCGAACGCGGCGTTTATTGTTGTCACTCTGAAACCATTCGAGGAACGGAAGGATCGGGCGTCGAGCGTGTCGGCATTGATCGGCAGCCTCGGCGAGAAGTTCCGCCAAATCTCCGGCGGAACGGTGGTGCCGCTGGCGCCGCCGCCGATCCTCGGTCTCGGCACCGGGGGCGGCTTTACTTACGTGCTGGAGGACTTGCGCGGCGGCGATCCCAAGGGCATGGCCGAGGCGCTGCGCGGCCTGACCGTGGCGGCAAACCAGGATCCGAGGTTGAGTCGGGTTTTCAGCACCTTCTCGGCCACCAATCCGTCGATCTATCTCGACATCGATCGCGACAAGGCGCAGATCATCGGCGTGCCGCTGAATTCCGTTTTTCAGGCGCTGCAAGCGTCGCTCGGCGGCTACTTCGTCAACAACATGAACTTATACGGCCGCACGTGGCAGGTGCAGGTACAGGCGGAGGCCGTCGACCGGGCAAAGATAGACGATATCTACCGGATCAACGTGCGCAACAAAGAAGGAACGATGGTCCCGCTTCGCAGCTTGGCCGAAGCCCGCGTCGTGATCGGTCCACCGGCGCTGATCCGTTACAACAACCTTCGTGCGCTTACGATACAGGGCAGTCCTGCCCGCGGCGTCTCGACGGGACAAGCTTTGCAGGCGATGGAAACGGTCGCCGCCAAAACGCTGCCGCGGAGCTATGTGGGCGAGTGGACCGATACCGCGTTCCAGGAAAAGCGCGCCGAGGGCAAGACGGCGATCATCCTCGGCTTTGCCGTCCTGTTCGCTTACCTCTTTCTGGTCGGTCTGTATGAAAGCTGGACCATACCGGTCCCGGTATTGCTATCGGTGTCGGTCGGACTGCTGGGCTCTTTCCTCGCAATCGTCGTCACCGGTCTCACGCTCGACCTTTATGCGCAAATCGGCATGGTCGTCCTGATCGGCTTGGCTGCGAAGAACGGCATTCTGATCGTCGAGTTCGCGAAAGATCAGCGCGAAAAGGGCGTGCCGCTGCTGAACGCCGCCGTCGAAGGCTCGAGGCTTCGCTTCCGGCCGGTGATGATGACGTCGTTTGCCTTCATCCTGGGTCTGTATCCGTTGGTCGTCGCCGGCGGCGCCTCGCAGCTCGCCCGCCGCGACGTCGGCACGCCGGTGTTCGGCGGCATGATTCTGGCGTCGTTGATCGGCATTTTTGCTATCCCGCCGCTTTATGTGACCTTCCAGTCGCTGCGGGAGAAGCTCAGGCCGTCTTCGCGTCCGCGCCAAGAGCACGAGCCTGAAAGGGCCGAGGAACAGCCGGCGGCGCCGGCGCGGACAGATGCGGAATCCAAGTAGATTTCGCCGCCGGCGGACCAATCTTTTCGGGGAATTGTGCGAGGCGCGATGAGCGATCCAAGACCGGCGGCGCCAACGTTGCGCCGCGCCTTCAGATGGTGGCTCGCCCAGGTCAAGCACGCGCTGCCGCCGACGATCTTTTTCTTTATCGGTTTCAATTTGATCCTGTGGACCAAAGACCTGATCCTGCAGGAATATGGTATTCAGTTCAGCGGATTCATAACCGCAACGGTAGCCGCGCTGCTTGTCGGCAAAGCGGTTCTGGTGACGGACAATATGCCCTTTATGCGCCGCTTTGACGGCGCGCCGTTGGTCCAGCCTGTGCTGTTCAAAACTACGATCTATTGGCTTTGTGTTCTGTTCGCGCGGATCGCCGAAGCGCTGGTCGAATTCATCACCCACGGTGGCGCGTTTGCCGATTTCCCGAGTTATCTTGTCGAGCGCTTCTCCTGGCCGCGCTTTCTTTCGATTCAGATCTGGTTGATGGTGTTGTTCCTGCTCTATGTCACGATCCATGAGCTCAACATCCTGTTTGGCGATGGCGAACTTTATCGCCTGTTCTTTCGCTGGAGCTCATCGGAGGCAAAGCTGACGCGTCGGCGGCGCGTTCGCCTGCTCACTCGGCTCAATCGTCTGACGGAGACGAATTCCATCGAGACCATTAGCGAACGGGGTTCCTCTGCTTACGTTGAACTGGTTGAAATCTTGCGCGAACTCGCCGCGCCGCTCCCGGCGTCGCGCGCGTCCGCTTGACCCGCCGCACTTAAGGTGAGGCTCCGGCCGAGGAGTAAACGCCGGCATCTCGCGGTATCTTCGGAAGATGAAGATAATGAAGTGCGGCGTGTATGCCGCGTGCTTTTAGGCTAGGCTTCTCATCGATATTTATCCTTGCCAAGGCACGGCTGAAATTGGATCGTAGGTCCGCCGCACGGCACTCCCTGCGTCATTTTCGGCCTTTCACCGCGCTTCCGACTTGAAGGCTTCGGCCATGACCCTTGCTTGGTTTGCCCGCGTAATGCTCGTGCTGGCCGTTGCGGCCGGCGCCGCCGCTTGCGGGAAAAAGAACGAATATGCGGCGCCGCCGCCGCCCAAAGTCACCGTCGCCGCCCCCGTCGAGCAGGAGGTCACCAGCTATTTCGAGTCGACTGGTAATACCGCATCGGTTAATGCCGTCGACCTCGTCGCCCGCGTGCAGGGCTTCGTGCAGGCGATCAGCTACAACGACGGTGATTTTGTAAAACAAGGCACCTCGCTGTTCACCATCGAGCCAGAGCCCTACAAGCTCAAGGTCGACGCCGCGAAGGCCTCAGTCACCAGCGCCAAGGCCAACCTGGTACAGGCTCAGGCCGAGTACCAGCGCCAGGCCGATCTGATAACGAGGCAGGTTTCTACCCAGGCCAATTACGACAAGGCGCTGGCGCAGCGCGATTCGACGCAGGCCGACGTGCAATCGGCACAGGCCAATGAGCAGCAGGCCGAGATCAATCTCGGCTACACCGACGTGACCGCGCCGTTTGACGGGGTCGTTACCGCGCGCCAGGTGTCGATCGGGCAGCTGGTCGGCGCGAATTCGGCGACCTCGCTCGCCACCATCGTGCAGCTCGATCCGATCTGGGTGAATTTCACCGCCAGCGAGCGCGATGTTCAGCGCGTGAAGGCGACGCTCGCCGGTCAGGGCCTGACCCGTGCCCAGTTAACATCGCTGCCTGTCGAGATCGGGCTGCAAACCGAAACCGGTTATCCGCACAAAGGCAAGCTCGATTACGTGGCGCCGAATGTCGATCCGTCGACCGGCACGCTTGCCATACGTGCCGTTCTGCCAAACGCCAACCGGGCGCTGTTACCCGGATATTTCGTGCGCGTGCGTGTGCCCATGCAGACGCGGCCGGCATTGCTGGTGCCCGACGTGGCGATCGGCAGCGATCAGGGCGGCCGCTATGTGCTCGTCGTCAACAAGGACAATGTGGTCGAGCAGCGCAAAGTCGAACCCGGACAGCTCGTCGGCGATCTGCGCGTCATCGACAATGGCCTTGCTAAAGACGATCGCGTTGTGGTCGGCGGCATCATGCGCGCCATCCCCGGCGAGAAGGTCGATGCCGAGCAGCAATCGGCGCCGGCGGCAAAGTGACGGTGATGCGTAAGCGCTTGCGTTGCTCACACCCGCTCGTCCCCGCGACAACGGGGACCCAGCGGTATGCGTGCCGGGGCGGAAAGTCCCATCTGGATTCCGGCTTGCGCCGGAATGAGCGGAACCGAGTGCGATGATCTCGAAATTCTTCATCGAGCGGCCGGTTATGGCGAACGTGATCGCCATCCTGATGATTTTGCTCGGCGCGGTCGCGCTCTACGGCTTGCCGATCGCGCAATATCCAGAAGTCGTGCCGCCGACCGTGCAGGTGTCGACGCGTTATCCCGGCGCCAGCGCGCGCACGCTGATGGACACGGTGGCGCTGCCGATTGAGCAGCAGGTCAACGGCGTCGAGAACATGATCTACATGCAATCGACCAGCGCCAGCGACGGTTCCTATACGCTGACGGTGACCTTCAAGATCGGCACCGACCTCGATGCGGCGCAGATCCTGGTGCAGAACCGGGTCGCCAGCGCGCTGTCGCAATTGCCGCAGGCGGTGCAGGCGCAGGGCGTCACGGTGGAGAAGCGTTCGACCGCGATCCTTCTGTTCGTGACGCTGACGTCGCCGGACCAGCGCTACGACAGCCTCTATATGGCCAATTACGCCACCATCAATCTGCGCGACGAGCTGTCCCGGCTGCCCGGCGTCGGCGATGTTCTCATCTTCGGCGCCGGCCAGTATTCGATGCGCATCTGGCTCGATCCGGATAAGCTCAAGGCGCGCAGCTTGAACGCGCAGGACGTGGTGGCGGCGCTGCAGCAGCAGAGCCAGGAAGTGGCGGCGGGCCAGGTCGGCATGCCGCCGACGCCGCCTGGAGTCAATTTCCAGTACACGATCGATTTGCAGGGCCGGCTCACCGACGTTGACGAATTCGCCAATGTTATCGTCAAGACCGGCAATAACGGCGAGGTGACGCGGCTGCGCGACGTCGGCCGCGTCGAGCTCGGCGCGCAGACCTACAGCCAGTACTTCAACCTCGACGGCAAGCCGGCGGCCGGCATCGGCATCTATCAGTCGCCCGGCGCCAACGCGCTGCAGGTCGAGCAGACGGTCAAGGCCAAGATGCAGGAGCTGTCTCGTGCGTTCCCGCAAGGTCTCGTCTACACCATCCCGTTCGACACCACGGTGTTCGTCCATGCCTCGATCGAGGAGGTCTACAAGACGCTGATCGAAGCAGCGGTGCTGGTGCTGATCGTCATCCTCGTCTTCCTGCAGGACTGGCGCGCCATGCTGGTGCCGATGACGACGGTGCCGGTGACCATCGTCGGCGCCTTCGCCATGATGTGGGGGCTCGGCTTCTCCGTGAATTTCTCGACGCTGTTCGCCATCGTGCTGTCCATCGGCATCGTGGTTGACGACGCCATCGTCGTGGTCGAGGGCGCCGCGCACAATGTCGAGCAGGGCATGAGCGGCCACGACGCGGCGATCAAGGCGATGAACGAGCTGCTTGGTCCGATCATCGGCATCACCCTGGTTTTGATGTCGGTGTTTCTGCCGGCGGCGTTCCTGCCGGGCCTGACCGGGCGGATGTATGCGCAGTTCGCGCTGGTGATCGCGGCGACGGCGCTACTGTCCGCCGTCAACGCCATCACGCTCAAGCCGACACAGTCGGCGATGTGGCTGCGCCCGCCGGTGCCGCCCGAGCGGCGCAACGCGTTCTACCGCGCCTTCAACGCGGGCTATGCGCGGATCGAGCAGCGCTATGCCGGTCTCATTCATCACATGGTCGAGCATGCCGGCCTGATGACCGTCATCGTGTTCGCGATCATCGGCGTCGCCGTCTGGGGACTGGCGCGGGTGCCGACCGGTTTCCTGCCGATCGAGGACCAGGGCTACCTCCTGGTCAGCGTCCAGCTCCCCGACGGCGCCTCGCTCGCCCGCACGCAGCGGGCGATGGAGCAGGTTTCCGAGATCGCGCACAAGGATCCGAGCGTCGAAAACGTCGTGGCCATCGCCGGCATTTCGGTGCTCGACAACAGCGCCGCGCTGGCCAATGCCGGCGTCGCCTATGTGGTGCTCAAGGACTGGAGCGTGCGGGACGATTTGCGCACGATCTTCGCCCGCTTGGCGCCGGCGCTCGACGCCGTCGATGGGCGCGTCGTGGTGTTGCCGCCGCCGCCGATCCAGGGCATCGGCAATGCCGGCGGCTTCACCATGCAGGTCGAGCTGCGCGACGGCTCGACCGATTTCGCCAAGCTGCAAAGCATCACCAACGCCATGGTCGCCCACGCGCAATCGCAAAGCGCGCTGCAGCGCGTCTCGACCTCGTTCCGCGCCATCGCCCCGCAAATACGCATCGACGTCGACCGGGTGAAGGCGGAAACCCTGCACGTGCCCATCGACCAGGTGTTTGCGACGCTGGCGACCTATTCCGGCTCGACCTTCGTGTCGCAATTCAACAAGTTCGGCCGCGTGTTTCAGGTCTATGCGCAGGCCGATTCCAAGTTCCGGCTGCGGCCGCGCGACATCGAAAATCTCACGGTGCGCAATCAGCAAGGCAACATGATTCCGCTCGGCACGATGATCAAAATCGAGCCGGTGGTCGGCCCGCCCTTGATCAGCCTGTACAATCTCTATCCGTCGTCGAGCATCATCGGCCTGCCGGCGGCCGGCTTCAGTTCCGGCGAGGCGATCCGTCTGATGGACGAAAACGCGGCATCGACGCTGCCGCCGGGCACCGGCAGCGAATGGACCGCGATGTCCTATCAGGAGAAAATCGTCGGCAATCAGATGTATTTCGTCTTCGCGATGGCGATGGTCTTGGTCTACCTGGTGCTCGCCGCCCAATATGAAAGCTGGTACGCGCCGCTCGCGGTCATCTTCTCGGTGCCGCTCGCCTTGACCGGGCCGGTGCTGGTCTTGGAAATGCTGCGCATCGACAACAACCTCTATACCCAGATCGGCATCATCCTGCTGATCGCGCTGTCGGCCAAGAACGCGATTCTGATCGTCGAAGTCGCGCGCGAGCACCGTATCGCCGGCAGGGCGATCGTCGACGCGGCGGTCGATGCCGCCCGCGCCCGGTTCCGGGCCATCCTGATGACGTCGTTTTCCTTCATCCTCGGCGTCGCGCCGCTGGTGATCGCCAGCGGCGCCGGCGCCAGCGCCCGCAAATCGATCGGCATCACCGTGTTCTCTGGGATGATCGCCTCGACCTGTCTTGCCGTGCTGTTCGTGCCATCCATGTTTGTGGTGATTCAGCGGTTCGAGGAATGGCGCGCATCGCGTAAGGCGCCCCGGGCCCAAGCCGGCGGAATAAGCGAGACTGCGGCCTGAAGTGACACCGCGCCGCGGCCTGGCACAGTCACAATTTGGACGCAGGAACGACTATGTTAGAGATCGGCAAACCACCGACAGTGTCGAAAGCAATGAGCCGCTCCGCAGCTGTGTTTGTGATCGGGCTGGCGTGCATCCTGGGCGCGGGCGTCGCCCGCGCGCAGGACACGCCGAGCGACGTCGTCACGCGTCTCGACCGGCTCGAGGACACCGTCCGCGACCTCACCGGTCAGGTGCAGGAGCTGCAATACCGCAATCAGCAACTCCAGCAGCAATTGCAGCAGCTGCAGGGCGGGGCGGCCGCGACCGGCGCCACGTCTCCGGTTGGCAACGCTCCGGCAGTGGCCGGCACGCCCGTGGCGCCGCAGCAGCGCGCCACGGTGTCCACTGCGCTGCCGCCGCCGAGCGCGACGCAATATTCGTCGCCGCCGCAATATTCGGCGCCGCCACCCGCACCATACTCGCCGCCGGCGCCGACGGCTCAGTACGGATCTCCGTCATACGGAACGCCGCAATACGGCTCGCCGCCGGCGCCGGTGATTGCCGGCACGTCGGCCTCGGACGGACACGACGCGTTTAATCCGGCGCTGCACCCCACCGCGCCGGGCGCGCCGCATCCGCTCGGTTCCAGCACCACGGCGAGCGAGCCGCCGCCGGTGGACCCCGCCATGGATACCGCGGGTCAACCGGGCGCGCCGCTCAACTTGTCCAATCTGTCGGGGCCACAAGCCGACGCCGCGCCGGGTGGGCCGCTGCCGCCGCCGCCGATGTCCAACCCGAGCGCGACCGGCGCTGCCATGCCAGGAGCCATGCCGGGAGCCACGCAAGAGGCGTCGCTGCCGCCGAACGCCACGCCGAAAGACGAATTCGATCTCGGCTACGGCTATGTGGTCCACAAGAACTACGGGCTCGCGGCGCAAACCTTCCGCGACTTCCTGCATAAATTTCCCGGCGATCGGCTGACGCCGGAGGCGCAATACTGGCTTGGCGAAAGCCTGTTCCAGGATCAGAAATACCACGACGCCGCCGAGGCCTTCCTCGCGGTCTCGACCAAATACGAAACCAGCGGCAAGGCACCTGAGGCTTTGCTGCGGCTCGGGCAGTCGCTCGCGGCGTTGGGCGAGAAGGAAGCCGCCTGCGCGTCGCTCGGCGAGGTGTTACGCAAATATCCGCGGGCTTCGATCAGCGTAAAGCAAAACGTTGACCGGGAGCAGAAGCGTGTCCACTGCTGAACAAGCCATTCGCGCCGACGAGGCGAATGCGCTGTTCCTCGGGCTTGAAAATCTGCGCGGGCTCATTCTTGCGGTTTCCGGCGGTCCCGACTCTACGGCGCTGATGTGGCTCGCGGCGCGCTGGGCGAAACGGCGCAAGCGCGCGCCAAAACTTCTCGCCGTCACCGTCGATCACGGCCTGCGTCCGCAGTCCGTCGGCGAAGCGGCCGCGGTCGAACGCCTCGCGCGCCGGCTCGGCATCGCGCATCGCACGCTACGCTGGCGTGGCAACAAGCCGAAGTCAGGTTTGCAGGAGGCTGCGCGCGGCGCCCGCTATCGGCTGCTGGCGCAGGCGGCTGACGAGGCCGGCTATGCCCATGTCCTCACCGCGCATACGCTCGACGATCAGGCCGAAACGGTGCTGTTCCGGCTTGCCCGGGGCAGCGGACTCGGCGGGTTGGCGGGGATGGCGCATGCGGCGCCGCTGCCGGCCGGTGCAAACGGCTCGATCTTCCTGGTACGGCCGTTGCTCGGAATTCCAAAAGCCCGGTTGATCGCAACGCTGAAAGCGGCCGGCATCGCTTACAGCGAGGATCCGACCAATCGCGATCCGCGTTTTGCCAGAGCGCGTTTGCGCTCGTTCATGCCGGCGCTGGCAAAGGAAGGGCTCGACGCGCGCGGCCTGGCTCGGCTGGCGGCGCGCATGCGCCGCGCCGCAGGGGCGATCGACTTCGCCGTCGCCGCCGCGCGCGAGGCACTGGCCCCGGGTCCATGGCCGCAATCCGGCCCGATCGGGTTCGAAACCGCGCTGTTTGCCGATCTGCCCGCCGAAGTCGGCTTGAGGCTGCTCGGCCGCGCCATCGCTCATGCCGGCGACGAGGGCCCGGTGGAGCTTGGCAAGCTCGAGGCGCTTTATGACAGCTTGCGCCGGGCGCCGTCCCGGCTGCGCCGGACCCTTGCCGGAGCGGTGATTACACTCGATGCCGACCGGCTGACGGTCGAGCGCGCGCCGGCTCGGCGCGGATTAGCCATGCGCAAGAACCGCAATACGGGCTTTACGAAATAGCCATATAATGGCGCGGTTTTGGGGTAGATTCCCTTGGCAGGGAGCGGACCTGTCCCTACATTGCGTAGGTCATAGAACGTGAAGCCGCCACGATTTGCGGGCACGCCACAGTCGCCGGATGCCGCTCGGCCGGGGGCGAGGACGAGAGATGAACGCCAATCTGCGCAATTTCGCCCTGTGGGTCATCATTGTCCTGCTGCTGCTCGCGCTATTCACGCTGTTCCAGAACCCGGGGCAGCACACGACCGCCCAGGACGTTTCGTTCTCGCAGCTCCTCAATGAGGTCGATCAAGGCCGCGTCCGCGACGTCCTGATCCAGGGTCCGGAAATCCACGGCACCTTCACCGACGGCCGCGCCTTCCAGACCTATGCGCCGAGCGATCCGGGCCTTGTCGACAAGCTCTACAAGAAGGGCGTGTCGATCACCGCGCGGCCGCTGAGCGACAACGTGCCCTGGTTCGTGTCGCTGTTGATCTCCTGGCTGCCGTTCGTCGCACTGATCGGCGTGTGGATCTTCCTGTCGCGGCAGATGCAGGGCGCCGGCGGTAAGGCGCTCGGCTTCGGCAAGAGCCGCGCCAAACTGCTCACCGAGGCGCATGGCCGCGTCACTTTCGAGGACGTGGCCGGTGTCGACGAAGCCAAGCTCGATCTGCAGGAGATCGTCGAATTCCTGCGCGACCCGGCCAAATTCCAGCGGCTCGGCGGGCGCATTCCGCGCGGCGTGCTCCTGGTCGGGCCGCCCGGCACCGGCAAGACGCTGCTGGCGCGCGCCATCGCCGGCGAGGCCAACGTGCCGTTCTTCACCATTTCCGGCTCCGACTTCGTCGAAATGTTCGTCGGCGTCGGCGCCAGCCGCGTCCGCGACATGTTCGAGCAGGCCAAGAAAAACGCGCCCTGCATCATCTTCATCGACGAAATCGACGCAGTGGGCCGCCACCGCGGCGCCGGGCTGGGCGGCGGCAACGACGAACGCGAGCAGACGCTCAATCAGTTGCTGGTCGAGATGGACGGCTTCGAAGCCAATGAAGGCATCATCCTGATCGCCGCCACCAACCGGCC
>Ga0335078_10006402_pt1 | contig 17425 bp, 16 predicted proteins | sample Lox_Sample_32_FD_206711 | JGI IMG/M metagenome (GOLD analysis project Ga0335078, IMG submission 206711) | Soil microbial communities from Loxahatchee National Wildlife Refuge, Florida, United States - Lox_Sample_3.2 | ecosystem: Environmental > Terrestrial > Soil > Wetlands | place: USA... | reverse complement strand
CCGCCCTGGAGGGCGCCGTATTCTACTTCATCTGACACGAGGCGAGGAGTGCCCTGAGAAACTGAGAAACGATGGCGGCGCGCAATTTGGGCAGAAATCAGAGGCTGGGCGTATTCGGTTCCATCGCGACGTACGAGGCGCTTGCTTCCGTGGACGGCGTGTCACGGAGTAATCCTCAAGCGTCAAAGAATGCGACCCGCAATGACCAAATGCGAGCAGTCTCCGAGAAGTAGCGCGTCACTCGCCAACTAGGTTCCCGCACCGGCCACGAAACGGCTGCGGTAGTGGGTAGGCGCAACGCCGAAGCGTTGCATGAACGCACGGCGAAAACTGTCGGAATCGTGAAAGCCAACCGATTCGGCAACGCGCTTCACGGTACAGCCAGCGGCGGATAGCCGCTTGCGCGCCTCATCAAGCCGGAGGCGCTGCACAAAAGCGGCGGGACTGCTATTGAACTCCAACCTGAAGCGGCGGGAAAACTGCCGCGGGCAAAGATTCATATGCTCTGCCATCGCTTCAACGGAAAGATCTTTGTTGAGGTGTCCCGGCATCCATGCCGCCAGATCGGCGAAACGGCTGGTAGAAGCAACTTGAAACTTCAGCGGCTCGGAAAACTGCTCTTGCCCTCCGGGCCGCTTCATGTAGACCACCAGTTCGCGCGCCACCGCAAGGGCCACTCGGGGTCCGAAGTCTTCTTCAATCAATGCCAAGGAAAGATCAATCCCGGCGGTGACGCCCGCCGAGGTGTAGAACCTGCCGTCCCGAATGTAGAGAGCATTGGCATCCACCTTCAACGCTGGAAAGCGGCTGGCCAATTCGGCGGCGAACTTCCAGTGGGTGGTCACTCGCCGCCCGTCGAGCAGTCCGGTCGGCGCAATTGCAAAAACGCCCGTGCATACCGAGGCAATTCGACGAATGCCGTTGGCCCGACGGCTGATCCAATCCGCCAGCTTCTGGGCAGAGGGCGAGAGGCGCACGCCGCGGCCGCCAGGAATGAGAAGCGTGTCCATGTGGCGTAGGGAGCTTAGGAAGCAGGTAGCGGTCATGCGCAACCCGGACACGGAGCTGAAGGTCTTCGCGCCCAACGCGGCAATCGTCACCTTATAGCAGGGCTGCAGGTTGCCGTTCGAGTCCTCAAGGCATGCACTATTGAATGCCTCCAGCGGCCCAGACAGGTCGAGGGACGTGATGTCGTCGTACCCCACAATCACGATGTGTTTGGGTTTCACGTTTTTCGCCTCATTAGGGTAGCCAATCCATTGTATGTCTGGAACGACATAAATCCGGCCATTTGGGACTTAAGCCACTCTATCAAACAATGTCTTGAAATGTCGGATTAAAGTCATTTGGGACACTTCCTCTTGGGGTTACCATCTGCTCTATCGCAAGCAGTTTCTCAGGAGGCCTTATGCGCAGGGCAGCTAAAGGGATCTGGATGGCCGCTGTAATCGGGGTGATTCTGAACCTAATGGTTCTCATGAGCCACGGGAAGGCACCCAACAAACTGCCATCTTCCACGCAACAAACCGGCTCACTGAAGCCGCCCGCTACGGGCAAGATCAACGTTGCGTTCCTGATCTCGGAGGGCGCGGACGTCATGGACATCGCCGGCCCGTGGGAGGTCTTCGGCGACTCCATGCTTACAACCAAAGGCAAGCCATGGCATCCATCGGACGGTGACGACATGGTGATGCTGTTCAACGTCTACACCGTCTCTGATTCGCTGAAGCCGGTGAATGCGAATCGACTGACCATCGTACCCAACTATACTTTCGACAATGCGCCCAAGCCGGAGGTTATCGTGATTCCCGCGCAGGGCGGACGCGGCGCGGCCCAGAAAGCGTGGCTGCTCGCCAATTCGGCCACCGCCGATGTCACCATGTCGGTGTGCACGGGCGCCTCGGTGCTGGCGGGGTATGGGATGCTCGACGGCCAAACTGCTACTACGCATCACTCCTTTCAGCAGAGCATGCAGAAGGAATTTCCTGCTGTGCACTTCGTCAGTGGAACCCGCTTCGTCGAGAATGGCAAAATCGCAACCGCGGGCGGCCTGACTTCGGGGATTGATCTGGCACTCCACGTCGTTGCGAGATACTACGGCACTGAGGTAGCGCAGGTCACCGCCGACCTTTTGGAGTATCACAGTGCGCTGTGGAAAAGCCCGGAATATGGGCAAGTGAAGCCGGTGGTCGCGTCGAAGTGATGTTGCTGGTTGGGTAGGCTTATCGGATCACGTTAGAGTTACCGTCCGGATTGTCGCCAACTTGGACAAAGCTCAGATGCGGACATGGAGCCCTTCTTCGTCAAGGGAGAGCGACGAGCCTTGAGCAGCAGCTAACAGAACGAGCGAAATATCATGACAAGAGTGTGAAAGTAGAAATGATATGAGGAAATCGCCCGACCCAACAAAGCTTCACTGGCTCGCAGACTCGAGTGTATTTTTGATTCCGTAACGATGGCAGGGACGAATACGCAGTACTCGGCGATCGTGCTGGGCCCGACGGGGAATGTGGGCGGACGCATCGTGCGGCTTCTGATCAAGAACCCGCTGTGCAAGAAGGTGGTGGTGGTGACGCGGCGCAAGATGGACTCCTTCGCCGGCCCCAAGGTCTCCGAGGTAGTTGTCAAGATGGACCGACTCGAGGAGGAGGTTGCACCGCACGCCCAGGGAGTCGACGTCGCGCTCGCCGCGTTCGGCGTCGGCAAGGGCAGCGCGAAGATGCTCGAGGAGGAGGTGCGCAAGATAGAAATCGCCTACCCGCAGGCCTTTTGCCGCGCGGCCAAGGCTGGAGGCGCGCGTGTGTGCGGGGTTATGACAGCAACGGGCGCGGACCCCGAGGCCCGGATGAAGTACGCGAAGATCATCGGCGAGAAGGAGATGGCAGTCGAGTCCGTCGAGTTCGACTTCCTCGGACTGTACCGTCCCGCCGTCATTCTCGGCAACTCCAACACGCCGGGCGTCCTTGGCTACGTCATGCCACTGCTGGACTGGGCCATGCCGCCAAGTACCACTCGATCCACAAGAACGACCTCGCGCGCGCGATGGTGGCGCAGTCGGAGCAGGCATTCCTCGCGATCGCGCAGGGCAGCCCTCCCAAGAAGGCGACCGTGAAGATCCTGGAGTACAAGGAGATGGAGCCCTTCTTCGTCAAGGGCGATAGCGACGAGCCTTGAGCACCAGCAAGCTGCTTGTATTGGATTGAAGCGCTGTGGTGTTTGGGTTGTTTGGATAGTCTGCGTTTTTATTGTTCTACAGTGGTGAATGGTTATATTGGCACTTGCGACTTGCTTAGCAAGCGCAGGAGTCGATTCGGGGTCGCGAATCAGCTGCGCCTTGTCGTTCTCCGCGGCCGCCTTCCAGGCCGCTCGCCACGATGCGCTTTGCGTGCGGCCACCCCATTACGGGCTATTCTGAAAATAGCACTTGCCCATATTCATTCCAGATTCCGAACTTACAATGACCTTTGTTCGCGCTTCCGGTCCTGGCGGCCAGAACGTCAACAAAGTCTCCACTGCCGTCCAACTGCGCTTCGATGTCGGCCAATCTCGCTCCCTTCCAGCTGATGTACGGCAGCGCCTCCTCGCGTTAGCCGGCAATCGCGCCACGCAAGACGGCGTGTTGATCATCACTTCCCGTGTGCACCGGACGCAGGAGGCCAATCGAGCCGAAGCCCGGGCGCGACTGAATGAACTGATCGCCAGCGCGCAAGTCGTGCCGAAAACCCGCCGCCCCAGTCGGCCCACGCTCGGTTCCAAGGTGCGTCGGCTCACGGCAAAATCGCAACGATCCTCCTCCAAGAAACTGCGCGGCCGGGCAAACGACGACTGAGCTGGCTCATCCGTTCTCGCAATGCTCTGCTGAGACTATCCGGAAGGCCCCTGCAGTTGCCCGGTTCCGGGATGCGGACTATTTGGAAAATGAGCTCCGAAGACGACTCCTGGAAAACCCAAAATGCGTTCGCAATAGTAGGGGATGGCGGCTGGCTGGATGGCAGCCAACGTGAATGCGAGGTCCGCCGGCAGACCCTGCCCGCTCAACTCTCAACTAATGTTTCCGCGTGTTTCGCGGGCGATGTCTCCCACTCCGGCCAAAGTACGCGTCAGCGACAACCCGTCAACTGAATTGCGTGATCGGCAGTTCTTGCAGCCAGCCAGTCTCTGCGTGAACACCTGAGCCTACCTTTCTCCGAGTGCCGCGTTATCCGCTCCAAGGAAATCGGATCCAACTTCCCAGAATCGGACCTTAGGGACGGGACCTTATTGTAGCGCGACAAGAAAATGCGAATGACAACGTCCTTTATCATTCACTATTTGCGTTGGGAAAGAGGCGGGAGGTGTTCGGAGTTCTAGACAGTGGCGACACTCGGCCTCAGTTAGCGTGGAGAGCCTTTATTTCACGCTCTTATAGTCCTTATCGCTGACAGGCTCCAACCAAATTGTCTTTCCCTTTTGAGTCGGTGTAACCGCTATATAGGCGAAGCTACTTTCCGGCGTTGCGCCGTGCCAATGCTCCACGCCGGGAGCGCATTTGATTACATCTCCCTTGTGAACGATTCGAATCGGCTTTCCCCTTTCCTGGTAAAAGCCTGTGCCTTCGGTGATCAGCAGAACTTGACCGCCAGGATGTACATGCCAATCCAATTTTGCCCCGGCATCATAGGTTGCCATGGCGATACTGGGATCGAACGTACTGTCTCCTTCGTTTAGCTCACTGAGCCAGATATTCCCTGTGTGATTCTTGGCGGAGGATAGCTCGCCTTTCGGGAAACCTGAATCCCCTGTCTGTGCTTGAGATTGGAAGATGAATAGAGAGCTCACCGCGATAGCGAAGACGAAAAGTTTAGTCCTCATGTCTTATCTTCTCCTTGGTCCTTTTTATTCGCAGGTGCTAATTCGACATCGAAAGCGGGAGCGGTCTCAGAAATCGGCGCGCTTCCCCGATTCGGTGGCCAACTGCATCACATCCAGCCGCGCTTTCCAGGGATCCGGAATCGCGCCGGCTGAGCCATCGGGATGGAAATCGAAGATCAAATCCTTGCTCGGATCGTAACGCGGCCAAGCCGGCAAGCCCGCACCATTCGGATCCCCGGTCCTGGCGAAGTTGACCCAGTAGCTTTGCGCCATCCGAGAGACCGCCTGATCCTCGGCTGTCGGAGGAGGCGGTGGCGGCCCGAAGCCTCCGGTACCCAGGGTACCGAATACAAAGGCGATTTCGCCGCCGTGCGGGGTCCCCGCCCGAAGCCGTTCCCGCATCGCAGTCTGAACGTAGGAGAAGCGGTAGAGATAGACGGGCGAACCGTTGGCCGCGAAGGCACTCGCTGCGAAGCGCGCCGGTTCGGCCTGGCCGAAGTCGTCATTTGCCCTCGCTACCAGCGTGGCCAAATCCGTCGATCCGTCGGGATCGTAAGCCGCCTTCGCCTGGGCGCTCCACTGGCCGAACCGCTCGAAAAGCTGCTCCTTGGTAGTTGCTCTTACCCGGTTACCCGCAGTATCGGCGCTGTTACTTCCGAGCATAAGCGGAATACGCGGCTCGCGATGCGCTTTGTAGGCGGTCTCCGCCGTCTCCGTGACCAGCTTGCCGTCTAGGATCGGCGTCGTCTCGTAGGGCTGAACGCTACCACCTGGTGAGGCCGGTGCGCCGCGAAGAACCTCTTCCGGACTGAGGGCGCGCAGCTTGGCCAGCGCGGCCCGATCCGTTCCTTCGATCCCCAACGAATGCGCGAAGTTGATCCCGATCGTCTCGGCCGACACTGGATAGTTCGGATCGACGCCGTCCGTGCTCATTGGCCGCGCGGTGAGCACGCTGTCACGCGAACCGCCAGACTCGACAATCGCCTTGTGGAACAGACCACGCGCCAATGGGGAAGCCATGAGGCTGTGAACAGACACACCGCCCGCGGAGAATCCAAAGATAGTGACGTTGTTCGGATCGCCTCCGAACGCGGCGATGTTCTGCTGCACCCACCTGAGGGCTGCAATCTGGTCCATGTAGGCGTAGTTGCCCTTGACCTCACCAGGATGTTCCTTGGTGAGCGCCGGGAAGGCGAAGAATCCGAAACGCCCCACCCGGTAGTTGGCAGCGACCAGGACGACGCCCTGTTTCGCGAACTGGGTCCCCGAGGTGAAGGATGAGGAGCTCGAGCCGCCCGTGAACCCGCCCCCGTAAATCCAGACCATCACGGGCAGCTTCGCGCCTGAGGCGGCGCCCGAAGGTCGCCACACATTGAGATACAGGCAGTCTTCCGATGAGGTCGGTGACATCGACATCGTCCTGGCGCCCGGAGCGAATCCCATTTGCGCGCAATCCGAACCGAACCTGCTTGCATCCCGCTCACCCTGCCAGGCGGGCAGGCGTTGCGGCGGACGCCAGCGGTTATCGCCTACCGGCGCGGCAGCAAAGGGAATTCCCTTGAAGCTTGAGACATCGCCCCCGGTCACGCCGCGGACCACTCCAGCAGCGGTATGAACCGTTGGCGCCGCAGTTGACTTAGTTGTCGCGGCAGCGGCAGCCGGTTGCGCTTGAGCAAGTTGCACACTCAGGATCAAGAAACCTAGTCCCAGGACGGTCTGCTTGGATTTCATGTCGAGTCCTTTGCCTTTTGGCTTTTGTGGATCAAAGTCCGGTCATCTTTAATGCAGCTTCAGGAAGGCGGGCGCCCTCGAGCTTCAGACCAGAGGAAGCTTCATCGATTTCCTCGACGTCTTTTTCGGTCAGGTCGACATTCACGGCACCGAGGTTTTCCTCGAGCCGATGTAGCTTGGTGGTTCCCGGGATAGGCACGATCCACGGCTTCTGCGCCAGCAGCCAGGCGAGCGCGACTTGCGCCGGCGTCGCGCCCTTGCGCTCCGCGACGCTCTTGACCAGCTCGACCAGCGCCATATTGGCCTTCCGCGCCTCGGGTGTGAAGCGCGGTACCATGTTTCGGAAGTCGGTTGGATCGAACTTCGTGTTCTCGTCGATCTTTCCCGTGAGGAACCCTGCGCCTAGCGGGCTGAACGGAACGAAACCGATTCCCAGCTCCTCCAGGGCCGGCAGCAGCTCAGCTTCAGGGCCGCGGTAGAACAGCGAATACTCACTCTGCACCGCGGTGACCAGCTGGACCGCATGCGCCCGGCGAATGGTCTGTACCGCTGCTTCCGACATCCCGAAGTGGCTGACCTTGCCTTCGGCGATCAACTCCTTGACCGCTCCTGCCGTGTCCTCGATCGGCACGTCAGGATCGACGCGGTGCTGATAGAAGAGGTCGAGATGATCGGTGCGCAAACGCTTCAAGCTCGCGTCTGCCACTGCTTTCACATGCTCTGGCCGGCTATTGGTGCCGCCAGTGCGCTTACCAGTCTCAAGATCGATGTCGAAGCCAAACTTGGTGGCAATCGTTACCTTTTCACGGATCGGCTTGAGGGCCTCTCCGACTAGTTCTTCGTTCGCAAATGGTCCGTAGGCCTCGGCGGTATCAAAGTGCGTAACGCCAAGGTCGTGTGCGGCTCGAACCAACTTGATCATCTCGCCCTTGTCAGCTGCGGGGCCATATGCCGAGCTCATTCCCATGCAGCCGAGGCCGAGAGCGGATACTTCCAGATCCTTGCCTAACTTGCGCTGTCGCATCGATTCTTCTCCGTTCATTTCAAGTGTGAGCCCGAGCCCGCCGTCAGCACTACTGCTTGGGAGGTGCTTCTACGCCAGAAAGTGCTAAGAGACCTGGAGATAACCGTTCGCCATGCACGGGCGTGTGGGTCAGCGCAGTGTTCAATTCACGGAACTCTGCCGGAGTAAGCTTTACGTCGTCCGCCCCAATGTTTTCCAACATATGTGGCATCTTGGTTGTACCTGGAATGGTAACGATCCATGGCTCACGCGCGAGCTGCCAGGCCAGTGCGATTTGTGCCGGCGTCGTATCCTTTCGCTGCGCCCACTCCTTCACCACACCAAGCAGCGCGAAATTGCCAGGCCGGTTCTCAGGAGTGAACCATGGCACCGACCCGCGGAAGTCGCCGCGCTGAAACTGCGTGTGCTCATCCATCGTTCCGGTCAGGAAGCCCATCGCTAGCGGGCTCCAGCAGACAAACCCGATACCCAGCTCTTTGCAGACCGGCATGATGTCGTTCTCTGATCGACGCGCCATCATGGAGTATTCATTCTGAACGGCGGATACTGGATGAACGGCATGAGCGCGACGGATCGTGTTCGGGCCCGGTTCAGAGAGGCCGTAATGCAAGACTTTGCCTTGCGCGACGAGGTCTTTGATCGTGCCGGCAACGTCCTCGATCGGAACCTTTGGATCGACACGGTGCTGATAAACGAGGTCGATCCGATCGGTTCGCCACCGCTTCAGCATGCCGTCGATCGACCGGCGGATGTGCTCGGGCCGGCAGTTCAAGCCACCCATCATGCGCCCAGTATCAGGATCGATGTCCCAGCCGAACTTTGATGAGTACACAACTTCGTTGCGAACCGGCGCTAGCGCTTCGCCAATAATGCGTTCCACCTCAAGCGGGCCATAGGCTTCAGCCGCGTCAAACAACGTGACGCCGTGCTCGTGTGCTGTCCGAGCGAGGACAATCATGTCGGCGCGGTTCGGGTGGGTCGCGTAGAAGGCGCCGGTGAAGTCCTGGCAGCCGAGACCGACGCTTGACACCTCCAGCGTGCCAAGCTTGCGTCGCCCTTTCACAATCGGCTTGGCGGTGGCCTTCGCGCTCTGCTGGCCGATCGCCGGCAATGCGTGGTCGCCGACCACCGCTGTGGCAGCGACTATTCCGGTTGTGCGGAGGAATGAACGGCGGTCAGGACGGCGGCCTTTGGTATGGGCAACATCATCGAAGTTCGGCATGGCACTCCTTCAACGGAAACTGCGCTGCATGCGGGAATTTGCTCGCGACGTATGCAGGTATAGATCCCGTGTCTTTCAAGATAGGCTGGGATCAGCTGGCGCACCCTTCCAAACGCGCCAACTTTGCTTCCGATCGCGACAATATGCGATTGTTGAATTTGGCGGGTTTTGCAGGCGTTTTGACGCGTATTGCGTGGTGAGTTGCCTCCTGAACCCGTACGATCTGAATGGAGGACGCTTATGCTCAAACACTTCCGGGTACCGGGTAGGCTTCCGCTGAAGTTGAAAGAGTTGGAAATTCCTATTCCCAAAGTGCTGCGCACGGCGGGTCTTCCGCGCGATTTGTTCGAGCAACCGCGCATTCTGGTGTCGACGAGTGAGCTCTTCGCATTATGGCGAGCCATCGAAACCGTTAGTGCGGATCCTTTGATCGGTCTGAAGCTGGGCGTCGAAAACAAGACCGAACGGTTTCACCCTATGGCGATCGCTGCGCTTTCCACGCAGAACTTCGTCGCGGCGACCGAACACCTGGCCCGGTACAAGAAGCTCACTGCTCCGGAGGAAATCCTTTCGGAACTCGATGAAGACGAGTTCCGCATCTCATTTCGCTGGCTGCTTGCGGTCGACGCTGAACCGAAAGTGCAGACGGACTACTGCTTCGCCTGGATGGTTAGTCTCGCACGCCACGGAACGGGTACACGGTTGAATCCCATTCGCGTGGATTATTTGCATGAGCGCGCAAATCTGCGTGCTCTCGAACGACATTTCGGCTGCGCCGTGAAAGGAGGCGCGGCGCGTAATGAGATCCACTTCCGCTCTTCGGACGCGACCGCCCCGTTTGTCACGCGCAATGCCGATTTGTTTGATATGCTAGCTCCGCAGTTTGAAGAACAATTAAAGCAGTACACGGATGAAGACAGCTTTATTGAACTTGTGCGGCGAGCGATCCAGGATAGGTTGACCGGCCACCGTCCCTCGATCGAGACAGTTTCCCAAGCACTTCATGTCAGCCCTCGGACGTTGCAGCGTCGTTTACGAGAGTCAGGCTCATGCTATCAGCGAGTCCTCGATGAGGCTCGTCACGCCATGGCTCGCTATTATCTCAGCAACTCGGCTCTTGAACTGAACGAAGCTGCTTACCTACTGGGGTTTGAAGACCCCAACTCCTTTGGCCGTGCGTTTCGTGTGTGGGAGGGAACTCCGCCTAGCGACTGGCGCGAAACACACCTAAGATCCAGAGTTCAATAACAGTACTGAGAAGCCGGCTAGACTCTACCAATCCGATCCCGGAGCGGACGAGCACGATCCTTCACGGCTTCGTCTTTCCGTGGTCTGCGGATAGTGAATGATAAAGGACGTTGTCATTCACAACGGGCTTCTGAGAATCGCCACCGGAACCTTCGTCTGTAAGGTCGCCCACTCGGAGAATGCCTCCCGAGGGATCTTCTTGGAGATCGGTCCCTGTGAAGTCCGGGTCCCCTCAGTTTTTCGCCGCAATCTGACCAGCCTGTTTCGCAGTGAAAAGGGCTCGACCGCCTGGCTCCATTTGGCTCCAATACGCGGAGCCATTGGAAATTGCAGTGCTTGAAATCGCCTGAAAACGTTCCGACGTGAACGCTAAATTCTTGATTTAAAATGTAGCGTTGATTTGGGAAGCTGGCATTCTACCAACTGAATTACTCCCGCTCGGAGAGTGCAATAATCTTAACAAAAATAACGACTTGTCGGCAAATGCAAAATTCGCAATGTTGAGAATCAACATTCTCATCCTGGCTGGATCAAGACCAATTGAATGCTATTAACTATCTAACAGAAGATCATGACTCTAAGAAACGTTGGAAATAACTCTAAGCACATGCTTGCAAAACAGACACCATGATATAAGACCTCCCAGCCAATCTTCGTGCCCCGTATATCAAGTCAGCGTTTCGCCCATCAATTTGAAATAGACGGGCATTCCCCGTGCAAACGCGGCCTCGGTAGTTGCCGCTATGCACGGCATGTCGTCTCTGCCCGCGGCGGAAGTGGCGGCATTGCATGACAGGATTTACGGCGCGACGATGGGGCCCTTGAATCTGACGCCCCCAGTTGATGAGAGCATTTCAGCACTCGCTAAGCGAACAGTCGTTATTGGAGAGAAGATCCTGCTGGCACACGGCGCGCAGCTTCAGGGTGACCGTCTGCTAATTCCCATCGAACAACCCGTGACTCAGGAGCCGGAACTGTTCCGGCTTTCGGATCTTACCAAGTGATGGAATCCGGATTGGACCCTCGAGCGCGCCGGATTCGGCGGCTCGACTGGCGGCATCGAGGGCATCCGCGGAGCTACTTACTTAGACGGCGAAACGCTGTCTGTCTGGCCGCGAGATGAAGTGAGCGGCGCCTTGTTGCGCCGTACGGTCAGATTGAGCGAAAACCCTTCGCTGTCCTTCGTTGTGGGCGCGGATGCCGGCAGCGCCTGGCACCTGGCAGTGTTTGTGAACAACGATCGCGTGCATGATCAACTCATAGAAGGAGGCGCTCTGACACGAGAGAAGATGGCGGAGCGCCATTGGGAACACGTCCTACTGGACCTGTCCGCGTATCAGCAACAGTCTGTGGTCATCAGATTGTACGATCTGGTGCTCGTGCCGCATCGTTACGCGAGCAACTCATACTGGCGGCACCTGGTGCTCCGATGAGTGGCGTGTGTCTCGGAGCTGCCACTCTTGCTCAACTAGTCAACTGTGAATACCTTCGGGGCGAGAACGGCGCACTCATCGGGTTGTAATAATCGTAGAGGCGTGGTCCGGACCACATTGACTCTCAACGCGCAGGGTCTGCGCCGTTTCGGGCTTGCCCCAGGCGCTGGAGTCAAACAGGTAGTACTTCCGGAGCACGACGATGGTAGCATTTTGGAAATGGAAAAACCGTTGCTGCCCTTGCAGGCTTCATTCGCGCGCGAGTTTGCGCAAGACTGGGTAGACGCCTGGAACAGCCACGATCTGGAACGCATCCTGAATCACTACGATGAGGAAGCCGTTCTTACATCTCCGGTTGCTCTGAAGCTCCTGAATGGTGACGGAACGGTGCGCGGGAAGGCCGCATTGCGTGAATACTTTCTCCGCGGTGTGCAGGCCTACCCCGATCTCCACTTCGACCTGATCGATTCGCTGTGGGGCACAGAAACGGTCGTCGTCTACTACGTTAACAATGTGCGCGGCCGCAAGACGGCCGAGGTCATGCTGCTAAATCCCGCGGGAAAGATTTGCCGCGTGTGGGCTAACTACGACCTATGAATCGTCGCATCTTGGTCAGGGCCGTGGGCGGCGCCGTTTGATGCAGGGCGCTACACTGGCAGCATTGTGGCCGACCAGCGGGCGCACATTTTGACACCGCGAATCTAATCCGATCGGATGCTCAAGCTGGGGGACACGGTCGCAGCGCGCAAAGCGGGCACGGCGCATGCGGAAACCGCGATGACGATCAGGAACAGCGTCACCGAAAGGAACGTAACGGCGTCGTTGGGGCCGATTCCATACAAAAGACTGGCGATCCCACGGCTCAGTGCGGCTGCCAATAAGAGGCCGAGCACGGCTCCTGCGAACGTCGGTTTCAATCCCTTCCACAAGATCCCTGTAAGAATCTGACCGGGATGCGCGCCAAGCGCCATTCGAATGCCGATCTCCTTGATCTGGCGCGAGACGAGGAAACTGACAAGTCCGTACAAGCCTGCGCCCGCGATGAGAATCCCGATGATGCCGGCGAGACCGAAAAGAAACGCGCCCGCGCGCTGAAGCAGCAGTGCGTCTTGTATGTGCTGATCCATGGTGCGAATCTCAAACAGCGATATGCCACGGTCAGCCTTGCGCATCGCGTCGCTCAGTTGCGATATGAATGACGCCGGTGCTCCGTGAACCCGCGCCACCAATGTCATGCCGGTGATCGACCGGGATTCCTCGATCCGGAATGGCTTGTAGATGCAAGGCCGCGGCGCTTCTACCATCATCCGCGACTTCGCATTTGCCACAACGCCTATCACACGGAGAATGCGCCGGTCATCGGTCTGCACGCGCCTGCCGAGTACAGTGCCGGCTGGGAAAAGCCGTTCCGTCGCTGCGCGATTCAAGATTACGACGTCGCGTTGGACGTCATCGGGCCGAAAGTCTTCGCCGGCGAGGAAGCGGATTCCCACAGTGTCGAAGAACTGCGAAGAGACGTTGTACACATCGCTATCAACACTGCCGCCATTCTGATCCGGCGTGTCCTCCGCAGCGATCCGGCCGGAAACGCCAGCTAAGCTCAACGGCACAGTGGTCGTCACCGCGGCCGATTCGACGCCCGGCACCTCGCGCACTTGACGAATGAGGTCGTCGTCCGTGCGCATTCCATCGAAACCGATCAGGACAAGATTTCGATAGGCCATACCCGTGTTCGCTGATCGGGCCTGACTTAGCGTGCGAACGAACAGCCCGGAACAGATCAGCAGTACCGTGCAGATCGCGACCTGGCTGATCATTAATAAAGACCGCGGATGCCACCAACGGTAGCGGCCGACTTGGGAGGCCTGATCTTTGAGGCCGGACACAAGGTTCTGCCGAACAGCGTAGAGCGCGGGAGCGAGGCCAAAGATGAGACCCGTGAAAAACGAGATGATGGTGCAAGCCGCCAGCACCCGGTAATCGAGGGAGACCGAAAAGTCCACTGGCAAGGAAGCGGGAAGGCGCAGATGGCCAAAATAGCGCGCTCCCAGCTCGGCGATGGCGAACCCCAGAGCGCCGCCTGCGAGCGAGAGGAGAACGCTCTCCGTCAGCAATTGACGAAGTAGCCGCCCGGAGTCGGCGCCAATGGCGCGCCGCGTAGCCATCTCCTTCCGCCGTGCAGTCGCCCGCGCTAGCAGAAGATTCGCAATGTTGGCACAGGCTGTCAGAAGAACCAGGCCGCAAATCACAATAAGCAGCAGGAAGAATACAAACATCGCGCGTCTGACCGGTGCCACTAACTGGCCGGCTCTTTCGACGTGGAACCCGCGTTCCTTGTTTGTGCCGGGGTAAGAGGAAGCCAATCGATTTGCAATCACTCGGACTTCGGCATTGGCCTGTTCAAGGGTTGTGTTCCGGGCAAGGCGGCCGGCGACGAACAGCCACTTTGCGTCCCGATCCGCGAATAGATCCAGGCGATTGGTAGGAAGCATCGGAACGACCAGGTCGCGCATGGACAATGGAATCCAGAAGTCGGAGACCATGGCCACTTCCGTGCCGCGGAAACCCGGCGGCGTCACCCCGACGACCGTCACGCTACGCCCACTCATGACAATTGTTCTTCCCATAAGGTTCGAATCGCCGCCAAATCTCGATTGCCAGAGCTGATGGCTCAGTACAATGACCGGAGATGAACCCGGGGTGTCGTCCCGCGCCGGGTCAAATCCACGGCCCAGAACAAAACCGGGCCGAATTACATCGAAATAGTTCGCGGTGGCCAGAGTTCCCCAATAGCGCCGGGCTTCCCTCCCATCAACTGAAAGGGCCGCAGGCGTCATGGGAAAATACGCGGCCATGTTCTCGAACGAATGCGCACCCGCGAGGTCCTTATAGTCCAAGAAAGACATCGCGCTTCCAACTTCCCCGGTTCTCGTGTTTTTTGCGGAAACACTCATCAGGCGCGAGCCGTCTGACACCGGAAGTGGGCGGAACAGCGCGACGTTAGCGATTCCGACGATCAGGGAGCACGCGCTGATTCCTAACGCAGAAGATACAACGGGAACGATGGCCGTTCCGGGCCGCCGGCTGAGAGCGCGCAAGGCGATCCTCAGATCGCGCGCCATGTCTGACATCCAAATCATATGCCGGGACCAGTTTGATACACGAGATGACGCGCTGCAGGCCGGCTGCCCTCGGGTAACGCGTTGATCAAGCTCACCAGAAACCGATCTGGTATTGTGCTTGTGCGCGTGTCTCCCGAATAAGCCTGAATGAGCGTTCCCAACCTGGTCATCATTAGTCCGCCGCTCAATTTGTCGAGCGACAGCAAGGCGAACGGCCCCTTGTTATAGGCGAGCTCGTCGCCGGTCTGCGATTGTGATAAGGGAATTTCTGCGCCGCGAAGGCGTGAGCGGGCTGATTGATAGCGCCGGTTTTCGTGGCGGATGGCATCTTCCTCGCTGAGGATGCCGCGTGAGCTGAGAAATTTATAGGCGGCGAACTGCGCCATCGATTCCGTCAGAAACGTCCTTCCTGGAACTCGCGATGGCACAACGCGATAACCCCACCACTGGTGGGCGATCTCATGCGCCATCACGAACTCAAGCAGATTGCTGGCATCGCCTGAAATCGGGCTTCGGCTATTGATGATCTTGTCGCTGATCGTTAGCAGTCCATCGTAAGAGAACGCTTCGCCGTTCGGAGCGGGCGTCTCGACTGCGTTCAGATCGACCCGCGGATACTCCGGCCATGAGTCTTGATAGAAGTCAAGAATCGCTTTACCCAGCTTGGCCTCGGAGTCATCATACGCGGTGGTGAGCGAAGACCGGAACACGCGAATCCGCGCCCCGCTCCTGGCAGCAGCCTCCGTTTCGCGGAACGGAGCGCATGCGATCAGAAAAGTTGCCAGGCGCGGATCCGAGATAGAGAACGTGCTTTCTACGCCTGCGCCAGTCCGTTTGCGGCCGGCATCCTCACCAACGGTTACGACACGGAACGCATCCGGAGCTGCCACGGTTATCGTGCCGGTGGCGCGGTCGCTCATCAGGTAGTTCTCTTCCGGTCCGCAACCCCGCTGCGATAACATAATGCAGCCAGCCCGTCGCGCCGTCCAGAGGACATCGGCATCCGTGAGAAAAAATGCGTTGTCGAAGACCTTTGACTGCACGGGCAGATCGAAGGCGTTGGCGGATCGGATGGTGCCGGTATAACGGACAACGATGGGCGTAGATGGCGTGACACGGTCCCGGAAAGTCACACGAGTGTATTTACCGAAAGGCAACAAGCTATAGGGGCCGGCGCCTGTGAATTGGACGTCGTCATCTTTCATCAGGGCGGGGCGTGCGAGCCACGCCGTCCGAAGGGGCGCACCGGCGCTGGTAAAGGTCAACGTGCCTTGTACACCGACCGTTTGTTTGCCGGGAGAATAATTAAGTCGAAGGTCATAGTGTGTGAGATGCAACCGGACGGTGCTCGCGTCGGCCTGCAATGCGGCGTTCCGTTGCCCTGTTATTTGGCTTTCATCACCCGCGTTCACCGAGCGTTGCAAGCGGAAGGTCATCCAGCCGGTTAGAACGGAGATCGCGAGTAACGGCGCCCCCAGCGTGACCAATCGCCGCCATCGCAGACTCCGCCGCGCAGAATCGAGCGCGTAGAGGATGGAAAGTAGAAAGAGCGTGACAGTGCTCCAATATCCGCGCAGAAGCCAGCCTGCGCCGTCGTACAAAGGTGCGGCGGAGTATGTTGTGAGCATGACGGGAACGGTGGATCCGAATCCGATGTAGGACGTGATCCCCCAGCGCTCACCTGCCGCCACCACCAACGCGATGTAGCCCACGAACAGTACAATCGCGAGCCACAACCTTCCGGTCAATCTATACAGCACGATGGTGAAGATCCCAATCAGCGTCACGTCGAAAAAGAATTCTGCCGCTACCCACAAAAGGGTCAAAGGAGCCGGCATGGACGCATGCAAACCGCACACAGCGGCAATTGCGATGGAAGTGGCCACCGTGATGGCACCGGCCCACAAAAAACTGACCACCACGTGCACCCGAACCGGATTCGCACCGGCTTTAACGCTCCAGTGCCTTGCCAGACGGTGGTTTTCGCTTGAGAAAAGCACCAAAAGTGTGGCCGCCGTCATCGGGCATATCTGCAACGCGATCTCGATTGCCGTGCGCGGATCATGATTGACTGCGAACCCATAAACTCGGGTGGTGTTGGTCGACAGAATCCAGGCGGCCAAGCTCGCGTAGGCAGTGAGTCCGATCACAGCCATGGCGCCGTACAGGCCGGACCTCCGCCTGGCGCCGGCACCAGCGTCGACCTTTACAGGGGCTTGTGCCGTGAATTCAAACGTATCGAGACGATCTAAAAGCATGCAAGTCTCTTCGAAATAGAGTGATCGAGAGTGTCAGGGCACACGCCATGGAAAACGAGAGAGCTACGCACGATGTACCGCTGAAGCCGAGCAGATCCGCTGGCGCCTTTATATCGCCAAAGCACTCGACGTACCAGATGAGCGCATAGACTGAGATCCCTAGTAGAGGCCGCACCAGACCAGTAGAGGTCCAGGTGAGCCACATCGTCATCGCAGCCACGGCGGCTGCTATCTGAACGGTCTGCACTAGGGGGATGACAACCAGAGCCGGAAAAGTCGGAATGAGTGTGACTGTGCTAAGCACGAGTGCCGTCAAGATAAGTGGTGACGGTCTCCACATGGAGCAGTTCGACAGTTCGAACTGCCGCACGTAACCTTCGCCCGGCATGCGGCGGGCATTGGCGATGGCCAGCGGAATCAATAAAGCAATGGTCAACGACACGCGTGGAGTCTTCGGTGCGAAGAGGGCGGCCGCCAGAGCAGTGAAGAAAAGCGCGCGGACCCAGCCCCCACGCTTAAGCAGGCGCTGCGTCAAT
>Ga0335078_10006401_pt1 | contig 17427 bp, 12 predicted proteins | sample Lox_Sample_32_FD_206711 | JGI IMG/M metagenome (GOLD analysis project Ga0335078, IMG submission 206711) | Soil microbial communities from Loxahatchee National Wildlife Refuge, Florida, United States - Lox_Sample_3.2 | ecosystem: Environmental > Terrestrial > Soil > Wetlands | place: USA... | reverse complement strand
TTCCTCCGGGATAAGAAAACGCGCCGATTTGACTGTTCACCGACAGACGTTGTCCGCGAGATATGTAGACGGAATAGAGCCAGCGGCCATCGCGGCTCCAGGCGATCCAATGCAAAACCTTGTCTCCTACGTTTACGAGGGGAGCGATCCGGCCGGAGGCGAAATCAAACGTTTCGATTGTAGAGAGGAAGCCTCCGCTTGCGGAATTAAGCAACATTGCGAGGCGCTGGCCGTCGGGTGACCAGGAAATCGATTGCGCCGTAAAGTGCCCTTCTTCGATTAGCAGGACTTTTTCAGCGCTGCCGTCCGCGTTGACCTCGAGGATTCGCCATTTGCCCAGTTCGGGATCGTTGGCGCGAATGTAGACGATATTCTTGCCGTCCGGCGAAAACGCGGGATTGCTGTCCACGTCCTTCGCGAGGAGCGCCGGAGTGCCGCCCAAAACCGGGCAGCGGAAAAGGTTGTAGGCATTCGTCGTGCCCGGTGCGGATTCGCGAAAGTAGACGTAATTGCCATCAGGGGAAAAGCCGGGCGTGGTGAGATGCTGACCCGTGGCCGGAACGATTTGCGTGTCGCTGCCGGTGGGAAGATTGCGAAGCCAGAGGCTTTCCTGGCCGTTATCGCTCTGCACGCTCACGATGAATTGGCCGTCGGGGGAGATGGCTGTTTCTCCCGTCCTGCCGGTTTCAGTTGCGCGCGTGACGGAAAAACTGGCGAAGGGCACCGGTTTCGGATGGTTCAGATACGCGAAAATTCCGTAGGCGATCGCTGCGACGGCAATTACGCCGAGGACGATCAGTGTCGCGGCTACCGCGCGATGGGAGCGGCGCGAGACGACGAGCGTTTCGCCCCTTGGAGTTGCAAGGGGTGTTACAACAGGAGCTGGGCCGCTCGCGTGCTTTGCGCTCGATCCCGGCCCCGCGCTCGAAGTAGCTGAAGGAAAAGAAGCCGAGCCTGCGTCCGGCTCCATCTCGGCCGGCACGACGCGCCGGCTCGAATCCGAATCGCGCTTCACACGCTGCAAATCCGCGCGCATCTCGGCGGCGTGCTGATAGCGCAGATTCTTGTCCTTCTCGAGAGCCTTGTTGATGATGTCTTCCAGGCGCGGCGGCAGATCGGGATTCAGCCGCACCGGCGCAACCGGCGCCTTGTGCAAAATGGAATCGAAAATCGCGGCGGAAGTGTCTCCGCGGAAGGCGATTTTGCCGGTCGCCATTTCGTAAAGGACCGCGCCAAAGGAAAAAAGATCGGTGCGCGCGTCGAGTTCTTTTCCCAGCGCCTGCTCCGGCGACATGTAGGCGACGGTGCCAAGAGCGGTGCCGGGACTGGTGAGATGCTCGGGTGCGACGCCCATCGTCACCTGGTCAGGGGACGATTGCGACGAATTTGAATTCGGCCCTGTCAACTTCGCCAGGCCGAAGTCGAGAATTTTCGCGTGGCCGCGGCGGGTGACGAAAATATTCGCCGGCTTGATATCGCGATGGACGATGCCCTGCGAGTGGGCCGCGTCGAGCGCATCGGCAATCTCGATGCCGAGGCCAAGCAGCGTATCCAGTTCCATCGGCTGCCCCATGACGGCGTGGCGCAACGTCATGCCATCGAGAAACTCCATCACGATGAACGGGCGGCCATTGAAATTGGAAATTTCGTGGATCGTGCAGATATTCGGGTGATTCAGCGCGGAGGCGGCGCGCGCCTCGCGGCGAAAGCGCTCGAGAGTCGGCGCGTCATGCGCGACGTCCGGCGGAAGGAATTTGAGCGCGACAAAACGGCCGAGGTCGGTGTCCTCAGCTTTGTAAACAACGCCCATGCCACCGCCGCCGAGAGCCTCGACGATGCGGTAGTGCGAGATGGTTTGGCCGATCAAGGCAGAGGGAATCCGCGAAGAATGTTAGGGGCGCGGGAAAAGCAAGTCAACGAGATACCTGGGCGAGCTACGGAAGATCGGCGCCGCTTCTGCGCCGGATTTTTCGCCGCTACTTCGAGTTGGAACCGCCGCGGCAGACGTATTGGACCGTGTTCACCGTGTCGACGTCCAAGCCAATTTCGAGGTCCGAGCCAGGGCGGGCGAGAAAATCCGGCGTCGCTGGAGGATTCTTGACGGCGTCGCCCGGCGAAAAGCCTTCGCGGCAGCCGAACCATAGAACGTCGCCTCCGCCGTTGAGCGAAAAATGCGCATACGCCTGCCAGGGCGCCAAAGGTTCGGGCGCGTCTGCGTCCGATGAGACGCGAACCTCCGTGTGCCCTTTTCCACGAGTGTCTATGGTGATCAACACATGATAGGTCCGCAGGTTCGGCGGCACGGGCGCTTTCGAAGGATCGGGATCGAGGGGCAAGGGGCGACAGGATTCGTCAGGCTGAAGCTTTGGGTTCTCAATCGCCATGCCGGCGGAATAGTGCGCGGTGGGGGCGAGAAAAAGCACACCCGTCGCGGTGACGCCGCAGTTGCGCAGCGTTTCGGCTTTGCGCCAGGCGTCTGGCGTATCAAATGTAAGCTGGATCTCGCTTTCGCCGCACGCGGGCCGGTCGAGTTTCAGGCCGAGCCAAGTTCGCAATTCATCATGGTGAACGAGAATGCCGTGCAGAACGGATGATTCGCTGGCGTCGTGCTGGCCGGCGGCGTCCTGCGTGGGGCACGACTGGGCAACGGCCGCGCTGGCGCACAAAAAGAAAAATGCAGCGAACAATGCGGTAACTCCGATCCGGATGGCCTTGGAAGTGATATTCATCCCTCGATCAGGAGCAAGAGCTTTGCCAATCCCGTCACGCGGAATCCAAAAGCGACGCTTGCTCGGCGGGATAGGTGATCCGAGCGCCCTCGACCCGCGCGAACGGAGTGAGTTTGTGCTCCTTGGGCTCCGCGGAGCTCACGATTTCGAGGACGCGAACTCCGCGAATGCTCAGCGCGTCCGCAACTAAAGACCGATGGCAGCGCCAGGGAACGGCTTCGGCGCACATCAACGCGGTCGGGCTCTCTTTCGCCGTATCGATTGCCCGATTCAGCGCCGCCTCGAATTCCGGCGTCTGCATATAATCCGCATAGCCGCGAAAACTGGCATTGCGCCAGCCCATGTTGACCGAATCGTGCCGCGCGTGCCGCAAGCCGCCCAGCTCCTTCATGTGCATGTATCGGATCCCGGCTGTGCGGAGCGACTCAGCCAGCGCATCCGAATGGAATTGCGGGTTGCGGCGGGACTTCGGGATCGTGCGAATGTCGATGAGCTGTTTGACGCCATTCGCGAGCAACAGCTCGATGAATTCATCGATCGGGCGCGTGGAATGCCCGATGTTGAAGATGCGGAGCAAAATGTCTCCCAGAAAAACTCTCGCGCATCGAAATGATACCGCTCGCCTTCAGCAGATTCACGCTCCGCAAAAGCGTGCCGCGGAGAATTGTGCTTCTGCCGCGCGAGGGGAATCGAGGATAATGGCTTGCGCCCGGCTCTGACGGATTACGGTTTTCTCCGATTTCGATCGCAAGTTGCGCCGCGAGGGCTCATGACGGCAGTCGGCACACTCTTCTGGGACAACGGCGGCGTCATCCTGACGAATGGTTGGGACCGTGGCTCGCGCAATCTCGCGGTTGAAACCTTTCACCTCGATTTTGCCGATTTCGAAGACCGGCACGAATTGATGCTCAACGCCTTCGAGTGCGGCAAAGCCACGCTGGATGAATATCTGCAGCGCACTGTCTTTTACCGCGAGCGTCCCTTCGCCATGGACGATTTCAAGCAATTCATGTTCGAGCAGTCGCAAGCTCTCCCGGAGGCGCTGGCGTTCCTGGGCGAGCTGGCGGGCACGCGCCGCTACAGAATGGCCGCGCTCAATAACGAATCGCTCGAAATCAACGAATACCGCATCCGCACGTTTCACCTGCGGGACTATTTCGAGGCGTTTTTCAGCTCGTGCTATCTTGCCGTGCGTAAGCCCGATCGCGGCATTTACCAGCTTGCGCTCAAAATCACCCAACGCAGCCCCGGGGAGTGCGTCTTGATCGACGATCGCGGGCTGAATCTCGAATGCGCCCGCGAAATGGGCATGCACACAATTCAATTCGTGAATGTCGCGAAATTGCGCGACGATCTGGCGCACTTGGGCATCAAAACCGACGGGCCCCAGTGGCCGTAGCCGATCGAGGAGGAGAGCCATGGAACTCGGGATGATTGGTTTGGGGAAAATGGGCGGCTTTATGGTCGAGCGGCTGGTGCGCGGGGGACATCGCGTCATCGGCCTCGATCGCGATGCGGCAGCGGTGGCTCGCGTCGTTCAAAAAGGCGCGGCTGGTGCGGACTCGATCGATAAGCTCATCGCCCAGCTCAAGCCGCCGCGCGCCGTGTGGATCATGGTTCCATCCGGCAAGCCCGTCGATGACACGATCGATTCGCTTCTCCCGCATTTCGCGCCGGGCGACACGATCATCGACGGCGGAAATTCCTACTATCGCGATTCCGTGCGCCGTGGCGCCGCGCTTACGCCCAAGAAAATCAATTTCGTCGACTGCGGAACGAGCGGCGGCGTCTGGGGACTCACCGAGGGCTACAGCATGATGGTCGGCGGCGATGCGGACGTCGTAAAACGCCTCGCGCCCATTTTTCAGACGCTCGCGCCCGGCCCGGAAAAAGGCTGGGGACGCGTGGGACCCTGCGGCGCGGGACACTACGTGAAGATGGTCCACAACGGAATCGAATACGCCATCATGCAAGCCTATGCCGAAGGCCTCGACCTCTTCCGCCACAAAACCGAGTTCGGCCTCGATCTGCTGCAAATCGCGAAAATTTGGCAATACGGCAGCGTCGTGCGCTCATGGCTCCTCGACCTGACGGTGGACGCGCTCTCGAAAAATCCGGCGCTGGAAGGCATCGAAGCCTACGTGACCGATTCCGGCGAAGGCCGCTGGACGGCCATCGAAGGCATCGAGCACGGCGTCCCGATGCCGGCGCTCGCCGCGGCCCTCGATGCGCGATTCCGTTCGCAGGATCCTGAGCCTTTCGCCAACAAATTGCTGGCCATGATGCGGCACGAGTTCGGCGGCCATGCGGTGAAGACGGCTTCGAAATAATCGCGTCATAAAGCGAACTTCAACCAGGCCAGAGAATGCCGCGGCGAAAGAAACATCGCGTTGGTCGCGGCCGCCCAGGAAAACTGTCGTTACCATGAAAATGGACGCGCGAGTTTTCTCCGATGCTGACGCGCTGAGCCGCGGCGCGCTTGACGCGCTGCTGGGTATCATGGACGACTCCATTCGGCAGCGCAGCCGTTTCGCGATTGCACTTTCAGGCGGACACACGCCGGAAAAGCTCTACCGGCTGTGGGCCGATAGCGAAAAAAAGAAGGCGCGAGCGCCTTGGGATAAAGTTCACCTGTTTTGGAGCGACGAGCGCTACGTCCCGAAAGACGATCCTCTCAGCAATTACCGTATGACTCGCGAGGCGCTGATCGCGCACATCGCGATCCCCGCGGCCAACGTCCACCCTGCGCCCGGCCCGGACGCTGCGCGGACGCCCGAAGCCGCTGCCGAGGCATACGAGGCGGACCTGCGCAAATTTTTCGGCTCGGCGTTACCAGCTTTCGATCTGCAGCTCCTAGGCCTGGGGCCGGAAGGGCACACCGCGTCGCTTTTTCCAGGTTCGCCAGCGCTTGAGGAAAAAAAACGCTGGGTCATGGCCGTTGAAGCCCCGGCGAAACCGCCGCGCAGGCTCACTTTTACGCCGGCCGTGCTCAATCAAGGGCGAAACACGTTTTTTCTGGTAGCCGGAGCGGACAAAGGCGAGATTGTCGCCGCTCTTAAGGCCGAGCCCGATTCGGGCGAAAGCCGCTATCCCGCTGCCCGAATCCGCCCGCCCGGGGGCGTCCTTTGGTTCTTCGATAAAGCCGCAGCTGGCTGAAACATCGGTATTTGCCCGAAACTTCCGCCCTGCAATCCGCGTCTATTAAGGTGAGGAATGGTTTCGTCTCGCAATCCTCCAGTACGCAGCAGCCAACAACGGTCAAAAAGGGGTTGGAGGGCGCGGTATCATAGACGCTTCTACAACCGGCCTGCAAAGGCTGTAGCACAGACCTATCTTTAGCTCTAACAGAGGAAGACGCCGAGGATGCCCCGGACACTGAAGAATCGCACCCGGCCAGCGATTGCGCTAGGCGCCCTGGCCACAATTCTGTTTGCCGGATGCACCACGAAAACGGTGCAGACTGCGCCGATGTTTTCGGTCCCCGTGACCGTTGCGAAGGCGGAAGTGAAGGACGTGCCTATCGAACTGACCGCGATCGGCTCAGCCGACGCCTACTCGTCGGTTTCCATCAAAGCGCAGGTGAACGCCGTCCTCGATCAGGTGCATATCAAAGAAGGCCAGTTCGTCAAGAAGGGCGACCTCCTTTTCGATCTCGACGCGCGGCCTTTCGAAGCGGCCCTCCAGCAGGCGCAAGCAAACTTGGCGCGCGATAAAGCCCAGGCCGAGCTCAACGACGTGCAGGCCAAGCGCTACGACGAGCTCTATAAGGCCGGCGTCGCCGCGAAAGAACAGCTCGATACCATGCAGGCCAACGCTGACGCGCAGCAGGCAGCCGTCCGTGCGGACGAAGCCGCCGTGCAATCCGCGCAGCTTCAATTAGACTACTGCAAGATCTACGCTCCGCTCGATGGTCGCACCGGCGCGCTGCAGGTCTATCCGGGCAACATCGTGAAGCAGAACGACGTGCCCGTGCTGATCGTGATCAATCAGATCACTCCGATTTACGTCGACTTCGCCGTTCCGGAGCAGTATCTGACCGCCGTCGAAAAATTCATGGCCCAGGGGAAGCTCGAAGTCGAAGCGACTCCGTATGGCGACACGAAGCCGGAAGTCGGCTACCTCACCTTCGTAGACAATTCGGTGGACAACACCACCGGCACAATCAAGCTGAAAGCGACTTTCCAGAACCCCGATCACCGCCTCTGGCCGGGACAATTCTCCAACGTGCTCCTGCGGCTCGCGCAGGATGAACATGCCGTGGTGGTGCCCTCACAAGCCGTGCAAACCGGGCAGAAGGGCGACTTCATTTACGTGGTCAAATCCGATTCCAGCGTCGAGCAGCGCCCGGTGAAAGTGGCCCGCAATGTCGGCTTGAACTCCGTAATTTCCAGTGGGATTGCGCCGGGAGAAACGGTGGTCACCGACGGCCAGTTGCGTTTGATCCCCGGCATAAAGGTCCAGGTCACGAATTCGCCTGCGGGCGGCTGAGTTTCGATGAATATCGCTCAACCATTCATTCGCCGCCCGATCATGACCACGCTCGTCATGGCGGCGATCCTCATTTTCGGAATCATTGCGTACCAATCGCTCGCCGTGAGCGACCTGCCGAACGTCGACTTTCCTACGATTCAGATTGCGGCGACTCTGCCGGGCGCCAATCCGGACACGATGGCAGCCGCTGTCGCCACGCCGCTGGAGAAGCAATTTTCAACGATCGCGGGCATCGACTCGATGACCTCGACGAGCACTCTCGGCTCGACCAACATCACCTTGCAATTCGATCTGAGCCGCAATATCGACGCCGCCGCGCAGGACGTCCAGGCGGCCATCGCGCGAACCGAAGGGCAATTGCCGCCGAACATGCCCAGCCCGCCTACATTCCAGAAGGTGAATCCGGCGGACCAACCCGTCTTCTTCCTCGCGCTCAGTTCCAACACGCTTCCGCTCGCGACCGTCGACCAATACGCCGAAACGCTGCTCGGCCAGCGCATTTCGATGGTCAAGGGCGTGGCGCAGGTTCAGGTCTTCGGCTCGCAGAAATATGCCGTGCGCATTCAGCTCGACCCGAGAGCGCTCGCAGCGCGCCAGATTGGAATTGACGAGGCCACAACCGCCGTCCAGAACTCGAACGTGAATCTTCCCACCGGCACGCTTTACGGCGCGAAGCAGGCGTTTGCCGTGCAGGCGAATGGGCAGCTCACGCGCGCTTCGCTCTATCGCCCGTTGATCGTGGCGTATCGCAATGGTTCGCCCGTTCGTCTCGACGAGCTTGGAACCGTCTCAGACAGCGTCCAGAGCGATAAAATCAACAACTACTATAACGATGAGCGCGCCGTGATTCTCGCGGTCCAGCGCCAGCCCGGGACCAACACCGTGGAAGTGGTCGACGGCGTCAAGAAAATCCTGCCGCAGTTTCAGGCCATTCTTCCCCCGTCGGTCACCATGACCGAGATTTACGACCGCTCCGCGCTGATCCGTGAATCCGTGTCGGACGTGAAGTTCACCCTATTCCTCGCCATCTGCCTCGTGGTTCTCGTGATTTTCCTTTTCCTGCGGAATCTTTCGGCCACCGTGATTCCCAGCATCGCGCTTCCGATGTCCATCATCGGCACGTTTGCGGTGATGTATCTGCTGCACTACACGCTGGACAATCTTTCATTGATGGCGCTGACGCTCTCGGTGGGATTTGTCGTCGATGACGCGATCGTGATGCTCGAAAACATCATTCGCCACCTGGAAATGGGCGAGAGCGTGATGGACGCGGCGCTGAAAGGGTCGAAAGAGATCGGCTTCACCATCGTCTCGATGACGCTTTCGCTGGTGGCCGTTTTCATTCCCGTGCTTTTCATGGGCGGGATCATCGGCCGGCTGCTGCATGAATTTTCCGTGGTCATCATGATGGCGGTTTTGGTTTCGGGCTTCGTTTCACTGACGCTCACGCCGATGCTTTGCAGCCGCTTCATCCGCTCGCAACACGAACGCAAACACAGCCGCGTCTACATGGCACTCGAGCGTTTCTTCGACCGCTTGCTGCGGAAATATGATGTCTCGCTCCAATGGTCTCTGCGGCACCGCGTGTTCGTGATCGTGGTCTCTGTCGCGATCCTTGGCGTCACAGTCTGGCAGTACACCACCATCCCCAAGGGCTTTTTGCCGGAAATCGATGGCTCCAGCCTCAATGGCTACACGCTCGCGGCGCAGGGAATTTCCTTCGACGCGATGAAGGAGCATCAGGATCAGCTGAATAAAATTCTGATGGCCGATCCGAACCGCAAAGGTTTCTTCAACAGTTTGGGAACCGTCGGCGGCAGCAGCAACTCCGGATTCGTCTTCATCCACCTGAAAACGCCTGACGAGCGGCCGGAGATTCCCAACGCCACCATGACCCGTCTCGTCCGCGAATACGGGCAAGTTCCCGTCGTGGGTAGCATCCTGCGAACGATTGCCCCGTGGTTCAAGCATCACCCGGATATCAACGAGGTCTTGCAGGAACTGCGCGTCAAAGTGAATACGGTCCCGGGCCTTGCCGTCTATTTGCGCAATCCGCCGCCCATTCAAATCGGCGGGCAGGTGACCAACAGCCCCTATCAAGTGACGTTGCAGAGCCCCGACACCGAGCAGCTCTATCGCGTCGCCACCGATTTCGAGCAGAAGATGGAGCGCCTGCCCGCGCTGCAGGACGTGGTCAGCGATCTGCAGATCAAGAATCCGCAGGTCAACGTCAATATCGACCGCGACAAAGCCTCTGCCCTCGGCATCACCGCCGCTCAGGTGGAAGACGCGCTTTACACGGCCTACGGCGAACGCCAGGTCTCCACCATCTACGCTCCCAACGACGAATACTGGGTAATTATGGAGCTGGAGGATCAATACCAGCGCGATCCCGGCGCGCTTTCGCTCCTTTACGTTCGCTCGACTTCGGGCAATCTCGTTCCGCTGAGCGCCGTCGCGAATATTTCGACGAGCCTTGGGCCGCTGAGCGTCAATCACCTTGGCCAGCTTCCCGCGGTCACTGTGTCATTCAACCTGAAACCCGGATGGGCCATCGGCCAGGCCGTGAATGAAGTGAACGACCTGGCGCGCTCGCTCCCCGAATCGATCACCTATCAATTCCAGGGCAATGCGCAGGCGTTCGAATCGTCGCTCACGGGTCTCGGCCTCCTGCTGCTCATCGCCATTTTGGTGATCTACATCGTTCTCGGAATTTTGTACGAGAGCTTCATTCATCCCTTGACCATTCTCTCGGGCCTGCCCTCCGCTGCGTTTGGCGCGCTGCTCACGCTCGAAATTTTCCATTACAGCCTCGATCTCTATGGCTTCGTCGGCGTGATCATGCTCATCGGCATCGTGAAAAAGAATGCGATCATGATGGTCGATTTCGCCATCGCGCGAGAGCGCGAAGGCCACACAACCGCAGCGAAAGCCGTCTACGAAGGCTGCCTCGTCCGCTTCCGCCCCATCATGATGACCACGATGGCTGCGCTGATGGGCACTTTGCCGATTGCGGTCGGCACAGGCGCGGGCGCGGATTCGCGGCGTCCTCTCGGAGTTGCCGTTTGCGGCGGATTGATTTTCTCGCAGCTCGTGACGCTGTACCTCACGCCCGTCTTCTACACGTACATGGACACGTTCCAGAGCTGGATGGAGCGCCGCTTCGGCAGAATCGTCGGAATCGCCAAGCCGCAGCTTGTCGATAGTCACGTCTCCGCAGATTAAAATTCGCAGCGCGCATCGAAATTATCGCCCGCTCTTCGCTAATTCTGCTCCTCGCATTCGCTTGTCTCGCAGTACAGCAAACTCACTGACCGTCCGTACTATTGACCCTCCTTCACGGCGTCTCTAAAGTGGATTTGCACGCTGAGGGTGATTGGAGCGCCGCAGACAGGCGAATTCAGCGATTCGCCGCACTTAAACGGGGTGTTCTGAGGATGCCTTTCGGGGAAGACCTGCCCAGGGATATACGCAACCGTTCGAAGCGGCGCGGACCTCGCATGAACTCTCGTGTTCCGGTCACGATCGAATGGAACGGGACCGTCGGACTGTTGCATTTTGAAACGGGTTTTACCCGCGTCGTCAATACCTACGGCTGCCTCCTCGTGAGTCCGAAAGAAATCGCGCTGCGCGAAAAACTCACGCTCACAAATCTCGCTACGCGCCAGAAAACGGAAGGCGTCGTCGTCTGGAAGGGAACGCAACGGCCCGACGGCTGGGATTTGGGCGTGGAACTGGTTTCAGCAAATCTTGATTTTTGGGGTATCGAATTTTGAAGATTGAAGCGTGGCAAATTCCGCAGGCGAAATCACCTGCCTCCGCTAGTAGCGCAAGCATCCCGAAAACGTCCGGGGCTGCCGCGGCAGCAAAACCGGCGCCCTCACTGCACGTAAGGCCTTCCGTGGCGGAACAGGAGCGGCGCCGGAGCCAGCGCGTGCTGCTTCGCGTCCGCGCCAACGTTCACGTCGCGTTACAGGGGCAGCAGAAAACGTTCGACGTCGCCACGCTGAGCGTGAATCCGCACGGCGCGATCGTTATCATGAATCAGAGCCTGCCGCCCGAAACGCGCCTCATTCTCGAGCACGCCGGTACGAAGCAGCGCGTCCCCTGCAAAGTTGCGCGGCCTCCCCAACACATGGCCGAGGGGTATCACGTTCCCCTCGAATTCGATTCGCCGGCTCCCGATTTTTGGAAGATCGACTTCCCTCCCTCGGATTGGCGCCCCGACCTTCCGTAGCCGCGCGCTCTTCCCTGCCCCACCCGCGCTCGATTCGCCAACTCCCAACATTAGAAAAGTTGACTCGCCGCTTTGCGCATGACAGCGTGTGAGCGCATCCCTTCCAGGTTCTTCAAACACAGCCAAAGTGTCTTCAGGAGGCCGTCATGGCAGGAAACGAGCGCCGCAGCTCACCCCGGAAGGAATGTGCAGTGCCGCTTCGCTTTCGCGTTGTGGAAAATGGACAGGGTACGCAATTGGGCGATATCGCCGGCGGTTACGGCGCGCGGTCCAGCCGCTCCGCCGTTCTGACGGGAACGAGCGAAGGCGAAGCCTTCAATCTCTCCGAGCGCGGCGTCTACTTCCGTTCGCGCGAGCGCGTAAATATCGGGGAGCGGCTGGAAATGTACTTCACGCTGCCCCGCGAGCTCACCGGACGTTCGCCCGAACAGGTTCGCTGCAGCGCGAAAGTGGTCCATGTGGAGGCCGGCACCGACGAATACGGCACCACGGGCGTCGGCGCTTTCGTCGAACGCTTCGAACCGCTCATGGAAGCGCGCGACTGGTCAAACTAATTGCGGATCAATGATTGTGCGGCGAGACGGTGAAGGTCACTTTTGCCGTGCTTGTGTTTCCGTAGCCGTCCTCCACCTGGACGGCCAGCGTGTGCTCGCCTACCGGCAACCCCGGCAATTCCATGTAGTAGCTTTCTTTGGGCGCATCGGAAAGCGAGCCCGTCGGGAAAATAATCTGCCAGTCGCCGCCATCGAGGCTGTATCGCGCGTGGGCAATCGGCCCTGATGCGCTCGTCGCATCGAACGAAGCCTTGGTATTCAGCACGCCCGATCCCGCGCGCAAATTATCGATGTGCGGCGGGGTGTTGGCCACCACCCAGCGCTCGCTCGTCCGTTCGCTCCAAAGCGCCTGGTCCGCAGGATTCGAGGGCGAATCCGACGCGACGATCTTCAGGTAATACGCGCCATCCGGCAGGGTGGAAGTGTCCCAGGAATAATAATGCTGCGTCAGCTTGTCTTTCAGCAGACGCCAGTTCTGCTCACCCTCGCCGCGATAATAAATGGCGAACGTCAGGTCGTCGTCGTTGTCGTCGTGCGCGCTCCATAGCACGCTCTGATACCCTTTTTCCTCGAAGCCCTGCGGCGGAGTTTCGGTTCTCGCGTTCTGCCCTTCGCTAATCATCTGAGCGGAAGACCCGCCCGCCGGGTGCGGCATGCGCAGCGCAACCGGCGCGCTCCCCGGCGCGCCTTGCTGCATGGGATAGCCCACGGCGCGAATCCCCGGATCCTGAATCTCGATGTCGTCGATCACCGGCGCGACGTTCTTCGGAAGATAGGCGAGGCTTACCCAATCCACGCTGGGAATTCCATGATCTTCGGAGCTGCCGTTCAAAAACACGGCCTTCCATTGCACGAATCGCGCAGATGGACAACTGACCGGATCGCCGCCGGATTCCTTGTACGGCCCTGCCCAGGCGCTCCAATTATCCTCGGGGCTGGAGGTATTCCCGGAGCGGACGTAAAACGCGACCTTGCCCTGCATCGTGCCATTCTCGCCCCACCAGGTCAGCCGTCCCCAGCGCGAAAAAATTTTCGCGTCGAAAGTATCCGATTCGAAGGTGCCGTTGGTCTCGTAGCCCGGGCCGAGCGTAAAAATTTTTCCGGGATTGGCCGTGGCCACGTAGATCTTGCCGTCCGGCCCTGGGAGCAGGCTCGTTACTTGCGAGGACGCCGTGGACGCGACGCTCGAATAGAGATGGTTACCTTCCAGCTCGATCAGGTTTCCCATATTGCCCGTGCCGAGCAGCAACTTGTCGCTCGCCGAAAATCCCAGCGCAAAAACGAGATCGTCTTGGGAGCTCCACAGCGTCTCGGGAGAGCCATCGGGAGCGATCTTGATCACTTCCGCGCCTCCCGCCGTCGCCACGGCGGGTGAAAGAATCGGGGCCGCCGGCTGCGGAGCAGCCGTTTGTCCCTGAACGATCACGCCCGATTGCGACGAAATCGATGCTTGCGGCTGGGGCGCAATGCTGGGGAGAAAGCGCGGTAACGGCAGGGCATGTTCCTTATCGCCCACGGAAGCCGCATAGATGTTGCCGTCCTTGTCTTGAAGTAGCGAAGTCACCTCCGACTTCTCGGTTTCGGTGAGAACAAACGACGAGCCCGCTTCCGGGGCTGCATTGCCCGTTCGCTTCACCTCAACCCGCAGAACGAGTCCGTCCGGCTCCGTCCCGATCAGCAGGTTGCCCTTCGGATCAAACGCCAGCGACCGCGCGTGCCGCTCTTGGCTCTGATAAAAGAGCTTGCCGTTTCCGTCCGGCGTCACGACGAAAACCTGCCCTGCATCTCCCGTCGCCACAAAGAGGGCGCCTTTGGAATCGACGGCCAGCGCCCAGATGTACTTGGTCTTGGGATCGAAGAAGGCTTTTTTCTCGCCGTTGGGCGACACCCGATAGACCTTCCCGTCCGGCGACGTGCCCACGTAGAGATCGTCCTGCGAATCGAACGCGATTGCTTGCGCTGCGAGTTCGCTCGATTCAAAAACCGTGGTGGGTTTGCCCGCGTCGTCGAAACGCAGCACCTTCGCATTCGATCCGCCGGCCGCGTATAGACGCCTCTTGGAATCAAGGCCCAACGCCCAGACATAGGCAAGATTGGGATCGGCGAACGAATCGAATTTCGGCGCGGGCGCCAGCAGTCCGTCGCTGCGAATCGCCACGCCTTTGGGCGTGCCCTTCTCGAATTCCGAATAGCTTGTTTGCTTCCAGAAGCGGGTTTGCTCGGTGCGCGCGACCGCGGCGATCATGAAAGAAATCGCGAGCAGGCACACGAATTTCGCTCGGGGGGTCATCTGCGGGAAACTCCTTTGGGCGGGCTTCACTTCACCGTAATCGTCAGCATGTGCTGGCCCGTGATCACCTCGTGCATGGGCACCGACCACTGGCCCGCCGTCGATTCCCATAGCAGGCGCGCGCCGCCGGCATTCTGGCGCTGGTTGAGCACGCTGATTTCGGACGCAGGGACGTTGGGCATTTCTTTGTCTTCCACAAGCACGGTCGGTGTGGGCTGGAGCAGGGTCGCGTACAGGCAATCGTTGTGGTGCTCGCGATTCAACAATCGGATGAGTTCTTCGAGGCTGGCAAGCTGGCCGTCGGAAGTGGCTGCAAGGGATTGCACGTTGCGATTCAGGAATTCCGCATCGCTGATCACCAGTTGCAGCATGCCGCGCGCGGTCTGTTCCGGAATCGTCACAGGAATCTGCTGAATGAACGGCTCGCCGCGATAGGGCCGCAGCAAAACTTTCACGGCCAGAGTTTCGCCGGGATGCACGGTGGCTCGCTCGATCCACGCGCCGTCGATCTCCGCCGAACGGCGTTCGGTGAGCGGCTTCACGTGCAGGTCGATGCGGTCGATCTGCGGCAGTTCGTAAGGATTCGAGTAAATTCGCGCGAAAGCCGCCTGCACTTCCGTGGCGAGATAGAACGCAGCCGGAGTCGCGGGATCGGCTGGCGCAAAAAGGTCTTCCAGCTGCACGGGCGTGTGATCTTTCAACTGGATGGCGCCGTCCATCTGCAGGGTGGGCGCTTCGCCGTAAGCCGGGCTGCCGATGATGCCGTTGTAGGCCGCCGCCGCAACCAGCGTGGGGGTCAGCTGGGGACTCTCGATCACTTCGAAATGATATTTCTTCTGCTCGGCCGGAGTATCGAGCGTCACGTCGAGCGGAATCATGGGCGGGCCGGAGCCGAGCTTTCCCATCACGGCAGTCTGGCGGTCCTGCGTGAGCGTGCCGATCGTTCCGCCGGTGGTGATCACTTTTGTGGAAGCCTGCGCGGAAGCCAGCGTCATCAAGACGTGCGCGCGCGAAAGCGGCATATCCACCGAGCCGAATCCGAAAAGCGGGTGCCCGCAGGCGAGAATGCGCCCGTCCGTCACCGTCGTCACGGTGCAGCCGGAACTGATCGAAAGATCGCCGCGAATCAGGTCGATGCCGACCATATCGCCGGGTTTGAGGTCCGGATCGGTGGGCGACGGAGCCGAAGTGCCGCCCGCCATCGCCGTCATTCCCCACGCGGAAAATTCTTTGCCGAATCGCGCCAGCGTTTCGGGATAAAGGCCTGTGGTGATCAGCGGTGTATCGATGGGAACGAGGAAGTTGCCCGTGCCGGCCGCCACATTTTTCGCGAATTCCTGGGGCAGCGCGACCGGCCCGGAGTTGGACGCAACTTGCGGGCCGCTCGCCGGCGAAGATTCCGCCACTTCGAGCATGTCCGCAATCGGCGTCACGCCGCCAATCGCCTCTTTCGTGAAACTGCCCAGCTTCAGCGCCAGCGCGCCCACCAGTTTTCCGTCGATGTATACCGGGCTGCCGCTCATCCCGGCGACCACGCCCGTCTGCTGCACTTTATCGCCGAGCAGGCGCACCAGAATCACGTCGAGTTTCGGACCGATCGCGTTGTGCAAAACGCCGATCACTTCGAGATCGATTTTTTCCGGCTGATCGCCTTCGAAGATTGTATACACCACGCCCTTCATGCCGGGTTGAACTTCACTCACGGGCATGGTTGGCGGATTGTCAGCGGATATTGCCGAACCCGAAATTGCGAGCAGAACTGCGGCAATAACTACGAGGGCCAGCTTCCATGTTGCGTTAGGCATTGGGAACGCCATCATACCTGCTTGCGGCTCGGCAGGCAAATCCCTGCAATTCGCGGACCGATTCGGGATTTGGGGAACTATGCGACCCAGCAGTACTGCGACTGCGCAGCTCTCTCGAGCGATGACCGCCCTCGCCCGGACAGAACCATGGGAATGTCCTTCAAATGCGACAAACCGATTTTTGATAACTATATTGACAATTCTGCTACACGGTGTAGAAATATCGCCCCCCACTCCAACAGGAGCCCTATATGAACTCGCGTTTTCGTATGTTTTCCTCAGTGATGGTTTTGTGCGCGCTGTTTCTGGCAGTCCTGTTCATACACCGGCGCACTCAAGCGGCAAATGCGCTCTTGAACGAGTTTAGCTATGTGATGGAAAGCTCCAACCAAATCCAGGCCTTTCAGCTCGACGTCAGGGGCGACTACACGCCCGTGGCGGGGTCTCCCTTCGCAGCGGGCGATCGTCCCGGTTCAGGCGCGAGCACACCCAACGGGACTTATCTCTACGTTCCCAATCTTTATGACAACAACGTGAGCGCGTACGCGATCACCGATGGCGCACTTGGTCCGCTTTCTGGGTCTCCCTACCCGGCGGGCAGCGGCCCGGCCGAGGCCATACTATCGAACAACGGTCTCGTGTTCGTGTCGGATTGCGGCCCGGCTTGCGGCGGCAGCGGCTCGACGGTGGGGATATCGGTCTATTACGCGGCCAGCGGGTCTGGCCAACTGACGCAAGCGCCGGGCTCGCCGTTCTCGGGAGGATTGTCGCAGCCCATCCCTTTGGCGCTTGATCCTTCCAATCAATACCTCTACGTCGGCGACGCAGAGACTGTAGCCGCGTTTAGCATCGGGAAGAGGGGCAGTCTCACCCCTGTCCCAGGCTCTCCGTACAACATCGGAGGCCTGTCGTTAGGGCTGGCCGTGAACTCCAGCCTCGACCTTCTTTACGTGGCTAACTCTTCGTTGAATAACATCTCGGTGTTTTCGATCAACCCCGAAACAGGCGCTCTGTCACCGATTCAAGGCTCGCCCTTCACGGCCAGCGGTTCGCCCGACGGGATCGCCATCGACGCCACAAATCGCTTCCTCTACGCAGCCGCTACCGACGGCGTCGAGGGATATGCCATCGGCGCCACCGGGGCCCTCACGCCTCTGGCGGGCTCGCCCTTTGGCGGCACAGCGGCACAGAATTACTCAGGGATGGAGATCGATCGCTCGAATCGTTTCGTCTACAGTGGGAGCTTTTACACCACCGTAGACCTGGGCTTCTCCATAAATAGCAGCACGGGCGCACTGACCGCCTTGCCGGGCTCGCCGTT